>ENA-OROZ01000076-OROZ01000076.1-human-gut-metagenome-genome-assembly--contig:-NODE-76-length-112022-cov-7.099431_pt1 | contig 112022 bp, 124 predicted proteins | sample MGYA00242138_ERZ509066 | MGnify/ENA primary metagenome ERZ509066 (study PRJEB26280, sample SAMEA2338691) | human gut metagenome | biome: human gut; feature: human-associated habitat; material: faeces... | reverse complement strand
GTAACCAGAAGTACCTTACAACAACCGCTCAGTTTTTCAATTGTCGTCTCCAAATAGCGTTTGATATACATTCTAAAATCTTCCTATCTTTATTTTTACAAAATACTGCTTTTACTTACTGACCGTTGCTCTGTAACTCTATCAATATTGCCAGCGCAAGCCTACAGCTACCAGTTTGCTGCTGTCACTGCGTCCACTGGTATAATCCGCATTTTTGATTTTGGCATATCCAAGTACGCTATCCAGATACAAAGACTTATTCAGCTTTTTCGCATAGGTCAGCTGCACTTCATGTACACGCGGATTACTGGCAGCAGCACGGTCCATATCCATACTGGTATATTCCAAACCGATCCTGTCGCCGTTAGCCAGATAATGGCTGATACTGCCATAATATTTCCTGGTATTTTTACCCATGGCATCACCCAGAATATCGTCTTTATAGGTCCAGCCATTAACAAGATACCAGTGTCCATACCACCAATTATTAGTATCACTCAGCTCCAGACGCATATCCCAGCAACCGTCACCGCCAAACAGCTGCGGGAAATACACACCGACACTGCGGGCATGCTCACTGGGGAACCCGCCGGCCTGATCTTCGCCATACAAAGAGCCGTAAAGCTGGACACCAGGAAAACGGTAACGCAGGTCTATACCGCCAATATCGTTCCACTGGTCGTCACTCTCGGCATTATCACCCAGTATCCAATGCTTATTTAAAGACTTGAACATGGATACACGTTCAAGACCTAAAGACAAGTTATCTGTCGGCACTATATCAACCCTTACTCCCAGCAGCCCGGCATGATCCTTTTCACGCTGCCAGTTTGCTATCCCGGCAGTATGCGCTTTGTCTGCCCGATTACCTTCCAAACGGCTGTAAAAAACGTTGACATTAGCTTTACCCAGAAATTTTAAAAACCCGTTATCAAAGGTGTGCGGTTCCAGTAGATTCAGCTTGAGCATCGTCTGCGGCGTTGCATTGTTACTCATAGCAAAGGGCGCTTTTCCCCACTGCACAGCCTGCTTGCCAAGTTCTATCCCCCAGACGCCCAGATGTGTTTTTACATAGCCTTCTTCAATACTGGCGTCACCATGCTGATCTTTATCATAGCTGAACCTTGGCGTCAGGCTCAGCGCCAGATCTTTATTCAAACTGCCGGAGATCTCTGCTGCGCCGATAATATTAATGCCGTCGCCATACCTATAGCCGTTGTTATTGCGGTTCAGCGGCTGCCAGGAAGCATTGATACCCTTACGGTAGCGATAGGAATCCTGCCGCATATCGCCATAAGCCAGCCTGGCTTCGACAGCACGCAGCTTGATGTTGCTGCCATAGTCTGTATTTGCACCCTGTAAATAAGCAATTTCTTCTGCCAGATCGGCGCGCATTTCTTCATAATAAGTTTTCAGATAGCCTGGCATTGGTTTCGTCTGTGCTTTATGCTGTGCTTCCATGATCCATTTTGCCATATCCAGACGGCTGTAAGGTCTGGTGCCTGTCGGCATGTCTTTGATATAACCCATTCCTTCCAGTTTGTCGATATATCTGTAATATCTGCTGTCCAGCGGCACATTTGCCGTTACCAGCGGCGACGCTGTTACCACACTGGTAGCTGCTGCCATTGCGGCAACTATACCCGCCATTAAAAACTTATTCATCCTATGTACGCCTCCTGTTTTTTAACATATTGTATAAACAACACGTTTCATCTGTAATAATCATTTAACTGACTATTACAGCTTTTTTATTTACCGGTGAACTGAAAGACAATAGTTAGCAGTTCCTTTGCAAACATCTCATGATCGTTCAGTGTACATTCTTTTATAATAGTCCTTATACTCTCCCACAATAATATCCTGCCACCACTTTTTATTTTCCAAATACCACTTAATCGTTTTCGTAATGCCATCAATAAAATTTGTCTCTGGAAACCAACCTAATTCATTATGAATCTTGGTCGGATCAATAGCGTAGCGCATATCATGTCCATCACGGTCTGTAACATGAGTGATCAAACTTTCAGATTTACCAAGTTCTTTGCATATTAACTTAACTACATCAATGTTACGTATCTCATTATGACCACCAATATTATAAACTTCACCTACTCTGCCTTTATGAATGATCAAGTCGATTGCCTTACAGTGATCTTCAACATACAGCCAGTCGCGCACATTAATACCTTCACCATAAACTGGTAAAGGCTTATTATTCAAAGCATTGACAATCATTAAAGGTATAAGTTTTTCAGGGAAATGATAAGGACCATAATTGTTAGAACAACGTGAAACTGTTACTGGTAAGCCATAAGTACAATGGTATGCAAGTACCAATAAATCTGCACCGGCTTTAGAACTGCTATAAGGAGAACTTGTATGAATAGGGGTTTCTTCTGTAAAAAACAAATCCGGTCTATCCAATGGCAAATCACCATAAACCTCATCAGTAGAAACCTGATGATAACGGACAACACCATACTTACGGCAAGCATCCATCAGAACAGCTGTACCCATTACATTAGTTTGCAAAAAAATACCCGGATTTTCAATAGAGCGATCCACATGGGATTCAGCCGCAAAATTCACTACAATATCAGGCCGTTCTTCCTCAAAAAGCATTTCAACTGCTAAACGATCACAAATATCTACTTTAACAAAACGAAAGTTAGGATTATCCATAATACTCGCTAACGTAGATAAGTTACCTGCATAAGTAAGCTTATCTAAACAAATAATGCGATAATCAGGATATTTCTCAAGCATATAAAATATAAAATTAGAGCCTATAAATCCTGCTCCTCCGGTAACGATAATATTCATGATTAACCCAAAACCCTTCCTGAAGCCACAGCTTTTAAATGTTTACCATAATTAGATTTACCATACATTTCAGTCGCCTTCACTAAAGCTTCCATATCGATCCATCCATATCGATATGCAATTTCCTCTAGCGCGGCAATCGACATACCTTGATATTCTTCAATAGTTTTAATAAACATAGAAGCATCCATTAAACTGTCCATAGTTCCTGTATCAAACCAGGTATAACCACGACTCAACAGAGATACTTTTAACTTTTCCTGTTGCAAATATAGCTGATTTAAAGTAGTTATTTCCAATTCACCTCGTTCAGAAGGTTGAACAAGACTTGCCAGCTCAGCAACACCTTGAGGATAAAAATACAGACCGGTTACAGCGTAATTACTCTTAGGCTCAAGTGGCTTTTCTTCTATCGAAATAGCTTTGCCTTCCTTGTCAAATTCCACGACTCCAAATCGTTCAGGATCTTCCACATAATATCCAAATATAGTTGCAATACCGCTTTCAGCATTATTCACAGCTTCTTTTAATTTATGTCCAATACCATTACCATAAAAAATATTATCTCCCAGTACCATCGCGCAGGTATCATCACCCACAAAACTTTCACCGATAATGAATGCCTGAGCTAAACCATCCGGAGAAGGTTGGACCGCATATTGCAAACTCATCCCAATTTGCTTTCCACTACCCAAAAGTTCTTCAAACTTGGGCATATCTTGAGGAGTAGAAATAATTAAAACATCCCTAATTCCAGCTAACATCAACGTAGACAACGGGTAAAAAATCATAGGTTTATCATACACAGGTAATAATTGCTTAGATGAAACCATTGTTAAAGGATACAAACGTGTTCCAGCACCACCAGCTAAAATAATTCCCTTCATAATAGTACCTCCAACATATTATAAAATGCCGTGAATATCAATTTTTCTTTATACAAAATATCTATATATTCTATTTTTTATATTTATTAATATCTCAGTAATGTATAAAACATAAACTCCATATAAGCATGTTATAACAATATTTAAAACATTGAAGCAAAATTTATTTTGGGCAAACAAAAAATAAACTACCACCAACAACAATGCACCATGTACCAAAGCAGTTTTATCACTCTCTATTTTTATATATTTATTAGAATATTTTAACCGCGCAAAAAACAAATAGATATTGCTCACCAGCAAAGCTAATAAAATAGAATATATCCCCCAAAAATCAATAAATAACAAACCTATCAACACATTCATAATTAGCGAATACACAATAGATTTCCCTATAGCTTTGGTATCTTTATATGCTGTTAGAATCCCCCCCAAAAAAGTTGCCAAGCAATTAAAATATGTTGCTACAATCATGACCGGTATATAATCAATAGCCCCATAAAATTTATCATCTACTAATAAATAAAATAATATTGGCAAAAATGCTATTGCACCTAACATAATGGCATTCAGTAACATATTAATTTTTTTATAAATCATATTGTAAAATTTACCAACATCTCCATCGTGTAAAGCGCGAGCAGCCGTTTCTTGCCAAGAAACGCCAAAAAATCCATATACAGTCGAAACAAGCAAAGGAAACTTATAGGCAACTGCAAATGTACCTGCTATGATTGCTCCTAAAAACTCCATTATAATAATTCTGTTTGCGATATTAATAAAAATCCATGCCAATCTATTAAGTACCAAAGGTGAAGAATATCTTATCATTTCATTAATTTTTTTTAGATTAATCGATTTTAAGTCAATATATAGCCATATCTTTAAGAGCACAGAAAACAAAACAAACATTATAAAATGAGCTAATGTATTAGCTAGCAATAATCCTTCTACACCCATATTAAAAATCATAAGAAATACGATACTCAATATTGTCAAAAATAAACTAATTAAAGAGTTGAATAGTGTGAACAATGTATATTTTCCTTGCCCACGCATAATAGGATTAACAATCGTTGCTAATACACAAGCTACAATATAGGCAATAGAATAAATTAAGTAATTAATCTCAAAATATGTACCCAAGCCATACGCTAATATTACAAAGATAACAGTACCTATAATTTCCAAAATAAGCGCATTAGATATGACTACTTTTTTATCATAATCATCTTTACAATCTATCAGGAACCTAAAAACCGACTCATCCATCAATAAAGTAATCGCTGGTAAAACAAACATTGCTATTTGAAAAATATAATCATATATTCCATATTCAGCAGTAGTCAGATAAGCAGTATAAAAAGGTAACATCGCAAAAGTAATTAGTTTTGTGCTGATACTACCAATTGCGATAATCATAGTATTTTTTACTAATCTTTTTACTTCACTCATATTTTAGAACTTCTCTTTTGCTGCCAGTTCCAGATTATAAGAACAGCTATTAAAGACCAAAATGCACCGTTATACCAAAAAGAATCAGAAATCAAAAGCTTAACAGAATTGGACAAATAAATAACCAGCAATATTTTATATATATCATTATCACAAAGTTTTATCATTTGTAATACTTTGTAAAATAAATACCCTAAAATAATCCCCCCTCCAATTACTCCAAATTGAATAAACAACTCCAAAAAAAAGTTGTGAGGATATCCTATAAAATGAACTTCAGAAATAACAACTCTATCTCCATAAACTCCATATCCAAACATCCACCCATTATCTATCATTGTTAAAGCAGCATCTCTCAACGCATTACGACCATTATCGTCAAAAATATAATCCGAAATTAACATATCAATTGTTCTGGATTCAATATTCAAATATGTAACAAGAGATATCAACCATTCAACGATTGTACTTCCTGCAAAACATACTATTGCAAGTAAGCCGCCCGTAGCTCCAGCAAATTTAACAATCTTTAAACTATTAATACTATATTTTTTCCAAAAAACTAAATAATTAAATCCCAACATTGCGATTACACACACCCACGGTCCTCTTGATCCAGCTGTAAGAATCGTATAAAAGCAAACCAAAGCCAAACACAAATATGATCTTTTGGATGAGTACAAATACGTTATCAAAAAAACAATGCTGCAAAATACCATTTCATAACCAAAAGCAAGATTATACGACCATTGCTCTTCAATACCTAAATAATTTTTAATATTCCAATAACCACGAATCGACGCTGTTATATACTGCAATACTAAAAAACAAAACTTAATTTTTGTTGCAACAAGAATAGAATTAAAAAGTTTACGTTCATCACTGAACAAACTGAATACCAATGGTATATATATCACACTTGAAAAAGTAAAAAAACAACTAAAAATTCCAAAATCATCATGCAAGAACCATGGCGTATATTCTGGATGCAGTATCCATGTAAGTATTACAGATAAATATATTATGAAGTACAATGGCCAAACTGTACTTTTAGTTTTCTTGCCACACATAAAAGAACATAAAGTAACAGGAAGCAATAAAACCATATCAACAATAAGCATTTTATAAAATGCCTGTCCTACAAACTCCCCCATTATCCTGTTAAAAATTGCATTCAAAACAAAGTCACAAAAACAAAAAATTAACACAAAAGCAGCTAATTTATTTCTAATATTGTAACCCAATATTTCTTTAATACTGCCAATCGGAATACTATGATCAGCTAATTGTTTTTCCACCATAAACCTCGTCTAAAACACTATTTTTTCTCAAATATCCTATAACTTTCCCTTATATAAGGTGCAGTGGATAAATCCTTCCCTGCACCTTATAGCTAACCTTATTTCATCAAATCAAGAATATCTTGCACATTAGTAAATCCCCTAACCATATCGCTAGTCAGCTTTACGCCAAACTCATCTTCCATCATTACGATAATAGAAAGTTTTGACATGGAATCATACTCTTCAACATCATAAAGATCCATATCTGCCCTCAGAGAACCGGCATCCATCTCCATAGTTTCTTCTAATAATGCCAATTTTTCTTCAATAGTCATAAAACAACACCTCCTTAAAATAAATTTATAGAATCCAACTTACTCATCATAAGATGGATATCCATCATTAAAATACTCATCAGTATGTACTAATGGCAATATGTCATTAGTATCAATGAAGCAATCTACTGTACTCCATGACAAACCAATACCAAAACCACACATCAAAGCGTGAATTTCTTTATTTACTTCACTATCACCATATCTTTTAACTAACGTGATGGGTATCGATGAAGAAGACGTATTACCAAATTTATCAAGGGATACTAATGTTTTAGTCATATCAAACCCTGTACGTTTAGCAACCTGTTTCATAATGAACAGATTAGCCTGGTGCAAAACCAAACAATCATAATCATCCGGATTATAGTTCTGCAAGGCCATAGTTTTTTCTAACAATTCTGGTACATCAGATATAGTAAAATTAAATACAGCCACATCATCCATAGTAGTACATTTCTTTTCAATCGGAGCGTCGGGATGACGCCATTCTCCATATGGAGAAATAATGGCTTTGAATCCACTTCCATCTGTTTTAGAAATCATTTTAACTGGTTTACTTTGTGAATCTTTGGTAATCAACGTAGCAGTTCCGGAATCTCCAAACAGCATACTGGCAGAATGATTTGTTTTTACTTTAATACTACTTCTTTTTTCTTTAGCAGAGGTATCACCACACAACAAAAGTGCCGTTTCTGCATTACTATTTTTCAATAAACTAGCAACTATATTTAAACCATAAGTAAATCCAGAACATCCTAAATTTACATCAAATACCAAGCAATCTTTAGACAGACCTAATCTATCCTGCAATACACAAGCAGTAGCAGGAATACCATAATCCGGTGTTTGTGTCACAAAAACCAATATTCCAATCTTTTTTTTGTCAATATGCTTTTCTTCAATGATTTTTTTTGCAGCTGCATAGCAAAAATCAGAAGTTGTCTGTTTAATACCTGCATTATAACGACCTTCTACACCAGTTTTTTTAATAAATTTCTTTATAACAGTAGGATCTTCATCAGAAAAATCCAGTAAAGAACTCCAATCATTAGATACTGCCGCTGAAATAGCAGAAATTTTTATATTTTCAAACTCTGATATAATCATATTTTAACCTTCTTTCATTAATTAGAAGTGGCACCACCATCGACTGGTAGACAAACACCTGTTATAAATCGTGATGCAGGACTCAACAAGAAAGCAATTGCCGATGCGACGTCATTAGTAGTACCGATACCTAAATATTGTCTATCCAAAATTGCTTTATGAGCTTCACTATTAACACCATTTTTAGCTAAATATCCATCGTACATTCGCGTTGCAATCATTGCTGGTGCAACTGTATTAATGCAAACATCTTTAGAAGCAAGTTCTTTGGCTAAACAACGTACTGCTCCATCCATTGCCGCTTTAGAAGCAGAATAAATTGTATGAGTCTTATCACCTAAAAAAGCCGCAATAGAAGATATCCCTACAATTCTCATTCCTACATTAAAATAATTTTTTCTTGTACAACATCTCACAAACTCTATAAAGCCATTAAAATTTATATTCATTATTTTGAATACAAATTCAGGTTTGAACTGCTGAAGCGGTCTACTCATATCTATTCCCGCAGCATAAACCAGTCCATCTAGAGGACCAAAATCTTTGACAATATTTTTTACGCAGACTTCAATATCATTTAATCCACTGATATCAAGGAGATAATATTTGTGCCCTTCACCTTCAAGTAAACTCAAAGTTTCCTTTAATTTTTCTTCACCGCGCGCTACCAATGCTAATTGTGCGCCTAATTTACTCAACAAAATAGCCGTATCTCTACCAATACCTTGTGATGCACCGGTTACAACTATTTTTTTTCCAGTTAAATCAACTAAATTAAACATAACATCCTCCTATAAAAATTTCCCTTCGCTAAAGTATTCATCTGTCTCTATTATCGGGAAAATATTATCAGTATTCATTTCAAAAGAAGTGACTCCTAAAGATAAACCGGTTCCAAACCCAGAAGCTAAAACTCTTATTTTACCTAATTTTTTACTGCCAAATGCATGGCATATCGTTAAAGGAATTGTAACCCCACTCGTATTACCAAATTTATCCAAAGAGATTGGTATTTTATCTAAAGGAAATTTCATTTTTTTTGCTATTTGTTTAATAATCATATGATTAGCTTGATGCAAAAAAATGAAATCAAATAATTCTATATTTTCATCAGAAGAAAGTAAAAATTTCTTTATAGCCTTTGGAACTTCATTGATAGAAAAAACAAATACTGCTAACCCATCCATAAAAACATCAAATTTAGAATGTTTATTACCATCAGCAACTGTAAACACCTTATTTAAAGGATTTATGTCACGAAAACCACCAGCATACGCAATAATATTTTTGAATCCTTCTCCATATGTTTCTAACAAGGTTTTACTCATTTCACATGTACCTGATTCATAAAGAATAGCACTTCCAGCATCACCAAACATCATAGCTAATCCTTTATCATCAGCAGAAGTAACTTTGCTCGATGTTTCCGCGACAATAAGCAACCCATATTTAGCATCACAAGACATCATAGTAGATCTTATTATCTGATTGCCATACACGAATCCAGAACAACCCAAATTAATATCAAAAGACGCACACTCTCTGCTCAAGCCAAGTCTGTACTGCAATACGCAAGCCGTTGCCGGCCTTCTGTAATCTGGAGATTGTGATACGAAAACAAGTACGCCTATATGCTCGCGATCAACTCCAAGTTGTTTCAGCAAATAGTCACTCGCTGAATACCCTAAATCTCCAGCTGTTTGATTTTCATTAGTACGATGCATCGTATTAATTCCAGTAGTTTTTTTAAAGCTTTCTACAATTTCATTACCAAACTTATCTGCATATTCCTCAACACTTACTATGTTCTTAGGAACAGCAGTCGACATCCCTACAATAGAAACACCATGACTTTTTAAAAACGCCATCATTACACCTCTCAATATGTATAACCTTTAAAATAAAACAAAATTAAGGGCACTTCTATACTACTCAAATAATTGTATAGCTATTCGGACTCATAATATCACTTTTACAATCATATAAAACATTATTTTAAAGACTCTTTATATCCACGATTTATTTTAGTTATTTCATCTATAGTCATAGCACCAAAATATCCCCTGCTGGCCTTCGCCCTACGCTTACTATCATTTTTATTTAACACCATTTTGAATAGTTTACAAAACATCCGAAAATCCGTCTTAACATTAATATTCTCTACATACCATACATCATCTTCAAACTGTTCTTCCCATGTTCTCGGATGGTCCCGTTCCACAAGAGAAGGGCACTCTAACCCAGGACGTATTGTATGACGCATATTTTGCCTAGGTGTATAAAACGACAAATATTCTTTTAATAGCGGTCGAGGACCAATAAATGACATATCACCTTTTAAAATATTGAATAGTTGTGGCAATTCATCCAAAGAAGACCTTCTCAAAAAATATCCTATTGCCGTTACACGTTTATCTGGAGGTAATAAATTGCCACTACTATCTGTCGCATTATTTAAATCATGAAACTTATATAATTGAAATAACACTCCATCTTTGCCAGGTCTATAGGTTTTAAATAATATAGGCTTTCCAACATCAATTAAAACTAAAATTGATATAACTACTAAAAGAGGAATTAACAGCAGTAACAGTACAAGTGATAAACAAATATCAAATATTCTTTTAAAATATCTTGCATACAACCCATTACTTACTCTTACATTCATCCCACTATCCTCCATGTCTCAACATCACTCCAATTCTCTCATCCTTTTTGCCGGATTCCCTAAAACCGTCGTATTAGCTTTTACATTGGAAAAAACTATACTTCCAGCCGCAACAACACTATTACAGCCAATCTTTTTACCAGGTAAGACAAAAGCATGACCGCCAATAGAAACTTCTTCACCAATAACGCAGTTTCCACTTATTCCTGTAGTTGGCATAACGCTAGTATATTTATCTATAATCACATCGTGACCAACTGTAACATATGCATTCAGTAATACTCCATCACCGATAAATACATTAGGCGAAATAGTCACATGTGGATATATTACACATCCACTTCCGATAATACTTAAAGGACTCACTACTGCAGTAGGCGATATAATGGTTTCAAATTTAACACCTTTCTCACAAAGAAACCGTTGTATTACAGCCTTTGGATGTGGATCCGCTATAGTACATACACACACCACATCCTTCATGTGTTCTAAAATCCAATTCTCATCACCTAACAACGGCAAACCGTTTATTATCTTTCCCTTTTCAAAATACTTTTTCCCAACTACAAATCCCAACACATCATATGAAGGCTTAATTTTATTAATCCATTGAATAATACCTGCCACTTCTTTTCCAAATCCGCCTGCTCCAAACAATACTATTTTTTTCATGGCTATCACTTCAAAATAATATCGCAGATTTTATCTACATCACATATTGAAAGACCCTCAAACATTGGCAAACATAAAATATTAGAACTAACATTATGAGCAACTGGCGTATCTGCTTCACCATACTGTTTTCTAAAAATTCTCATTTCGTTAATCGGCGGATAAAAATACCTGCGTGCAAAAATATCCTTAGATTTTAATTCTAACAATATTTCATTGCTGCTCTTTCCAAACATCTTTTTATCAAAGCATACAGGAAAGTACGAATAATTATGTTCAACATCATCTTTTATACCATTCACCTTAATACCTTTTGTATTAGCTAATCGTTCCATATACCGTTCATGTGCTTTTTTTCGATAAATTATGCTTTCATTCACATGGCGTAAATTACATAACCCCATTGCTGCGCGAAATTCATCCATTTTAGCATTACCGGCAAAAGAATACACATCTCCTTGTTCATCCAAGCCAAAATTTTTATAGTCACGCAACGACTTAGTTAAAGATGCATCTTTAAATGTTATTGCGCCTCCTTCGATTGTATTAAACACCTTAGTTGCATGAAAACTAAACATAGAAGCATCGCCAAAATTGCCAATACCTGTTCTTTTGTATTTAACACCAAAAGCATGAGCTGCATCGTATATAACTTTTAATTCATGTTTTCGTGCAATTTGTTCAATAGCTTCTACATCACAGACATTTCCATATACGTGAACTGGCAAAATAGCAACTGTATTGTCAGTTATCAAATCTTCTATTTTTGTAGGATCAATAGTATAATCATCCTCTTTTATATCACAAAAAACAGGCTTCAAACCATTTCGTACAATTGCATTTGTTGTTGAAACAAATGTAAATGGTGTAGTTATTACTTCACCGCCATTTTTCCGCAACCCAAGAGCATGAATAGCTATTTCCAGGGCTAAGTGCCCATTAGAAAACAGAGAAATAGAAGGAACATCAAGATATTCCAACAATTTAGCTTCTAATTTTTCATGAATCGGTCCCATATTAGTTAACCAATAATTCTCAAAAATTGGTTTTATTTCTTCTATATATTCCTCATATTTAGGTATTGAAGATTTAGTAACTAAAATTGCCATTCAATCACGCCTCCACACTCGTAAACACAATAATCATTCTTCTATATTTTTAAGTTCATTCAGTTTTGCAAAATACAAACTGTTACTGACTGCCTATAATTTAGCGACTACGTTATAAAAACTACTATCCCTTCCTTCACTCCCACAAATAATAATCTTTTATACAGAAACTATTAAAATGCCCTGGATAAACAATAGTATCTTTCGGTAATGATTTTAAAAAAGGCAGCGATTTCTCCAGCCATCCCTTTTTACTTCCTCCAGGCAACCCAGTTACTGTTGGGTAATCTTTAAAAAGTGAATCACCAGAAAATAAAATTTTATCATTTACTAAAACACAACTACTTCCCAACGAATGTCCTGGACAGCCAAATAAATATATTTTATTTCCCTGCCACTCAATAGTTAAAGAATTATCGAAAAACTTATCCGCCTGACAAACATACTCAACATTCTCTACTGGTACTTTAAGTTTTACCCATATCTGCAACTCACAAAAAGTTTTAAAGAATATTGATAAATTTTTTCGTGAACTTTTAATATTTTCTGCGCAACTCTTACTACAAATAACTTTTGCTTCACATTTTTCTTTCCAGTAATTTACTCCACTTATATGGTCATAATGTTCATGAGTAAGAAAAATATAATCAATAGTTTTATTTTTTAAACTTATATCTATAATACAAGGATCTATAAGAATTAAATGATTATTTTCTTCTATTACATACATATTTGAATATATCAAATTGGAAATTATAGTAAAAATTTTCATGACTTCATATAAAATTAAAGTATTATATACTTCATTCTCCTTTCAATACCTGCGCAGCTTCCATCTCACTTCCAGTGACGAACATCCCCCCCGGATGTACTATCTGAGCCATAGTAATAGTAGTAACCATAGCCGTGCGTATGGGCCAATTCTACCTTGTTAAGGATAACTCCCAAAATATGTGCTCCTGCCTGCAGCAGCCTCTGTTTAGCTTCTTTCGCTGCTGCTGGTGTAACTTCGCCGGAGCTGACCAACATGACCAGCCCGTCTACCTTACCAGACAGTACTGCCGCATCCGTTACCGGCATGATTGGCGGCGTATCGATAAGTATATAGTCATAATCCAGCTTTAGCTGTTCCAGTAACTGTTCCATCCGTTTGCTTCCCAAAAGCTCGGATGGGTTGGGCGCTACCGGCCCGCTGGCTAAAAGCTCCAGATTCTCTATCCCTGTTTTTTGAATGACTTCCCGCACCTCTTCACTCGCCGAAATGCAGTTGCTCAGACCTTTATTAGTCAGCTTAAAAAGCTTATGCTGTGTCGGGTTGCGCATATCACAGTCCATTAAAAGCACTTTGTGCCCGGCCTGTGCCATTACCACCGCCAGATTGCTGATCGTTGTACTTTTACCTTCGTTTGGCGTAGCGCTGGTAACGATGATCGTTTTCAGCTCCTGACCAACGTTGGAGAACTGGATGTTGGTCCTGATCGTTCTATATGCTTCCGCTACCGGTGATTTGGCATCACGGTCGGCAATCAGTGTTATCGTTTCCATGAGTACCTCCGCACTTTGTCAGCAAAGCTTTCCTGCCGCTGCTCTTTATTGATGCTTTTCTTCAATGATTCATAATCCGGCACCGAGCCCAGAACAGGCAGGTCCAGATAGTTTGCTACATCGTCCGTTGTCTTTATGGTTCTGTTCATCAGTTCTTTGGCAATAACAAAACCGCTGCCGCCGAAGATTCCCAAAAAGGCTGCCAAAAGCAGGGTCAAAAGCTTTTTCGGTTTTACCGGGTCTTCCGGCAGTGTGGCCGTATCTACTACCTGTACCTCGGTGGATACCGCTACTTCGGCTACCTTGGCTTCTTCCAGGCGTTTGGCCAGCATGATGTAAATTTCATCGGCAACGCTGACGTCGCGCATCAGGCTCAGGTATTTCTGTTCTTTCTCGGAAAGCCGTTCCACGTCTTCCTGATTTCTTTTATCCAGACGCTCCAGCTCGGCAAGGTTGCTTTCGGCTACGCTGATCGCCGCTTCGCTGCCGAATTTACTGGTCAGCAGCTGCTGGTGCACTGGGTTATCTGACGGCGCCTGCAGTGAGGCTACTTTGGCTATTTCCTGCTGCAGCTTGCTTTTTAAATTGGCGATAGCGTCTTCTGTTTCGATGACTTTAGGATGTTTGGCTGTATATTTGTCCAGATAATCTATCCTCTGGGTCTCCAGTTCGGCTAATTTTGCATTATACTGCTTGATAACTGCGTTATCCGCTGTCGCTTTGGCTTCGCCGCCCAGCTGCTGGTCTGTTGCTGACAGCCGTGCCTGCGCTGTGGCCAGCGCCACCTTGTTTTCCGCTTTCAGTTTATCAACGATGCCCATTTTATCGGCCACCAGCTTCATTTCATTCGTTGGCGACAGGATCTTGCTGGCTTTTTTATATTCGGTCAGCGCACTTTCGGCTGCTTCAAGCTCGGCTTTAGAGGCTACGACTCGCTCTTCGACAAAGGTGCGGGTAGTTTTCTGTTCTTCCCGTACCAAACCGGTCAGCCGCTGCAAAAAGCTGTTAACGATCAGGTCGTTGGCTTTCTGGGCTCCTTCCGGCGTATTAGCGTTGACTGTAACTTTTAAGATCTCGGTATCTTTAAAAGGATTGGTAACTATCCTGTTTTTGATATAATCTTCATAACGCATATATTTGCCGTCACTGTCTGCTTCTTCCGTCTGTTCGATGACCGGGACGATGACGCTGCGGCTTTTTAAGATTTCCGCATAGGTACTCATTAACTGCTTATTGGCCATACTATTGCCCATCGGTATACTTTCTAAAAGCGATGAGCCTATCCCTTTGGGCTGCTTGATGCGCAGCAGCGAATCTGATTCGTAGACCGGTGAAGCTATAAGCAAATACAGCCCGGCTACAGCTATACAGCCGCCCGTAACTTTAGCGATGAACCTTGCGTTTTTCTGCACTATATGCACAAGTTCGCGCAGGTCAATGGTGATTTCGTCTTCCACTTTATCTCTCCTCAGATCAGTTATCTTTTTTTATTTCAGATATCATATATGCGCCATTAACAAATGGCATAATATCACGTACAATATTAATTTTGCCGTTGCTGGTCAGATACAGGCAGTCACCTTCGTTTAAAACGTAGTTTTGGCTCTGGTCGGATTTTTTAAGAAAATTATTTATATTGACCAGTACAGGTTCTTCTGCACCTTTTCTGATCAGAAAGATTTTCTTTTTGGCAGCTTTTTCTGTAAAGCCTTCCGCTTTGCCCAGGGCATCTAATACGCGGTGGCTTTTTTCCAGCTCGTACAGTCCCGGTTTTTTTACTTCCCCTAGCACATAAACACGCGTCGTTCCCAGCTTTAAGATATTGACGCTGACCTGCGGCCTGACAAGGTATTCGGCCAGGCTCGCTTCCAGTTGCCGCGTAAATTCTGTTACTGTTTTTCCTGTCACATCTATATCGCCGATCAGGGGAAAGGTTACTTTTCCATCAGGACGCACTATATAGGGGGTACTGTTTAGTGGACTACTTATATCTGTATGTCTATAAACTACTACCTGCAGCTGGTCGCCGGGACACATAATATAGTCGTTGTCTGCTGCTGACGCTGCTGCCAGTCCCTGCAGGCTCAGCGCCAGGGTCAGCGCCAGAATTGTTTTCTTCATCGGGATTCTCCTTTTTCTCTTTACTTCAATACTTTAATTTATTATTTGCCAAAGAGTTTCTGCCAGAAGCTCTTTGGTTTGTCTTCTAAAAATACTTTGGGCTGCTTGAGCTCTATTTCCTGATTTTTTAAGATCGCCTGCGGGTTCGTTTCTGTCATCTGCCGCAGTACTTCTTCTCCGGCCAGCTGCCTGATGACCGCCGCTGCCCGTGACATATCCGTATTGCGTCCTTCGCTGCGGTGCCCGTCCGACCCTAACAGATCGACCAGACCATTTGCCAGCAAGACCTTGGCATTCTCGCAGACGCTGCTGCCGAACATGCCGGTAAAGCTGCCGCTGTTGCACTGCATAAGCATGCCACGCCGCCGCCACAGTAGCAGCAGGTCAGGGTTTTCGCGCAGCTGCTGATACCTCTCCGGATGGGCAAGGATCGGCATTATCCCCTTCAGCTCCAGCTCATACCAGAATTCATCGGTATAGGCAGGGATTTCTGCCGCCGGCAGTTCGACCAGCAGATATCTACCGCCGTTTAAACAGTACGCGCCAGTCACTCCCAGCTCCGGCAAAAGCTCCCAGTTCATCTGCACTTCTGCTCCGGGATAAAGCATAATATCTATCTGTGCTTCTGCACACAACTGCCGCAGCTGCTGTGTTTTTTCCTTTATTTCTTCCCAGGAAGGCTTGTTCGCTCTTTCGATGACGTGCGGGGTCGCAAAGATAGCTTTAGTCCCGCTTCTGGCCGCAATCTCCAGCATTTGTAACGACATGCACTGATTCTTAGAACCGTCGTCTATATTCCATAAGATATGTGTATGTGTATCCAGCAAATGATCACCTTTATCTATCTTGAACTTAGTGTTGTTAATTAATTTCGCAATAATTGCAATCTGTATCCTAATGCTTTAATAAAACAATTAAGATATTTGTTTTATCAACTTTAGATTATACCACACTTGTACCCCCCCCACAAGACATAACAGCTTCTAAAATTATATTTCAGTACCGTTTTTGCTCTTACTTATATTTTCATCGTACCTGTGCATCAATATTTACAATCTCACTTGCCAGCAACTATTTGTCACCAAAAGTACGAAGCCACAATTTTGCCGATTTTTTATTCTTATAAGCTATATTTATATCTTAATTATTCAATATTTTCTTACTCATTTTTGTATATTTCCAATACATAAAAAACTTCCCTAATATTTTATAATTATTGTACCACGGTTGTACCCCCCCGCAAGACATAAGCACGTTTTCTTTTATATTTAAGTATGCTTTTTGCTCTTACTTATATTTTCATCGTACCTGTGCGGCAATATTTACAATCTCACTTGCCAGCACCGCCTCTGCTGACATGCAAAAGCCGGACTCTATTCCCATAGAGCCCGGCAAAAAATAATCGCTTTCAACTTTCGCTGAGAGCGATTATTTTTTATCTTTTAATCTAACAGCAGTTTCTTCCTACAAGACTTTACTTAAAATCTATTTCTTTTCCCAGCACCTGCAATATCTTATCCAGCAGATTAACGCTGCAGTTGCATTCCTCCCGTTCGATACGGCCGTAATAATTGACCGACATATTACAGCGTTCGGCCACGTCGTTTTGGGTCAGCCCCAGCTCCAGCCGCAGCTGGTATAATTTGCGGCCGATGTTATTATAAGTATGCTTGCTCATTTTGCACCTCAGCTAAAAGTTTTGACTGTGAAAAATTTTAACCGCAAAAGCAGCAAAGCAAAATAACCCTATGGGTTGTATTTCTTATAGCCTACCCCAAAGGTTGTTTACAAAACAAATACAAAGGCGCATACTGAGCCCTGTTATGCATAACGCTTTACAGTACGGCCCGCCGTCATAAAATTATGGGAAGAACTGATATAAATAGCTATTTTGACAGATACTAATACAAGCAGCGCGGCTGCCCAGGCACTGCAGCTTTTGATAACTGCGGCGCAGGCAGGCGACAACGGTGCTTTACTGAAGCTGTGCAGTGATTTTAAGCCCCTGCTCAGCAGCGAAGCACGGCGCGAGATGTTTTATAATTCACTGGGGAAAGATGCGGAAGGCATCGCTGTGCTGGCTTTTATCGAGCTGGTACTCAAATACAGTGGTACTGATTATGTAAACTGGCCCGGTTACGCGCGCTGCAGAGTACATTTCGCTTTGTTCGACGCCATGCAGAAGCAGGGCCGGATCTGGGAAAACGAGATCGCCGTCAATACTGACAGCGAGGAAGGCACCGCCCTTCTGGATGAGGCCGGGTTGCAGCAGGGGCTGCCGGACGATATTGCCCAACTGCTGCTGTCACTGGAAGTACGGCAGGCTTTAAAACGGCTGACTGCCGAACAGCAGCAGGTTATCGAGCTGTTGTTTTTGCGCGAACAGAAACCCAAAGAAGCAGCCCGCCTGCTGGGCTGCAGTGTACGCAACGTCACCAAGCACCGGCTCAAAGGGCTGGATAAGCTGCGGCTGCTGCTGAAGCAGGACGGCTGACCGGCTCAACTAATCGCCGTAATTTCATAGATAAAAATAAAAAAGCATCGACAAAATTTGTCGATGCTTTTTAGCTTTTTATTTTTAGTGATGTGTGCCTCTGACAACAGTAATCCCCTGCTGCTCCAGGTATTCGGCAGTTTTGGTGATCACCGGGCATTCATGTTTTTCTCCCTGTGCGTCCTTCTTTTTGGTACAGCCGCTCAAATGCACGGCTTCAACGCCGATAGTAACAAGGCGGTCCAGCTTTTTGCGCAGACCTTCCTCGTTATTGGGCATCTGTACATCACCGCAGCCGCTGCAGTTCAAAAAAGCGGCCAGTTCTGTTTCCTCTGCCTCATAAACGGCAAAAGCGTTGGTTTTATTATTGAATGCTTTAAGACAGCCGCTGCCGGTACAGTTATTACTGGTACGCAGACATCTTAAAACAGCGATCTTTTTCATAGGCATTTTTCCTTTGATTATTTTTACTGCTCTGTTTCTGCCAGCACTTCTTTAAAGCAGTTGGTCAGGCTGGCAAAATCTGCCAGCGACAGCGTTTCGCCACGGCGCTTGGGGTCGATACCGGCACGTTCCAACCATGCCGCAGCCTGTACGCTGCTGATGCCCATATTTTTGAGAGCGTTACTGAGCATTTTACGGCGTACGGAAAAAGCCGCCTTTACGACTTTGAAGAACAGTTTTTCATCGCAGACCTCGACCGGAGGCACGGTGCGGCGTTTGCAGACAATGACGGCACTGTCGACATTGGGCGCCGGGATAAAGGATTCCGGCGGTACGATAAAGGCTATCTCCGGCTCGGTATAATATTGGATCGAAACTGACAAAGCGCCGTAATCTTTGCCGCCGGGCTTCGCGACCATCCGCTCGGCTACTTCCTTCTGCACCATGGCAACCAGCCGTTCCATAGGCAGGCGCTGTTCCAGCAGATTGAAAATGATCGGCGTGGTAATATAATAAGGCAGGTTAGCCGCCACCTTAAAGGTCGGCGCGCCAACAATATTTTTGATATCGACTTCCAGGATATCACCGTTTTCTATACGCACATTATCATAGCCTTCCAGTGTTTTTGCCAACACCGGCAGCAGTCTTTTATCCAGCTCGACTGCTACGACCCTGGCGCCGCTCTGCGCCAGTCCCTGCGTCAAAGTGCCTATACCGGGGCCGACCTCTAAAACCGTGTCGTCCTCAGACAGTTCTGCAGCAGCAACGATCCTGCGTACGACTTCTTCGTCGATCAGGAAGTTCTGTCCCAGTCTTTTATCCGCTTTTAATTTAAAGGTGTGCAATATATGATTGGTGACTTCGCGTCTGGCAATGATCGGTTTATCCATGCTGTTCTCCTAACTGCGCAAGCGCCGCGTCAAATTCGCTGCGGGTGACCCCATAGCTGTTGAGCCGCTCTAAAAACCTTTTGGCGTTGCCGTAGCCGATGCCCAGCAAAGCGCCCATTTTATCACGGCGATACGCCGCACTGCCTGTTCCGGCCAGATCGTTCTGCCACAGGTCTTGGCTGGTAAATTCGCTGTCAGGCTTATATTCATGGTGGCGCACCTTACTCAGCGCTGCCAGGATCGCCTCAGGCTGAGCCTGCTCGATGCCCACATCATTGTGCGCCGTAGCGTCCGCTTTAGGTACAAAGGCCTGCCCCGCTTCGGGAAAGCGCTGCGTCAGAAAGCGGCGGATACGTTCGCCGGCACCGTCCGGGTCAGTTAGGATAATGATGCCCCGCTTTTTATATGCGGCTTCGATCTGCCGCAGGGTATATGGCGCTAAGGTAAAACCGCCTGTTTCGATGGTATCGGCTTCCAGGGCGCGTTTGATCGCCACTGTATCCATTTTTCCTTCTACTACGAGAACTTCTTTCAGCAAGTCCGCACCTCCGTTACTCTAAGATATATACGTCTAAGGTACGGCGTCCCCATTGAATGGCTCTGTGCCAGTCGTGCATAAACACGTCCAGCCGATTGCCGCGGATAGCGCCGCCGGTATCGCCGGCCATGGCAATGCCATAACCGGGGATATACAGTTTAGTATAATACGGGATAACCCGCGGGTCAACGGCCACGATACCTTCGTAAGGCACCAGTCCTATCGAAGTTCGTCCGGTACCGCTGCCTTCACCCAAGGTATAGGCGGTGATTTCCATGGTCATAACTTTATTATAACGCATCCGCCCGCGCGAAGTTTCGATAGAACGGGCCATGCCGCGCTCTACCAGTTCACGTCTAGGCTCTTCCAGCACTGTCTTGCTGATGATATGAGTTTGGAACAGGCCGTCTTTAAGCGTAGTTTTTCTGGTCACCTTCATCTTGCCGGGTACGCCCGGTTCCAGCACCTTATTCTCACCATACGGCTTTTCCAGATTATCAACAAACTCCACAGGCGGCTCGATCGGCTGCTCTTCTTCATGCAGCTCATCAAAACGCCCTAAAATATGGATCTCCAGGTCGGAAGTGATCGGCGTATCAACAGCGGGATAGACTGTTTTGCCTTCATAATTGATCGCCAGGGCATCCAGTGCCTCGCCGACAGTTGCTTTACCGGTATAGAATTTTTTGCTGACGCCATATTTTTCGATCGTTACAGGCAGAGCGCGTTTCAGCTCAATAACTTCCCTGGTCTTTTTTTCGGCATTTGCCGGAGAGATCAGTATGCGGTCTTCTTTGCCGACCTTGACGCCGGACTCTTCCAAAATAGAACGGGGATCTTCAAGAATAGTGGTCACTACTTTTTCCTGCCCGTCGTAACGCAAAACTATTTCTTTGCTGTTAGCCAGACAAATAGCGCTGAAAACTAAAACTACCACTAACAGCAGCGGCAAAATTTCCATTGCTCTATATAATGATTTTCTATTAGGCATAAATTGTACCTCCTTTTAAAGACGTATAATTTTACCATAAAGAAAAATTTTCTGTCAAACTGTCGCCCTTAAACACACATAAGCTTTTGCACAAAAAACAAAAACGTAAAAACTACTGTGGACACAGATACTTGTTTTGACTTCTGGAAAATAACAGCCTTAAAATACAAACTGCCTGTTTGTTTTTCGCAAACAGGCAGTTTTTTTTATTTTATTTTATTAAAAAGAGTTTTGACATTTTTAGTAGTCTGCGCTGCCAGCGCTTCAAAGGTCGTGCCGCGTACTTCGGCCGCATTGCGTGCCACCAGCTCGGTATAACCCGGCTGATTACGCTTGCCGCGATAAGGCACCGGCGTCAGATAAGGTGAATCTGTTTCAAAAAGCAGCAGGTCATCCGGCACATACTGCAGGACCTCGCGTACTTTTGCGGCATTTTTATAAGTAGAGGTGCCGCCAAAACCAAGATAAAATCCTCGCTTAAGCAGTTCCTTCGCCATTTCCAGTGAGCCGGAATAGCAGTGGAACACTGCCCGCACACCTGTGACTTCTTTTTGGAAGATCTCCAGGATATCGCCGTGCGCATCGCGGTCGTGAATGATCACCGGCAGGTCGAACTGTTTGGCCAGATCGAGCTGTTCTAAAAGACGGCGCTTCTGCACGTCCTTCGGCTCGTTGCCCTTCCAGTAATAGTCGAGGCCGATCTCGCCGATGGCTACTACCTTGGGGTGGACGGCCCAGGCTGCCAGCTCGTCAAGATAGCTGTTATCCAAAATACCCTCAAGGTCTTCAGGATGCCAGCCCACAGCGGCATACATAAAATCATATTTTTCAGCTAAACTTACAGCGAAACCCGACGTGATCTCATCACAGCCGGGATTGATGATCCCGTCCAGTTCTTCCTGCAGCTGTGTAAGCAGCGCGTCGCGGTCATCGGTAAAATAGTCCGAGTCCATATGGGCATGGGAATCGAATAGTCCTGTACGTGACATCTTATTTCACCTTGCTCCCAGAAGCGATATCGGGGGCATCAGCCAGCACCAGCTTACCTTCTCCGTCAGAGGCGGCCAGCAGCATCCCGCGGGATTCGATCCCACGCAGTTTTGCAGCTTTCAGGTTGGCGATCACGATAACATTGCGGCCGATCAGCTCTTCGGCAGTATAATGCTGCGCGATCCCGGAAACGATGGTACGTTCTTCTTCGCCGATCCTGACCTCAAGCTTCATCAGCTTATCGGTTTTAGGTACGCGCTCTGCTGCGGTAATGGTAGCTACGCGCAGATCTATCTTCATAAAATCATCGATAGTTATTTCTTCTGTTGCCGCGGCTTTGCTTTCCGTTTTGGCCTCAGCTTTTACTTCGGCCTTAACTGCTTGTTTAGCGGCCGGAGCAGCCTTTTTGGTAGCGGCGATAACAGTTTCTCCGCTTTCAGTGATCTCGATACGCGGATACAGCGGCTCACCCTTCTGCACTTTGGTGCCGTCAGGCAGCCCGCCCCAGGCGGTATCGGCCAGCAGGAACTGCTCGGGAGCAGTGAGGCCCAGCTGGGTATAGATCTTGGGACTGGTAGAAGGAATATAGGGACTTGTAAGGATAGCGACGATGCGCAATACCTCTGCCAGATTATACATAACTGTTTCCAGACGCACTGCTTTGGCGGGATCTTTTGCCAGCAGCCAGGGGCCTGTTTCATCAATGTATTTATTGGCACGGCTGATAAGCGCCCACAGAGCTTTGATCGCCGTGTTGATTTCCATATGGTCCATAGCGTCCTGATATTTCGCAACAGTTTCATTGACCAGGGCGATCAGCTCGTCATCAAGAGGATCACTGCAGGCGGTTTTATGGATCACGCCGCCGTGATATTTTTCGATCATGCTGACCGTACGGTGCAGCAGGTTGCCAAGGTCATTGGCCAGATCAGCGTTGATGCGGGTGATCAGCGCATCGCGCGAAAAATTGCCGTCACTGCCGAGGTTGATCTCGCGCAGCAGGAAATAACGGATAGCATCGGCGCCAAATTCGTCGATCAGCGCCAGAGGATCAATGACATTGCCCTTGGATTTGGACATTTTGTCGCCTTCAACTACCAGCCAGCCATGTCCGTAAACCTGTTTCGGCAGTTCTTCACCCATAGCCATCAGCATGATCGGCCAGATGATAGTATGGAAACGCACGATCTCCTTGCCGACCAGATGCAGGTTAGCAGGCCAGTATTTATTGAATTTTTCCGGATCACTGCCGTAACCGATACCGGTAAAGTAGTTGAGCAGCGCGTCAAACCAGACATAGACAACGTGTTTGTTGTCAAAAGGCACAGGGATGCCCCAGTCGAAGGTGGTGCGGGTGATGCTCAGATCTTCCAGTCCCTGTTTGATGAAGTTGATCATCTCGTTGCGGCGTGCCACAGGCTGAATGAAGTCGGGATGAGTTTCGATATATTCCAGCAGACGGTCCTGATATTTGGAAAGCTTAAAGAAATAGCTTTCTTCTTCCATACGCTCTACCGGACGGCCGCAGTCGGGGCATTTGCCGTCGACCAGCTGACGCTCCAGCCAGTAGGATTCGCAGGGTACACAGTACCAGCCTTCATAATTCTTTTTATAAATATCGCCCTGTTCAAAGATTTTCTGCAAAATACTTTGCACAACCTTATGATGGCGTTCTTCACTGGTACGAATAAAATCGTTATTGGTGATATTGAGGCGCTGCCATAAAAGTTTGAAATTTGCAATAATCTCGTCAACATATTGTATCGGGGTAACACCCATCTCCGTAGCTTTACGCTGAATCTTCAGACCATGCTCGTCACTGCCGGTCAGAAAAAAGACGTCTTCGCCCTTGGCACGATGATAACGGGCCACGGTATCGGCGATAGTCGTACAGTAAGCATGACCGATATGCAGTTTATCGCTGGGATAATAGATCGGGGTAGTGATATAAAACGTTGGTTTTGTCATATGTTGATCCCTTCTTCTTCTGAAATTAATTTATTATATAATTCCCGTTTGGGAATCTTATTTGCTTTAGCAACCTGCGCCAGCGCCGTTTTTTTATCGACGCCGCGAGCCAGCAGTTCCTGTACCTGCGCCAGCGGATCCTTTGCTTCCTGCGCAGGCTGCGGCTGTTCCAGGCCTCTGGCGATGACCAGGCAGAATTCACCGCGGGGCTTATTTTCATGCAGCCAGATCAGGCACTGACTGACTGTGCCCCGGAAAAACTCCTCATGCAGCTTGGTCAGTTCACGCGCTGCTGCCAGCTGTCTGTCCCCCCAGACCTCCAGCACTTCCTGCAGCACCTGTTCGATCCTGTGCGGCGCTTCGTACAAAATAACCGTAGCCGGCAGATACTGCCATTCTTCCAGCTGCTGCCGCCTGTTTTTTTTGCTCTTGGGCAGAAATCCGCCGAAAAAAAACGGCGAGGCAGGCAGACCTGAAGCAATGAGCGCGCATAACGCGGCGTTGGCACCAGGTACAGGCACTACCTGCACGCCGGCATCGATTGCCAGCCTGGCCAGTTGTTCGCCCGGATCAGCGATACCGGGAAACCCGGCGTCACTGACTAAAGCGATATTTTTTCCGGACAGCAGTTCGTCCAGCAGATAAGCTCCCTGCCGTTCTTTGCTGTGTTCATCATAGCGTACCAGCCGTCCCTTGATATTGAAACGGTTCAATAACTGCAGTGTATGACGGGTATCTTCGGCGGCGATAATATCCGCCTCGGCCAGCATTCTCTGAGCCCTGGGCGTCATATCTTCCAGATTGCCGATCGGCGTCGCGCACAAATATAAAATTCCTGCCATTATTCTGCCTCCTCCGCCATACCGTAATACTCCAAAGTCTGTTTGCTGTGGCTGCCGTCCTCATTATACATAATAAGCGGCGGCAAAACCTCCAGTCCGTAACTGCCGCCTTTGACCATTTCCATCAGAAAGATCCAGGCGGGCTTATCCGCAAAGGCATGTACCCATTGCAGTTTTTTCGGTTGCAGACCATATTTAAGCGCCAGTTCCATACATTCCGTAAACCGCTCGGGCAGCTGCACAATGGCGAAACGCCCTCGATATTTGACCAGATAGGCGGCGGTGCGGAAGAAATCCTCCAGCGTTGCCGTCAGTTCATGGCAGGCCGCAGTTGCTACCCGGCGAACCTTACCGCTGTTGCGGTAAGGCGGGTTGGCGGCGATCAGATCGAAACTTTCCGAGCGATAAAGCGCTTTCAGTTCCCGCAGATCGGCTAGCTCGGCACTGACACATTCCTCCAGCCCGTTAGCCGCAATGCTGCGGCGCATCAGCTCTACCACATGAGGATTACAGTCAACACCTACTACTTGAGCCGCACCGCGTGCTGCCAGCAGCAGACTGATGGCTCCCGTACCGGCGCCAAGTTCCAAAACACGGGCCTGCCTGACCAAATGCGGGAAAGCTGCCAGAAAAACAGCATCCGTCGTAAAACAAAATTCTTCCGAGTCCTGCCAGATCGCATAATTACAGCCGGGCAAAGAATCGCAGCGTTCTGTAGCTTTACTCATTTCAGATCGGATCGGCCTTAGAAGCATCAACGATCTCGTCCCATTCTACCTGGATAACGTTATCGGGCGTCAGCTGCACGGAAGCCGTACGCATAGCGCGGTTGATGCCTGTTACTTTGCCTTCTCCCAGCGGCGTTACTACCAGAGATCCCAATTTGGGTATCTCGACACGGTCGTTGCCGCAGTTACGTTTACAGCCGCCTTCTTTGCAGCAGTACATATGGTTTTCATATTTCAGGCAGCACATCAAACGGCCGCAGATACCCGAAATCTTCGCCGGATTCAGCGACAGATTCTGATCCTTGGCCATTCTGATCGATACCGGTTCAAAGTCACCTAAAAAAGTAGAGCAGCACAACGGCCTGCCGCAGCTGCCGATCCCACCCAGCATTTTCGCTTCATCGCGCACGCCGATCTGGCGCAGCTCGATCCGGGTACGGAACACAGCGGCCAGGTCTTTGACCAGCTCGCGGAAATCTATACGCCCTTCGGCTGTGAAATAAAATATGATTTTATTGACGTCAAAAGTAAATTCCACGTCGATCAGACGCATCGGCAGATCGTGATTAGTGATCTTACGCAGACAGATATTGAAAGCTTCTTTCTCGCGTACGATATTTTCTTCGACTTTCTGGGCATCTTCATCAGTAGCTTTGCGCAGCACCGGTTTCAAAGGCGAAACCACCTCACTGTCGCTGACCTCGCGCGGCCCTACTACTACTTCGCCGTACTCTACCCCCCGGGCAGTTTCGACAATGGCATGATCCCCCTGAGCTACGCTGCTGAGAGCGGGATCAAAATAATATATTTTACCTGCTTTTTTAAATCTTATACCTACAACTGTTGGCACTATCTCTCCTCCTTCCGAAGTATGTCTGTTTTAAGTACCACCGTTTCCAAAACCAGCTTGGAGCCGGCATTGCTTTCGATGGCCTGATATGCTTGCTGGGCGATGTCCGCCGCCTGCTTCAAATGCGAAGCGGGCCATGAGGCGGCCAAACGCCGTAATCTATCTGTGCAGTCACAGTTATAAATCTGTTCCTCCAGTCCGTTTTGCCAAAGCAAAACGTCCCGGGCTAAAAACAGCAGCATTTCCGTAAATAATAAACCGCCCTGTTTGTCATAGCTTTCGAGCCATGGCTGCGAAGCTACATACCGCATGGGCTGCGCCAGCGGCAGGGCTTCCAGAAATTCCAAAGCCTGATCGCGGTAGCTGACGGCATCTGCAGCAGCCAAATTGACAGCAGCGCCAAGCGAACCGCCTGCCAGGCGGGCCAGCAGTTCCGGGCGTTCCAGCCCGAGCCTGTTCAATGCCTCCTGTGTCAGTGCCAGGGGTATCTGGTCAAAGCGTAATTGAATGACCCGCGAAAGGATCGTCGGCAACAGGCGTTCCAGCCGCGACGCAACCAGAATAAACATCCAGTTTGGCGGCGGCTCTTCGAGCAGCTTTAAAAGGCTGTTCGCCGCTTCTACCGTCATCCTGTCAGCAGCGTCGATGACGCATACCTTATGGCTTGAAAGCGCAGGCGCAAAGGCGGCCTGCCTGCTCATTTCCTTGATCTGTTCTATTTTCAGGTCTTTCCCGGGAGCTTCCTGCTCCACCAGAATAAAATCAGGATGGGCAAAGCTGTGCTCTGCCAGATTGATCAGACGGCAGGATTCGCACCTGCCGCAGGGATGTTCGTCCGGCTTCTGGCACAGGAATGTTTTAGCAAAACGCAAGGCCAGCTGCTTTTTACCAATACCTTCCGGGCCGTAAAAAAGCAGTGCATGCGGCCTGTTACCCGGCTGCAGCAGCCTGGCTAAAAATTCCTTATTCTGTTCATGTCCCAGAATATCGTCCCACATAGGCATCCTTTCCTCGCTTACTCTTTAAGTAAAGCCTCCAACTCACTGATCAGACAGCCGCGTACGCTTTCCTGTTCCTGCAAAGCATCAATGACCCTGATCCGCTGTGGATAGGCCTTACTGAGTTCGACAAATCCCTGCCTTACCTTGAGCTGAAAAGCAAGTCCTTCGTTTTCAAAACGGTCGGTCACACCGCGCTGCGACCTGCGGCCTGCAAGCAGCAGAGGATCTCCGTCCAGCAGCAGCGTCAAATCTGGTTCCAGCCCGCCTGTTGCAAAAGTGTTCAGCTGCAGCAGCTCCTGCAGCGGCAGACCGCGAACAAAGCCCTGGTAAACCAGTGTCGAATCGCTGAAACGGTCACAAAGCACGATTTTTCCGGACGCTAACGCCGGACGCACGACCTTATCTAAATGATCAGCACGTGCTGCCAGATACAGCAAAGTTTCTGTACGCGCGTCTATGGCCAGCTGCGGGTCAAGCACCAGCTGACGCAGGCGTTCAGCAGCTTCGCTGCCTCCCGGTTCACGGGTGCAGACAACTTCTCGTCCGTTCTGCCGCAGGTACTCTGCGATCAGCTCCAGCTGCGTGCTTTTGCCGCTGCCGTCGGGGCCTTCCAATGTGATAAAATACCCTTTGTTCATCAAAACACCACTCGTATTTCCCTCAAGCTGCCGTCAGCGGGTCCGCTGACCGGCAGGTTCAAGTTTTTCATATTTTCACAGTAAGCGATGATCGCTTCTGTAATCAGCTCTCCCGGCAAAAGTACCGGTATGCCGGGCGGATAAAAGCTTACCTGCTCGGCACAGATTTTTCCGGCCGCACGGCACAGAGGTATGCTGGTCTTCGCGCTGTCGAAGGCCTGCCGTAAAGACATCACCTGCTGCGGTGCAGGAAGCTGTGGGCTGACCGTCAAACGGCGCGGCGTTTTTTTGTTTTTTTCCAGTTCGGTAAAAACCTGTTGTATCACAGCGAGTACGGCATCATAATCAGCGCCGCCGTCGCTATAGGTAACTAAAAATAACACGTTATCGGCATCTGTCAGTTCTACGGCAACACCTGCCTGCCGCAGTTTTTCCCCGGCTTCAATACCTGTATAACCCCAGGCGGCTACATTGACCGTCACCTTGGTGCTGTCAAACCCGGCAATACCGTTACTGCCGGCACAATCAGCCGTCAGCAGCTTCAGCCCCTTGAAGGTCTGTAAAAGCCGCCGCAATCTGTCTGCCGCAGCCACAGCCTGTGCCGCCATCTGCCTGCCGCCTGTCGCCAGCTGGAAACGCGCCGCGTCCAGAGACGCCATCAGCAGATAATTGGGGCTGGTTGTCGTCAGCAGACTCATAACATCAGCAGCCCGCTTTAAATCAAGGCGCCGGCCCTGCACATGCAGCATCGAGCATTGCGTCATAGCACCCAAAATTTTATGCGTGCTTTGCGCGCAGGCATCCGCGCCGCACTCCATAGACGAAGGCGGCAATAATTCGCTGAAACCAAGATGCGGGCCGTGCGCTTCATCTACCAATAGTGCAGCACCATATTTATGGGCTATTTGAGCAATCGTTTTAATATCAGCAGCCTGACCGTAATAATTAGGGCTGGTCAGAAACACTGCTTTAATAGAAGGATCTTTTTGCAGAGCTTCTTCGATCTGCCCGGCAGTGACCTGCGTGTTGATACCAAAAACCGCATCAAACTGCGGTAATACGTATACCGGTTCCAGATCACCTAAAAGCAGCCCTCCGGCAACACTGCGGTGAGCATTGCGGGGAATAAGAACTTTACCGCCCGGTTTGACAGCAGTCATCAGCATTGCCTGAATGGCCTGCGTCGTACCGTTAACAGCAAAAAAACAGCGGTCGCTGCCGTAAAGCTGTGCGGCCAGGGTCTGCGCTGCGGCAATACAGCCTTCAGGACAATGGATGTCATCCAGCTCCGCCATCAGCGAAACGTCCATCTGCAATGCGCCTGCTCCCAGCTCGCCAGCCAGAAGCGGTTCCATTCCGCGGCCGCCTTTATGTCCCGGCGTGTGAAAAGGATAGACCTGTTCTTTTTTATATTTGAGCATGGCCGCTACAAGCGGCATTTTTTTCTGATCTGCCTGCAAAAGAAAGCCTCCACGATAAATACAAACACTTATCCATGTTATCTTTACATTTTATCACAAGCAGCAAGGCGTTACAAGCAATTGTAACGCTTCGTCAAACTACCGCTGCAACCGCCTGCTCACCGCAATAAAAATACTCCGGCTGCAAACAGCCGGAGCAAAGATATTCTGTTGTTCAGCCAACCATAGCAGCCTGCGGCTGCGGCTCGATTTCGTCTTTTAAATCTTCCCAAACGATAAAATTGGCTTTACTGAAACCGTTGAAGGTCGTCGCCGAAGCCGAAGTATAAGCGCCGCAGGAAGGAACCAGCAGCAGATCGCCTACCTCCTGGCGTACAGTCAGTTTGCCGCGGAACATGATATCCAGCGAATCACAGCTGGGACCGGCAAAAGTGGCTTCCACTTCTTCTCCTTCTTTAAAGCTGATCAGCTTAAAGTCCCACTGGTCAAAAATAACGCCGGAAAAAGTTCCGTATAAACCATCATCAAGGAAATACCAGGGCTGACCGCCGCGTTCAGTAACACCGATGACGCTGGTAATAAGGTTGACAGCCGTACCGCACATAAAACGTCCCGGTTCCGCCCAGATCTCTACATTGGGAAAATCTTCGTCCAGACGGGCGTTGATCTGTTTAAGCATTTCTTTTAAATTAAAACGCACCTTGGGTTCGGGAATCGGAAATCCGCCGCCAATATCTAAGATCCGCAGCTGCATCCCTGCAGCGGCAGCTTCTTCAAAAATCTCGCGGGCCAGATCAAGCGCATTCAGATATGGATCGGCGCTCATCGTCTGGCTGCCGACATGGAAACAAACGCCGGCGGCGTCAAGACCGGCAGCCTGTGCTGCCTGCAGTAGTTCTACTGCGCGTTCGCGGCCTACGCCGAATTTTTTATTCAAATCTACATGTGCGGAAGAATTGTCGATACGGATACGCAGAAGCACCGTAGCACCGGGGCAGCCCTGTGCCATTTTTACGATTTCACTTTCGCTGTCAAAAGTCATTTTATGTACACCGACGTCACAGCAGGCCTGCAGACCGCCGCCGGTTTTGATAGGATTGGCGTAAATCAGACGCTCGCCGTCAATACCCATTGCTGCCAGAGTTCTGATCTCGCCGTCAGAAGCAACATCAAAGCAGGAACCCAGGTCACGCAGCAGTTCCAAGATCCGCTGATGCGGATTGGCCTTGATCGCATAGTAAAGCTGCACACGCGGCAAGTGCTTTTTCAAAAAGCGATAGTTCTTTTCTATTTGTTCTAAAGAAAGTACCAGCAGCGGCGTTCCAAAGCGCTCTGCCAGCCTTTCTGCAGCATTTTGACTAAGTTGAAAAAAGATGTCCTTCTTCATATCCACTCTCCCCTTGCTTTAGCATTGATTTTACTCATATGATTTTACCACAAATTACTGAAAGTACAATAGGAAAATGAAAGAAATTGAAAAAAATTTGAGGAGTTTCAGGCAAAACCGTGATAATCACGCTTAACGTCTGTTTTTACTAAAATTTTACTGGTTTTTTAGGATTTTTAATATTTTTTTACTAAATAAGTCACTACTAAATATAGTAATCTATGCTGATTTGACAACACAAAATACCTAAATATGGAAAACCCCCGCTTATTAAAAGCAGGGGTTTGCAAAAACTACTTATTTTTTAGGCGCTTCGATAACGTCGCAGCCCATATAAGGCCGCAGGACTTTCGGCACGATAACGCTGCCGTCTGCCTGCTGGTAATTCTCGAGAATAGCGGCAACAGTACGTCCTACCGCCACACCTGAACCATTCAGGGTATGTACGAATTCCGGTTTGGATTTAGTGTCGCGGCGGAAACGGATGTTAGCGCGGCGAGCCTGGAAATCAAGGAAATTGGAGCAGGAAGAAATTTCACGATAGCAGTTAGCCGCCGGCAGCCACACTTCCAAATCATAAGTTGCAGCAGAGCTGAACCCAATATCACCTGTGCAAAGACGCACGACACGATACGGCAGTTCCAATAATTGCAGCACCTTTTCGGCATTAGCCGTCAGTTTTTCCAATTCGTCCCAGGAATCTTCCGGCTTGGTGAATTTTACCAGTTCTACTTTATTAAACTGATGCTGACGGATCAGACCGCGGGTATCGCGGCCGGCACTGCCTGCTTCAGCGCGGAAGCAGGCGCTGTAGGCAGTATAATACAGCGGCAGATCGTCGCCGCTTAAAATTTCGTCGCGGTGCAGATTCGTGATCGGAACTTCGGCAGTAGGGATCAGGTAATAATCCAGCCCCTCCAGTTTGAACATATCTTCAGCAAATTTAGGAAGCTGGCCTGTTCCCTGCATACTGTCTTTATTGACGATGAACGGCGGGAAAAATTCCGTATAGCCGTTTTCACCGGTATGGATATCCAGAAAGAAATTGATTACGGAACGTTCCAGCCGGGAACCGAGTCCGCGGTAAAAAGTAAAGCGGGCGCCGGAAACCTTGCCGGCACGTTCAACATCGAGGATATTCAATTTTTCGCCGATATCCCAATGAGCCTGAGGCTCAAAAGCAAATTTAGCCGGTTCGCGCCAGGTACGCACTACCGGATTATCGGCATCACTGCTGCCAACAGGTGTATCTGCTGCCGGCATATTCGGAATCGTCATCAGAATTTCTTTTAATCTGGCTTCGATATCCTTCAGCTCTTTATCATCTTCCGCGATCTTATCACCCAGGGCACGGACCTCGGCCATCTGCGCATCTGCATTCTCACCGGCTTTTTTCATTTTGCCGATTTCCTGAGAAGCTGCGTTGCGCTGGCTTTTAAGAGCCTCGACCTGCAGGGTCAATTCACGGCGTTTCTTTTCCAATTCCAAAAATTCGTCAAGGTTCACATTGGCGTTACGCTTACGCATAGCGTCCATAACCAATTCAGGATTTTCCCTAACAAATTTCATATCTAACATTATTCATTCCTCCAAATGTTGAATTACTTCGTAAACTTTATTTTAGCACAATTTACCATAATATGAAAGAGAACACGCCGAAGAACATCGGCGTGCCCGTAAAATCACTGTTATTCAGTTTAAAATCAGCTGTATTCTTTAAAAGTTTCAATCAAACCGTCACGTTTGGCCAGATAATTGATCGCGCTGATAGCGGCTTTCTGAGCCTGACCGGCCGCACGATTGACCTGCCAGGGCTGACCGGTACAGTCGCCGCCGGCGAAAACGCCTTCGATGCTTGTTTCAGCCTGGTCGTCGACAAGAACAGAACGGCCGCGCATCTGCAGACCCGGCAAAAAGCTGTTGAGCGGATCAGAAGCACGGAACATAAAGACTGCCTGGACACTGAAAAATTCACCAGTGGTATGCAGCCCGGTTACTCTGTCGGTACCGGTAATATCAGTCGGCTGATCCAGGACCACCGTTACATTTTTGCGTTTTGGAGCTACGAAGCCCTGAAAACGGGGAATAAAAATTACTTCACTGCAGATATCAGCCAGATATTCTATTTCTTCCATCGCATCAGGAACAGTGGCGATCGCAGCAACGCGCTTACCTTTGTATTCAGCGCCGTCGACTTTGGCGCAGTAGCTTACGCCGCGGCCTAAAAATTCTTTTTCGCCCGGCAGCAGGCTGGAACGGGAAATACCCGTAGCAAGAATTACCGTATCGGCATTATACTGGCTGTTAGGCGTACCCAGTTCAAAATAACCGGCTTTCTCTTTTAATGAAACTATTTTTTCTTCGATAATCTCCGCACCGATATGGCGTGCATGCTCGATGAACCTGTCCATCAGCTCATTGCCGGAAATATCGGGACAGCCCATATAATCTGTGATAAGCTCGACACTGCGCAGACGGGGACTGAAACCGTGAGCCTCAAACACCACTACCTTCCGTCCTTTACTGCTGGCAGTAATAGCCGCCGACAGGCCCGCTGGACCGCCGCCGATAATTGCGATATCATATTTCATGTTTTAATCCTCCAAAAAATTTTTAGGGGAAGCCTTCATTTAGTTCAACAAGCTAACTGTTTTTATTTTACCTTCTTTAACACGTCAGCGTCAATCCTTTCCACATGTATACACAATTTTACCGTTTTTTTAAAACAGCTTCCTGCGGTTTTAGGAAAAATTAGAAAAACAGCGAAAAAACTCTTGCCAAACTTTCCATTTTCGTGTATTCTATATAAGCAACATTACGACGGCCCATTAGCTCAGTTGGTAGAGCACCTGACTCTTAATCAGGGTGTCGTAGGTTCGAGGCCTACATGGGTCACCAAAATTTGGCCGGTTGGTCAAGCGGTTAAGACACCGCCCTTTCACGGCGGTATCAGGGGTTCGATTCCCCTACCGGTCACCATTCGGGCGCTTAGCTCAGCTGGGAGAGCGTCTGCCTTACAAGCAGAATGTCGGCGGTTCGATCCCGTCAGCGCCCACCAGAAATCAAGCATATCCAAGAAACTTGGATATGCTTTTTTTATTTGATTTTTAGGAATAATTGCTTTCATAATGTTTTACAAAAGTAACAAACCAGCAGGGAAGCCCTTAAAGAGGTTTTTTTGATAATTTGCATTTCTCCTAGCTTTGTAGTAAAGTCAAATTAGCAATAAAAGAGTATTTATAGTAAGGAGGCATAATTATGAAAAAAACTTTTCTTTCCAGTATTCATGAACGCCGCAGCGTTTACAGTATTACCAACACTTCTCCAATTCCCAAAAATAAAATTGTAGCACTGATAGAAATGCTGTTGGAGGATGTTCCTTCGGCCTTTAATTGTCAGAGCGCCCGTGTTGTAGTATTGTTTGAGCAGGCTCATAAAAATTTTTGGGATATTGTTATGAGAACTTTGCGTGAACGTGTACCGGCTGAAAAATTTGCGCCTACTGAAGCTAAAATCAATAGTTTTGCAGCAGGGTATGGTACTATTTTGTATTTTGATGATGAAGGCATTACAGAAACTTTTGCCAGTAATTTTCCTACTTATGCGGCAAATTTTAAAACTTGGGCAGATCAGGCTAACGGCATGCTGCAGTTTGCTATCTGGACAGCTTTAGAAGAGGAGGGGTTAGGTGCCAATCTGCAGCATTATAACCCAATTATTGATGTGGAAGTAAAAGAAGTATTCAATATCCCAGATCAGTATCGTTTGATTGCGCAAATGCCGTTTGGCGCTAAAACAGCTGAGCCTGATGAAAAAGAAGTTATATCCGGTTCGGATAGAATGCGTATCTTAGAATAAAAGATGAAAATCCCCCGATTAAACGGGGGATTTTTTTTGAAAAGACATTCTTTTGACATTTAATAATGTTATACTAATAATATAACTATTCTTGGAGGTGCAACAGATGAAGATGTCGCGGAAATTTATAACTGCTGGTGTGGCAGGAGTCATGGCTTTGGGGATAGCTGTTTCAGCATGGGCTGCAGAACCTCAGATTACTGATCAAAAAATACGTTCTGGCGGAGTAACAGTTAATATCCCTGTTGTGAAAGGCGCCGTAGGCGGTGCAGAAGTTGATGACAAAGTGAATATGGCAATTGATTTTAATATTGTGAAAAAGTTGTATGCTTATTTGCCCGGAGGAAGTAATGGACTGAGTTTACAGGAAAATTACTATCCTGAGTTTGACGGTTACGGTGGTGCGAAGGCGAGCCGTGAGTTTGTGACTGATATAGCAGGCTTTATCAATCGTCAACTGCAAAATCAGGCGCAGGCAGCTCATAAAGCCGGTTCTCATGTCAAACAGTATACGTTTGACGGCAGATATCAAGTGCGTTTTAACAGTGAAGAGTTACTTTCTTTAGAACAAACTTATATGGATTATTTGGGTGGTGCCCATCCGAATACATATTTGGATACGATCAACGTAAATTTAAAAAACGGTAAATTACTGAGTTTAGGCGATATGTTTAAAGCTGGCAGCAATTATCTGCCGCGTTTGAATGCCATTGTTGCAAAACAGGTGGCAGACGAACAGCAGTTAAAGGGATTTTTTGATAAAAAAGTAGAAGTGAACGGAACAGAAAATTTTTATATTACGGATAATGCTGATCTTGTTATAGTATATCCGCCTTATGCTGTTGCTCCGTATGCTGCCGGAACGATCGAGTTTATCATTCCTGTTAGCCAGGTTGCAGATATTTTTAATTTTAAATTAGAATAAAAGACTGATATTTTAGCCCTGCTGAAGCAGGGCTTTTTTTATTGTCTGATCAAGCGAAATACTTTTATGACATAAATGACAGGGATTTTTCAAATAATGTTAACGCGATTATGTATTATAGTGCACATATTTGAACTATTATTGAAAACATAAAAATGAATAGCTGGATATAATAAAATTGATGTAATTAATATTACAGAAGAATAAAAGTGTGGTTGGTGAAATTATGTTTAGCAAGAAATTCAAAAAAATAGGATTGAAAATAGCCTATTACAGAAAAAGAAAGGCATTGAAACAGATGGAAGTAGCGGAAAAGGCTGGTATCTCCTGTTCATATCTTTCTAAAATTGAAACAGGGAAAGTGCGTTACAGTCTGGCTGTTTTGATACAGATCGCAAAAGTACTCGATATTGATCCAGGGGAACTGTTGACAGATGGGAGCAGTTATTAAGTTAAGAAAAAGTAAAGAGGTGTAAGAAAGTGGAAGAACCTGATTATAAAACGATAGGTATTAATATAAAAATTAAAAGGATACGTCAAGGTATCAGTCAGGCTAAATTGGCTAAGCTTTTAGGAGTATCCGCAGCTCATTTGTGTAATATAGAAAATGGTAAAGTTAAAATAAGCCTGAAAATGTTGTATAAGCTTACCGGTTTTTTTAAGTGTAGTTTAGATGATTTGCTAACCGTTTAAGATACTTAAAAACAGTGGTAAAAGTTAAATGCTCAGTAAAAGCAGTAGAATAAAAACTTTTGACTTATTGTCTATATAATATGTATATATTACTGAACCTCCATAAAAAAATGGAGGTTTTTCTTTTTTATGTAAATAAAGATATAATATTTCAAAAGATAGTATTGAATGTAAAAATAAAATAAATAATAAAAAGAAATAAAAATAATATAAAAAGTAATTTTGAAACTTAAACTTAAGACAAAAACATATCCATTATGATAATATATAACCAATGCAACAAGAATACTTTTGTTAGAAATAAATTTAAATATAATAAATTGTATAGTGTATGTAAAATATCAAAAAAATTATTGCAGATTATTCTGATAATTATAAATGCAATATTGAAGACATAATATGAAGTAATTTTTTGAATAGCATTTAAATAATGTGAAATGTTTATTGATATAAATTAATGGAAGTTGAAAAAATTAACACATAAAATAAAAAAGATATAATTTATTTATTTCTGTGCACTAAAGAACACATATGTTAACTATTTCTGAACACCTAAATATTAATAAAATGTGATAATAATATTAATAAAGTATAAAGAATAGCAAAGAAGGGATAAATAATTAACATCTTGGATTAGTATGGAAATGGAGATTTAAATGTTTTCGACAAAATTTAAACAATTAGGGTTAAAAATTCAATATTACAGACAAATGAAAAATATAAGTCAGGTAGAATTAGCTGATGAGGCAGGAATCTCACGCTCGTATCTGTCGAAAATAGAAACAGGGAAAGCGCAGTGCAGCGTACCAGTTTTGCTGCAGATTGCGCAAGTCCTGAATGTTGATGCAGGTATTTTGCTGACAGATAAGGATATTTAAGTAAGATCAGAATAATTTTCTGGTATGTTTATCTGCATACCGGTTTAATTTTGAAAAGCTAGCAAACAAATGGTTTTATCCTGATGTTTAGCTTTTATAAAAATATAGTTCTAAAATTTTCTGGGATTATATTTTATACAGTTCAGGGAGGAGATGGCAGTTATGAGCGTAGAACCCAATTTTGTAAAAATCGGACAAAACATCAAGATCATGCGTATCCGTAAAGGTGTTACCCAATCAGAGCTTGCGAAAAAACTTGGTATTTCTCAAACACATATGAGTAATCTGGAACATGGGCGTGTGAGTGTTAATTTGAAAGTTTTGTTAAGACTTTCACATTATTTCAGCTGTGGCGTTGATGCACTTTTAGGCTTAACTTTGAATACTGAGGTTAAACCTCAAGAGGTAGAAGACAAATATACCGCAGAAGAATTATTGGATATTCTGAAAGTACTGAAAAAACAGGTTATTTAAAATCTAGATTGAAGTGAAGCTTTTAAGATGCAACTCAGATGCTTTGTATATTGGCTTCCACTGATTGGAAAAGTGAGTTTTGCTTTACATTTTTCAAATAACTCCTAAAGAACAAAAAAGCGCACTAAAAGTGCGCTTTTTTGTTCTTTATTTTTAATACTAATTGCATACTGTATACACAAATGCGGGTGAAATAAGAAGAATACTTGTATACAATTGCCTAAATGCTTGAAAAAAGTTCCGATTGTGTTACAATAGAAAACGTTGTTGGATATTGTTAGTTAATATTTTCGTGGAATACCAACGAAATAAAATTAATTTATTTGAGGGGTTGAGCTAGGATAATGATGGATATTTTAAACACTATCAATAGTTTTGTGTGGGGACCGCCGTTAATGGTTTTGCTTATTGGCACAGGTATTTTACTGACTGTAAGATTAGGTTTATTACAGGTCATAAAGTTGCCAACCGCATTGAAATTGATTTTTACTGCAAGAAATACAGGCAACGGCGATATCAATAGCTTTAAAGCCTTGTGTACGGCGTTGGCAGCTACTGTTGGTACAGGTAATATCGTAGGTGTTGCTACAGCGATCAAGGCAGGTGGTCCCGGAGCGTTGTTCTGGATGTGGATGGCGGCTTTTTTCGGTATGGCAACTAAATATGCCGAAGGTGTTTTAGCAGTGAAATACAGAACGGTTGATGCCAACGGCAATATTTCCGGCGGACCGATGCATTATATTGAACAGGGACTTGGTAAAAAATATAAACCTCTGGCAGTTATGTTTTCGGTATTCGGGGTGATGGTTGCCTGTTTAGGCAGCGGTACTTTTACACAGGTCAATGCTATCGTTGAGATCACTAATCTTTCCATAGGGATCCCGGTCATGTATACGGCAGCTATTCTGACTGTTTTGGTGGCAATCGTAACTATCGGCGGCTTGAAATCTATCGCGATGGTAGCAGGAAAAATAGTGCCATTTATGGCTTTAGTTTATATGCTTACTACAGCGGCAGTACTGATCGTATTTGCAGATCAGGTACCTGCAGCATTTGCTCTTATCATTGAAAGTGCTTTTAATCCTACGGCGGCAGCTGGTGGATTTTTGGGTGCTACTGTTATGCTGGCGATGCGCAGTGGTATTGCGCGCGGTATTTTTTCTAACGAAGCCGGTTTAGGCAGTGCTCCGATCGTGGCAGCGGCGGCGAAAACAAAATGGCCTGCTGAGCAGGGGCTGGTATCAATGACGGGAACTTTTATCGATACGATCATTATTTGCACAATGACAGGTTTGGTTCTGGTGGTTTCCGGAGTTTGGACAGGCGATTTGAATGGTGCGGCTATGACTCAATCTGCTTTTGCAATGGCTTTCCCTGCAATGGCAAAATATTTATTGATGATAGGTTTAGTGTTATTTGCTTTTACTACTATTTTGGGTTGGAATTATTACGGTGAACGCTGCATTGAATACCTTTTTGGCACGAAAAGTATCATGCCTTATCGTTTAGTCTTCATTGGTCTCGTGGCGTCCGGTGCTTTTTTAAAGCTGGAAACGATTTGGGTTTTGGCTGATATCGTTAACGGTTTAATGGCGATTCCGAATCTGATTGCTTTGCTGGGATTGAGTGGAGTAGTTGTGGCAGAAACAAAAGCTTATTTCACATATTGGGAAAAAGTGCGTTCCCGGAAAAAAAGAATTGATATTATTGGTGAACCTGAATATAGTGAATAAAAAATATCCCGCAGCTTAAGCTGTGGGATATTTTTTGACTTCTGGCAGAAGTCATTTTTTTGTGGTAATATGAAAGCAGAGAAAGACAAGGTAAAGGAGCTGGAGATATGGAAAAGGCAGAGGTAATTAAAGCGTTTCATTTGATGTGGGATAATTATCCGGAGTCGGCAATGCTTATTGATAAAAAGCGTAATATTATTGCTGCCAATAAAGTCGCACCCAGTACAGGACGCATAGAGGGCAACAAGTGTGCTTTAGTTGAGCCGTTAGAACAGCACAAGGGCTGCAGGGCAGAAGAAGCGTGGAAGAACGGTGAAGCCAGTTATCGTAAAAAAGTCGGTAAATTAGGTGACGTAGTTTCTTTTTGGATCCCTGTCGATGGTTATCCTGAGTATTTGGTGCATTTTTCTGTCGGTTCGATTCAAAAATATGAATATAACGTTTGAAAATAAACCCTGCTGTAATTTGCAGCAGGGTTTTATATGACCAGAATAAACGAAGTATTATATTTCGTTCTTTCATGATTTATGCAAAATAAAAAAGACGCAGAACAAGTCTGCGTCTGTCTTTTCCATTGGTACGCCCGAGTGGAATCGAACCACCGCACACGGCTCCGGAGAACTACGAGAAAAAGTCTGTAATACAGCATTCTGTAAAGGATTAAGTGGCTTTATGGCTTAGTTTTTCATTACGGTAGAATGCCATTTTCCTAACATAAATTTCAGCAATTGCACCCACAATTGCACCCAACTTATAAATTGAAAATTTTTGAGATTTTATTCGGCAAGGAAGCATCGTAACCTGGAATAGCGTGACCATAAAGATCTAAAGTGTGGCTGGCTCTGCTATGTCCCAATCGTTTAGATACTTCCAAAAGCGGTACACCGTTCGCCAATAATTGTGTTGCATGCGTATGACGAAGTACGTGGAATTTTTTATGCGGTACTGAAGCTAATAATAAAATACTTTTCCAGGCTCTTTCGATTTGGTTAGGTCGTAATGGAGTTCCATTTTTGCTTTGAAAAATATAGCCATCAAAAGAAACGATTTTCCCACTGTTAAAACGTTTTTTTAGGTCAGAGGATAAATCCCTCGTGATTGTGATTTCTCTTTCTCCAGCGGCCGTTTTTGGCGGTGTATCGACCATTTTGCCATTTATATCTTGCAGGCTGTTGTTGATCACAACATAATCATCAAATACACATTTTCGTTTTAGTCCTAAAACTTCTCCAAGTCTCATGCCGGTGTTGATTGTTAATAAAAATAATAAATAATACCTTCTATAGGTGGAATTAGTTTTTAATACCTCTGATATTGCTTGCAGTTCTTCGCTTTTGAATATTTCTATTTTGGGTTTCGATACTTTAGGCGCTGGTATGGCATTCATAATATTCTTTTTTACTAGCTCTAGTATATGTGCTTTAGTTATAGCTGCTTTCAACAGTTTATGTATTTTGTTTTTGCTGCTATCTGACATTTTAGGAAGATTATTATAGAAATATTGTACCTGCCTAGCATCTAATTCCTGAAGTAATATGCCGGAGATGGGTTCAATATGTCGAGCCGTTTGCATATACCGAATTAAGGTTTTTGCTCTTATATTTGGTGCACAGTAAGTGCTCAGATATTCAAGGACCCACTCACCTACAGTTATGTTAGATTTAGGAATATAGGTATTGTTGTATAGATCTAACTTTATTTGGGAAAGCCACATATCAGCTTCGTCAGAACTGTCGAAACGTTTGGATATTCTTTTACCTAAAGCATCCGTGATATAGGCTCTGTATTTCTTTCGCTTTGGTTCATAAACAATGCTTCCAGCGCCATTTCTGTTACGTTTTGGCATAAAAAAATCAGCTCCTTTACTGTAATTTGAGTATGCAGTAGCAGAGCTGATGTGCTATAATATCTATAGTAATCAGCTCGCTTGCGACGAAGTTGGGCAATTACGTTGACCGTTCGGTGTTGGTAGCACCGGGCGGTCTTTTTTCTCATTTGCTGTTTAATGCGTTTACTATTTTTATAAACTTATCTGCAGAAATGGCGCCGGCAAGATATTGTTGTTTAAAGCGGTCGACTTCTGCAGGGATACTCTGTTTAAAAGTTTCGGCCTTTTCCGCATTAAACATAGGAAGTGGTGGTAAAAGGCCCAACTCTGCTGCTAATTTGTAGATATGCTTGCAGGGACCGCGCTGGGCATTAAAATCAAAACAAGTACAGTGGTTGAGTGTAACTTCGTAAAGTTCTCCGCTAGAGCCTGAAATTTTAGCAGTTTGGCGTTGCGTATCAATGCTCACTATATTCTTGTTCTTTATTTGCTTCGCAGTATTGATGCGTTTAATTTGGTCTATTTTACTGTGGATAGAGGCATCCCAATTACCGAAAGTCATTATAAACACCACCTAAAAGGTACAAAATTATACTATTTTAAATAGTCCCGTAAATCTATAAAAATTTGTTCTTGATCCTTTATTCCCAAACAGTGCCCATATTTTAAAAGTTTTAAAAATTCATCTGCATGAGCATAGTATTGCGTTAATTTAATGGCTTTACAATGATTGTAAGTAAATACATCAAAGCATATACTCCCATACGTATATTTTGATTCTATACGTAATGTAGTTTCTGTTGGTGATGGGATGTATGAAGGCAGATAGGTCCATTTATTATTTGTGGAGCTATGGACTTGTAATGCTATAGTTGCATGCTTGCCTACATTAGCCCAAATATCTTTTCTATAAATTTCTGGATTGTTATTATAAAATATTACACCTACATCAAATTGATATTCGGCGCCCTGGGTCCATGTTTTATAAGTTTGGCCATTGTCTTTATAAGTAGTATATTTAATATCTAAATAATCTCTGTGAAACTCTCCAACCCCAAAAGCCCAACCTTCTGCAAAGCCGTTTTTAAATGTAGCCAGTAACTCAAGAGATCTTTTTATATTAGGCGTTTGTAGTATTTTTAGTTCCCGTGCAAGCCTATAAATATGTCCGCAGGGCAAGCTTCGGCTTTGAAAATCTTCACAAGTACAAGAAATTAAAGTTGTTTTATAACCTTCTTCGGTAATGCCACTAAGATTAGCTCTATCAATTCGACCTTTGAATGTATTAGGATTAACTCCGTTTTGTCGTCCATCCCAACGGCGTACTTGATCTGGCGATATGTGCATATGTAAATTCCAATCGTCCCATTTAGTTATAATCATCAAAAACTACTCCTAAAATTTATTTATGCCTTTGTGCTTCTATTTCGTCAACACAAAGGTTCTTACCACAATCTTTTTCATAATGCTCCTGCTCATGCAGGTAAGTTTTCATGTTGGATTCCCTCGTTAAGCGGGCATTCAAGATGAAAATTGCCTCTCCATCAATATCTTCTCTAACAAAGCCTCGAACGTCGTGAGGCAAGTCATATAAGATAGTTCTACTCATTGAGATCGCCTTCCTCTTTGGCTTTTTGGTAATCAATAAATTTCATAACTTCTTTAATGCTTTCGGGTTTTAGTTTTTTGGTAGCGTCAAATAACACTTTGTATTGAGGATTATCATAAATTTCCTGTGCCATTTTTGCTGCTTCAGGATTGAGGTAATAGGTTTGGTTTTCTTTATTATTTTCCCACCCCATTAGATAACCTGGAGTTACATTTAGAGCTTTCGCAATTATTTGAACTTGGTTTATAGGAACTTTTTTGATGAATCCGGTTTCGTATCTTTGAAGAGTAGATTTGTTGATGCCTGTTAAATCCGAAAGTTCCTGATAGGATAGACCAAGTTCCAATCGCCGAAGTTTAATTTTTTCAATTAGTTCTGTTAATTCTTTTTCGCTCATTGTAAAAACCTCTCTTTGCTGCTTAAACCAATAATAACATAAATGCAACGGAAAGTAAAACAAAAATATAAAAAACGTTGCATTTGTGCTTGACTTTTGAATTATGTGCTGTTATCATAACCTTGTAGCATAAATGCGACGAAGGGGAGCAAAGGAAGTGATATTAGATGAACTTAGCAAAGCTACGCGGTGCTCTAGCTGAAAAAGGCATAACGCAGAGGGAACTGGCTAAAAAACTTGGCCTGACGACCAAAAGTGTAAATGCAAAACTTAATGGACGCTGTAAAATTTCAGTAGATGAAGCTGCCTCAATGAGCAAAATACTAAAGTTGAAAGAACCTAGCACAATTTTTTTTGATTGATTTGTTGCATAAATGCAATAAAAGAAAAGGAGAATGAGTTCATGAAGTTTTCAGGAATTAAAGAATATGCCAATTCTCGTGGACTTGCATATTCTACCGTTTATGCAATGTGCCGAGATGGAACACTTCCGGCAGTTAAGATAGGACAGCGGCATAAAATTGAAGTCGAAGGCGCTGATCGTTATTTTAATGAACAAATCGAACTTCGACAAAAAAAGTTACAAAAATTAAAATGCCCAATTGTTATTTCTAAGCATAAAAGCCGTGATGGCGGCGGGTATTTAGATCAATTGAATTTGATGCGAAAGGAGGTGAAATAGCTAATGCCGGAACAACTGCCTACGGAAATATTTAATTTGATATCAGACAGATCTACACAGATAAAGGGCTTAAACTCATACGCTAAAGCGATTCAGGCTGTTTCTGGTAAAATTCCAGCTCATATTTTAGATGATTTAATTGAATCCCTAAGGTCTTTTAATAGCGGCATAGAATGTTTAGAACTCGAGTTGGACAATAATGGTTATTCCTTTGATGACTTAGCTTATCTGACGGCTATAGTCGATGCTGCAGAGAGGAACAAAAGTCGTGCTGGGGGGGAGGAAACACCGTGAAAACACTAGGGATTTATATTTGGTACTTTTTTGCTGAGAGTGAAATTTTCCCTAAGATCCTGATAGCAGTATCACTGGTCATCTTTGGGATGTTTTTAGAAAGGGCGTGGTGAGATGTGGAAAGAGTTAGGTTATCAAATTGCGGTAATTGCTATTGGGACTTGGGCCGGTGTATTTTTCGGGTTATGGCTCTGGTGCAAGGTTGCTGGAATGAATTAAAGAAAAGAGCCATCAGCACGGCAATGCTGACAGCTCAGGGTTAATACATTGGTCATGAACAACCTGTATTGACTACATTATAGCATAAATAGAAGGATTGACAATGAATTACGGCTTAAATTTTCCTATTGAGAATTATGCAGCTCTATACATAGCTATAGTAAACAGCGTTGATACGGAGACAGCTTTAGCAAAAGTTATGCCACGAGAATCAGTACATTACAGGTTAAAAGCAGAACGTCGTGAGCTTATTGCGGAAGCTAAAAGTTTAATGGAGCAAGGTATTCGGTTAGAAAGGCAGCCAGCATCATAGGAGTTAAGCGTCCTACGCTTGTATGGTGGCTGAAAAAAGAAAAGGAGCTATTTCAATGACAGTGAAAATTAACAGTCTCGAACTTGAAAATATCAAAAGGATTAAAGCAGTAAAATTAGTACCTTCGGCGAATGGCTTGACTATTCTCGGTGGTAAAAATGGTCAGGGTAAAACCAGCGTTCTGGATGCGATTGCCTGGGCGCTTGGTGGGGAAAGATATAAACCTTCTGAACCGCAGCGACAAGGATCTGTTACTCCGCCAATTCTGCATATAGAGTTATCTAATGGGCTTATAGTTGAGCGGAAGGGCATTAACGGCAGCTTAAAGGTCATCGATCCGCAGGGAAATAAAGGCGGCCAGCAGATTTTAAATGAGTTTGTAGCGCAACTTGCTTTAGATCTGCCAAAATTTTTGAATGCAAATAATAAAGAAAAGGCCAATGCTCTTTTGCAGATAATAGGGATCGGTGAAAAACTTTACCAGTTGGATGCTGAAGAACAAAGGATTTATAACAGGCGGTATGAAGTTGGACGCATTGCTGACCAAAAGAAAAAGTATGCATCTGAGCTTGAAATGTATCCGGATGTTCCTAAAGAGCTCGTTTCCGCAGCTGATCTAATTAGGCAGCAGCAGGCGATACTTGCCAGGAACGGCGAAAACCAGCGCAAGCGGCAAATGTGCCAGCAGTATGAAGAAGAATTAGCTAAAGCGCAGATTGCTTTTGACGAAGCGAAGAACCGGCTTAAAGAAGCTGAGGCTGCAGTTTCGGTTGCCCGTAAGTCGGCCGCAGATTTACAGGATGAAAGTACGGCAGAATTGGAAGCGAATATCTCTGACATAGATCGCCTGAATATTAAAATCAGGGCCAATATGGACAGGGAAAAGGCTGAAATCGAAGCTGAAGAATATAGCCAGCAATATGATGAACTGACAAAATCGATCGAAGATATTAGAGAGCAGCGCTTAAAGTTGTTGGAAAGTGCAGACCTGCCGCTACCTGAATTGTCTGTTGAAAATGGTGAGCTGGTTTATCGTGGGAATAAGTGGGATAACATGAGCGGCAGTGAGCAGCTTAAAGTAGCTACTGCTATTGTCCGCAAATTGAATCCGAACTGTGGTTTTGTGCTCATGGATAAGCTGGAGCAGATGGATCAGGATACTTTAAATGAATTTGGTAAATGGCTGGAACAGGAACAGCTGCAGGTAATCGCTACACGTGTCAGCAGTGGCAAAGAGTGTTCGGTCATTATCGAAGATGGTTATGTTAAAGAAGATAACAGCCTTCCAGATGAAGGCGCAAAAACATGGAAGAAAGGTGAGTTTTGATGAAGTTTCAAATTACCAGAGGGCTGATTGTAAAGCCGCAAAAAGTTGTAGTTTATGGTCCTGAAGGTATTGGCAAAACTACTTTTGCCGCTGATTTTCCGGATCCGCTGTTTATCGATACCGAAGGCAGTACGAATGTCTATGATGTTGCCAGATTACCGGCGCCGACTTCTTGGACGATGTTGCTGGATGAGGTTAGAGAGGTTATCAAAAATCCGACCTGCTGTAAAACATTGGTTATTGATACGATTGACTGGGCAGAACAGCTTTGCGTGGGTCATGTATGTGCTAAAAATGGCAAAAATGGGATCGAGGATTTTGGTTATGGCAGTGGCTATATTTTTGTAAGAGAAGAATTTGGACGCTTTTTAAATCTGCTTTCTGATGTGATCGAGATTGGGATCAATGTTGTTTTAACAGCACATATGCAGATGCGTAAGTTTGAATTGCCTAATGAAGGTGGAAGTTTTGACCGGTATGAGCTGAAGCTTGGCAAAAAGACTTCATCGCAGACTGCTCCACTTGTCAAAGAGTGGGCTGATATGCTGCTGTTTGCCAACTATAAGACTATCGTGATCGCACAGGATAAGGACGGGAAGAAATGCAAGGCCGCCGGTGGTGAGCGGGTAATGTATACGACACATCATCCTAACTGGGATGCGAAGAACAGACAGGATCTACCGGAAGAATTGCCCTTTGATTTTAAAAGTATTCGTGGCTGCCTGGTCTATTCCAATACGGAAGCTTTGCAGCCTGTGTTACAGCCAGTTGTAATGCAGCCGGAAACGCTTGCGGCACCGGTTGCTAGTGCCACTGCAATTATAGATACACCTTCTGGGCTAATATCTGTAGATCCGGCGCTTATCCCTGTAACAGCATCAGGTGATACAGTGGCTGTACAAACGCCAAAAGTAATTCCAAGTTATGTGCCAAAAGCATTGGCTGATTTAATGGCGTCGGAAGGTGTAACGCTTGCAGAAATTCAAAAGGTTGTTGCCCAGCGTGGCTATTATCCAGAGGGAACACCTTTTGAAAATTACGCAGAGGATTTTATACAGGGCTGTTTGATTGGAGCCTGGCCCAATGTCTTTGCTTTGATCAAAGAGAACAGGGAGATACCTTTTTAAGTTTAAGAAACTCAATGTAGTTTAAATAATATTTAACAGATAAAGGAGAATAAAACAATGGCATTTGAACAATTAGGACAAGCAGTACCCGTAGAAGAAAGAGAATTAGGATGGGACGATACTATTGAAAAGGAGAGCGCCGGTTTTATCATTCTGCCGGAAGGTGATTATGAATTTAAGGTATTAGAGTTTCAACGTGCCCGTCATGAAGGCAGCGAAAAGTTACCGCCATGTAATAAAGCTGTAATCACTTTGGTAGTTGAAACACCAGAAGGAGAAGCCCGCATCAGGCATAACTTGTTCTTACATTCTCGGACGGAAGGCATGATTTCGGCTTTCTTTATCGGTATTGGGCTGAAAAAGCATGGTGAACCTTTGAAAATGGATTGGCCGCGGGTAGTTGGTCGAAAGGGCAGGGCCAAGATCGGTATCCGCATGCACGATGGTAAGCAGTATAACGAAATTAAACGCTTTTATGATCCTGAAAATACAGCGGCAACAGCACCTACTGCGGCAGCACCGCAGCAACAAAACTTATATCAAGGACAACCGCAGGCCGCTCCTGCGTTTCGGCCCGGAGCTTTCTAATGCAGCTGCGTCCATATCAGGAAGAAGCTAAACAGGCTATTTTTGACGAGTGGAATAAAGGAATAAACCGCACCCTGTTGGTATTGCCGACCGGGTGCGGTAAAACTATAGTCTTTGCAAAGGTTACAGAGGAACAGGTTAAGCAGGGTGACCGGGTACTGATCTTAGCGCACCGTTTTGAACTGCTGCAGCAGGCCTGTGACAAAATCGAGCAGGCTACAGGTTTAAAATCGGCTATGGAAAAAGCTGAATATACCTGTATGGGAAGTTGGTATCGTGTGGTAGTAGGTTCTGTCCAGACGTTGATGCGCGAGAAGCGGTTAAACGGATTTGCAAATGATTTTTTCGATACGATCATCGTTGACGAAGCACATCATGTACTTTCAGATAGCTATCAGAAGGTGCTGGAACATTTTGGCAGCGCTAAGGTGCTTGGTGTTACTGCAACGCCTGACAGAGGCGATATGCGTAATTTAGGGCAATGTTTTGAGAGCCTTGCTTATGAATATACGCTGCCTAAAGCTATTAAAGAAGGTTATTTGTCGCCAATCAAGGCTCAGACTATTCCTCTAAAATTAGATTTGACAGGTGTCGCTACTCAGGCCGGTGATTTTAAGAGCAGCGATCTGGGAACGGCTCTCGATCCATATCTGAATCAGATCGCTGAGGAAATGGCTAAAATTTGTATGGATAGAAAGACTGTAGTTTTTTTACCACTTGTCAAGACCAGCCAAAAGTTTAGGGATATTTTGAATGGTATCGGTTTCAGCGCTGCCGAAGTAAATGGTAACAGCGAGGATCGCGCAAAGGTGCTGAGTGATTTTGAAACCGGTAAATATAACGTGCTTTGTAATTCAATGCTTTTGACAGAAGGGTGGGATTGCCCGGCTGTTGATTGCATTGTGGTATTAAGACCAACGAAGGTCAGGAGTTTGTATTGTCAAATGGTGGGTCGTGGTACGAGGCTGGCACCGGGCAAAGAAGAACTTTTGCTGCTTGATTTTCTGTGGCATACAGAACGCCATGAACTGTGCCGACCGGCGCATTTGATTGCGACAAATGAAGATGTGGCCAGAGCTATGACTGAAACATTACAGGACGCAGCATGTCCGTTAGATTTGGAAGCAGTGGAAAAGCAGGCTTCTGAAGATGTTGTTGCCCAGCGGGAAGAAGCTTTGGCGAAACAGTTGGCAGCAATGAAACAGCGTAAGCGTAAACTTGTGGATCCGTTGCAGTTTGAAATGAGTATCCAAGCAGAGGATCTGTCAAGCTATGTACCAGCATTCGGTTGGGAAATGAGCCCGGCCAGTGAAAAGCAACTTAAAACATTAGAGAAGTTTGGTATAAATCCTGATGAGATCGATAATGCCGGTAAAGCTGCGAAAATACTTGATCGTTTGGATAAACGCAGGAATGAAGGATTAACGACACCGAAACAGATCCGGTTTTTAGAGGGTCGTGGGTTCCGGCATGTCGGTACCTGGTCTTTCGAACATGCCAAGAAACTGATAGACAGGATTGCTGCCGGTGGCTGGCGTATTCCGGCAGGCATTGATCCACGGATTTACAAGCCTGAATAAAGGAGAACATCATGGAGAATAAATTGGATTTGCTGCCGCTGCTTGATTATATCGATCCGAGCGTTCTTGATTATCAGGAGTGGGTCAATGTTGGCATGGCGTTGAAAGCAGAAGGTTACAGCGTGAGCGTGTGGGATGATTGGAGCCGGCGAGATGCTGGAAGATACTACGCAAATGAATGTCGAAAAAAATGGGAGACGTTCAGAGGTGATACCAGCGCACCAGTAACGGGTGGTACGATCGTAGCAATGGCTAAGGATAACGGCTGGACGCCACAGCAGCGTGAAGATCATGAACTTTCATGGGATGATATCATCGGACAAAAAGAAGATATGGTTTTGGTCGATAAGAACTGGATCGAAGGCCAGGAAATAGCGGACCCGGAAAACTGGGATCCGGTAAAAGAACTGGTAACTTATCTGGAAACTTTATTCGACAGTACGGAAAATGTTGGCTATGTAACGGAATCATGGCAAAAAGACGGTAAATATCTACCGTCAAAAGGTTGTTCTGATAGAACAGCTGGGCAGCTCATTGAGCTACTTAATAAATGTAAGGGTGATATCGGCGGGGTGCTTGGCGATTACAACCCTGAGTGCGGCGCATGGATACGTTTTAATCCTCTTGATGGTAAAGGCGTGAAAAACGACAATGTGACAGAATTTCGGTATGCTCTGGTCGAATCGGACAAGATGGATATAGCCAAGCAGAATGAAATTATCCGGACACTGGAACTGCCGGTGGCCTGCCTGGTACATTCAGGAAAAAAGTCGCTGCATGCTATTGTTAGGATCGATGCAGCAGACTATGCGGAATATCGTAAACGTGTTGATTATCTTTACGCTGTTTGTAAGAAAAACGGCCTTGAAATCGATACTCAAAACCGTAATCCTTCGCGGCTCAGCAGAATGCCGGGCGTGATGCGTCAGGGACACAAGCAGTTTTTAGTTGATACCAACATCGGCAAAGCCAGTTTTGTAGAATGGCAGGAGTGGATTGAGGCGGTCAACGATGATCTTCCGGAACCGGAAAGCATTAGTGAGATTTGGGATAATTTACCGGAGCTGGCAAAACCGCTGATTGATAATGTATTGCGACAGAGGCATAAAATGCTCATTGCAGGGCCGTCTAAGGCAGGCAAAAGCTATGCTTTGATAGAGTTGTGCTGCGCGATTGCCGAGGGCCGTCAGTGGCTTAATTTTAGCTGTACAAAGGGTAAAGTTTTATATGTGAACCTTGAACTTGACAGGGCAAGTTGTTTGCATCGTTTTAAGGATGTTTATACGGCAATGGGGTGGGAGTCGAGCAATTTGTCTAATATCGATGTATGGAATTTGCGTGGCAAGTCGATTCCGATGGATAAGCTGGCGCCGAAGCTGATCAGGCGTGCCGCAAAGAAGAATTATATTGCTATCGTTATCGATCCGATTTATAAAATCATCACCGGTGACGAAAACAGTGCTGACCAGATGGCGCATTTCTGTAATCAGTTCGATAAGGTTTGTACGGAACTGGGCTGCGCTGTGATCTACTGCCACCATCATTCAAAGGGTGGCCAAGGCAGTAAAAAATCTATGGACAGAGCTTCAGGGTCAGGAGTATTTGCCCGTGATCCTGACGCACTGCTTGATTTGATAGAGCTGGAACCAACAGAAGAATTACTGAAGCAGGAAGAAAATAAAGCAATTTGCGCCGAGTGCTTGGCGTATTTAAAACGATATTACCCTGCCTATACACAGGATTTATCGCAGGATGACGAATGCAGCAGCGCTGTACTGTTGGAATACTGCCATAAGATGCTTGGCAATAATACTAATATTGAGCTTGTGAAAACGGCGATTCCGGCGGCCAAACAGCGGGTACGGCAACGTACAGCGTGGCGCATTGAAGGGACTCTACGTGAGTTTCCGAAGTTCCCGCCGATCAATCTTTGGTTTAATTATCCTGTGCATTACGTTGATGATATTGGAAGTCTAAAGGATATTGAACCTGACGGGCAGGGACCAGCCTGGCAGCGGAATTTCAAAAAGAAGAAGTCACCGGATGATTTGAAAAAAGAACGAATAGTAGCATTACAAAAAGCTTTTGAAGCAGAAAGTTTTGGTGGGACTCCGACAGTAAAAAGCCTGGCCAGTTATTTAGATGTGACGGAAAAAACGGTGAAGAATCATATTCGAGAAAGTGGAATGTTTGCAATAAGCAATAATGGAGAAGTCATTCGGAAAACGGAAAAAGTCGAATGATTTTCCTTTTCCGAATTGGAAAAAGTCGAGTGTTTTTCCACGACACCGTTTTCTGACAATTTGGAAAAAGTCGAGCGATTATCGAGATTTTCCTTAAGTGAATGTTCACTAATATTATATACGCGATATACGTGCGCGCGATGTATCTATATATGATTAGTCATTGTAGGTTGTATTCCTATACAACAAAAGGATTTTCCGCCTTGGCTTGGCGGGAAAATTCCTTTCGGTTGTAGGAAGAGGTATACCGCGCGAAAGGAAAAAGGAGCGAATGAAAAATGAAAAATAGTAAATACTGGGAAACTGAAAAAGGAGAAGTTGTAAAATTCGGTAATAGCTTTATGCGTTGTTATGAGAAGGCTGGAAAATTACAATTTGGTTTTATGAAAACAGACGGAACTCTTATCGTAAAAAATACAATTGACCGAAAGGAGTTGCTTGGAAGTAAAGAAGGCGCTGACTATTTGCTGGCTACGATTCAAGAATGGCGGGAAGCTTACGAAAGAGGAGCATATGATGATTGAGTTCTTTATTCAGATGAAACTGCCAACAGTTACGCATCAGCAGAAAAAGGTCCATGTTGTAAACGGTAAGCCACACTATTATGAACCTGACGCACTTAAAGATGCCAGGCTGAAGTTTAGTGCGCACCTGGCAGCTTATGTACCTGAAAAAAAGCTGACCGGTCCGATAAGGCTTTTGACTAAATGGTGCTATACAGCTATAGGGAAACATAAGAACGGCGAATATAAAATTACAAAGCCGGACACTGATAATATGATCAAGCTGCTTAAGGATGTAATGACTGGGCTCGGCTATTGGACAGACGATGCACAGGTAGCAAGTGAGATTACAGAAAAGTTTTGGTCAGAGCAGCCAGGGCTTTATGTACGAATTGAGCAATTGGAGTAAAGGAGCGTGATTAGAATGGCACATAAGTGTAAGGGCTGCGTGTGGAGCCGTCAAGTAAGCGAGAATAAAGTTTACTGCCGCAGGGTAAATTGTGTAAAAGAAAATCGATTCCGGAGCGTGATCGGTATGTTAGGGCAGGTGCAGCATGGCCATCAGCTGAGTGAAGCTGAAAGTGCTGCGATAGACGTTGCTGCAGATGTTTTACGGACAGAGGGGTGATGCGATGCCTATGACGGATGAAATAAAGCAAAGGTTAAAAAGTGCATGGGTCTGGCAAAAGCAGCTTGAAGCAGATTTACAAATGCTGCAGGATCTAAAAGATTTGGCAGAGAAAATTACGCCAGTCTACAGCTTGGCGCCTGGGGGCGGTGGCAGTAACGACAAATTGGGCGGTACGGTTGCGAAGATGGCTGACGTGAAGATTACCATTCAAAACGATATTAAAATGCTTACAGAGGCATTGGCGGCGATGAGAGAGCTGATTAAAATGCTTGATGACGAGAAGTTGCAGCTTATATTGTTCAAACGTTACTTGAATTACCAGCGTTGGGAAGTTATTGCTGCGGATTTGGGATATTCGTGGCAGTATATACACAAAATGCATTCTAAGGCGCTGCAAAAATTAAAAGAGGAGATAGAATGCGAGTATTGACCTGTGTTATAATGTATGTGTAGAAATTGACAAAAGCCCACTAACTTTAATGTGTTGGTGGGCTTTTGTGGTAGGCAGGATTAAGTAAAGTTATGACGAAATAATAACCTAATAAATTTATATTAGAGGTGTTAGTGATGGCTTATATGTATTTTGCTAAAGTTAATGTTAACGATGAGATTTTTAATGTTTATGATGACCCTAAAGTTTTACAAACTTTATTAGTTAAATTGATGGGATGTATTAACAACAGTACTAAAATTGACTTGCCTAAAGATAAAGGGATTATTAAATTTATTACAATTGAAAAAGATGCTGGTAAGATGGTTGTTTACGGGAGATTAGTAAAAGTATTTAAAGACGATATCAAAGTTTATGATCCTAAAAAGGATGATGTAGAAGATTTGCCGACAGATAAATTGGCAAGGAGTGCTACTTTCTTTTTTGATGTAGAGCGTGAAATAGTTGCGTTTACCACAGGACAATATTTTGGATATAAACAATTTTGTTCATTTTTTGAATTATTAATAAATGCTTGTATGGGAAAAAGCGCATTTAAGGTCTTTTTGTTGAAAGATGAGGAATTATTCAAAGAGAAGTTAAAGTATTTTAATAAGATAACTAAGATAAATGTGATCATGATACCAAAAAATCCAGGGAGAAGCGATTTTGAATGTATGTTTGCTAATCCAGAAGCTCTTTCAAGCACTAAAGCTAGATATTATGAGCAGACTTTTAGAGCAGATGGAAAAAGCGAGATTGGGTTAAGCATAAATAATGATTATATGGATAACACAATTGATGGTGTTGTTAATGGGTATGGTGATATGACGGTTGAAGGTATAGGAGTAAACGCTCAAAAAACACGCATAACTAGCATTGCTGATGCACCAGCGAGAATGGCGATTCCTAATGTTGAAAAAAATTCTATTCCGGCTGTTGTGGAAAGGGGAATAGAAGGCATCGTAAAAGTGCTTGCTAAAATTGTAAGAAGGGGATAATATGGCGAAACTTGAAAGCTTTACAAGATATAACTCTTTTTTTTATTTGATGAAAAGCACAAAGAAATATAAAGAACTTATTAAAGAATGTTCAGCACGGTTTGCATTTCTTTTTACAGCTGTATTTTCTGTGTTATTTGTTTATATTTTTAATGAAAATACTGTAGAATTTATTAACGTTGCCATGAATTTGATAGAAATTTTATTACCTGCATTAATTGGTCTATTAGGATTTTATATTGCAGGCTTGGCTATAATGGCGTCATTAATTGGCAAGAAGACAATAGAATTATTAGATGAAAGATCGCAAATAGAAAATTTGGCTGGTGTCTTGTTTTGTTATTATTTTGCTGCAGCTGCTGTATTAATTACAGTGATTATTTTTCTTTTTTGTTATCTTTTTATGGTTATTGACTACCAAAGTCCGGTTTGGATTACATATTTATGTATTTTTTTATCAAGCTATTCTTTTCTTTTTTCAATTTGTTATACTGTTTCACTACTAGGTAGTTGTATAAATTTTTTGTTTTTAATATTTAAGATGGAAAGTTTATAGTTGGGAAAAGACACAAAAAATCACTCACATATGTGGGTGATTTTTTAACGCCATGATATAATAGAACCATCTTGACGAAAGTGGTGATTTTTATTATGAGTGAGTTTGTTTTTTTGTGGAATGCGAAATATTTGCTATGTTAGCAAATATGATATCCTTTGTTGGTACAGTTTTAGTGGGTTTCATAGGGAATGGAGGAATATCAAATACGTGTGAAGTTAAAAAAGGACGGAGAGTGTTGGCAACAGCGTTTGTGTGGATTTTAATAAGTATAGGATTTGTCATAAATGCAGCAAAAGAATATTATTTTTATCAGAGTTTAGAAAAAAGTACTCACATCACACACCAGTGGGTGCTTTTTTCATGTGTTGAAACAAACATAAATAACGAGGCGGTGGTATACTAGGTGTTAAGGAGGTACTTAGTATGGCACGAAAAATAGAACGAATAGTAGAAGTTCTTAATCCTGAAGCATTAAGAACAGAAAGAGCTTTGAAGGCATTTGCTAGAATTGCGGTACGATATGCTTTTGAACTACATTTATACGATGACTTATTATTAATTCAAAAAAATAGTGAGAGAAAGGATAGATAACTTTTAAGCACTTACTTCGGTGAGTGCTTTTCTTATGTCCATTTACAGGAGAATTTTCATAGGTTCTTCCTGAGTGTGGCGATCCTTGCGGGTCTTTCGAGCCCCGAAAAAGGTTTAGATTTAAAAATATTTTTTCCTATTTCCTTCTCTTTGTAGTAGACAGGCGGTGAAAATAGAAGTGGTAAAAATGCTGAAACGTGGCTCTGCAAGAGAGCTTGCCGAATTATTGGGCATCAGCGAACGACGTGTAAATCAGTTGGTAAATGAGGAAGTTTTGCATCGTGAAATAGAAGGAGACTTCGTTTTGACAATGGCAATAGCTTCGTTTTATGAAAATAAATATTCCAGCAAGGATGAAGATGATTATTGGTCTGAAAAAGCATTGCATGAAGCTGCAAAACGTAAATTAGCTGAACTTGAATTGGCAAGGCGACAAAATCTGTCGCATGATGCGGCAGATGTCGAAAGAGTTATGACAGATATGTTATCTAAATTACGGAGTCAGCTTTTAGGCATACCATCCAAGATGGCTGCTAGACTGGAGAATCAGAGCAGAAGTGTTATTATGACGGAACTTTCTAAAGAAATTAAGTCAAGGTTAACTGAGCTTAGCGATTATAATCCGGAGATATTTAGTAATGAAGAAGACAGTTGATCTTTTCAAAAAAATAGTAAAACAGTCATTGATGCCGTTATCAGATCAAACTGTATCCGAATGGGCTGATAGCTATAGGATGATATCTGGCGAAGCTGCTGCAGAGCCTGGGCGGTGGCGAACAGATCGTGCTCCATATCAAAAAGCCATTATGGATGCTTTTACTGAACCAGGCATAACTAGGGTGGTTGCAAAGACCGCATCTCAGGTTGGAAAGTCCGATATCATGAATAATGTTATTGGTCGGTTCGCGCATCTGGCACCCGCACCGATAATGATGATCCAACCAACTATCGAAACATCACAGGACTATAGTAAATCACGTATAGCGCCGATGATCAGAGATACAAAGGTATTGAGAGATATTTTTAAAGACGTAAAAAGTCGTGATGCCGGCAATACTATTCTTTCTAAACAGTTCCCAGGCGGCAGACTTATCATGGCGGGTGCTAACAGTCCTGCCGGTCTTGCCAGTAAGCCGATAAAAATACTGCTGGCAGACGAAGTTGACCGCTTTCCAAAAAGCGCCGGCACAGAAGGCGACCCGGTCAGCTTGGCTGCAAAACGTATGACTACCTTTTGGGATAGCGTCATGGGGCTATTCTCAACACCGACCAATGCTGGAGACAGTCGAATCGAAGATGAATATATAACAGGTACTCAGGAAGAGTGGCAGCATCAATGCCCAAAATGCAAAGAGTGGCATTTAGTCACGCATCGGGATATGCATACTGACTACGACTGTTCTGTTGATAAAAAGGGAACAAGGCATGTTATCGTTAAGTCGGTTATATGGCGTTGTCCGGATTGTGGTTTTGGCTTTACTGAGACAGAGATGCGACAGGCGCCGCAAAAATATATTACACAAAATACTTCGGCTCTCGCAAAGGGAGTACGAAGTTTTTTTGTTAATTGCTTCGCATCGCCTTGGGTAAATTGGGCAGAAGTTATGCAGGAATGGCTCGAAGCGCAGGGAGACCCTGATCGGGAGAAAGTTGTTGTTAATACCCGCTTTGGCGAAGCGTACGAACGTAAAGGAAACTTTGAAAGCCATGATCAGTTTATGCGCAGGCGTGAAAACTATGGCGCCGAGCTGCCGGAAGGCGTACTGCTTTTAACAGCGGCCGTTGACGTACAAGACAACAGGCTCGAGTATGAGATTTGTGGCTGGGGAATGGCTGAAGAATGTTGGGGAATAAAAAAGGGCACTATTTTGGGCGTGCCGGATACACCTAAAGTGTGGGATATGCTGGACGAACAGCTGGATAAGGAATATTGCTTTGCGTCAGGTAAGGGTCTTTTGGTAGCCAGGGCGTTTATCGATTCCGGCGGCCACTACACGAAAGAAGTTTATGCGTACTGTAAAAAACGATTTGCAAGGCAGCGTTTTGCTATAAAAGGTTCATCGACACCAGGAGTGCCGTTATTGCATAAGTACGTTAAGGTTAAAACCGTAAGGGGACATACGATACCGCTGGTAATGCTTGGCACAGATAGCGGCAAACAATATGTTATGGACCGGTTATCGATTGAAGAGCCTGGACCTAAATATTTTCATTTTCCGCTTGATAAGAGTGATAGCGTAACTGTACAGCTAACTCGCGGCTACGATGAATTTTATTTTAAAGGCCTTATATCTGAAACGAAAGAGCCTCGTCGGAAAAATGGAGTATTAGTATATCAGTGGGTAAATATAGCTAAAGATAAACGGAACGAGCCTTTGGATCTGCGGGTTTATAACCTCGCATGTATGTTAAGCGTAAATCCTGATTTCGAAGCTTTGGAAAAATTGATCAACAGCCCGAATTCAATCAAAGAACAATCGGTAAGGTCTAAACTGAAAAACAAGCCTAAAGGCGGCTACGGCTGCATTAGAAAAGGTGTGAGGAGTGATTATTAGTGGCAAGTACGGTACTTAATGAACGGTTAAAACAGTATTTAGAGGCAGAAAAAGCCATTTTGGTAGCAGGGCAAAGCTACAGAATTGGCAATAGAATGTTGACAAGAGCGGATCTATCAGAAATAAGAAAAGAGATAAATGATCTTGTTGCTGCAGGAGCGACTACGGATGAGGCAATGCATCCAAGAGGGCATCGAACAAAGCAAGTTATTATGCGGGATTAGGAGGATAGATGATGGTGAAACGTAAAAAAGCAATACCGGCTAAGGCCAGGCATCCTACTGAGGGAAATGAAAATAATAAAAAAATAATAATAGTGAACAGCGGTTATTCAGAAGGCGGCGCCAGTAGGACACGAAGTACTTTACGTGGCTATAATCCCTTGAAATCCAGTACCAAAGCAGATGTCGACGTAAATTTGGTAACTTTACGAAACCGCAGTGCAGATTTAGTATGCAACTCTCCGCTTGGTTCAAGTGCTATTAATACTTCGCGCAGCAATGTTATAGGCGCGGGTCTTAAAGTTTCGCCTAAAATAGATTATAGGTTGCTGGGATTGACTGCAGAGGAAGCTAAAGAGTGGCAGCGTCAGGCGTTTCGTGAATTTAACCTTTGGGCAAACAGCACGGCCTGTGATTTGTATCGAAAAAATAACTTTTTTGATATGCAGGATATTGCATATATGAGCTATCTTGTAGATGGTGACGGATGGGCAGCGATCAAGTATCGCAGGCCGGTGCCTGATAATCCGTATTGTTTGAGAGTACAGCTTTTTGAGGCCAGTAGGGTCTGTAACCCAAACAGCAGTGGTTCGTATGGTTCTCCATCTTATTACGATGTTGAAATGACTAATAATAAAAACGGGAATCGTATTATCAACGGTATTGAAATAGATTCAGATGGGGCTGTTGTGGCTTATTGGGTCGCAAACAGGGTGCCTTTTGATTTAAGTGATCCTGCCGCAGTTTTAAAGTGGCAGCGAGTGGAAGCATTTGGCAAGTTAAGCGGCCGGCCAAATATTTTACAGATATCGCATGAAGAACGACCCGAGCAGTACAGAGGCGTACCAATATTGGCGCCGGTGATTGAGGTATTGAAGCAGGTCAGCCGCTATACTAATGCGGAGCTTACGGCCGCCATCATTAAATCGTTTTATACTTTGTTTTTTACGACTAATAACAATATTGATGATATGAATGATGTTCTAAGTTCAACTTATGGTCAAGCTGACGCCGTAACGCCAGAAGATCTGGCCCATGTGCAGGTTGGGCCAGGAACGCTTAATCTGCTGCCTCCTGGTGTCGATGTAAAGTCGATGGACGCAAGCCGTACAATGTCAACTTTTGAACCATTTACAAATATGATGATCAGTCAGATCGGTGCAGCTATTGGCACACCGGCAGAGGTGTTACTTAGTCGTTTTCAATCTTCATACTCTGCGGCACGTGGGGCATTATTACAAGCTGCCAGCAATTTTAAAACCAGACGTACCTGGTTTGCGCGTGATTTTTGTCAGCCTGTTTATGAAGCGTGGCTGGCAGAAGCGATTGCCATCGGTAGAATTAACGCCCCCGGCTACGGCAGCGATCCGATCATAACGAAAGCATGGAGTAATGCAGATTGGTTTGGTCCTGTTATGGGTATGTTGGATCCGGTAAAAGAGGTAACTGGCGCAGCCTTACGCGTAAAATATGGTTTCTCTACCGGTGAGCGAGAATCTGCGGAACTTACAGGGACTGATTACGATAGTAATATCGATCAGATAGCTATAGAACAGCAAACATGGCTAGCTAAAGGCTTGGAACCGCCTAAGGCTGATAATACTGGTGGGAATGGGGGTGATAATGATGGAAAAATTTTGGCAGGTGAAGAATGATGTTAGTGGCGACGCTGAAATATTGATCTACGGTCCAATCGCAGCAGAGCGATCCTGGTTTGGTGATGAGGCAACGCCGCAGCAGTTTGCTCAGGATCTTAACGGGCTGGGTGGCAGAGATGTTACCGTACGCATTAACAGCGGCGGCGGTGATGTGTTTGCGGCACATGCTATTCACAACTTGCTCAAAAGCTATAAAGGACGGGTCACGGCGGTAATTGACGGACTGGCTGCCAGCGCAGCAACGGTTGTAGCCGTGGCGGCAGATAAAATCATTATGCCGTCCAACACGTTGATGATGATTCACGACCCGGCTATCGGCCTTAGCGGATACTATCCTGCGGCAGAACTGACGAAGTTGGTAGAAGCGCTGGCTACGATCAAAACAAGCATTGTCGCTGCCTATCGCAAGCGTTGTAAGGTATCGGACGAAGAAATCGAAACGATGATGTCCAACGAAACATGGATGGGCGCCGCAGAATGTAAGGAAAAAGGTTTTGCTGACGAGATCATCGGAGGAGTTACTGCTGCGTTAAATGGCAATACTTTGGTGATCAATTCAGTGTCTTATGATTTGAACCATTTTGCTAATAGTGAAGCGGTAAAAAATAAATTTAAACAAAGTGAGGTTAGAGATATGCCAAGTGGTAAATTAGAAAAAATTCTTAATGCTTTAGGTTTGCAGGAACTGTTGGAAGATACGCAGGCCGCAGCACCCGGCGCAGGTCAGTCCCAGGCGAATAATGCGCTTCCGGCGACGGCTGTTGATAATGCCGCAGCGATGGAAGCCGCAGTGGCCGCAGAGCGTCAACGTGTACTTGATTTAGAAACACTTGATGATGGTCAAAATGTCGCAATTACCGCGATCATCAATGAGGCTAAGAAAAGCGGCAAAACTGTTAACGAAGTAAAAAATTATGTAGAAGCGATTAAAAATGTTGCTCCAGCAGGGGTGGTGGCTAATGCTGCGCAGAATGTTGTAGCCACTATGGTAGCCGACAATAAAAGCTCCGGTGTTGATGGCGTTGCTGCCAATCCTGCGGCCGATGAGGCAGCTGTAAGTGCGGCGGCAGATGCGAAAGCATTGGATAAGATGGCCAGGGTAATGAATAGTAAATTTGGAGGTGCGAAATAATGGAAATGATTTCCAAAATGAACGGAACTCATTATGATGAGCTTATTGGTGGTACAGCAGTACCGGTACTTACTAAAAACGTAACGCTGAAAGGAGTTACGGCCAGTTATAAGCGTGGTACCCTTCTGGCTTTGGTTAACGGTAAATATGAAATTGTTGACAGCACAGCATCTGAAAACGGAGCTGATAAAGCGTCTGTGATCCTTGCCAATGACATTGTTTTATCTGGGACCGACGTTGTTACTACAGTTTATATCAGCGGTCAATTTAATCGTGAAAAACTTATTGTGGCACAAACATCTGATAATGCCACTGCTCATGAAGAAGAACTGCGTGCGGTCAATATCTATTTGACCAGCGTGAAATAAGGAGGATGAAGATAATGCCTATTAATATTGATGATACCAGAACTTTGCTGCAGGCGATTGAGCGCACCAATTCGCCGACTACGACATTGATTGATACTTTTTTCCCTGCGGTTAAAACCTTTTTGACGAATACCGTGGATATGGAATATCGCAAAGGCGGTCGCAGAATGGCACCGTTTGTGGTACCGGGCAGCAAGGGTGTAAATATGAGCCGTAACGGTTCGCAGATCAGGTCTTATAAGGCTCCGCTGATGCGCCCTAAACGGACTATCGAAGCGTCTGATATTGAGCGTCGTGGTTTTGGGGAAGATATCTACAGCACTCGCACTCCGGCAGAACGTGCGCAAGAATTGCGCGCTTATGACATGGCAGAATTGATTGATGCCTGCGTCCGTCGTCAGGAGTGGATGGCTGCACAGCTTTTGATCAACGGTGAATACGAATGCAAAGGCTATGCCGACGATGGTGAAACTGTTGTTGTTGATACGATTACATTTTCTGAATTTGACAATAAAACAACTCTGTCCGGATCGGACACATGGGATAATGCAAGCGCCAAAATTTATGATGTCATGGGTGACGCATCTCAGAAGATCCGCCGCAACGCGGGTATGATCCCTACAGTGGCCCTGTGTTCACAGAATGTAGTATCCTACCTGCTCAATAACGAACATCTTTATAAATATTTGTTGGTGCCCAGCCGTGAAAATTTAGCACTGATGAGCATTCAGCCGAAGCTGGTAAGACCGGAATTGCTGCGAGTTGGTTATATTGAATCACTTAATCTGGAAATCTACGCTTATGACGGCGTGTACGAGGGTGACGACGGCAACCTTGCCCAGTATATCCCTGATGATCATATGATTATTGGTGTGCCCGGTCGTGGTAAACGTCTTTTTGGCGCAGTAACGCAGCTTGAAGACGACAAACAATTTCGTACTTATGAAGGCGCGTACATTCCGAAAGTTACCGGTAATACTGAAAGCGATACGACTACTCTGGCTATGTCCAGCCGCTGTGTAGTATGTCCGGAGTTTTTGGATGATTGGGCGACCTTGAAAGTAAAATAAGGAGGTTTGTAAATGCAACAAGTATTGATAAAGAAATTTACTTTGCTACGCAATGGCGTCGAGTATAAGGCAGGAACGATCCTCGAGCTGCCGGAAGCTGAAGCGAATGCGCTGGTAGCAGGTGCGCCGAAAGAATTTGAAAAAGTTTCGGTGGGAGTTGTAGTTAACTCGAATACAAGTGCAAAAAAAGCAGAAAGAACATTGAAAGATTTTACCAACACCGAACTGAAAGCTTTATGCGAAGAAAGAGGCTTAGAAGTGCCTAAGGCAGCTAATAAAGCAAAGCTTTTAGAACTACTGGAGGGTGCGGCCGATCAGCAAGATGAGACCGATGGTGATAGCCTGCCTCCGGTCAATGCCGCAGCTACAGTAAAATGAAAACCTTTCGTGAGCAGATAGCCGCAGATAATACTGCGGCTTTTATTAACTCGTTAGAATTTGCCGATAAACATAACTTGAATGGTACCGAATGCAGCGCCATCCTGCAAGACATTTCTGTTGCAGAGGGGTTATCTACGGGGCCTGGGTCCAGTCAAACTTATGCAGGGATCTATGGTAGTAGGCTTCAGGTAAATTGCTTGGCAGAAGCTTTGCCTGAGCTTCCTGTATATGGACAGCTTTTCGGCGTCAATGATAAGCAGTATCTGGTTGAGAGCTGTGCTGATGATATGGGTATTTTGACTATCCAATTGGTGGCGAATGACAGATGATTAAAATTGAATTTGATGAAAAAACATTAGAAATAGCGCAAAACCTTTTTGCAGAGTACCCGGAGCAAGTTAAGTACGCAGCATCAAGAGCGATTAATAGAACGGCTACGGCTGTACGAGCAGAATTATCGGGGTTAATAATTGAAAAATATGATATATCTTCTGCTAATGTAAAAAAAGCTATAACAATAAAACGTTCTATGCGTAAAGTTTTACGCGGTGTAGTCGGAACGGTGGGTAGGATGCTACCCATAACATATTTCAATTTAAGCCCAAAACCTAAAAATATTATTTCTGCATTGCGCGCAGGAGAAAAAATTGCAAAAGCAGGACCTATGCGAGTACGAGTAATACGTGCTGGAGGGTTTAAGAATGTTCCTGGATTATTTGTACAACAATCATCTCGTAGCAATTACGCTGGACCTATGCTCAGGTATTTGAAAACAAGATATCCGTTGGACATTCCATATGGCCCGAGCATCCCACAGATGGCGGGGAATAAAGACGTGCTGGAAGATTTAGCACCATTTGCAGAGAAGGTGTTGAATCGAAGATTTTTACATGAAGTTTCATATCGTTATGGAAAATTTGGAGGACGTTAATGACACAAGTCGAATTGATGGAAAATTTGGCAGCGTTTCTAAAAAATGTTGTCCTGGAATATGAATCGCAGCAATCTGACGGGACTTATTCTCCGATAAATGTTTATCCCGGATACCTGCCGGTGAAAACGAATGCCAAAGAAAGTGAATCATGTATATACGTGCTGGTTCTTGAGTGCGAAGATGGCGAGGAGCAGAGTGCGGCCAAGGTCGAAATCGGGTTCAGTATTGTCGATGGCGATACTGCCGAAGGATGGCGCAGCTTGTTTAATTTAATGGAGCACGTACGTCAGGCTTTGCTGAAAAAACGCACTATTGCTAATAAGCATAGGCTCATCTTGCCTATCAAATCTAAGGTGGCAGATGAGCAGCCTTTCCCGCAGTGGCAGGGCTTAATGACAGTTAGTTACACACTGGGCAAGCCAGTAGAGGAGGAAATAAATTATGGCTATTAACAAAAAAAGCAGTCAGACCACTAAGCCTGAACGCTTGATTTATGTAGGCCCGTCTTACAAAAACGGAAAGTTATTGAAATATCAGGTATTCATTGGCGGGTTACCAACTCATATTGATGATGTATTTGAAAAGTGTCCGCAAATTAAAAAACTGTTTGTAGCTGTTTCAGAATTGCCAGAAGCTGAAAGGGCTATTGCAAAAGCGGGAACACCTATGAATAAATATTACCAAGCTGCTGTTTTGGCAGAAAAGGAGGAATAACATATGGCATATAAGCATGGCGTATATACATCTGAGGTGCCAACATCTATTGTTCCGGCAGTAAATTCTACTGCTGGGTTACCAGTTGTTTTTGGTACGGCTCCAATTCATTTGGCAAGTAACAGAGCAGAGGTTAATAAACCTATTTTGTGCTATACATATGCAGAAGCGGTAGCAGCTATGGGATACAGTGAAGATTGGGAGAAATACACTCTTTGCGAAACTATTTATAGCCAATATTCGCTTTATGCAGTTTCACCGACAGTTTTTGTTAATGTTTTAGATCCAAAAAAACATAAAGCGCTGGTCAGTGATAAAGAAGTTCAGTTTAACAGTGAAAAAACGGTGATTGTAAATGATCCAGTGTTACTTGAAACATTGAAAGTAAAAAAAGCATCTGCCGGACAACCGCTGACGGAAGGCGTTGACTATGAAGCTGCTTTTGACAGTGATGGGAATTTAGTAATTACTGCATTAAGTGGCGGACAGCTTACAGACAGTGCTTTTTTGGACTATGAAAAAATTGATCCCTCAGCCGTGGATAAGGATGACATTATTGGTGGTATTGATATCAGTACGGGCGCATACACAGGTCTTGAGAATCTTTCAAAAGTATTTCCTCTGTATCGTTTAGTACCTGGTATGGTGCTTGCTCCTGGTTGGACACACGATCCAGAAGTGGCCGCTGTTATGACTGCCAAAGCAAGTACTATTAACGGTTTGTTTAAAGCTTCTGTTTTGGTAGATGTTCCGGCTGACACAGTAAGAAAATATACCGATGTTCCGGCTTGGAAAAATAATAACAATTATGTTGGAGTGGATCAAATAGTCTGCTGGCCTATGGTAAAACTTGGCGAAAAGAAATATCATCTTTCTACTGCGGTAATGGGTGCGATGGGCGTTTGGGATGCGAAAAATGATGATATTCCCTATGAAAGTCCTTCAAATAAAAATATACAAATGGATGGTTTATGTTTGTCTGATGGAACTGAAGTGGTTTTAGATCTGGAACAAGCTAATTATCTTAATGGGCAGGGTGTAGTTACTGCTCTGAACTTTATCGGTGGATGGAAGTTGTGGGGGAATCGTACTGGTTGTTATCCTGCAAATACAGATGTAAAAGACAATTTTATTTGTTTACGGCGTATGTTCAATTGGCATGCACAGACCTTTATTCAAAGTTATTGGTCTAAAGTAGATAACCCGATGAACAAACGACTTATTGATCTTGTCGTGGATAGCGAAAATATTCGCATTAATGGATTTGTTTCAAGAGGGTTCTTGCTTGGTGGAAGAATTGAATATTTGAAAGAGGAGAATCCAACAACAGATCAGATGGATGGTATTGTAAGATTCCATACTTATTTTACGCCGCCGGTGCCGGCACGTGTCATTGAAAATACTATCGAGTTTGATACGTCTTATCTTGAGACGTTGTTTGGTTAATGAGGAGGATGAAAGATGAGTAATAATGTTGTTCCGGAAAAGCTAATTAACTTTAGAGCTTATAATGACGGAAATGATCTTCTTGGCGTAACTGATGTCCAGCTACCGTCTTTGGATGCAATGACCGAAACAGTAAAGGGTGCTGGTATTGCCGGTGAGGTAGACAGTCCTGTTTTAGGGCACTTTGGAAGTATGGAAACTGTACTTAACTGGCGTACTATTTCTAAACCTGGAATGAACCTAGCATCTCAAAAGGGGGTTAGCTTAGACCTGCGCGGCGCGCAGCAGTTTTACGATCCTGAAAAAAGTGAGTACGTCGTAAAGGCTGTAAAATGCGTGATCCGCGGCGTGCCGAAAAAAACCGAACTCGGCAAATTAGACGTTGGAACGACTACCGGCTCCAGCAACACCATTGAAACTAATTATATTAAAGTGATTATTGCTGGCGAAACCGTGCTGGAAGTTGATAAATATAATTATATTTCTAATATTGGCGGTACTGACTATCTTGCTGATGTCCGAGAGGCGTTGGGCTTGAATTAAAAATAAATAAAGGGGCGGCCGCAGAGTGGTGCCCCTTTTAAAATTTGGAGGTAAATAATGAAAGTAAAATTAGAAAAAACTTTGACTACGACCGGCGGAGAAGTAAAAGAAGTCGAGTTTGATTTTAATAAATTAAAGGGTAGCGATTTGATTGCAGCCGAGAAAGAAGTAAGAGCAATGGGCGATCAAACCCCGTCTGTATTTCTATCCATGAATTTTCAGGCTATTGTTGCAGCCAAGCTGATTGGTGTACCGGTAGAGGACATATTAGATTTGCCTGCGACAGATTTTAGGAATATCGTTTTCCCGGTGGCTAATTTTTTGCTCAGTTAGGATTTCGGAATATACGAGAAATAAAAGAACTTGCGGTAAATATGGCAATGCTGTCCTATACACCGGTTAGCTACTATATCGATATAGATCTTGATTTAATGCTGGATTATGCTGAAATTATTGCAGAAAAAAATAGCTCCCGATAATGGGAGCTATTTTAAGATAATTTTTTGTTTTGGTTGAGGTTTTCGTAGAACTGATAAAAGCAGTACCCCGATAAAGCTAACAGGCCTACGATAGATCCTACTATAACAGAAGCGTTGGTGGTATTGTCACTGATATAAAAAAGTAATAATGAAACAATAAACACCGCTAAAAGTTTGAAAAACTGTTTTTGGTTAATTGTTAGTGGTTTAATATTAGATTTTGCTTTAGCAATGGCCATCTCTTTAGATACATCTTTGAAAAAGTAATATATGAACCCCCCAATAAAAACTACAATGGTTATTATTAACCACAGTAACAGGCCGAAAATTATCATCATAGCTAAAAAGCTCAGCATAAAATCACATCCTTATATAGATATTATAGCATTTTTGCAGGAAGGAGGGCAATAATGTCAGGAAAAGAATTTGCGTTTGGATTTGTTATTTCAGCAACTTTACAAGGCGGCTTCAAAGCGTCGTTTTCCAGCGCCGGAAATGAAGTCACTAAACTTAATAAAAGCGTATCGGAATATAATAAAACCTATAAAATGCTTACTTCTGCGCAGAAAAAAGGCATTATCACGGAAGGGACATATGCTAATGCTCTTGCCAAGCTTAATCCTAAATACGAAAGTTTGATCACAAAGCAACAACAGTATTTGTCTATGCAAGGGAAGATCAATAAAACAAAATCAAATATGTCAGGATACGGTAAAAAGGCACTTGCTGCAGGCGGTTTTGCTTATGGATTAATAAATCTTACTAAAGATGCAGTTAATTTTGAAAGCTCTATGGCAGACGTCAGAAAAGTTGTTGACTTTGATACTCCGCAGCAATTTAAAAAAATGAGTAAAGATATTTTAGACCTGTCAACTAAAATACCAATGACAGCAGATGGTTTGGCCGCAATCGTAGCTGCAGGCGGGCAATCTGGAATTAATAAATCTGATTTACTGCCGTTCGCCGAATCGGCAGCAAAAATGGGCGTAGCATTCGATATTACAGCTGATCAAGCCGGTGAAATGATGGCCAAGTGGCGTACAGCTTTTAAGATGGGGCAGCCAGAGGTTATTGCTTTAGCCGATAAAATAAATTATTTGGGGAATACTACAGCGGCTTCAGCCCCACTTATTTCCGATGTTGTAACAAGGGTGGGACCGTTGGGTGCGGTCGGCGGTGTTGCATCTGGCGAAATAGCAGCACTGGGGGCGAGTATAGTCGGGGCTGGTATAAATTCAGAAATGGGTGCTACTGGCATCAAAAATTTAATATTGGCATTAACATCGGGTGAGAGTGCTACAAAAGCTCAAACTGGAGCATTTGCAACATTAGGGTTAGATGCGGTAGAGATGGCTCAATATATGCAAAAAGATGCTAAAGGTGCTATTTTGACTGTGCTTAAAGGGTTGCAGGGATTAGATAAAGCAAAACAGGCAAGTACATTAAAAGACTTGTTTGGAAAAGAATCTCTAGGGGCCATTTCGCCATTGTTATCAAATTTAGACAAACTTGAGGAGAATTTTGCAGGCGTAGCTAATGCTGCGAAATATGGCGGTAGTATGGAAGCCGAATTTAAAACTAGGTCTGAGACGGCGGCTAATGCAACTATTCTTATGAATAATAATATCAACGCCGCAAAAATAGCTCTCGGGAATGGGCTTTTACCTGTAATTGCGCCATTAACCGGTATTATAGGCGGTGCTGCCAACTCTGTTGGGAAATTTGCTACAGAAAATTCAACCCTTACATCCATTCTACTGGGGTCAGTTGGCGCCATAGCCAGTGTCGCTGCAATAGCTTATTCATTAGGTTGGATTTATAGCGGTGTAAAGCTTGCTGTATTAGGGACAAAGTCTGCCTATGAGTTGTCCGGTAAAGCTTTAGGTAAGTATAATCTGGTAACTAAAGCGGCGTCTCTTTTAACGAAAGGATGGGCTATTGCACAGGGACTTTTTAATACGGTACTCGCTGCCTGTCCTATTGGTTGGTTGATAATTGGTATTGCTGCAGTTATTCTTGCAGGTACTTTATTGTATAAACATTGGGATACAGTTAAACAATTCTTTACAACTTTATGGGACAGTCCAATAGCTAGAATAGCCTTTTTTGTCACTGGGCCTGTAGGTTGGATCATTGGCGCGGTTACTGCAATAATTGCTAACTGGGATACGTTAGCAGCATATTGGGATTATTTTTGGGATAATCCATCTGCTGCAATATTTAGATTCACAAGTTATATTCAGGAACAATTTACAAGTGCTGAAACCTGGCTTCGCGAAAAATGGCAATCTATTAGTAATTTTTTATCTACACCTATTTTTGGCAAAGTTAATATTACGGCATCCGGTAATGGTGCAGAGGTTGCAGAAAATGCGTATGGCGGTATTTATGGCAGGGGGGCATTTCTTACTACTTTTGCGGAAAACTCTGGTGAAAGCGCGATACCGCATACTCCCAATAGACGTAATATAGGATTGTTGGCCAAAACTAATGAAATCATGGGGAATCCATTGGGAACTGGTGGCGGCATAACGGCTACCTTTGCGCCACAGATCACAGTACAAGGGAATGCCGATACTGCTGAAATTTCAACTTTATTAGATCAAAAAATGCGTGAATTTAAAGCAATGTTGGCAGAAGTGCAGAATCAGAACAGGAGGCTTTCGTATGGCTAAAACCTATTACACAATCCAGGGTGATATGTGGGATGGTATAGCAAAAAAGTTATATGACGATGAAAGTGGCGTAAACGCGCTGCTGGAAGCAAACCAGCAATATGCTGACATAGTTGTTTTTCCAGCAGGTATTATTTTGGATGTGCCGGATTATGAAAAGCCTACTCCGACCAACTTGCTGCCGCCGTGGAGGCGTTAAATGGAAGCACGTAGAATATTGACGATCATAAAATATAATAATAAAGATATTTCAGCTGATATCAGTAAATATCTAAAAAGCATCAGCTATACCGATAATCTATCGGGAGAAGCCGATGATTTGCAGATAACACTGGAAGACAAGGCGGGGCTTTGGCAATCGACATGGATGCCGGAAAAAGGAGCACTTCTAGATGTAATGCTGCAGCAAAAATATTGGCAAACTTTGTCGGCGTTACCACAAAGTTTGCGTTTGGGATTGTTTGAAATCGATGAAATAACAAGCAGCGGCTATCCGTCAGAAGTACAAATAAAAGCAGTTTCCGTGCCTGATAATAATACTCTTAGAGGTACTGAACGTAGCCGGAGTTGGGAAAAGGCAAAGCTGCAGGTAATCGCTAATGATATAGCTTCAGCTGCAGGAATGTCATTGTTTTGGGACACAGAAGAAAATCCGGTGCTGGATAGGGCAGAACAGACAGAACAGTCTGATCTGTCTTTTTTATATGCAATTTGTAAGGATAAAGGCCTGGCATTGAAAATAAGTGATAAAAAAATCATTATTTTTGATGAAGCAAAATATGAAGCGGAAAAAGCAAAGATAACAATAGTAAAACCAGGTACCGTTTATAAAAAAGAGTCTGGAATGAAATATTTGTTTGTTGGTACTGGCTACAGTTTGCGTACTAAAATTAGAGATATTTATGCTGCCTGCAGAGTTAGTTATCAGCAGGGCAGTTCAAAATCTAATATTGAGGCAACTTATACTGCTGCTGGTAAAAAGGGAAAAACATTGCAAGTAAATGAACAAGTTGAAAGTGTTGCGGAAGCATTAAATTTAGCAAAAAAACGGTTGCGCGAAAAAAATAAAGACGAAGTTACTGGATCTTTAAATATGTTGGGAAACTTTGTCTTATTATCTGGGGTTACAGTTAATTTATTAGGATTTGGAGCTTTTGATGATAAGTACTTGATAACCAGAGCATCACATGATATTGGCAGCGGTTATACGACAAATATCGATGTAAGAAGGTGTTTAAATGGATACTAATTTTATAAAAAACATAATTCGTATCGGGAGGGTATCTTCTATTGACGTCAATACAAATACTGCAAGAGTAGCTTTTTCTGATAAAGACGATTTGGTATCTGGTAATTTAATGATTGTAAATCGTGGAAGCATGGTCGACAAGGATTACTGGATACCTGATATTGATGAACAAGTTCTGTGCTTAATGCTGCCAAATAAAAGTGGGCAGGGATTAAATGAGGGTTTTATTATTGGTTCATTTTTTTCAAAAGAAGATGAACCACAGGAGAGAAGTGCTGATGTAAGGGCGATTAAATTTGGTGATGGTACTGTTATAAAGCATGATCGTAAATCAGGAAGTTTAACTGTAAATGCTACAGGTGATATTAGTATTATTGCTGCGGGAACGTTGACCATTCGCGGTGCTGCGGTGAATATAAATTAGGTTAAATATTAGAAAAAATTATGTTATAATAACCCCATAAAATGATATTTTGTGAGGTGTTAAAATGGAATTTGGCAAATATGGTCATTGCGCTATTATGGCTTTTGAACTGGTGAAAAATGAGGGAATACCTGCAAGAGAAGCGTGGCAAATTGCAGCTGAAAAGATATTTGAAGGGAAGCCGAGCAGTATTGCGAAAGGATGTCCTAAAAATGCTTTTTTGAGTTTAATGGGGCAAAATAACAGAAGAAGTAAAAATGGAACCTATGCTATGGAGGCATTAGATATCATAGATAAACTAGGAAAAGACGATATTGATAATATTTCACCAAATAAATTTTGGCGCGACTATATGGGCAAAGAAATAAGTCATAATCATCAGATCGATGTTGTTTTTGCACTTAGAAGCAAAGGGTATGTATAATAAAAAGGCACTCCTCAAGGAGTGCCTTTTTATATGGAAAATTTAATGTTTATGGTATGTTCCAGTTCTTCTATCCCAGTGTCCACCGTTAGAATCTGTTCTACCTGGATGAGCAAATGCTGTAGCTGCTAAAGCTAATGTAAAAACTAAAACTAAAAATAGAGCAGTTAATTTTTTCATAAATAACACTTCTTTCTTATTTGATTTTTACTTCGCAGTTGAAGAATTTTAAACATTGACCATCAGATACCTGGATGTAACGGTCTCCTGTGAATAAATCATTGGAAATAATGGAACTCATATTGTGGCTGCTATCTCTGGAGACTTCGATATAGCTATCCCCACCGTTAGAAGTGACTTTGTATTCGCCAGCAGGGAAATCAATACCTACTTTGTACATACAGGAAGGTAACATACCATTTTTTAATTCTACTTTGGGTGCATCTTTGGCCGCATAGATAGTACCACGTTGTACTTTTAGATATTGACCGTCTTGAACTGTAATAACACTTCTGTTTTTAAAGACATCATTTGCTATGATACTGCTGAAATTACCAGTTGAATCGCTGGCCAGTTCAATATAACTGTCGCCATTTGAGATAACAACGTACTCTCCGGCAGGCAAGTCTTTACCAATTTTATATTGGCCTGCTGAATAAGTTTTTACTTTAGGTGCGTCTTGCGTGGCTTTAGTCGTAGCTGAGGAAGAAGTTGATTTTGTAGAGTTATCTCCTGCACAACTTCCAATTAAAACCAGTAAAACGATAAGACTTGCTCCCCATTTAAGGATTTTTTTTCAACATAAAAACATCTCCAATTCTTTATCATTTTTATCATTATAACATATTTTTCAAAAACTTCACAAATATTATATAGAATAAGTGATGGTTATGAAATAATAAAACACTTGATTTAGGGCTAGTAAAAGCGTGTATATATTGCAATCGAGAGTAAATGGTAGATAATCGCTAACTAAAGCGTCCTTATTTTAAGGGCGCTTTTTCTATATACAAAAATACTTAAAGGAGGTGGGTAAATTGCAGGCGACAAGATTAGGCGATACTGATACAGGACATGATGCTTGTCCAGGGACTGTGCTTGTGAGTGCAAGTACGAATGTAATAATTAACGGTAAAGGTGCAGGACGTGTCGGCGATAGTTATGCTCCGCATGGATGTATCGTGCATCCAGCACATACAGCGCATATCGCCAGCGGCAGCAGCACAGTTCTTATTAATGGACTGCAGGCAGCAAGGGTAGGTGATCCGATAGACTGTGGAGGCAGTGTCGCTTCTGGAAGTCCGGATGTAATCATAGGAGGTTAATATGCAAGTTGGATCTATGGGAGATATCCCTTTTGTTGTGTCATATGGTAAAATTCGTACTTTTAGTGATTACGGGCGTAGTGGTTCCGGCCGCTGGACAAAGCACGATTTGATTGGTCGTAAACCTGTAATGGAGTTTTTAGGACCCGACGTTGAAAAAGTTAGCATGAAGATCCAGTTGCGCACTGATCACGGAATAAATCCCGAAAGCGAGCTGGAGCGGCTGAGGAAAATGAGGGACACAGGTGCAGTTTTTCCGTTTATTTTAGGTGGTGCACCGGTATCTGATAATTATTGGCTGCTGGATGATATAGGGGAAAACGTAAGCTATTGGCGGGCAGGCGGTAAAATACTTTCCGTTAGCGTCGATATTACATTGACTGAATATTCTACAGAGGAGGTGCGCTGATGGAGTTTGAGCTTACTGCGGGAGAAAGAGTTGACGTAGATTTTGCCCCACAAAATGTGCAAATGGAAATTTTACAAAATTGCAGTACAATACTTAGCACGTCTAAGTTTAGCGTACCGTTAGACCGTGACTTTGGCGTTGACGCAAACTATGTAGATGCGCCGCTGCTATCGGCTAAAGCGAAAGCAGAAAGTGAAATATTTGCTGCATTAAAAAAATATGAACCGCGAGTTACGGTAAAACAAATTACATGGCGCTCTAATGTGGAGGGCGTTTTAAGAGCGAAAGTGAAGGTGGTCATAAATGAAACTTAGTGATCTGCCGGACATTGAATTTGTTAGTGCAGACGAACAAGAAATATTATCGGATATCATAAAGCTTTATACGGAAATAACCGGAAGGACCCTTGCACAAGGTGATCCTGTCCGGTTATTTTTATGCGTGATTGCGGCCATTATCCTGATGCTGTGCAATAAGATCAACTACACCGGCAAACAAAATTTATTGCGATATTCGGCAGGTGCCAACCTGGATCACTTGGGCGTACTTGTCGGGGCAGAACGTATTGGCGCCAAGGCCTCTGTCACGACAATTAAAATAACCCTGTCGGAGGTGCGGTCCGTTGCGACAAACATTCCAGCAGGTACGCGGGCGACAGCTGGAGATAATGTGTTTTTTGCTATTGATCAGGATGCAACGGTAATAGCTGGACAGTTGGACGTCTCTGTAGCGGCTACCTGTACTGTGTCTGGTGTTCTCGGTAATGGCTATCTGCCGGGAGAAATCAATAAGATTGTTGATCCAATTCCGTACGTCGCTGGAATGGTCAATACCACAACGTCGGAGGGAGGTTCAGATGTCGAGAGTGACGATTCTTTGCGTGAGGCTATTCGCGAGGCTCCGGAGGGATTTTCGGTAGCTGGACCAGTGGGCGAATACATTAAAATTGCCAAACGAGCTTCGTCTTTGATTGTTGATGTATCGGTAATATCACCGGAGCCGGGGCAAGTACTGATAACACCGCTACTTGTAGGCGGTGGAATACCGGGAAAAGAAATGCTGGATATCGTAGAGGCAGCGTGCAGTGATAGATCTGTAAGGCCGCTCACTGACCATGTGTGTGTGACTGCTCCGGAGGTTGTCAATTATGATCTTACACTCACGTATTACATTGACCGGGCAAATGAAGCTAAATCTGTTGCCGTTCAAAGCGCGGTAGCGAAAGCGGTGGAGGATTATATCGATTGGCAAAAATCTAAGCTTGGCCGTGATATCAATCCGGACGAGTTAATCTGTCTTATTAAAAATGCTGGCGCCAAGCGAACGGTTATATCTTCGCCTACTTTTCGGATCGTTGCTGATAACTATGTAGCGATAGCTGAAAATGTTAATGTTACATTTGGGGGGCTAGAAAATGAATGATCTGCAAAATTTGAATTTAATCGAGTTGCTACCCACTAGCATTGCAAGCGACGAAACGATAAGAAATATCTGTAATGCCATTGCAGAAAAATTACAAACGATTAATGAAAAAGCTGAATTAGTTTTGTTGCTGCCACGATTGGATCAGTTGCCGGAAACATTGGTGGATGAACTAGCTTGGCAGTATCATGTAGATTTTTATGATTATGCTGCAAGCCTTGATAAAAAACGTGCGTTAGTACGAAAAGCAATAGACTGGCATCGGAGAAAAGGCACTCCTGCTGCAGTAGAGGAAGTATGTACAGCTGTTTTTAAATCAGCAAAAGTTTTTGAGAATTGGGAATATGGTGGGGAACCATATCATTTTCAGGTAAGAATGATTTCAGAAGGCATTCCAGATAAATCTGTTTTGGACAATTTGTATAGGGCAATTAAAGAAAGTAAGAATGTTAGGAGTTGGCTTGACGCTTTAAGTTTTGATCGTCAAATAGCTGGCTCCTTATTTGTTGGAGGGGTCTATTCTTCAATGAGAAAAGTGGAAATTTTCCCATCACAGATAAAACCACAGATTTTAAATATCAATAATTATTTTGGAGCTGCAATCTATGTACACAAAGGAGTTGAAGTAACATGCCAAACTGGGCAAAGTTAATGTTGACTAAACAAGGAAAGGTATTACAGGCAAAAGCTATTGCTGGTAGTACATTAACGATCACTAAGATGAAATTGGGTTCTGGTATTATTCCAGATGGAGTATCTCCAGAAGATCTTACTGATTTGATTCAACCCAAACAAGCTTTAGGATTAACGGCAATCAGTGTTAATGGTGGATTAGCTAAAATTCAAAGTATTGTTACTAATGCTGAACTTTCAGAAGGGTACTATATTCGTGAATGTGGTGTATTTGCAAATGATCCTGATGTTGGGGAAATAATGTATGCAATAATGACAGATACCTCCCCTGATTTTCTGCCTTCCGCATCAAGCTCTGTTGTGATTTCAGAAGAATTTAGTATTAATGTAGTAACGGAAAACATGGCGAATATAACAGCAATTATTGATCCTGAAGGTATAGTAACAGTGGCTAATGCAAGAAAAATTGCAGAGGATAAAGTTACTGAGCATAATGAAGATACAGAGGCTCATCCAAATGACTTTAATTTAAAAGGCATTACTATTGGCAAAGATAGTGTTATTGCAACTAAAAAGGGAGATTTACTAACTCTTTTGGCAGGTAAAGGAATTAATTTACTTAGTGATATTAAAAATAAGATAATCACGATCGTTGGAAAAAGTAAGAATGCATGGAATCCGAATGAGGAAATTATAGCTGGAGATATAAGATATACCGAAGACGGTAATGGTCCAAGCTGGGCTTATTTGTTATGTAAAACTGCAGGAACTACAAGTTCCGTTGAACCGATTTTAGAAGCTAATGCTGTTGTAGGACAGGAGATAAATGACGGCAGTGTTGTATGGACGGTACAAAATATTAGGCCTACTGCTTTAGATTCATATCCTGTAGGCAGTATATATATGTCTGTAAATTCGACATCGCCTGCAGATCTTTTTGGCGGTACGTGGGAGGCAATGCCGGCAGGACGTGTTTTGCTGGCACAGGGCACATCAGAATGGGGCGTAGAATACCAAGCTGGCAGTACCGGTGGCGAACACGAACATCAGTTATCTGTCGGGGAACTGCCAAGTCACGAGCATAATATAACGATATCGTCAGCTGGAAATCATAAACATGGAATATATAGCAACTATAACGAAGAAGGATCTAACGGTGTAGCTGACGCCTATCGTTCTACTGCAAATGGCGTCTATACCGAAAATGCTGGTGATCACACCCATACTGCAAATATCAAAAATACCGGTTCTGATATGCCACACAATAATATGCAGCCTTACGTTGCTGTGTTTATGTGGAAACGTACCGCATAAAACTGTCGGGGAACTGCCTGCGCATGGGCATAACACTACTTGTACTGTTACAGGCGAACACTCTCACACTCTATCAATTAACAACTCATATAATTCTGATTTTTTCCCCAACCAAGATTTATTTTCGCGAGGTGAAAATAAATCAGGAATTGGTACAAAATCAACAAACATTTCAGGCAGCCATTCCCACGTCGTTACTATTGCTGAAACCGGTAGCAATATTGCCCATAATAACCTACAACCTTATTTAGCTGTATATCTCTGGAAACGTACCGCCTAACCCCCCTGTCGGGGAACTGCCAGAACATGGACACATCGCAACATGTAGCACTAATGGGGAACACGTTCATACAGCACCTACTTATAACGGTTCTGGTAGTGCTCCTAATGGTAGGATATCCGAAGTTGATAGGGTTGATAGATCAAGCACAGTCACTGTAGATAAGGCTGGTAGCCATAGTCATACCATTTCTGTTTCAGATACTGGTAAGAACTTGTCCCACAACAATATGTCCCCATATTTATCAGTTTATATATGGAAAAGAATTGCTTAAGCAGTTCTTTTCCAGCAGAAAATTGATATAAAAGGTGGCATATTTTGATGAGGTTGATTGTTCCCTGCAACTGAAACATTAACACTAGGTGTAATATTAGCATGAATGTTGAGATAATTTTGAGTATGTCCTCCACCACCCCCAGTTAATCCCTTGCTACCTTTAGTAACTGTTAAAATCCCTGAATAAGAAGGGCTATCTGCTCCAACAAAATATCCGGCACTTCCTGTTAAATTAACTGTGTTTGATACTATTTCATGAAAATGACTCGGCAGTTCCCCGACAGCTTTATGCCGTCCGCTTCCACATATAAATTGCAAGCCAGGGCTGCATGTTATTGTGAGCTGTTCCGCTGCCAGTATCGCCAATGGTTAAGGTGTGGCTGTGCAAGCCTGCCGCAGGGCAGGTGTATCCCATATTAGCACTCATATTACGGTGCATACCGGGATTACCACCGTCGCTGTATAAATTAAATTTATGGCTGTGTTCACCATCGGTACTAATCGTAGCCTGATGACTGTGCTTCGGCAATTCTCCGACAGGCTACTATGCTGTTCTACGCCAACAATAAACAGATATATAAGGCTGCATATTGTTGTGTGCAAAATTGCCACCAGTTTTATTAATAGAGATAGTATGAGAGTGATTACCTGTTTCTGATGTGCTTGGCGAACCCTTAATACCACCTGCAGCCCCAGCAACATATGGTGCGTCACGACCTTCGTCATTATAGATATCTATCTTATGTTGATGTAGACCGTTGTTACTACAAGTTACATCATGCTCATGTTCTGGCAGTTCCCCGACAGCTTTTTATGCCGACCTGCGCCAGCAATAAACAGCAATGTATGGCTGCATTATATTGTGACTTTGGCTGTTTCCTGTATCAGAAATTCTAAGTGTATGAGCATGACTGCCTGCAGAACCAGTTTTCCCATCGGCAAAGTGATATTTTGCATAGTTGTTTCCTGAATGCCCGTCAATCGGACCTAAACTACCTGCTGTATGCGTATGTTCTCCATCTGTGCTGATTGTAGCTGTATGGCTATGTGCAGGTAGTTCTCCGACAGAAAAATAAGAAAGGATGATAACTTATGAAATGTTTTCAAATATTGAACAGTGAGGTTTTAATAATTAACGAGGAAAAGATGTATAAGGATAGCCCTGATAACTTCATTATTGACGGCGGTAGCTTACAGGCTGGCGAGGTAACATTAAGCGAGGTAATCTATGACGACCAGCAGAGCCATGCTGTCGTAAATGGTGATTTTTGCGATAAACCGATTAAAGCCATCGAGGATAAAATCGCTGCTATTGATGCCTATATAGCCGCTAAAGCTGCCAGGGAATATGCGCCACCGACACTCGAAGAACTTCGTGAACAGGCATTAAACTACCAATATCAAAAATATGATGCTCAAAAGCATGCTATCGTATGGCTACAAGACGGCAGCGGCTACGGCTTCGATTGTAATGACGATGATCAGAACAACTGGCAGGTTGCTTTGACACTTATGGAAAACGATATCACGATGTACAGGGTTTATACAGATAAAAATAATCTGTCTAAAAAGTCATTTTTAGAGGTAACGCGTGATCAGATGATGGAAGCAGGAAATCTTGTAAAAGCGCAGCAATATGCGGCTTACAGCGGATTTGAAAAAGTGAGTGCCGAAATTGCTAATTGCACAACAGCAGAACAGTTAAAACCATATTTGCCAACAGAAAGCGCATAAATACTGCTTTTATAAAGATTGTGTGTGATGAAAATCATCACACACAAATTACTTACGTTTTAACGGCTTTATTAATGGATTTTCAAGGTATTGCTGTAAAAAAATACTTGCAAATTACTTACAAAAGGTCAATAGCCTTTTTTAGCTGGCGTAGATTTTTATGGGTATATGTGCCGTCAGTAATATCCTGTGTAGCATGGCCTAATATTTTTTTGATAGATAACTTATTAGCGCCTTTATCATCTAACCATGTAGCGCAAGTATGGCGGCACTCATGTGGTTTATGTTTGCAGCGAGTAACTTTCATAACCTTGTCAAAGATGCGTAGAAAGCGGTGGTATGTCAGTTGCTTTCCGTCCGGGTCTGTAATAAGAGTTTTCCCTGGACGCTGCAGCCAATAGTCATAATATTGCACGATCTTTTTGCTTATAGGTACTAGCCTGTTTCTACCAGCCTCGGTTTTACTTTCTCGTATCCGGTAAAATCGGGAATGCAATTTTACATCGTTTTTTTCAAGTGCTAAAAATTCGCTTGGCCTTGGTCCGCTATAACACATCATTATTACGATCATTGCATAAGGAGCTAGAGGATCATTACTGTCAGCAAGCGCTTTAACCCTATTAAGCTGGCGGGTATTAAAAGGTTGTTTCGTTTTGGTCCTTTTGGGCAGATCAATATCTACAAATCGTGATATGTCAGCAGTAGGCGGTATGATTTGATACTTAACGGCATAGTTATAAATATTATGATATAGTTGCCGTACTTTTTTCTGTGTAGCATGGCCAATACCTTTGTCTGACAGTTTTTTTATTACGGCCTGTAAATCGGCAACTTTAAGGCTGGTAAGAGGCTTATTGTGCAAAGGCTTGCAATATCCAAAAATTACTTCATAATTTTGGGCCGTGACGCTGGCGATCTTAGCTTTACGCTCGGCCATTTCCAGCTGATAGGCTTCACCGAAAGTAATCAAAGACGGGAGATAAATAGACGGGTCTTTATTGCAATCAGCCAAAAAGATTAAGGCTTCTGCATGTGTTGGAAAATAACCGATGTACTTGGATCTACCGTTAATTGTTTTAAGTACGGCCCAAGGCCTACGACGGCTACCGTGCAAAAAAATAATACTACCAAAGCCATTTGGTAGCTTCATACGTTTTCTTTTTTTAGTATTCAAAATATCACTCTCCTTTAAGGAGCATTATACAGGAGGCAAAAATGAACTGGGAATCTTTTAAATTTGCGGCTATTGGAGCTGCTCAAACTTTAGAACAAGGCTGGTCGTATAAAGCCGTAATAGCGGCAATGTTGGCTATGATTTTGCATAAGCACGCTATATTGTTTTATAGCTTTGCTTTTTTAGTATTTATTGATTGTTTTACCAAATGGGTATCGATATCCTATCTGCATCTAAAAGATAGTGGTATTGAAAATCCGACTATTCTAGAATCTATTAGAGGAATAAAAAAAGCCAGAGCTGCCAAAAAGATAAAAAGTGAAGTTATGAAACACCGTTTCCTTGGGAAAATCGGTGTTTATTTAATTTGTGCGTTGTCTGCAGCTGTCGTTGATGTAGTTATGAGAGTTTTAGATAAACCTACTTGGGCAGTTATGACGGTTATTGGATATCTTGTTGTAACTGAGCTGCTTAGTATTATTGAAAACTTAAATGATGCTGGCGTGGAAGCTATGAGTGGATTAGTCTCTTTTGTTAAAAAGAAACTATGAGAATTGTAGTTGGAATTTGGAAGGAGCGTGAGAATAATGACAATTAAAAGAATCACTTTAGATGAGCTGCGGCAGTTAGCAGCAAGGGCTAAAGGTAATATTGTTAAGATCTATCTGCATTGGTCTGCTGGTCATTATCACCAGTTTTTTAGTGACTATCACTTAAACATTGATAGTGACGGCGCTGTTATGGCGACAACAGAAGATTTAACTGAATATAAGGCTCATACATGGCGGCGCAATTCTAGAGCTATTGGGATTGCTTTAGCGTGCTGTGTAGATGCTGTAGCTCATGCTGATGGGCATATCGACTTTGGCAACGTGCCGCCGACAGAACTGCAGATAGATAGTATGGCGAAAGTTGTAGCTGTATTGTGTGAGGAGCTTGGATTGGACATTAATGCCGGTACCGTAATGACACATGCAGAAGCAGCAGACTTAGACGACTATGGCCCGGCAACTACTTTTGAACGCTGGGACTTGTGGAAATTGCCAGATGTGCCAGGAGACGGAGAACTGAAACCAGGCGGTGATGTTATTCGTGGTAAGGCGATCTGGTGGCATCATAATTGGTAAACTAACTATTTTCAAAATAGAAATAGTTGAAAGGAGGTTTGACCATGGAAAAGATTAAAGATTATATCACCAGCAAACTTTTTTTGTCTGGTATGATTATCGGTTTTACTTTAGGCGCATTGCATAATTATTTTGGGCTGTAGGTTTCAAGCTCTTTCAAGTATTTTCAAGTAAACTTAACTTGACTGGTAAAAATAAAACACTAGTCAAGTAACTTGAAATGGCTTAACCATGCGGTTTATCTAACTTGCTGGTAATTTGCTGTTTCTCGTTTTTTCTCGTACGTTTCTAGTGCGAAAGTAGAGGTGGTGATAAAATATAAATTATATATTTTTTAATTGTTTTTGTTGAAAAAAACTCACATAATGTGTTATAATTTCCATACAAGAATCAGAATAGATATCTTGTAAAATAAATATTTGAAACAGGCTTGTGGCAAAAGTTGGTCATAGGTCTTATTTCATAGCAGGCGGTGCTATTATGGCGACGAAGAGTTTTCTCAAAGACATAACAATTAAAAATAGGAAAAGTTGTGAGGCTTTGGTGAATGCTTTGGAAAATGCAGAAGGTAAAAAAGGCAAAGAAGTAGTCGCATGTTGCAAAGTAAGAATAGCATCACCAGAAGACATAAAAAAGTTTTTTGGAACTGATAAATGACAGTTGAGGGACATGTAATTGTTAGATTGTCTGATTTGATAAATCAGTTTACTAATGAAGAAGGAAATGTTGATGAGCCGGCATTAAGAGAAATATTAAGTGATTTTTCGTGCTCCATGAATAAAGATGTAAATAATTTTCTTCATGATAAAGCTATTCTGTTTAACATGCAAGGCATTGCTAAAACGCATTTAGTTATGGCTTCTTATAAAGGGAGTTTAGTAATTGTTGGGTATTTCGCTTTAGCAACGAAGACTTTTGTTATAAAATGTAATAAAATACCGAAACGATTAAAATCTCGTATTTTAAAATTTGGTCAGTATAATCCTGATTTAGATCAATTAACGATTAGTGCGCCACTCATTGGTCAACTAGGAAAGAATGATAAGTATTCGTCCTTAATTGATGGAAATACTTTATTAGAGTATGCTTGCAGTGAAGTGAAAAAGGTGCAAATGATTGTAGGCGGGAAAGTTGTTTATTTAGAATGTGAGGAAAAACAAAAGTTACTTGATTTTTATGGAGCTAATAAGTTTGTTAATTTTGGTAGTCGACAATTAGAAGCAGATGAAAAAGATAGTTTAAGCGGCATAAAATTAATACAGCTGTTGAGATATTTAAGCTAAAAGCACTTTGCGAAAGCAGAGTGCTTTTTTCTATGGAGGAATAACATGTATGAAAAAATCAAAAGTTGGATATCTAATAATCGCTTTCTTGTTGGTATGGGCGTTGGCGCAGTTCTTTTTCTTGCCTGCTACCTGTTCAGCCGAGCCGGCATACATGATAACGGAAAGCGAGCTGGCGACACTGGAACAAAACTCAACCAGGCAATTGGAAATCAGCAGGAAATTAGCGCTGGAATTACAGATAGCAAGGGAACAGCAGACGCTATCGGATCAAGCATCGAGCGAAGCCAAACTGCAAATAAATCAGCTGCAGAAGCAGTTGACAGAACTGGAAGCCTGGTCGAAGAAGCAGGAAGAATTGCAGCAGAAAATCTTGAAATCCTTGCCACCGTCCGCGCCAGGGGTTCTGCGGGAGATCGGAGCCAAGATTGATATTGATCACTATGTTACAGGTATCAGCTACGGAGTGAGCCGCCGGATAGGTAGCAAATATATAGGATTTCGAGGCGAGTATGATTGGCAAGATAAAAAAACTGGTGTGTGGGTAACATATGCGTACTAAAGAAAGCCTGACTATTACTTAATGTAGTAGTCAGGCTTTCTTTTTTATTATAAAATTAAGAAGTAGAAAAAATGTCGTCTTATGTAGAGGTATAAAATGAGATTGTGGCATGAAGAATTAATACCATTATTACCAAGGCAACAGCTACTTGGGCAGCATCGTGAATGTTGTGCTATGCGAGGTAACGGTTGGGGTAAAAAGCATAGAGTGGTAGATTATGTGTTTAAGCATAGTTTGCATGATCTTGAGTTGTATCATGCAAAGGTTATGCAGGAGATGTTTAATAGGGGTTATAAAGTAAGTAGTGAGTGGTTTTATAGGAATTATAGGGGAAAGCATATTAACACTGTTCCAAATGACTTAATACCTTTAATAAAAGAAAAAGTATATTTAGAACATGATGAAGTATATATGCACGAATGTTTGGAAAATTTAGCGAAAAAGGGAATCATTATTGAAAAATCAAACTTAAGATAAGTGAAACTTGAATTTCTATAAAATAAGCCTGTATATAACATATAGGCTTATTTTATGTAAATGTAAAACTAAACTAAAATACATAAGTGTTACTATATTAAGAAAATAGATAATGCGAAGAACAAAAAGTATATATGTTTGAATGCTGATGATAAAAAATGCACGAATTAAATAAGTATGTATAATACGGATTTGAAGTAAATATTAATAAATATAAAAGTATACTAACTATTTGTTTATTGAACAGAAAAAGTTAAAAATATATAATATAGAAAAGTAAGAGAGCAATATATTGTATTATTGAAAGCTATATAGAGTGAAAGTATATGTGGGGGGGACATGCGTTTGCATGGAACTTTCATAGCCTACCTCTCTCAGATAATAATTCTGAGGGAGGTAGGCTTTTATTTTTACAAAAAGAAAGCGGACTTTACTGGTCTGGTTTAATGGGGGTGAATATGCAAATAAATGTTACTACCGATTATGCGATAAGAATAGTTTTGTATCTGGCTATACAAAACAAAGTCACTACCTCCAAAGATATCGCTATGGCAATGGGGATTCCTAAGAGCTATATTTTTAAAATTACTAATAAACTAATTGCAGCAGGGATTATCCAAAGAATCGTGGGTGCTAAAGGCGGTTTTATATTGGACAAGAGGGTTGAAGAGATATCCATGTATGAAATTTTCAAAGTTATGGAAGCGACGGTGAAGATAAACCGTTATTGGGAAGGAGATGATTACTGTAAATGCTTTGAAACACAAAACTGCTCGTTAAGAAAATTTTATTCCATGATGCAAAGTAGTTTGGAAAACATGTTGAAAGCAACAATGATTAAAGATGTATTGGACATAAACAAGTAAGAGGTGAGATATGCTGGGAAAAGAAACATATTTATTTTTAGAAAATACGAGTAAAAGATGGCATGAGCATCAAAATAAAGCTCTAAAAATGTTCTTGGTTCAGGCATTATGACGAAGTAAGGAATGAAAATAATGAAGTTAGAAGCATTTGAAGAATCAAGTGAAAGGGATAAATGTGGGCATTTAGGCGGATTGGTAATGACGTGCCCGATTTGTGGTAAGGAGTTTGGTTGTAATAAAGCTTACCATGTATATACAGCTTTAGTTAAACGCAGACGGCAGTATTATTGTAGCTACAGCTGTTATAAACAGCGGCCCAATCCAAAAGAAAAAAGGTGATGGAGGTAGATGAAATATGTTGGTTAAGGCATAAAGGTCAAGAAGTAGTTCGGGTTTATTTTATTCTAATAACTTGTAAGTAATAAATTAAACATTGAGTAAAAAAATTTGAAGGAGGGGTCACTTTGAGAAAGAAACTTGTTATTTTATCTGGTCTGATTGCTGTTAATAGTTTGAGTTATGCGTCTGGCTATGACTGGCAGACACCAACTGAAAACAACTGGCATGTTGTTATTGCCAATGGGGAGATGAATTACGCAGATGGAACGATCCTTGGTGGTAATGGTACAGCTGCAGCTCCAGAACCGTCCGTTATCTCTGCGGATAAGGGTGGCGTTGCAAAAATTATTTCCCCAGGGACTCTTAATTTAATAGTTCGTCCAAAACCTGGCATGACACACAGCTGGTTATATGGGGTATATGCCTATTCTTCCACGGGCGGAACTACGACCAGCCAGACGACAGAGTTGACTTTTGATACAAAACTTAATGTTGATATGGAAACTTCTGTTTCCCAAAATACTGGTGGAGAATCTCTAGGCGCAGCGCTAGATATTACGGCTCATGCGACAGATGGTACTGTACCTGGGGCAGGTGCTATTACTAAAGCTAATTTTAATGATGATGTAAATATTAAAGTTGTGAATAAGACGGAAACTACCGGAAGCGGCTGGAATCCTTCCTCTGTGGAAGGAATTTCGATGAGCAGTTTTTCCGGTGGCAGGAATGAAGTCGTATTCAATAAAAAACTTGATATTTCCGGTAGCGTGGATACTCAAAATAAACATATTTACGGTATCAGGTATGAGGATCAGGAAGAAAATGGCAAAGGTAGCCTGTTACTGTTAAAAGGAGATACTTCGATAAATGTTGAATCACTGCATGGTGGGCGTGCATGGGGGGGTATTTCCCAGGCGGCCGGGGGAACACAATCATTCGAAACGGAAAAGGGTACGGCTTTAAAAATCAGGACAGTACAAAAAGGTGGGCAAAACTATGCTGAGGCACTTAAATTTAACGCTTTCAAGATGAATGAAGGAGTCGGTAGTCAGAATGTAAATATACAGGGCCCTGCTGATATAACTTCTGCGGGAGATTATTATGCTGTCTCCGTGGCAACTAATGTCATCGATAACAGCAGACAGAAGATAGTTTTTGGTGATGAGCTTGCGGCTACCGCTGCTTCAACAAAGTTTTGTTACGGACTGAGAATGGACAGTAAAAACGAGGGTGTTTCTGACATTACCGTTGCAAAGGATCTTCGTATAGAAGCTGCTTCGGGCTCAAATGCTTACGGTATTTATGGAACCTCTGAAGCTGCAGGGCATAACTCACTTGCAGTTAACGGTAAAGGTGATATCAAAACCTTAAGTGAAAGCTCATGGGCTTATGGCATATACAATTTTGCGAAGACCGGCGGGATAAGAAATATTGCTTTTAATGACGGGCTGATTATCAACGCTTCTTCAATCCAGGAAAGTGCGGTTGCCATTCGTGCGTTTACTGACGGCTATGAAGGCGGCATGAGTAAGGTAACGGCAGAAGGAAACATAGATATCAATGCTAATGACGGCATCAAAGGCTGGGCAGCCTGGAGCGACGGGAATGGTTCTGAGATTGCTCTTAACCAAGCAGGAAGAGGACTGGTTAAGGGTGAAGGCATCAGTTTTGCTAATAATAGCGGCAGGATATTGTGGAACCTGAACAAATCCGGATCAGTGCTGAAGGGTAATTTGGGAGCGCAGAATAACGGGTTTGTTGAATTAAAAATGGAACAGGAAGGAACTGTTTATATCGGCGCGGCAACAAATAATCAAGGAAATGCATCAGGGAAAATAGACATTCGCGCAATCAATGGATCTGTATGGAAAATGACAGGTGATTCATCTGTTACAAATGTGGTTTTAAATAACGGCGCTTTAATAGACATGACTTATGCTTCCGGGTTCCAAAAAATTGAAACAGACGACCTTCAAGGTGTTGATGGAATGTTCAAACTTGACATAGATGCCAGCACAAATGTTGATAACAGTGACAGGATTTATGTGAAGGGAATGTTTACTGGCAGCCAGTATCTAGATTTAAATGAAGTTGGGCATGGGAACCTTGATGGTGCAGAGGGAACTGTGTTGGCAACAGTAAACAATAACAATGGTACCTTCTTGGCGAAAGATGGAGAAGGAACGCTCTATTGGAAGCGTTATGAACTTGATAAGCAGGTAACTGCTGATACGAGCGGAAACTATACTACGGACTGGTATCTGAAGAAAATTACAAATATAGAGAACCCTACTACCAGCACGGAGATCATAAATGCTTCCAATGGACTTAATTACCATACTTGGCGTACAGAAAATGACAAGCTGTTGCAGCGCATGGGTGAACTGCGTCATAATGGTGAAGAATCTAAAGGTGCTTGGTTCAGAGTGAAGGGCAGTAAGATTGGTCGTGGCGGCAAGTTTGGTTTTGACAATAAATATACTGCATATGAGTTGGGCTATGACGAAGTTGCCAAGCGTACAGTAGATAAAACCCGTTATCAAGGTGCAGCTATCAGCTATACTGATGGTAGCAGCAGTTACAGCAGAGGTAGCGGAGACAACAGCAGTAAGGCGATCAGTTTCTACAATACCGAGATCGGCAGCAAGGGCCATTATCTGGATTTGGTGTTAAAAATCAGCAATATGGATAACGATTTTACAGTGTATGACACTAACAGTAACAAGATCACTGGTGATTTTAACAATACCGGCGTAGCATTGAGTGCTGAATATGGAAGGAAAAATGCTTTAAAAAATGGCTGGTATATTGAGCCGCAGGCACAGTTCACACTGGGTTATTTAGGCGGTGACAGCTACACAGCCAGCAATGGTATTGAAGTAAACCAAAGTGGCATTAAAAGTACGGTTGGACGTGTTGGCTTCAATATTGGTAAAGAAATCGGAAGCAAAGGTATCTTCTATGCTAAAGCTAACCTGCTACATGAATTCGGTGGTAGCTATAATGTTACGATGACCGATAGTACTGGTCGCGTGAAGGTGAGTGACAGTTTCAACGATACCTGGTTTGAGTATGGCGTAGGTGCGGCTTTTGCATCTGGTAAAAACAGCCATGTTTATTTCGATGTAGAACGCAGCTCAGGAAGTGATTTTACAAAAGACTGGCAATGGAATATAGGCGCACGATGGAGTTTCTAAATTAAGTATAAAAAATAAGCTATCTACTTTATGTTGTAGATAGCTTATTTTTTATATTGTAAAACGCAATTGCACCCTCGTTGCACCCAAAGGCACACGGTTTTACTGCACCCGAGAAAATAAAAAAGACGCAGAACAAGTCTACGTCTGTCTTTTCCATTGGTACGCCCGAGTGGAATCGAACCACCGCACACGGCTCCGGAGGCCGATGCTCTATCCACTGAGCTACGGGCGCATAGTGTTTGGTGCACAATGCACCATAGCGAATTATAGCATAACGGCAAGCTTCTTGCAAGTTTTATACTGGGTTGATGAAATAAAAAATATAATAAAGAAGCAGGAAGTGCAGTAAAATAAATATTAAATTTTTTCTAAGGGATTTACTTAGTTCTGCGTTTTATATATAATCAAATCATTAGATAATATTGGCGGAGGAAAGCTTTATGAGCTACTGCAGATTGTTATTGACGCCGCGAATGACGTTATTGATTGTTATCGGTTCTTTGATTTATTCTGTAGGTTTGAATCAGTTTATAGTGCCTGTTGGTCTGTATAATGGGGGATTTTTAGGTATTGCCCAGCTCATACGACATTTCATGGAAAGCTGGTTCGGTATCAGTTTTGGCAATACCAATATCGCTGGTATTTTATATTTTATTTTGAATATACCGTTGCTGGCGGTTTCCGTGAAACGTTTTGGGAAGGAATTTCTTGCTAAAACCATTTACTGTGTTTGCTGGTACAGCTTGTTTTTGACTGTAGTTCCGATTGCAGATCATTTACTGGTCGACGAACATTTGACGGCCTGTGTAGCAGGCGGTGTGATCTGCGGTATTGGTGCCGGGATGACTTTACTTTCTGGTGGCAGCGGCGGCGGTGAAGAAATTTTGGGACTTTTACTGATGCAGAAGCATTCAAATTTGAGTGTCGGTAAGGTTTCAGCGATACTGAATATTTTTATTTTTGGGACATGTGCGGTAATTTTCAGTATTTCCCAGGCAATTTATTCAGTTTTGTTTACGGGTATCGTTTATTATGTGCTGGATAAGGTACATTTCCAGAATATAATGCTGACGATGCTGATCATTACGAAAAAGCAAGGATTGGAAAAGATAATCTTCGAAAAAGTCAATCGTGGCGTTACAAAATGGAATGCTTATGGTGCATATAGAAATGAAGAAAGAGAAATTCTGATGACCGTAGTTTCCAAAAGTGAATTTCTGCAGCTGCGGCGTCTGCTTTTGGCTGCCGATCCTGAAGTTTTTATAATTATAGAAGAAAATGTTTTTGTTGTTGGTAATTTTCAAAAGCGTGTCAATCAATAAAAAAGCTCCTGCAAAGCAGGAGCTTTTTCTTTTACTATATTATTTGGGGACGATATCACCAACACCATTTAAAATATAACGGGGACGATAAGCAAAAACCTGCATATTTTCAAGATCAGTAACACCTGAAAGTACCAGAACCGTAGTCAGGCCGCTTTCCATTCCTGCAACTATATCTGTGTCCATACGATCGCCTATCATGGCAGCTTCGTCTGAATGGACGCCAAGCATTCTCAGACCGGTACGCATCATCAGAGGATTGGGCTTGCCTACAAAGTACGCCTGTTTTCCTGTAGCAAGTTCGATAGGAGCAACCAAAGCACGGCAGGCGGGAATGATACCGGTCTCAGTGGGACCCGTCAGATCAGAGTTTGTAGCTACTAAACGTGCACCTTTTTGTAGGAGGCTTACAGCTTTTAAAATCATATCATAATTATAAGCGCGGGTTTCGCCGACAACTACGTAGTCAGGATTAGTATCGTTCATCGTGATACCGGCATCATAAAGAGCATTGACAAGTCCTGGTGCGCCAATAACATAAACACTGCATTTTGGAGACTGGCTTGCCAGAAATTTAGCAGTAGCCAAAGCGCTGGTATAAAAATGGCTTTCATCAACGTCAAGTCCCATTCGCGCTAATTTTTGCTGCAATTCTTTGGGAGAACGCTCACTGGAGTTCGTCAGGAATAGGAATTCTTTTTCTTCTTTATAAAGCCAGTCGACAAATTCTTTTACTCCGGGCAGTAAACGGTTCCCGTGATAGATGACGCCGTCCATATCGCAAATAAAGCCCTTTTTAGCATAAAGTTCCTGTAAAGTATCTATGATGTTCACTTCCTTAATAATGAAAAATTTAATCTTATATTATAATTATCGACTATTAAAGCAATAATTTCAATGTTTTCAGCTGATGAAATTCGTGTTTCAAAGTAAAATTTATGAAAATTTTTCATTAAAGAGATATTTTGTTATAATATTAAGCAAATATAAGACGTAAGTGAGGAGAAGATTATGCGTATCGCTGTGATAGATGGAATGGGCGGCGGACTTGCCGCACAGGTCGTAAGCCAACTGACCGGCAAGCTGCCGGAACAGGTTGAGCTTATCGGGTTGGGAACTAATGCTTTGGCAACGGCAGCAATGCTCAAAGCAGGAGTCAGACGCGGAGCCACAGGAGAAAATGCGATCTGTATTTCAGCGGCTGCAGCAGATTTGATCGTCGGCCCTATCGGCATCATCATACCCAATGCTATGATGGGTGAGATCACTCCACGTATTGCGGAAGCAGTCGGCAGCGCTGCTGCTAAAAAAGTTCTTTTGCCCGTGAGCCAAAAGCATTTTGAAATAGTTGGCGTGGAGCCTAAGTCACTGGCTTCGTTAGTGAAAGAGGCTGTAAGCAGAATTTTGACTTTGGTTGAAGCCTGATGGTAAAAAGTGGTATAATATAAATTAGTTTTATTTGAAGAAAGTAAGTAAAGGAGAAAGCCGAAATGATTGCTATCCGTGACCGGGTGCGTTTTGTAGAAACAGATATGATGGGCGTGGTGCATCATGCCAATTATCTGCGCTGGTTTGAAATGGGTCGTGTGGCTTATCTGCGTGCCGCAGGTGTTGAATTACTGGATTTAATGGCACACGGTGTTATTTTTCCGATTACAGAAGTGCATGTGAAATATAAAAATTCCTGTACTTTTGATGATGAGTTTGAAGTACAGACGATAATGACTGAATTCAGCCGGGCTAAAATGGATTTTGCTTACAAGGTGATACGGCTTGCTGATGGCGTGGTGCTGGTTGAAGGCAGGACCCGTAATTTATTTACCAACCAACAGGGAAAGATTATTCGTTTAGATGCTTGTTATTTTGATAAAATCAATGCGCTGTTTCAGCAGGAAACAGCCAAGGAGTGAGAAGATGGAAACAAAATTTGAAATCGTGCCGGTTCCGACACGTATCCTGACCCATCACGACGATATCGTAGAAGCCATTGTTGAATATGGCGGAGATAAGATAGGACCTGATGATGTAGTTTGTGTTGCTGAAAGCGTTGTGGCTATTACACAGGGCGGGGCCAAACGCAGTGAGGATTTTAAGCCAGGTTTACTGGCAAAGGTTTTGTGCCGTCTATTTCCGTCCAAGGGCAGTATCTCTGGCTGGCATAGTATGCAGGCTCTGATCGATGCTGAAGGCGGAATGAGGGTTTTGATTGCTGTTATCTGTGGCTTTGCGGCAAAATGCGTGGGTGTTTCCGGTGTATTTTATCGTATGGCAGGAGAACAGGCACGTTTGATCGATGACGTTACGGGTACGATGCCTCCATATGACAAGCATATTGTTTACGGACCGCATAACCCCAGTAAAGTAGCCGAGGAAATTACCAGCGGCACAGGTGCTTTTGGAGCGGCAGTAGCGGATGTTAACGATTTGAAGCGTTCCTGTGTTCTGGGGGTTTCCAAGGGTGTTAATGCTGATGAAGTGGCACAGATTTTGATTGATAATCCTTTTGGTAATGGCAGTCAGAAAACACCGGTCGTTGTTATAAAAAACTATCGCAGGGCACGCTAAGGAGGCTAAAAAATGCTTTTCATTTTAAAAGTTATTGCAGCACTGATTTTATTGGCAGTTGTTGTAATCGGAATATATATCTTGCTTCAGGGCAAGGAAGAAATGTTTTTTGAAGTTACTCAGCGTACTAAAGCCAGACTGATTAAACGCAGCGAAAATAAGCTGGAGTTTGAAGTTGAGCTGCCGATGCATAACGATGGCAAAGAAGAAGGCATTATCTTGGATGCATTTATCCGTGTGTATCTGCCGCAGGAACAATATGCTGATGCCCAGCTGCGCGGACGCGTCAATTTAAAAGAAGCGCCGCGTGAAGATGACTATTTCGAAGCAATGCTGCTTGGACCTGGTGTAAAAAAGACGATGGTCGTAAAATTTGAGCTGGTGCCGGAACATGGCGTTACTTTGAAGCAGGCTGTCGAAGGCATGCCGGATGTGGACATTGCGCTGTTTCTGGATTGCCGTGGACGAACTGCGCTCTACACTGTCAAAAAAATTATTACTTTGCATAAAGATGAGCTGCAGGCTTTGCTGGCATAATATAAAAATTCAATTAAAACCGCCGGAAGGCGGTTTTTCTTTTTGGAATAATTTTTCTTTTTGGCAGGTTTTTTCAGTATGGATATGGAATTATAAAATGTTAATGAATGTACGGAAAAGCGAGGTGAGGATATGCTACTGGGAATTGACGTCGGCGGGACATTTACAGATGCCGTTCTGATAGGGAGAGGTACAATAATAGCGCAGGCTAAACGCAGAACAACACATGAAGCAGTATTGCAAGGTATTTTAGAAGCTCTGGATGAGGTTTTGCAGGAGCAGGAAGTTTATAATATTGAACGGGTAGTGATTTCCAGCACAATCGTAACTAACGCTTTAACAGAAGGCCGAACTGATCCGGTATTTTTGGCTGTGATGACAGGACCGGGAATGAATGTTAGTAAGAGCTTTCCTGTAGAGCCTTATTATGTGAGCGGCTATGTCGATCATCGCGGTAAAATAACAGCTCGTATTGACTGGCAGAAGCATCAGGGCTTACTGTCTAAGGCAAAAAACAAAATGGCGGCTGTGTCCGGAAAATTTTCGGTACGTAATCCTGAAAATGAATATGCACTTGCAGGAGAACTGAAAGATTGCGGTTATGAGAAAATTTTTCTCGGTTCGGAGTTATCAGGAGAATTGAATTTTGTGCGGCGTACTAATTCTGCTTATTTTGCAGCTGCTGTTTATAAAACCTTTAAAAATTTTTGCCGTCAGGTACAAGACAGCCTGAAGGAACGCAATATTACTGCACCGGTACATGTGTTAAAGGCTGACGGGGGAACTTTGCCGTTAGATATAGCGCTGAAACAGCCTGTGGAAACTATTTTTACAGGACCGGCAGCCAGCGTTTTGGGTATAGAGGCCCTGGGCGCACCGCAGGTGAAAAGTATTTCGCTGGATGTAGGTGGGACGACTACTGATATTGCTTTTTGGGAAAATGGACTGCCTTTGCTAGCCAGACATGGAGCTAAAGTTGCCGGCTATCCGACAGCTGTACGTTCGTTCCATATGCGAAGCGTTGGCATTGGCGGTGATAGCCGTATCCGTCGGACAGAAACCGGTTTTGAGGTTGGCCCTGAACGTATTGGTCCGGCGATGGCAGTGGGAGGCTGTGAACCGACTTTGTCAGATGCTTTGATAGTAGCTGGGCGGGTTGATTTTGGTGATAAGGCGGCGGCTCATAGGGGGATGCAGCAGCTGTGCCTGATGGGTGAGACAGCGGCTGAGGTTGCCAGGCAGGTTGTCGAAGCGGCAGTGTCTGTTATTGAAGCTACGATTAACGAAATGCTGCATGAATGGAGTATTCAGCCTGTTTACACTGTCAACGATGTTATTAAAGGGACTGAATTTGAGCCGGAGCTGCTTGTAGGCGTCGGCGGTGGCGCAGCAGGTTTGATTATGGCTTTGGGAGAACGGATGGGACTGCCTGTGGAAATACCGGCTGGCGCAACTGTTGCTAATGCAGTCGGAGCGGCACTGGCCCGGCCGACTTTAGCCGCCAGTCTGCGGGCCGATACTACGGAAGGGTATTATCTGATCCCGGAGAGCGGACAGCGTGAACGGCTGCCCAGTGGCTTCAGTATGAAAATGGCGGAAGAACTTTTGGCAGCATGGCTGCATGAGCAGGCTAAAGCCTGGCAGCTGCCGGGGCAGGAAGCTGAAGTGATCAGTAAAGAGTTTTTCAGAACTATCCATGGCTATTACGACAGTGGTGAAATTATTTCACTGAGGATGCAGTTGAAGCCTGGTATCCTGCAAACTGTCATTGGCAGGGAGGTGGCATTTTGAAATCGAAGCTTGGCTTGATATTTTTTCCGGCTTTTGACTGGATGATATCGCCTACACACCCGGAGCGGCAGGAGCGTTTGTTATATACGCGTGATCAACTGCTGGAAGAGGGGCTTTTTGATTTGCCGCAGATCAGAGAATACCGCCCCCGTTTGGCAGAAATCAATGATTTGCAGCGTGCACATATCGGCGTGCCGTCCATTGCACGTCTTATCACACCGGCGCACCTTACTTCTGCAGGCGGTTGTTTAGCCGCAGCTGATGCAGTAATGTCAGGTGAAGTAAAGCGGGCTTTTGCTTTAGTCAGGCCGCCTGGGCATCATGCAATGCGTGTAGTTCACGGAATCCGCGGTTTTTGCACTGTTAATATCGAAGCGGTGATGGTGGAGTATCTGCGCAGTGTTTATGGAATCAAAAAAATCGCTGTTGTCGATACTGACGTACATCATGGCGATGGTTCGCAGGATATTTTTTATCATGATCCTGATACTTTATATATTTCTTTTCATCAGGACGGCAGGACCTTGTATCCCGGTACGGGTTTTCCTGATGAAGCCGGCAGTCCGGCAGCCTGGGGTACAAATATCAACCTGCCGCTGCTGCCGGGCACAGGTGATGAGGGACTGCACAGATTATATGATGGTCTGATCCAGCATATTCTTGATGATTTTGAGCCGGAGCTGATCATTAATTCAGCAGGTCAGGATAATCATTTCAGTGATCCTCTGGCTTCAATGGCTGTAACAGCGCAGGGATATGCCAAATTAGCCGATAAATTGCAGGCTGATATTGCAGTACTGGAGGGCGGCTATTCTGTAGAGGCTGCGCTGCCCTATGTTAATACAGGTATCATTTTGGCAATGGCGGATATGGACTACAGCAAAGTGGTAGAGCCTGACCAAAGCGATTTGCGGCAGCAGGATGAGCGCTGTAATAAACGTGTCGATCAGCTGATTGCTGAAACAGGTGAATTGTGGCGCAGTCGGTTTAGCACCAGAAAAGAGCTGCTGGCAAAATGCGGTAATAGCTGGAGCAGGAAGAAAAGCATTTATTATGATGAAGAAGGGATCAGAGAAGAACAGATCGAGACCGCTCATTATTGCAGGCAATGCAGCGGTTATCTTACGATCAGGACTGCGGCTGCAGGAACACGCTTCGGAGATCAGAGCGCGTTTATCGTTTCGTTGAAACGCGATACCTGCAGTGAATGCCGGCAAACTGCTTATGACGAAGCACAGCTGGAAAAACGTAATGGCAAATGGCAGTATGTTTTAGTGCAGCACATAGCTGATGGTGAAATAGAAAGTTTGTAATTAAAATAGGCTGATGCCTTCAAAGATTAGGAAACGGAGTAAAGAAAACTAATGAAAGAAATTGTTATTGCAACACGTAATCCCGGTAAACTTGAAGAATTTAAAGTATTGATGAAAGATTTGGAGGTGGAATTACGTTCATTGGAAGAATGGCCGAATGTGCCTGAACCAGAAGAAACAGGGAAAACTTTTATGGCCAATGCCCGACTGAAGGCTGTTTATTATGCTAAAGAAACAGGGCTGCCATGTATCGCCGATGATTCAGGATTAGAAGTACTGGCACTGGAGGGGGCTCCAGGCGTGCGCAGTGCGCGTTATGCCGGCGAGGAAGCTACGGACGAAGAAAACAACAAACTGCTGCTGCAGACGATGAAATTTCAGGTAAAACGTACTTGCCGTTTCCGTTGTGCATTAGCCGTGGCAGCTCCTAACGGAAAAATTTTATTGGAAAGCGACGGCATTTGTGACGGTATGCTGCTGCATGAGCCGTTAGGGACAGAGGGATTTGGTTATGATCCTCTGTTTTGGTCAACAGAACTGCATAAGGGTATGGGCGAAGCTACGATGCAGGAGAAAAATAAAATCAGCCATCGCGGCAAAGCTATTAAAAAACTTGTTGCGAATTGGGGGAAAATGAAGTGAAAATCGGTATTACCGGCGATACTCACGGCAGCAAACAAGCCATCAGGCAGGTTCTGCATGCTGTGCCGCCTGTTGAATATTGGTTTCATACCGGAGATTACAGTCAGGATGGACGTTTTTTAGTTGCCGAAACCAAGCTGCCGTTACTGGCAGTATGCGGCAATACAGATCCCGGCGAAGGGAAAGCAAATGTAGACGAATTTATTACGTTGGCGGGGCAGCGTATCTGGCTGACGCATGGACATCGTTATCTGCATGGGTATCAGGTATCCGAACTGGCCTGGTGGGCACGTAAGCTGGAAGCTGATATTGTGGTTTTCGGACATACGCACGTACCTTTGGTAAAATGGTTCGGTGATGTACTGCTTGTTAATCCCGGCAGCCCTGTTTTACCACGCAGCGAAATGGGAGCTACGTTTGCTGTATTAACTGTTAAAGAAGGAGAACGCCCGGAAGCTGAGCTTTACAAATTATAGTGCCGTCGTGTCAGGCAAGCTTTTAATTTGTAAAAAAACTTAAAATTCTGACGCTTGCTACTTGAAAAAGCAGTATAATTCATTTACAATATTTAGTATATACTAAATTGAAATTACGGGGGTAATAATGTATGACATTACGTGACGATGCTTTGAAACTCCACTTAGAAAACCATGGCAAGCTTGCTGTTGTGAGCAAGGTTCCCATTAAAACCCGCGAAGATTTGGCCTTGGCATACACCCCTGGTGTTGCTGAACCATGTAAAGAAATCAAAGAAAATAAAGACTTGTCCTTTGAATATACCTGCCGCGGCAATATGGTCGCTATAGTCAGCGACGGTACCCGTGTACTCGGCCTGGGAGATATCGGACCGGAAGCAGCAATGCCAGTAATGGAAGGCAAGGCAGCACTGTTTAAAACCTTTGGCGATGTAGATGCTGTACCTATCTGTATCGATACTAAAGATCCTGCTAAAATTATTGAAACTGTACGTTTCCTGCAGCCCAGCTTTGCCGGTATCAATTTGGAAGATATTTCCTCTCCTAAATGCTATGATATCGAATGCGAATTGAAGAAAATCTGCGATATCCCTGTTTTTCATGACGATCAGCACGGTACTGCAATTGCCTGTCTGGCAGCAGTTATCGGTGCTTTGCGTTTCGTGAAAAAAGATATGAAAACAGCTAAATTTGTTGTTAACGGCTGCGGCGCAGCAGGCTCTGCTATCGGCCGTCTGCTTATCAGCATGGGTGCTGAAAATGTAACCATGGTTGATCGTTTCGGCGCTTTGTATGAAGGCATTGACGCTAATCTTGACCGCATCCAGTCTTATCTAGCGACAGTCACTAATAAAGAACATAAAAAAGGCACTTTGGCGGATATAGCCAAAGGCGCTGACGTTTTGATCGGTGTTTCCGCTCCTAACGTCTTTACGAAAGAAATCATCGCCAGCATGGCAGATAAAGCTATAGTTTTTGCACTTGCCAATCCGGTTCCGGAAACTTCTTATGCTGACGCTATCGAAGCTGGTGCTGCTGTTGCAGGTACCGGCCGCAGTGACAGTCCGAATCAGGTCAACAACGTCACTGTATTCCCGGGTGTGTTTCGCGGCGCTATTGATGTACGCGCTAAAGCAATCACTGAAGAAATGAAAGTAGCTGCTGTTTATGCAATTTCCGAACTGATCGACGAGAAAGATCTGCGTGCCGATTATGTTGTTCCGGATGCGTTTGATCCGCGTGTTGCGCCGGCAGTTGCGGCCGCAGTGGCCCGTGTTGCTATGGAAACAGGCATTGCCCGCATTAAAGTCGATCCAGAAGAAGTGCGTGCCAACACTATGAAACGTGTCGGCAGATAAGGAGGCTATCATGCGCGAGATAAAAGTTCAGGAGATAACTGCTGCTGTCAGTAAGCTTTGTAAAGATTCCTGCTATTACCTGCCGGAAGAGCTGCTGGAAAAATTAAAAGCATCTATCGCCACCGAAGAATCTCCTTTGGGGCAGGAAATATTGACGACTATCGTTGAGAATGCCGAACTAGCAAAAGCCAAAGACGTGCCGATTTGTCAGGATACCGGTTTGACAGTTGTCTTTATGGAAATCGGACAGGAAGTACATTTTGTAGGCGGAGATCTTTACGAGGCGGTCAACGCCGGTATCGCCGATGGTTATGTTGGCGGTTATCTGCGTAAATCTTCTGTTGATGACCCTTTATTTGTACGTAAAAATACCGGTGATAATACGCCGGCGATCATTCATACAACGATAGTGCCCGGTGAACAGGTCAAAATAACCGTATCGCCTAAAGGCTGCGGCAGTGAAAACATGGGCGCACTAAAAATGCTTAAACCGGCTGACGGCGTTGAAGGCGTTATCAAATTCGTTGTCGACACCGTACGCAGTGCCGGCCCTAATCCCTGTCCGCCTGTTACCGTAGGTGTCGGTATTGGCGGTAATATGGAAAAAGCTGCACTTTTGGCAAAGTATTCTCTTACTCGTAAGGTAGGGGAGCACAATCCTAATCCTCAGTATGCAGAACTTGAAAAAGAACTGTTGAAACGTGTCAATATGACTGGCGTAGGTCCTTCCGGACTGGGCGGCAGCACTACTGCCGTAGCTGTTAATATTGAATATGCACCGACCCATATCGGCGGCCTGCCGATTGCCGTTAATCTGAACTGCCATGCTGCACGCCGTGCAGAAATGGTATTGTAAGGAGGGGCCTGAGATGAGTGAAGCGATTATCAAATATATCAATGCGCCGTTAAGCGAAGCTACGATCAAAGACCTGCACGCAGGTGATGTAGTACGTATCAGCGGTTACATCTATACTGCCCGTGATGCGGCACATAAGCGTATGACAGAAGCACTGGCCAAGGGAGAGCAATTGCCCTTCGATGTAAGGGATCAGGTGATTTATTACGTAGGTCCAAGCCCTACTAAACCTGGTGAAGTAGTTGGCAGTGCCGGACCGACGACCAGTGGGCGTATGGACAAATATACCCCAACGATGATCGAACAGGGTATGCGTGGGATGATCGGTAAAGGACTGCGCTCGCAGGAAGTTATTGATGCCTGCGTGGAGCATGGCGCTGTTTATTTTGCTGCTATTGGCGGAGCGGCAGCAGTTATTGCAAAATCTATCAAAGGCGAAGAAATGATTGCCTATGAAGATTTAGGGCCTGAAGCTATTCGCCGTTATGAAGTTAAAGATTTTCCTGCTATCGTCTGTATCGACAGCGAAGGCAACGATTTTTATAAAGTTGGCATTGCCAAATACAGTAAAGAGTAACAAATTTAACAAATCTTTAAGGAACTGCAGAAGCAGTTCCTTATTTTTTGCAAAAGTCTTGACAAGCTTATTTAGTTGAGCTATCATAATGCCAATCGAATAACACACTCTTATCGAGAGCGGTGGAGGGACAGGCCCTGTGAAACCCGGCAACCAAGCCTAGCTATGGTGCTAAATCCTGCAAGAACATTCTTGATAGATGAGAGGAAAGCAGAAGCAAGCGCTCTTTCCTCGGAAAGAGCTTTTTTGTTAGTCCGACCGAGCTAAGATAGGTACTGTGTTAAATTCATTTTAAAGGAGAGATTGTTTATGAAAAAGTTATTTCTGGCTTTGCTGGCAGTGTTCAGCATTGCATTAGTCGTTGCCGGCTGTGGCGGTGACAGCAAACCAGCCGCTAACAGCGGCGATAAAAAGGTGGTGCTGAAAGTAGGCGCAACGCCTGTACCGCATGCTGAAATTTTGAATCTGATCAAACCGCAGCTGGCTAAAGAAGGTGTTGATCTGCAGATCATTGAATTCAGCGATTATGTTAAACCAAATTTGTCTTTGGCTGATAAAGAATTAGACGCCAACTTCTTCCAGCACACTCCATATCTCGAGAAATTTGCTTCCGAAAGGAATCTGCCTCTGGTTGCTTATACCAAGGTACATATCGAACCAATGGGGGTTTATTCAAAAAAATTAAAAGACTTAAATAATGTTCCAAGCGGAGCTAAAGTTGCAATCCCGAATGATCCTACTAACGGCGGCCGTGCTCTGGCATTGCTGCAAAGCGCCAAGCTGCTCAAGCTGCGTGACGGTGTAGGTATTTCCGGTACGCCTGGCGATATTGTTGATAATCCTAAAAATCTGCAGATCGTGGAAATAGAAGCAGCTTTGCTGCCGCGTTCCATGGATGATGTTGATCTGTCTGTTATCAATTCCAATTTTGCTATGGAAGCACAACTGAATCCAGTCAAAGATTCTCTCTTTACTGAACCGAAGGATTCGCCGTATGCCAATATCTTAGCAATACGTAAAGGCGACGATAAGCGTCCGGAACTGCAAAAACTGGACAAAGCTCTGACCAGCCCGGAAGTAAAAAAATTCATTGAAGAAAAGTATAAAGGCGCGGTTGTACCCGCATTTTAATGAAAGTTTTGTTTGATTTAAGCAGATAATGATTGTAAGATAGAAGATAAAAATATTCCCCTCTCAGCGGAAGTTGAGAGGGGTTATTTTTTTGCCTGGCTCTATGGGAATAGAGTCAGGCTTTTTGTTGTTGTAGATCAGGTGCTGGCAAGTGAGATTGTAAATATTGCCGCACAGGTACGATGAAAATATAAGTAAGAGCAAAAATGAGACTGAAATATAAAATAAAACGTGCTTATGTCTTGCGGGGGGGTACAACCGTGGTACAATAATTATGAATTATAGGTGAAATATTTTAGCATAAACAAAAAATACAAAAGTATTGATTATAGGTGAATTCTAGTGGGATATAATTCTTTGCTGCGCAAGATAATTTTGATCATAGGTGACATAATTTGTTTGTATCTGGCTACCAGCATCGCTATGGCGCTGGAGCTGGGGAATAAACAAACGGATAAGATAGCTTTCCATCTGGAATTTTTGCCGATCCTGGTCATCATGATGTTCTTTATGTTCAACGTCTATGGCTTGTTCAGTCTGATCCGCAAAAAGCTGGTAGATATTTTTCTTAATCTATTGGTAGCGGTGACCAATATTTACATCATAGCGATGGCCATGACATTCTTTTTTCGTCAGTTTGATTATTCACGTGTTGTACTTGTTTATTCAGCGGTATTTTCTTTTGTGTTGCTGGCAATCTGGCAATATATCTGTCACCAGTGGGAATGGAAGTATTTTCCCAAACAGACGGCTGTATTATTTGCAGCTGGTGAAGAAGCAGCACGTATCCAGAATAAATTATTGAAAACTTATGGAATGGAGCAGTCATTGCAGTCTGTTTGTGACAGCTGTCAACAGACCAACTGGAAGCAGCTTATCGACGCTAACTACTATGTTTTTATTGGCGCGGAACTGCCGATAGCAGACAAAGAAAAAATACTGCGTTATGCACGCAGCACGAAGAAACAAATATTTTTTGTACCGACACTGTATGAACTGGCATGCAAGAATACAGGCTTTTTATTGGTTGATGATATACCGATGCAGCGTGTAACACGTATGCTGCTGACAGCAGAACAGAGAGTACTGAAACGGATTTTAGATATTGCCGTAGCGGTAACTGCTTTGATTATACTATCGCCAGTCATGCTGATAACAGCAGTTATGATAAAACTGGACAGTAAAGGACCGGTGCTTTATTCACAGGAGCGCGTGGGGCTATACGGTAAGACATTTTTTGTACATAAATTCCGCAGCATGAAGCAGGATGCGGAAGCAAAATGTGGGCCGGTACTGGCTGCGGAAGGGGACCCAAGGATCACAAAATTCGGCAGATTTATGAGGGCTACCAGACTTGATGAGCTGCCGCAGCTGTTCAATGTGCTGAAAGGCGAAATGAGCATCGTCGGCCCCAGGCCGGAACGACCATTCTTCGTTAAGCAGTTTATTGCCCAAAAGCCTGAATATGACTATCGCCACAACGTAAAACCAGGCATCACGGGCCTGGCACAGATAGCAGGTAAATACAACACCAGTGCCTATGACAAGCTTATCTATGATCTGCTGTATATACAGGACGTCAGCGTTAAAACAGACCTGATGATCATGCTGCAGACATTCAAAGTTTTGCTGACAAAAAGCAGTACCGAAGGAGTTAAGGGAAAATGATTGATGATTTAGTTTCCATAATAATGCCTGCCTATAACGCAGAAAAATATATAGAAGAAGCTATCCAAAGCGTATTAAAGCAGACATACACAAATTGGGAACTGATTATTGTTAATGATTGTTCAACCGATAAGACAGAACAGATCATAAAAAAGTATCAAGAACAGGATCAGCGTATTAGACTTTGTTCTTTAACTAAAAATCAAGGTGTTGCCAATGCAAGGAATACAGCAATAAAAAATGCAGTAGGTAGGTATTTAGCTTTTTTAGATAGTGATGATATATGGTTACAGGAAAAATTAGAAAAACAAATAAATTTTATGAAAAAGAATGGTTATAGTTTTACGTATCATTCATATAGAATATTTATAGTTTCAGATAATTCGTTGGGAAAGATTATCAACGTACCTATACAAGTGAATTATGAAAAATTATTACAAGGAAATAGTACTGGAAGCTGCTTAAGCACCTGTATAGATAGAAATGTAGTTGAAGAAATTTATATGCCTAATGATAAACATGAAGATTTTATTTGTTGGTTAAATGTTTTAAAAAAATATGGCATTGTCGGTTATGGTATAAGTGAATGTTTGGCATATTACAGAGTTGGTAAAAAATCGGTAAGTAGCAATAAGTTTAAAAGTGCGTATTGGACATGGAATGTCTATAGAACATCGCAAAGATTATCTATTGTACAATCTATTTATTACATGTTTTTTTACATTAAAAGTGGACTTAAGAAATGGAGTTAAAGAAAGCCATGCGTTCAGTAGAAATTTTATTAAGCTGTATGAACGAGGAAGATTATTCAATAATTTTAGGATCGAATATTAAAACGAATACAGTAATCATAAATCAATGCAGTGAAAATTCTATGAATCAAATCAATATCAACAATAATAAATATGTAAAATGGATAAATAGTACAGAGCGAGGATTGTCTAAAAGCAGAAATATGGCAATTCATAATTCTTGTGCGGACATATGTTTAATCGCAGATAATGATGAAAAATTTGATGATGATTGTGAACATAAGATATTAAAAGCATATGAGGATTTACCAGATGCAGATATTATTATTTTTGATTTATATAATAAACCTACAAAATTAAAGCCTAAAATTTATCTACCAAAAAGGTTGGAAATGCTGAGGGTATGTTCTTGGCAAATAACCTTTAAAAGGGCATCAATAATTGATAATAAACTTATATTCGATGTAAAACTTGGCGCAGGTACAGGAAATGGAGCTGGAGAAGAAAATAAATTTTTACTGGATTGTTATGATAAAGGTTTAAAAATATACCATGTGCCCGAAAAGATTGCAGTAATGACAGAAAATGAATCAACTTGGTTTTCTGGTTATAATGAGGATTTCTTTTATAAAAAAGGTATGACTATAAGATATATTTTAGGATTTTGGATAAGTTGTGTATATGGTGTTTATTATTTGATTTTTAAATATAAACTATACAAAAATCAAATAGTATTCAATAAGGCTTTTAAGTTTTTATTTTACGGAATTTTTAAAAATCAGTTGAAATATTAATTGTTGAAAAAAACTATAGGGGTGTGAATGAAGGGTGTTCAATACTAAGATAAAAAATATATTAAAATTTTTATCGTTTCCTTATTTTCTTCTGAAAGATAAGGTACTGAAATTTTTATATCCGATTGAAATATATAATACAGAAGATACGTTAAAAATTTTATTGAATGAAGAAAAATCTATTAGTAGATTTGGTGATTGTGAATTTGATTTATTGAAAACTGGTAAATTTAAGTTCCAATTTCAAAAAAGAGAAAAAGTTCTCATTGAAAAGTTGAATTTTATTTTAAGTAGAAAAGTTAATAATTCTAAACACATGGTAGCAATACCGTATGCTTTATGTGATATTGATGAATTTACTAATGATTCAAAAAAATTTTGGACTATATATTCTGCTAGAAATTATATGAAAATATTTTGTAGGTTAAATAAAGATTATAAATACTATGATTCACAGATATCTAGAATTTATATAAATCGTAAAGATAAAAGTAAAACAGAATATTACTTTAAGTTATGGAAAAGCATATGGAAAGATAAGGATATTCTTATTGTTGAAGGACAGTATTCGCGTTTTGGAACTGATAATGATTTATTTAATAATGTTAATAGTATAAAAAGAATTTTGTGTCCTAATGAGAATGCGTTTTCGTATTTTGATGAAATAAAAAATGCAGTTATAAAATATTGGGATAATCAATTAGTATTATTGGTTTTAGGACCTACAGCAACTGTATTAGCGTATGAATTGTCTTTAGAGGGGATTAGAGCAATTGATATAGGTAATCTTGATATGGAATATGAATGGTATAAAATAAATGCAAAAAAAAAAGTGAATATAAGATATAAACTAACTGTTGAAACTAATACTATAAATATTGTGGAAAATTTTTCTGATGAAATTTATCTAAAACAGATAATTTTACATATAGGTTGCTAATTAAAGTATAGAGATGGAGTAGCATTTTCTGATGAGCTATTCAAGAACTGAATACGCTAAATTTAATATTTTATATGGCTATTTGCGTAAAATAATATTGATATTTTTAGAGTTTTTTTGCCGAGTAGTATTCATAACTACATTGGGTGAAGATTTACTCGGTGTTAATAGTGTTTTTATAAATATTATACAAATATTGTCATTGACAGAATTAGGTATGACAAATGTCGTATTATATAGTTTTTATAAACCATTGGCAGCAAATGATAAAGATAAATTAAGATCTTTGATAAAATTTTATAAGAAAGTATACCAAAAGATAGCGCTGGCAGTATTTTTTATAGGAATTTCCATTTGCCCTTTTCTTGAAAAAATCATCAATACAAAAGTTGAAGTAAATAGCTTATATGTTATTTTTTTCTTGTTTTTATCTAATACAATATTTTCTTATTTTTTTATTTATAAGAATGCTATTTTACGAGCTGATCAAAAAGGCTATATAGTTAACAAGATTGAGATACCGCTCAGCGTAGTGAAATTCATTGTGCAAGTTATAGTTTTAAAAATTTTTTCAAGTTTTATAATATATTTATTAATAGAAAACATGGTAACATTTATTACGAATTATAGTATTTCTAAAAGAGTTGATAAAGAATATTCTTTTCTAGACGAGCAGGCAACAGAGTTAGTTGCTGACGATAAGAAGGAAATAACTGATACTATTAAGTCAAGTTTTATTTACAAAACTGCAAGCGTTATGCTTAACAGTACAGATAATATAATAATATCTATGCTAATTGGAACAAATGTTGTTGGTTATTTCGCAAATTATAAAACAATTTATGCTGGCATTGGTTCGCTTTATACGGTTTTTTTTATGAGTTTGACAGCAGGAATTGGAAATTTAATTGAAACTGCATCAGAGGAGCATAGATTAAAGATTTTTAATATTCTTTTATTAATTAGTTCGTGGTTAGGAATTGTTTTTTCAAGCTGTTTTTTTTCTTTGGCTAAAGAATTTGTTATTTTGTGGATAGGCTCAGGATATGTGTTAAATAATTCAGTAACACTTTGTATTGCTATAACAATATTTTTAAGTTGCGCACTACATCCTATATTTATATATAGAGAAGCAATGGGTCTTTATAAGAAAGTGCAATATATGATGCTTATTGCTGCCATTGTAAATATTATTTTATCGATAATATTGGGCCATTATTTGGGTTTATTTGGAATTTTATTTGGAACAATACTCTCAATGATGACTACATATATTTGGTATGAGCCAGTAGTGCTTTATGATACTTGTTTTGGAGTAACAGTACGTGAATATTTTTTTAAGAGAATAAAAGATCTTGCAATATATATAATTGTTTTAGTGTCAATATTTATGTTTGGAAATCATATTAGTGGTGAAACTTGGCTCTATTGGATACTAAAATCCCTAATACTTTTTATTCTTTCTAATGCTTTTTGCTACATTATATATAAAAACACAGAAGAGTTTACAGTAATTAGCAAGAAAATAGAAGAATATGTAATTAAAAATAGGTGATATGTATGAAAAATATTATATTCGTTACTATTGATGCGTTTTGCAAAAAAAATCTTGATTTAAAAGTGGGAAACAAGATGGTTACACCATTTCTAAATGATTTAAAAAATAAGTCGATTTATTTCAATCAAATGTACTCGCAGGCACCATATACAGAAGCTTCAATGGTCAATATACTTGGAGGAGAGAAAACTTTAGATAGTGGTGGATATTTATTTGGCAATGGAAATGTAGGAAATACCTTGTTTTCACATTATAAGAAAGCAGGTTTTAAAACATTGTCTACATATTCACCGTATGTCTATTCTAAAGCTTATATAAGAGAGGTAGATGAATTTTATTATTCTCGACTGTATAGTGTTCAAGCGTTATTTGATTATAGATTTTATTGGTATAGAGATAAGATTAAAGATAAAAATAAATTGGACAGAGATGAATATGATGTATGTAAAATACTTTTAGAAGAAGCATTTGAAACGTGGATGTTGCAGTGTAGGAAGTTACTACAAAAGGATAAGGAGACGAAGCTAATAATTGATAATGTTGAGGCATTTGAAAATATAAAGTATGTTTATGAATGCTTGAATAAAGAAAAAGAAGAATATGTTAAGAATGAGAACGGTTATATTGATAGTGTATTAAAAAAATGGAAGAAACATAATCTCTGGCAATTAGATGTTTTATATAATAAGAGAAAAAAGTTACCATTACTTGATTGGTTAAAAGAAGAATATCAAGAGAAATTAACAGTGTGTCAAAAAAGGTATTATAAAGTTATAAAACGTCAAAGTATAGACTGGAAATATATTATAAAGAAAGCTTTTAATACTGGCATTGTTGATTGTATAAAGCTTGTAAGACGTTACTATATGTATGTATCTAATAATTATTTAGGTTCATATTTCGACCAGTTAGACGAAAATTCTAAAATAGAAGTAAGTATGGATAAGATGTTTAAAGAATTTTCAAAAGAAATAATTGACAATGATAAAATGGAGAAAAGTTGTTTTTCGTATATTCATGTTCAAGATTTTCATCTACCATCAGTATTTCATAGTGTAGATAGCACTGATGTTGATAGTTTAAAAGAAGAGTTTGAAGTTGTTTTTGAGCTACTTGATGGCGAAAAAATGGATATTCAGGGAAATATTATTGCTGCATTAAGTGCAAGATATTGTGATTTTAAACTACAGAAGTTTTTTGAAGAACTAAAGCAAGAGCTAAAAAATGATTTTATTTTTGTAGTTACCGCTGATCATGGATATCCATGTTATGAAATGCCTCCTAGAGAAAAAATATATAATCAGACTTATACTGAAGCTTTTCACATACCGATGATTATTTATAATAGTGAGAATGAAAGAGAAGAAAGAATTAATAAAATAACAACCAATATAGATGGTATTAATAAACTGAAATTTATGACCAATGTAGTTGAAAGATATCCAAAGTATAAAAAAGATTATGTATTAATTGAGTATGCTGGTCCAGGGTGTCCTACTATTAATGAAAAAAAGATTTGGTATACAATTATAGATAAAACGTATCGTATAAGTGCTCAATGTATGTTGAATAAAAAATTTGAATACAATGATATAGTTGCTATCTATAATTTGGAAGAAGATCCCGAAGAGAAATATAACTTAGTAAAAAAAATTAGCAAAATTCAGGAAATAAAAAAATATCATTCAATATTTGCGTCTAGGCACAAATATTTGGCAAAGTATAGTGAAAACTTTTATAAGAAAATGATTCATGGATTAAAGGAATAATAGGATGATAAAAAATATATTTGCATTGCTTAAACAAACTGGTTTTATTATAAAAGAATATTTTAAAAATTATTACAGTCTTTTAAAGAATGATAATAGAGTAATTTTATTAGGTGTACCTACTCATGGAAATATGGGAGATCAAGCTATCGTTCTCGCTGAGCAATATATATTATCATCGTTATGCCCAAACAAAAGAGTTATAAAAATAACATATGATGTTTTAAAAATTGTTGAAAAATTATCTTTGCCAAGTATTCCTGTAAAAGATACTGATCAACTTTTTTTTCATGGTGGTGGAAATTTAGGAACACTTTATCCAAATGAAGAAAAATTAAGAAGAATATTGATTGAAAGATATTCAAAAAATAATATAGTTATTATGCCAATAAGCATATTTTTTCATGAAAATGGTAATGGTAAGAAAGAATTAAATAACAGCATCAATATTTATCGTAAGAATAATAAAATTAAGATTATAACGAGAGATGAAACTAGCTATTATTTTGCAAAACAGAACTTTAAAAATAAAGTTCTGTTGCTACCTGATGCAGTGGTTGCTTTAGAAGATGTTTTGGTAAATGACATACATAGAGAAGGAATAACACTTTTATTCCGAAATGATATAGAAAAAATAATAGATGATAAAAGCATAGATATTATTAGGGAAAGAATATTAGAGAAAAATATTCCACTTATCGTCACAGATACAATTGAAGCGAAAAGAGTTTATAGTGATGCCAAAAGAGAAAAAGAGGTTTTAGAAAAAATTAATTTGATAAATAAGTCAAAGTTAGTTATTACAGATAGATTTCATGGGATGGTTTTTGCAGTAATAACACATACGCCTGTAATAGCATTTAAGTCCTATGATTCCAAAATTTCTTCTGGGGTAAAATGGTTTGAAAACTTAGGAAATGTACATTTAGTAGAAAGTGAAGATATTGAGTCAGTATTTAAGCTGATTGATATATATATAGATCATTATCTTCCTAAAAAGGAGAATAATAATACAAAAGAAATTTTAATGTCAAACATAAAGCGATTGATAGAAGAAAAAGAGGATATTTTATGAAAAAAGTAATAACATATGGGACATATGATTTATTTCATAAGGGGCACTATAATCTATTGAAGCATGCTAAGGAACTTGGTGATTATTTGATTGTAGCTGTTACTTCTGATGTCTTTGATAAAGCCAGGGGAAAATTAAATGTAAAAGATTCACTAGTACAACGGATCAAAAATGTTGAAAATACAGGTTTAGCTGATGAAATAATAGTAGAAGAATATTTTGGACAAAAAATAGATGATATAAAAAAATATAACATAGATATTTTTACAGTAGGATCAGATTGGATAGGTTATTTTGATTATTTAAATGAATACTGTCAGGTTATTTATTTAGATAGGACAAAAGGTATATCCAGTACTGACTTAAGAAATAGAAAGTCTATTAATTTAGGTATAATTGGTGCTTATGATATTGTACATAGATTTAAAAATGAAATGAAATTTGTTGGAGGCGTCAATTTAATAGGGATTTACGATGAAGATTATACTAAGTCTGAAAGAATGGCATTAAAAGAAAATATTATATTATATAAAGATATAAAAAGATTATATTCCGAAGTGGATGCAGTATATATTTGTGTTCCGCCAAAAGAACATTATAAATATATAAAGAATGCGTTGTTAAGTGATAAGCATGTTTTGTGTGAATTTCCATTTTGCTTAAATAAAATAGAGGGGAAAGAGTTATTTAAAATTGCAGAGGAACGGAATTTAATTTTAATGGAAGCGTTGAAAACAGCGTATTGTCCTGCTTTTTGTAAAATTGTTCCAATTGTTAAAAGTGGATTAATAGGTAGTATTTTGTCTGTAGATGCATGCTTTACTCAAATCCATGGCAATAAAATTAACCATCAAATAGAATTAGCTTCAGGTGGTAGTGTTAATGCGTTAGCTTCATACCCATTATTAGCAATATTTAAAATATTAGGGACTGATTTTATAGATGTAAATTTTATTTCTAAATTTAATGCAGATAGAATTGATATATTTACAAAATTCAATGTTTTATTCAAGCATTCGATTGGGACAGGAACAGTTGCAATTGATGCGAAAAATGAAGGTGATTTAACTGTTGTTGGAACTAAAGGGTATCTATATGTTCCAGCACCCTGGTGGAAAACTGATTATTTTGAGGTTAGATTTGAAGATATAAATAAAAATAATAAATATTTTTATAAATTTGATGGAGATGGGCTAAGATATGAAATAAATAATTTTTTAGAATGTATTAATAACAAAGTTAGTTCAATTTATTGGAATAAGAAAGAGATTTTGTCGGTTGTTTCAGTTATTGATAAATTTAGAAATAATAAGAATATTTTTGAAATATAGGTGATGAAATGAAATTATTTACTGTAGGACCAACTGAAATGTATGATGAAATAAAATTTATAGGAGGGAAGCAGGTTCCTTATTTTAGGACAAAAGAATTTTCAGATGTAATGTTAAGTATAGATTGTTTGCTAAAAAAATATTTACATACATCAAGAGAGTCAAAAATAATTTATTTAACTGCATCTGGTACAGGAGCAATGGAAGCTACTGTAATGAATTGCTTGAGTAATAAAGACAAAATATTGATCATAAATGGTGGGACTTTTGGTGAGCGATTTAAAAAAATTTGTGATTTATATTCCCTGAATAATACTGAAATTAAGTTAGGAACAAATGAAGCGTTAACTGAAACGCACTTAGCTAGATATGATAACTGTGGATTTTCAGTTTTATTAGTTAATTTGCATGAAACTTCTACGGGTCAATTATATGATATAAAAATGATTTCTAAATTTTGTAAAAAAAATAATATGTATCTTATTGTTGATGCAATTAGTACGTTTTTATGCGATGAGTACCATATGGATGAAAATGATATTGATGTTACTATAATAAGTTCACAAAAGGGATTATGTGTTGCACCCGGAATGTCTATGGTAGCAATTAATTCAAGAATACTAAAAGAACGAGTAATGAATAATAATGTAAAGTCTGTATATTTTGATTTTAATAACTATATTAGTAATATAGAACGTGGACAAACACCTTTTACACCAGCTGTAGGTATATGTATGCAGATTTATCAAGCGCTTAAGATGATAGATAAATTAGGGCTAGAAATATATTTGGAAACAATAGAGAAAAAAGCAATAGATTTCAGAGCTCGTATTGGTAAATGGCCTTTAACTATACCGAAATATCCACTATCTAATGCGATAACACCAATTATTTTTAAAAAGCCAATAGCGATAGATATATTTAAAAGTCTCAAAAACGAATATGATATGATTGTTAATCCAACTGGTGGCGTTAATGAAGATTATATTTTACGTATTGCGCATATTGGAAATAATGATTTTGAGGATCAGAAAAAGCTTGTAGAGTGTATATGTAAAATATTAGTTAGATATGAGTAATACTAGAAACTTACTTTCTTAATTTTATCTATAAAGGAAGACATACGATGTATATCAAACGCCATTTGGAGACGACAATTGAAAAACTGAGCGGTTGTTGTAAGGTACTTCTGGTTAC
>ENA-OROZ01000074-OROZ01000074.1-human-gut-metagenome-genome-assembly--contig:-NODE-74-length-112309-cov-7.141946_pt1 | contig 112309 bp, 165 predicted proteins | sample MGYA00242138_ERZ509066 | MGnify/ENA primary metagenome ERZ509066 (study PRJEB26280, sample SAMEA2338691) | human gut metagenome | biome: human gut; feature: human-associated habitat; material: faeces... | reverse complement strand
TTAAGGAGACTTCGGGCACGAGTGCCCTCGTTGATAGGGAAGATAGACCTGAATCAATAGAAGAGAATCCATTCTTACAAGAGTCAATTAACTCGGATACTACGTATCCTCGTTGATAAGGGTATTATTTGATTTTTATTAAATAATATATTATAATATATATAATAAAAGAAAAAGAAAAAGTAAAATGAAAAATAAACCGGGATATATTATTTCTGCGTAAAGCAGGGGCGCTTATTCCGGGGAACGTTTAAGAAAATGAAATCAAAATTTGAAAAGGAATAATGAAATGAAATTTGATACTAAAACCTTAAAAGAGAATAATGGAGAAAAGGTAGGCGTCTTCCGCAATTGGAATGTAATTGTAACTACTAAGAAAGAGTTCTTTAATAGGGAGGATACGCGAGGCGCATACCTTATTTGGGACGACTGTAATAAGTTAGTTTTTCATGGTAAGGTTCTTGGTCGAATTAATGAGCAGGGTAGGGTTGAATATATTGAGAATGAATATAGCTATGTGAGGCCGGTATTAGAGGAGAAACCAACTTCGGGCACAAGTGCCCTCGTTGATGGGGTTGCTTCTGGATCTGATGATGTGGATCTTAGTAAGCGCACACTTGCTGATGACATTCTTGATAGTGCATTTAAAACAAAATTGGAGGAGTTGCTTGTATGAGTGGTATTATTTGGTTTTTAATTGGTGTGGCTGTTGGATATTGCCTATGGAACGCTGGAAGAGATCGTTAATAGACCTATATTGGTTGATTCGCTTCTGGATAACAATTAAAGGTTTGAAAAGTTCGGAAGATGTGGAATAAAAGTGCGGTTGAGTGGGATAATTGATCGGAAATATAGAAATTATTATGAATCGTAGAAATTGCGAAATTGCGAGAGTGTGGTGCCGATCGGTTTAATCAATCACCAACCACATTTTCCCCGTTTCCGATCTCCGAACCTAAAAAAAAGAGAGACTTTTTTTAGTCTCTCTTTTTTCGTATTAAGCAATTCTTGGTGAAATTGTCGATTCTTAGGATGAAAAATATCTCACCCGACACATTGTTCACTTATTGATGAAAGTATTCAAAAAATCGGCAATTACATCATCATCAGTTCTCTTGACCTTCTTAACCTTTACCGGCTCACTCTTGGGAAAAAGCACGTCAAGAAGATCGTTAATCCCGGTCATAAGACCGTAAACCTCAGCAAAGATATTCTCCACATCAGATGCGGTCAACGCGGAATCCTTGCAGCCATTAAGAGCGGCATACTCGTTAATCCGATCGGCAATTTCTTGCGCGAGCGCCGTCTTCCGATCGGCCTGCTTGGTTTCCTTCTCCACCTGCTTAACCGCATCGTTCAGAGACTTAGCCATTTCGTCCGCAATAGCCTGAGCGTCCTCACCATTCTTCAGACGAGCAATAATATCATTCATATCCATATGAATACCTCTTTTCTTATTTTCTATATATATTATATACTTTTTTTTTAAAAATGTCAAGATTTTTTTGGACGAAAACATACGCGTGAAACAATGTAAGGGCGAAGCAATTTTTAATTAATCATAAAGGCATATGATCCTACGCGGGCTTAAAAAAGTCTTTTTTTACCATTATAACATATTTTTTATAAAAAGTCAATTTTCGGGATTTTTTTGGGCCATATGGAGAGGTGCTAGAAGTATGAAAAATTTTGCATATGGGTATACCGATCGGAAACTCGGGCCGGCACGTCCCGCGACGGCCCGGCCATTATACCACATTTTCCGATCGGTGTCAATAGGCAAAATACACAAAAAAATCAGCAGGTTTTAGTCAACCTGCTGATTGAATATTTATGCAAGAAATGCGCTTACAATTTCATCGAACACCGTGGGGTTAATGTCCACATTGAAAAAGCGGTCGTTCTTTCTAAACGCTTTGGGGTAGCGTCTAATCAGTTCCGCACGCAACGCGCTTTCCGCACCCTCGGCGGGGTAGTCTCCGCAAGAACGGATTCGATGAATCTCAACGCGCGTGATAGAATACTTTTTCGAGTATTCGCCGATTTCATCACGCAAGCGCCCTACAACATCTTTTGCGGAAGTGCCTACCTTGTTAAATTCAAGTTTGTTGTTGTTGTAAAACTTGAAAAAGTAAACCGCTTGAACGTCTTTTAGATTCTCGCCACAATTAGGCATAAACTCCATCGAAACGGGGGGTCTACCGTCCTTAAATCGGCGTAGCTTAATAGTAATTTCTTCCATTGGCACAAAATCCTCTCTATTGATTGAGGTTTACCATCGTTCTCTCAACCATTATTTTTTGCACTTTTTGACTTGTTTTCGGGTGAAAAACCGCATTTTTCAGCGGTTTTTCACCCTTTTTCGTCAGTTTTTGGGCTTTCGCTTCTGAATCAGGGTCAATTCATAGTCATTTTCGCCCACATGGAACGCAATCATGCGCTCCACATTCGTAATTTCCACATTTTCGCACGCATTTTCGCTGTTTTCACGCAAAAAAGTTGCAAGTTCAGCGATAATCGAGCGTTTTGTGGGATTTTCCTTGCGCTGTCGCTTCTCAAACTTATAAGCGGTCGGCGCTTTGCGTGTTCCGGTCTTAGAATACTTGTTAGCTTCTTTGAGCTTTTCCGCGGACAGGTCAAAGTCTTTGGCGATTCCATGGTCAATGTCATCATCGTCCATGAGAATTTCTTTTGCTTCCTCGGCAGTACAATCCAACTTTTTCATCAGATTATCAATCTTTGCCTGAAAGTCCTTTTCACTCATTTTAGGCATTTCTTTTGCCCCCTTTCAAGTATGATTATAACACCGCCGTCAGCAAATGTCAAGAGAAATTTTTGGGAGCGCCTGATTTTTTTCAGGCGCTCCCCCTGAATCAATGGGCGAGACGGAAGTAGGACTTGCGCTTGTCCACAATCTTCTCGACGCCGTTCGCTTCAATCATCTGACGCAGAAGAGCGGAAACGCGCTGGTTGGTGAGGTCGCCCAGACCGTCCACGTTCTTGATGAGTTCGGTCACAGTGTAGAGCTTGTCGGGATTGGCAGTCATCTCGGCAAAGATAATGTCCTTGTAGCCGTCGTTGGCAACCTGATTCGCGGTCGGCTTCTTATCACCGGCGTTCTTGCGAGCCAACAGTTCAATCTCATGCTCAATGAACACCACCATATCAGGATTCGCCTGAACCTCGCTCATTTTGAGCAGAGCCTCGAAACGGTCGCGCTTGGTGGGCTTCTTAACAGTAGAAGTAGACATAGTATCAATTCCTTTCTTTGGCGGTAGGTCGCTACCCTTTTGATATATTGAGTATACCACATTTTAGAGGGCTTGTCAAGAGGTTTCGCAAACTTTTCACACGAATTACTACCCCGACCTGACGGATAATTTATTGTTTGTTGATTCAATCTATTTGTCAGCAAAAATGCTTCGAGGATAGTTGGTTCAATCAAACTCACTTTCGCGTTCAACGTTTGGCTTTACAACGTGGTGTATTATGTTTTCTTCCTATACTTTCTCAAGGTCGCGCGCCCTCGGATTTCTTGGGCTACTCCCTCTTGACATTTTCTATTGTAGCACACTCGCTGGGATTTGTCAAGAGGTTTTCAAGAAAAAACTCATGAATTTTTTCTTTTATCCCGTGCGTTCCGCTCCGAAGAGACCTTAACGTAATAGGTGAACGGTCTATTGCTACTTCCAACCGTAGCCCCACACCGACCTGTGGCTCAGGGGTTTCCCTCTTGACATTATTTATTGTAGCACTTTTCGCGCCACTTGTCAAGAGGGAATTTCAAATTTCTTTGAAATTTTTTTGACTTAATCCTGATAGGAGCGACCCATCATTGAGCCATTCCCTCTTGACATTATTTATTATAGCAGATTGCCCACGGATTACAATTGACAAAATAACCAAATTACAGGAAAAAATTTTCTTTACTTTTGGTCAACTTTTCTCTTGACAAAATTGGCGGGGCGTGGTATAATGGTGAATTCGGCCCGCTTTGGGCGTTGGCGGGCCGGCCATTTTATCACAAAAATTCACGTTTGTCAATAGGTAAAATAGATAAAAAAACTGCCCATTTTTGGGCAGTTTTTTATTTAGTCCAGCAAGTTAATTTCGCCGGGAATTCTGAAAGAATCCGCGCCCAGCGTGGAATTATAGTCCTCGGTAAAGAGTTCAATCATTCCACATTCCATGACGTAATTCTGAACCGACCGCCGGACATTGTTCCAAAGGTCAGTCTTTCGGCTTTCCGCTCGGATTTCTTTGACTTCCTTTATCTGAGCGATGAGTTCGTCCAGTTCCTCGTCAGTCATGTAATTAAAATCCAAATCCATTTTCAAAACTCCCTCTTAATGGCTTCTTTCCACGCGTCCCAGCCGGACTTTCCCTCGCGGTCTAACTTCTTGCCAATGTCTTTTGCGGTCAGCAGGTCAAGCTCGTCCGCAATTTCATCTTCAAAGTTTACCCAAGAGTCGTAGGTCTGAATAATGAAAACTTCGTCAGCTTCAAAGACGCCACCGCACTCGGCGCAGATAATATAGTCATGGTCGATTAAAATGCCCATGTGAGGGTCATTGTCATCAGGGACTACAAAAAGGACTTGTTTAGCGTTCATGTGAAACACCTCTTTCATTTGATACATTGATTATACCATAGGGAATAGGACTTGTCAAGCCCTATTCCCTATTTTTTTTAGCTCATGTTTATCATAGGATTTTCCTTAATGTTTCGCATGAGCGCGCGCTGAAACTCGGTAGGCTTGGGACACTTCATCGTGGGAGTTTTGAAAAGGGACTTTTCCATTTCTTTGTGCTGTCGGACGCAATAGCGCAGAATCTCAACTTCAATGAGAACGTCTTCTAATCCCGTGTGGGATTCATCAAAACTATCTTCACCGCTGATAAAGCGGTAAAGAATTTCTGCGGTGAAACGGAGCTGTCCGTTCTTGGTCTTGTAGCCGTTCTTTTCGCAATAGTCGCGGTAAGTGGGCATTTTGCCCATAACCTGTCGCGCCATTTTCAACGTGTCCCAAACTTCAAGGCCGTAGGGGAAGAAATAGCGATACTTGCTTTTCGTGTCCCATCTTTGCGCGTTATTACAGGCGTTAAGGTCGAACCGCATATTGTGAGCGCAGACAAAAGAGCAGTTATAGCGCTCGACACATTCGCAGAACGCAAGGCGAATTTCGTAAAGGTCAGCCATAATGCGAGTGCCGTTCTTAATGTCCTCGACGTAGCGGGGAATCTTGTCGGCGTAATAGGCAGACCGCATGAGGTCGCGCTCGTAGCAGAAAATGTCGCGATTCACAAAAGAATGAGTTTCATAAACATTTCCCTTGGAATCAATGACTGCCCAACCAAAGTCGTAGGGAAGTACATTTGACATATCCAGCTTATCGCCGTCCTGAATGGTGTTTGCAGTTTCCGTGTCCAGCATAATACCGTAGTTTCTGCGCCTATCAATACCCATTTTATCGTCTCCTATTGGAAAAGTAGATTGAGGTTTACCATCGTTCTCTCAACCTCTGATAATAGTATAGCACTTTGCTATTGGTTTGTCAACAGTTTTTTTGTAGGGCAGGGGATTTTTTTATCCCCTGCCCTTTTCCCTTTACGCGAGGGAGAAGTAGGACTTGCGCTTGTCAACCGTCTTGACAACCGCGTTGGCTTCAATCATCTGACGCAAAAGAGCGGAAACGCGCTGATTGGAATACTCCGCAAGCTCGGGAACGCCCTTGATGAGGTCGGTCACCGTATACAGCTTGTCAGGGTTGGCGGTCATCTCGTCCAGAATGACCTGCTTCACGGCGTCATTCTCCATCTGCTTGGCCGTGGGCTTCTTGTCGCCCGCGTTCTTCTTGGCGTGCAGTTCAATCTCATGCTCAATGAACACCACCATATCAGGATTCGCCTGAACCTCGCTCATTTTGAGCAGAGCCTCGAAACGGTCGCGCTTGGTGAGCTTCTTAGTCGTAGTAGTAGAAGTAGCCATAGTATCAATTCCTTTCCGGTTTTTGAGACTGTCCTTGTCTTTGATGTAGTTATTATATCATAGGCGGGAGTAGGTTGTCAATAGTTTTTGCAAATTTTTTTTAGGGGCGGTCGCGAGGTTTATTACTATACATCTTGTTTATACCTACCTTTATCTATAATCATAAACCAATTCATTTTACTAAGCCATTAGTTTTTAAGGCGGTGGGCGAGCATTAGAAGTCATCTTGTTTTTACCTCTCTCATTTGATGTATTCATTATACCCTACGTAGAACGGTTTGTCAAGGGGTTTTTCAAACTTTTTTTGAAAGTTTGTTCGGCACGCCACGCTTGGAACATTCCGTCGGATTTTGGTATAATGGTCAAGGGAACTGCCTTTCCGCAGGTCTTACTCTTTCCTCCTGACATTATGTAGTATAGCAGATTGGTAATGATTTGTCTATTGGTAAAATAACCAAATAACGGGAAAAAATAAAATTGAAATTTGTGCGAAATTTCTCTTGACAAAAATGCTGGCAGGGTGTATAATGGTAAATTCCGGCCGTAGCGCGCGGAAACGGCCGGCTCATTATATCACATTCAGATGGTTTTGTCAATAGTCAAAGTAAACAAAAAAATCTCCCCATTTTTGGGGAGATTTTCTTTTAGCCAATCACATTGACTTCGGTCTTAACAGGCGTTACCATCTTGTCGCGCGAGAACTCGCGAACCTGACCCGTTTCAAGATTCACCGCGTAACAATACTGCGAACCTCTCGACCGAACGAACGGCGTGTTGTTGTTGCTGTCAATTTTGAGATACATTCCCATACCGACGCCATTGGAGCGCGGGGTGGTGAACGTGCCACCGCTGAGAATGTTGATAATTTGGAGCTGACCCTTAGTGCCAAAATTTACTTTCATTTTTATTTCCTCTTTCAAAATTCTTCTAAGAAATGAATTGGTTTATGATTTGGTCTGAAAAATGCCATTCCCTCGGTATAAAGAGAATTAAACAAATCCGCGGACACTTCAAACCATTCTGTGCCACTAATGCGATTGCCTAACTCACTTAAAGTCAGATGACAAGAATTTTCCATGTCTCGACTTCCGGCGCAAGTGCTACGCATTATCGCTTTCGGATTGTGGCTATAATAGCTTTTACGACGCTTTGCGAGGTTTTTAGTGCCGTCAGAATAGCCAACTTTAACCAAATGGCTATTGGTTAAATTATCCATCATCAAATACAGCATTTTTACCTCACAGCAGATGGGTATTGACCCATTCTGCGGTCACAAGTCCGATTTCCTTAGAGACAACCGTTTCATAGCGGTAATTACCACCGGCAGTTCGTCCGGTCACTTTGGCGAGAACGTCAAGGGTAAGCCAAAAATAAGGCATCATTTTTATCACCCCCCCTATTACTTACTGCTCGGAAAGATAGCGCCCAGAAGTGCGAGGATAATCCAAACCACGAGCGCCAGCTTCCACGAGAACACAATGACGAAAGTGCCGATTGCGGTGATGCCAAGAGCGGGAAGAAGCCAACAGAGAAGCCAAACAAGGCCCGAAGTGGCAAGGAACGAAACTACGAGAGACAAAAGAATCAAAAGAATAACACCCATTTTATTTTCCCCTTTTCATTTGATGTATTTATTATACCATTGGAGTAGGGCTTTGTCAAGCCCTTTTCTCCAAAAGTTCCGAAAGTTTTTCGATAATGTTTACTGCGGTCGGGTCAATGGTAGCGCCCAAGTGCCAACCATTCCGAACTTTTTCATTATCGTCAACCAAGATGGACACGTCATAGCGGTCGCGCACGCTGTCGGCCTTAGTCGCGCCATACTGGACGCCGTGGAAGTGGTCATAGTGGAAGCCCTGTTCTTCAAGCCACGCGCGCTTTGCTTCACGCACGAGGTTTTTGTATTCCTCGCTCGAATCTTTGGAGAGCCAAGTAATGATATTGATTTCCCAGCCCTCGGCGCGGAGAAGTTCGCAAACCTCATTCAGCTCAGCCATATCGCACATAGGAACGGCAGTCCGATAGGGCGTAGGATTTTCCGAACGGAGAAGCGCAAGCCAATCCTTGACGCCGTAGAGGTCAGCGATAGTGCCGTCCATGTCAAAGTTGATGGAGCGTCGAGTGGCCACAACGTGGGACTTGATGTAAGTGATTTTCATAGGCGTTTATCTCTCCCCATTATCGTCTTTTTTAATAGTAACGCAGTCGTTTGACAGGTCATAACAGAGCATAATCATAGTGTCAATAACTTCGCGATTGAAGCAAGTGCCGTTAGCTTCAAATGTTGCGGTGTCCTGATAGCTGAGTTCAGAGCGAATACTTTCAAGAATTTCGCTCATGCGGTCGATAGTATCGAGTTCTTCATCAGCGAATGTGATGATGGCTTTCGAAGAAGAGTTGATAATCATTTTGGTTTACCCCTTTCCTTTACTGTATCTGTATTATATCACTATTGGATTTGCTTGTCAAGTGTTTTTTCTAAAATTTTTCGCGGTCTTTCTCAATACACGAAAGATAAGAAATTAAGCAAAATCAGCATAGGAATAGCGTAGACGATATTGAAATAGTCCCACCCGAGACTTTCACAGGAATAAGCAAAAATAAAGCCAAAAACGAGGCCGAAAATGCCGATTAAAATAATCATTCTAAATCCTCCAAGTGGCCGAAATGTTCGTTGATATGCCATTCAAGATAGGTATTAGTTGCAATCTGAATTTCTATATCTAACCAGTTATAAAAATCCTCGGGGTCGCGGGCCATGCGTTCATCAATAATGTCTTTGAGAGAAACGCGATGAGCGAGAAATTCCGAAATATCAAGAGAATCCATAGAAGAAAGAAGCTCTTCCACACATTCACCGCCGTGCAAAGAGCGAACAGAAGAATTGTATTCATTATTATCACCCTTTCCTTTTTCTATTATAATAATATCATATTATAATAGAAATGTCAATAGAGAGTTTTTAATTTACTCTTTTAATTTTTCTAATAGGTCATCAGCACATTCATAGCTGATGCTCCGGCGGTCGCACTCGTTGGACAAAGGACAACACGCGCAGTCATTAAAGGTTTCCGTCCAAGCGCGCAACCACTCAATTAAGCCTAAAACGTTAATTCTTTCACCCATTGTTTTCAGTCTCCTTTACTCGGACAAAAAAGACCTTGTTATAGATTTTCGTTGCTTTAAGGTCAATCCAAAAATACACGTTTCCGCATACTCGATAGATTTTACAAGTCTCTCCGCTAACCTTTTTGACTTCCTCAAATTTCTCTGGTGTAGTAGGGTGGAAAATCGTCAGTTTGAGGAATATGCAATAGAAAGCCAAAGGAACGAAGCCGATAATCATAGCAATCCATGCGAGAACATCAGTTAAAGTGTTTTCCCATTCACACCACTCATCGGTGATTGTAGCGAACGCAATACCCACGCAAAACGCGAGAATCAACCAATACCATGCAACCATCATTTTAGTCCCCCTTTATTTGTTGTATACATCTTACCACATTATAGGATTTTTGTCTATTGGCATTTTACACAAAAATTCGTGTGAAAATTTGTTGAACTTACCTCTTGACAAAAAACTCGGCGCGCCACAATCGTCCGCGCGCCGACAATTTTATCACATTTAAGGAACTTTGTCAATAGTGAAAGTAAACAAAAAAAAATCACCCAAATTGGGTGATTTTTCATTTAGTTTTTTACGGCTTCGAGGTCGACAAGAATGGGAACGAGCTTGTCTTCAAGAAGCGCGACACGCTCAATCATTTCATTTGCTGCTGTTCCGCCCGACGGGTATCTCTTCTGAATGCCGTATCGAGCCATTCTGCACACCGTTTCAACAACTTCACTAAGTTTCTCATTCTTCATTTTTCTTATCTCCATTCAATTTATTTTTTGGAAAGGGTGGCGGTTGTTTCAGGCACAACCGCCAAAGCCATAGGAAAGGGGGAGAAAAACACGAACAAAAGTTCGGTTTTGTCAAGGGATAATCAGTTCTGCGTCATAGACAGGCCGAACCATGCAGGGCGCGCCGAAGCAGTCGAGATTGTAAGTGTCCAAATTGAGAGCGTTCCATTCTTCTGCGCCGGTATCTTCATCAACCACAGACGCAATTTTGATGTAATAGACGTTTCCAGAAGCGGGGTCTTGAAAAATCATACCCTCGGGGAGGTCTTCAAATGCAACCATTTTGTTGCTATGCTTAACAGTAATTTTCATTTCGTTCACCCTTTATAATAGTATTTGTAAGCCCATTCAATAATTTCATGGCTCGTGGTGGTCCATTCCTCTTTGGGGCTATCGAACTTTTCCGCATACTTTTTGATGTAGGTATTATACTCCATGCGCGCGGTGTCGTATGCTCCAATAGCCACAATTAAGGCGTGCTTCGCTTCTTCGGCGTCGGAAACTGCTTTCTTGCGGTCGGGGCAGTCAGGATAGAGGTTAATCACTTCTACGCGCGTAATGACTTGCCTTGTCTTTTCATAAAGGCGGTCGCGCGTTTCCCATACTTCATAAAGCGCATCGTCCGCGCGTTTTTCATATGGGTTGAAAGGCTTCTTTTTCTTACCGAACATTTTTCTTTTTCTCCTTTTCTTGCTTATTCCACATTCTATCAAAGAACGCATTTGCGAGAACACGCTTGTAAAGGTTGTCAGGCATGGGGCGCTCGCCGTGCTTGTTTCTCCAAATCGCAGTGATTTTATCAATATCCGCGATATAGGCGGTAATGAGTGTGCCATCGGAAGCGCTACGAACGAGAAGAACGCCGGTTGTAGTGATAGTGTAGAGAATATCGTTCTCAACGCTGTCGATATACGGTTCGCCGATTCCTACATTATCGTAGATGAAGAGCAGGCGGTCAATGCGGTCTTGCGTAGCGTGTTTTGACATTTTGATAAGCATTTGTTTTACCTCTTTCTTTTCCTCTTGGATTGATTGTATTATACCATATGGGGAGGGGCTTGTCAAGCCCTATATGCAATTTTTTTTAGCAGTAGGCCAGATTCCCGCGCGCCCAGCCATATACGCTGATTTGATTGCACGCCTTGCCAATTTCAAGCGCCTGCTTCTTGGTCTGCACCCTCTTGGACTTGTCAACATAATAGATGCCGTTCGCAAGCCACACGCCGCAGTTTCCGCCGAAGTCCTTAACCGCGTTAATAGCTTCGCGGGCGGTCTTACATTCAACGCCGTTGGTAGCGACCTGCCAGCCAGACTTGTAGTTGACTTTCTTGCCATATTTGAGCGTCATGCCGTCGTTTTCAGCGAGTTTGAGAATAGAACGAATGTTAATCATGTTGTAAATCCCTTTCCGGTTTGGTAGGTTTTCCTTCCCTTACTGTGATTATAGTATAACACCGATTCGGGATTCTGTCTATTGACTTTATGCACAAAGATTTGCCCCAAAAATTTGTGCAATCCGCCTATTGACAAAAACTCGGCGCGCCAGGTCCGATCGCGCGCCGGCCGATTATACCACAAAATTTTGGGATTGTCAATAGGCAAAATGACAAAAAAACTCGGCAGGATTTTGTATACCCTGCCGAGTTTTTTTCAGTTCAAACTCTCGATGACTTCGCCGGTCAGTGCGTCGATAATATCGACCGAAACAACATTGTCCGCGTCGATGAACTTCTTTGCGAGGATACAAGCGTTTTCCCGCCCGAACACCGGAATTTCATAGCGATAATGGTTGTTATCGCCAGCCTTGTAGTTGTAGTAGTTAACAGAAACAATAAATAACATTTGGTTTATCCCCTTTCTTTTTATACTCTTATTATACCATAGTTTCGGGATTTGTCAATAGGTTTTTTGAAAAAAGTTTGAAAAAAAATAAGGGCGTTTCCGCCCTTATTCTTCATAAACGATAATGTTGTTGCCTTGCTTCTCAACGCGGGAATCTTCACAAAAGTGATAAGTGAAGTCCGCTGAAAGATGTTTGAGAAATTCGCGTCTCCATGTGCGGGACTTCGGCTCTAATTCAAAGAGAATGTAAAGCGTTTCCTCTAACCGGTCGAGGAAGTTTTCAGTGTCCGCGATGTTGAATCTGCCCGCGAGCTTCGGTTCAAGAGAAGCGCCAATAGTAAGAATGTTGTAAGTAGTCATGAATTTTATCCCCTTCCTTTATTGTATCTACATTATGACATCTGCTTTTGGATTTGTCAAGAGTTTTTTGTAAAAAAAAATTAAGGGCTTTTCAGCCCTTAATTTAACACCGCGACGACCTCGCCGTTCATGCAGGCGTGGACGTCGAACTCCACACCCTTATAGGTGTCGGAGTAAAGATACGTCCAGTCATCGCCGAGGACATAGGACAGGGGCTTGACAGGGAGAACGCCGTCGAGAAGAGTCTTGATAGTAGTCATTGAATTAACCTTTCTGGTGTTTGGGATTTTCCTTTCCCTTTCTGATATTATAATACCACAGACTGCAAAGAATGTCAAGTGTTTTTTTTATAAAAAAAAGAGAAGTTTTTCAACTTCTCTTTCTATGGCGAATCGCTCTCTTTACGCGGTGCTCCACGTATTCAATGAGCGCGCCCGCGCCGATAACACCAACATAGATAGCGAGAAGAACAAGACCATCGTGAGTAGACATTTAATTTACCTCTTTCTTTCTTTTGATGTATTCATTATACCAAACAGAGGGGCTTTTGTCAAGCCCCTTTTTTATTTTTTTTACAGTTCTTTTCCAACCTTAACAAATACGATTTTCTCCGGTAAGACTTCGATGCCCTTAATGCCCGCTTCATTGACTTCCTTGTTCGTGCAAGTCCACCCAAACTCATCTAATGCGTCCCATTCACCATTCCCGCTGGGAGTCCAAGTGTTGAATCCATCATCAATCATCACGTCATAGCCCTTGCTGTAAGTCTCCATAATCTGTTCGATAGTCATTTGTTGTATTCCCCTTTTCCTTTGATAATACTATTATAGCATTTCGGGATAGGAATGTCAAGTGGTTTTTGGCAAAAAATGGAAAAAATTTTGCTTTAACGCTTTACTGTGGTAAAGTTCGGGCTTGGACGCCCTACACGCGCACAACGGCGCGAGAGAAAGAGCGGGAAGCCGCTCCCGCCCTTAATACATTTCGCTACTGGGTTCAACTGTGAAATACTCAACATTCCGCAAGTCGAGCTTGCCATAGGACTTATCATTATACATCGTAGCACCTGTCGCGAGTAAGTCGTTCATCTTACCTGCGATGTCCATAGCGCGCTGTTCCTCGAACGCCTACTGGAAGAGATAGCCCTGACCGCCCTTAGTGTAATAAACAATGCCGTAAATCATTTTTCATTCCCCTTTCCTTTTGTGATTATAGAATACCACATTCTAACTGATTTGTCAAGACCTTTTTGAGAAAAATCTTTGTTAATTTTTTAACAATCTACGCCGTTAGAAAGGGAGCATTACTGCTCCCTTAATCTGCGTAAAGACTTATCAATTCGTTTATCTTGTCAATGGCTTCATCAATGTCATCGAGGTAGTTGTCTGCCAACATACTTGCGTGGCTGGCTTCCTCGTAGTCATCATACGCGTCGCTGAGTTCCTGTGTGCCAAACTTGTCTGCCTGTTCAAGGGCGTCTACTTCGTGCCATGCCCTCGACATCTCACCACGCTTAATCTGGCAGTCGCGGAACGCCTGCTTGCTCTCATTCATCAACCGTTCCTTTTCTGCTTTGAGAGTGTTGTAAAAATCCTGATTAGTCATTTGAGTATTCCCCTTTCTTATTGTATCTACATTGTAGCACATTACCGCGCATTTGTCAAGAGTTTTTTTACTCTTCTCTGCTTGTTAATTTTTTAACAATCTTCGCCGATCCGCAAGAAAGAGAGAGACTTAATAAGCCTCTCTCCATACCTTAATGATTGTATCATCTTCCACAGTATCAGTGTCGTTGTCGTTAATCCACAAGAGCAAGAAGTCGTTGTCATCAATGTTGAGTGCTTCCACATCCCACAGGTTGTCCTGCTCATCAATGAGCGTCAGGGTATCGCCCTCGCGGGCGTAGACCTCTGCGCCGACGAAACGAATACTTCCGCATTCCGTGCCTGAACCGCACCAATTCTCAATGACCGAAAGGTCGTAAGACTGGGGTGCTTCCTCGCAGGCCATAGCCTCGGGAGTTTTGAGTGCGGAAATAGCTAAAATAGCAACAAGAGGAATGGTGATGAAGACAACCTTGATAAAAGAATTGATAATAGTTTTCATTTTGATTTACCTCTTTCTTTTTGATGATACAAGTATAGCACGTGGCTACTGGATTGTCAATAGTCATTTTGCACAAATGTGATGGCGTAATTTCGGGTATTTTGACTATTGTGCATTATGACGAAGTTTCGGCGAGAAATTTGTGCAAACTGCTGATTTTTATAAAACTCGGCTCGCCACTACCGCCAGCGAGCCGAGCAACGTTTACCGGGGTGTTTGTGCGGGATGGGGTTGTGCGTTCCGCAAAAGAGCGAGAGTAAGGCTGGTATACTCTCAGAGAATAAACGAGTTAGAACCTTATAGATGGGGGGTGTATTTCGGGAAAAAATTTTTTTTGATTTGTGTTTTTTCTTTTGCGTGGTCAAAACGCAATCTAAATCAATTTTCAATTTCAAATTACGAAGAATAATTTAAATTTATCTAAATCAATTTTCAATTTCAAAATACGGTTTAAAACAACAAATCAATTTTCAATTTCAAATCACGAAACAAAATAATAATTTTAAATCACGATTTCTTTTTTCTACCTCTTTTAGGTTTTTCACCCCACATAAGAGTGTATAATCCAGAAGTAGCAGAATAAGTAGCTTTCTGCTGATACTTTTTAGCAACTGCCTTCAAGGGACTGAGTGGTTTCCGCATTTAATTTTTCCTCCATATATTTGATTAATTTATCTTTATATTTACAACTATCAATATATCTATTAATAGTATTTATATCATATTTTTCCATTAAGTGTTCTAATACATATTTGTATTTATTTAACTGGTATTCTTCTTGTTCTTCTTTGGTGCTTAATTGAGCCTTTTCCGCGTCTGATAAAGGTCTGTAAGTAATCGTTCTTGATCCATTATCCTTTTGCTCAATACGTATTGTTTTAAATAATTTCCAATCTCTTACAAAAGGGTCTTTATCTCTTGTGGCGTTAAAATATTCTTGTTCTAATCTAAATATTACTGCGTCTATCCCTCTTACTTCAAAAGGCTGGTTCCGCCTCATTTTCAATATCCTCCCATTCAAATGTTCCATCATCTAACTCATACACAAATGCTTGTTTATAAAATGATGAAACAATTCCATCATTTGTGATTCCTTTTGAACTATTTTTCGCATCATGAAAACAATTATAAACAATTAGTCCTTGCGTTTCATATCGCGAAAAATCTACTGCCCTTCCCTCAAAATCATAATTATAAAATATATTTAACAATAGCATACACTCATATTGCGCGATTGGCCATTTATTTAATTCTTTTTGCTAATTCACCATTTTTTGATATAATACCCAAAAAGCTTTTCTATATAACCATAAAAAAAGGAGTGATGCTACTAATGCACAACTCAATAATACAATAAAAATAATTTCCATAAATACTCCTTTTCTTTTTTCTTATAATAATAATAAAATAAAAATAAAGAAATGTCAAATCGTGGAGCGTGGTTGGGCAAAAGTTATTTGTTTTGTTAAAAAAATTTTTAAATATAAAAAGAAAAAATTTTAAATGAAACTTGACAAAAAAAATTTTTTCGAGTATAATATAAATATAGACTGGAGGTAAAAAATGATAAAACTTGATTATTCTTTACAAACTCCAGAAGAAAGAAATCAATTAGTCGAACAAATTTTGGCTGATAATCCAGATCCGCCTGAAAAATATTTAGAAATTTTAGCAGACTATTTGGTTCTTTGTATGGAGAAACAAGAAAAAAAGGAGAAAAAATTATTAACTGATAATCGTATGGCTACAGTTAATAAGCGTGAGACTTCTTTTGAAGGTCTTGTTTCCCAACTCGAAAATGGCGAAGATGGAATTTATAATTTAATTACAGATAATAGAAATACAATATTTCAACCACATATTACAATTACAAAAAAAGATTTAGAAGAGATACCAAGTTTAAATTAGTTAAGAGAAGCCATTAATGTTTGGGAGGCTAAATTAAAAGTAACAGAAGGTAAAGATGCTTTTGTTATTAAAAAGGCTCTTATTGAAATGCGTAAAGATTAGTATGTTATGAAAAATGCTTATCGTCGTCCAATAGTGCCTACAAAATTAACCAGATCAAAGTCTTATATTCCATTGGATGATAAAACATTTATTTTTGATGATGATGGTTTTCCCATTCCTGATGGAATTAGTTTATTAAGACCTGAAATATGTTCTGCGGTTTTATGTAATTATTCCCGATTAAAGCAAGATAGTTGGGGCGAATATGATAAAGATTTATGGTATTTAATGGAGGATTTTGATAAGCTTTGTGATAAAGCCTTAGCTAATTATCCTCTTTATGATAGAATCGTTGAATATAAAATTGATGGTTTACAAAATATTGACATTCAAGAGAAAATACAAATGGAATTTGGTATTAAACATAGTCTTGAATATATTTCAAGTTTATGGCGTAATAAAATTCCAAAATTAATTGCTTCGACTGCGGAAGATGAATATTTAGATAATTATTATTTAAATGTTGAAAAAGGTAAATATAAAAAATGTAGTCGTTGTGGTAAAATAAAATTAGCTCATAATAAATATTTTAGTAAAAATAAAACAAGTAAAGATGGCTTTTATAGTATTTGTAAAAGTTGTCGAAATTCTAAGGCCAAAAAATCTTAATATTGTCCTTTTGTTTATAATAAATAGTTGAAAGGAGAATATTTTATTTATGGCTGAAACATATTATTGCGAAAAATGTAATCGCACAATGAATGGCACGGAATTCTATTCATCTAATAATTTAGAAAAATATCCTAATGATGGTAAATTTCCTGTGTGCAAAAAATGTATGACAATGCACGTCGATAATTGGAATCCAGATACTTATTTATGGATTTTACAAGAAGCGGATGTTCCTTATGTTCCAGATGAATGGAATAAATTAATGGAAAAATATGGGCGCGATCCGCAGTCTATGACCGGTATGACAATTCTTGGACGTTATTTGTCAAAAATGAAACTCAAATAGTTTAAAGATTATCGTTGGAAAGATACAGAATTTTTATAGTAGATGGCGAATAATAAATTAGAGCAAACTATGAAGCGTCAAGGATATGATGCTCAATAGATTGCAACCGCTATTGAAAAAAGTTCTATTACTATTCCAGAAGGAGAACTAAAAGAGCCGGTTTATGCTCTATCACCTAATGTCCCTACGGAAGATTATTTCGCACAATAGAGCGGTGAAGTGGAACAAGAATTAGACTTAACTGATGAAGACCGCACTTATTTAAGACTTAAATGGGGCAAGACTTATAAACCTGAAGAATGGGTTAAGCTTGAATAGTTGTATGAAGAAATGATGGCTTCTTATGATATTCAAGGCGCCGGACATAAAGATACGCTAAAATTAATATGTAAGACATCTTTAAAGGCAAATCAATTGATCGATATTGGTGATATTGAAGGTTTCCAAAAGATGAGCAAAGTATACGATAGCTTAATGAAGTCTGGTAAATTTACCGCTGCTCAAAATAAAGCAGAATCAGGTGAATTTGTTGATTCAATTGGCGAATTAATTGAATTATGCGAAAAAGAAGGATATATTGAAAGATATTATGTTGAATAGCCACATGATAAAGTGGATTTAACTATTCAAGATATGCAACGTTATACTCGCACTCTTATTGAAGATGAAACTAATATTAGCACAATGGTAGAAAAGGCTTTACGCGAAAATGCTAAAGAAGATGAAGAGAAAGCAAAGAACGCGGAAAGCGATATCGTTGATGATGCTGATTTAAGTATTGAAGAACTTGAAAAAACTATCAAAGATAGTGATTACGCGGATTTTGAGGAATTTAAAGAATAGGAATCTGCGCAAGATAATGAGTTCTTATAGAGTTTGAATAAATAATGGCATTACAAGATTTACTGTAGTTAAGTGATAGCCGTAGAAAAATAGGTCTATCACCGGAGCGAGTAGAAGCGGTAATGCCTACTATCCGCAAATACGTTGCCTTTTGGAGAGAATATCCTGATTTATTTGTAGATTTTATGGTGCGAGGAAGACGCACTGAAATAAAAGATGGAGAATTTAATTTTTATTTTTATTAGAGAGTATTTCTCCGTTCTGTTATGCGTTATTAGTATGTTTACGCGGTTTTCCCTCGTGCTTATTCTAAATCATTTTTGTCTGTTATGGCATTAATGATTAGATGTATTTTATACCCTGGTGCGCATTTGTTCGTTACTTCTGGAGGTAAAGAGCAAGGTGCTAGTATTCTTCATGATAAAGTTCAAGAAATATGTGAACTTATTCCAAGTTTTAATCGAGAAATTGATTGGAGCCGAGGAAAAACTCTTGAAGGAAAAGATAAAGTTAGATATGTATTTAAAAATGGTTCAGTTTTGGATAACCTCGCAGCTCGTGAAAGCACTCGTGGTCAGCGTCGTCATGGTGGACTAATGGAAGAATGTGTTGGTATTGATGATGCCATTCTTCGTGAAGTTATTATTCCTGTTATGGCAATTTCTCGTAGAGCTAAAGATGGCACTACTAATGAACAAGAGCCATTAAATAAATCACAAATCTATATTACTACTGCTGGGTATAAGGGCACATTCCCTTATGATAGACTTATCGGTTTCTTAGTTCGTATGGTAACTTAGCCTGATCGTTGTATGGTATTAGGCGGAACGTGGCGAACTCCTGTTGCAGTAGGATTACAAAGTAAAACATTTATTGCTGACCAAAAGAATGAAGGAACTTATAATGAAGCTTCATTCGAACGTGAATACGAGTCTAAGTGGTCAGGAACTGTTGAAGATGCTTTCTTTAATGGAGAGCATTTTGATAGAAATAGAAAACTATTATAGCCTGAATATGAAGCTTCTGGACGTGCGGGTGCGCAAGCTTATTATGTGCTTTCAGTAGATGTAGGTCGTAAGGGATGCGATTCAGTAGTTTGTGTATTTAAAGTAACACCACAAGCTCAAGGTCCAGCTATTAAATCTTTAGTAAATATGTATACTATGTCAGATGATCATTTTGAAGATTAGGCTATTAAATTAAAGAAATTATTTTATAAATATAAAGCTAAAACTTTGGTTATAGACGGTAACGGTTTGGGTATTGGACTTTTGGATTATATGGTAAAATCTCAAAATGATGAAGACGGTGAATTTTTACCTGATTTTGGTGTTGAGAATGATGATGATGGATATTATAAAAAATATCGTACACAAAATACTCAATTTGATGCTATGTATGTTATTAAAGCAAATGCTCCAATAAATACTGAATGTCATGCTAATGCTCAGACTCAATTACAGGCGGGTAAGGTAAAATTCTTAATAGATGAGAGAACAGCTAAAGAAAAATTATTAGCTACTCAAAAAGGTTCAAAAATGACTCCTGAACAAAGGGCAGATTATTTAAAACCATTTACTTTAACCTCCATATTAAAAGAAGAAATGATGAATTTACGCGAAGAAAATGAAGGTATTAATATTATCCTAAAATAGGCAAATCGCGGAATTCGTAAAGATAAATTTTCGGCTTTTGAATATGGATTATATTATTTAAAACTTGAAGAAGATAAAAAGAAAAAACGTAAAAAGTTTAATGCGGCTGATTGGTGCTTTTTAAATTAAGGAGGGTGGAAAATGCGTGCTTCAAGAGGAGAAATTAAAATTGAAGAAATCTTAGAAGAAGCAGGACTACCTTTTAAAATGGAATATATTTTTCCAGATTTAAAAAGCCCAAGCGGGCGTCCGCTTCGTTTTGATTTTGTTATATTTGATGATGATGGAAAAATTGATTTCATTATTGAGTATTAGGGAAAATAGCATTATGAAGCCAGTTCTAAATTTGGTGGAAAACGCGGTTTATACCAGTAGCAATATAATGATAATCAAAAAAGACGTTTTTGCGCTTTACATGATTTTAGATTAATAGAGATTCCATATACCGACGAAAACCTTATTTCTTATGATTATATAATGAAATTAGCAGGTTATTAAAGGAGGTGGAACTTTGGATACGCAAGATCGTAATGATTAGATTCACGCTAAAGGTTTTGATATTTATAATAGTCGTTATGAATATAATTATAATGACACTATGGATTATGCCAATAGAAAAATAAAAGTTGGCACAAAAACTTTAGATGATGCTATTTTAAAACTTGGTGATTATAGTAAGATTAGATACCCAGGTCAAACTCGTATTATCACGAAACCTGATGTGCTTCGCGCGCTTGCGGAAAGAGACTTAAATGCTTTGCGATATATTTCTAATTTTTATTATGATATAAGTGGTGTATATCAACGAGTTTGTAATTATGTTGCTTTTTTATACCGCTATGATTGGTATATTGCAGCGGAAACTTATGATGATAATGTAAAAGAAGAAAAAGTTTTAAAAGATTTTTATAGAATGTTGAATTATTTTGATAATAGTTATATTAAAAAGATTTGCGGAGATATTGCTTTACAAGTCGTTAAAAATGGATGCTATTATGGATATATAGTTCCTTCAGAAAAAAATCTAATTTTACAAGAATTGCCAGTTAGATATTGTAGAACACGTTATAGTGTAAATAATACCCCAGTTGTCGAATTTGATATGCGATTTTTTGATACTTTTAGAGATATGAATTACCGCTTAAAAGTATTAAAATTATTCCCAGAAGAATTTGCTAAAGGTTATGTTTTATATAAGCAAGGAAAACTTGCTTTAGAAGAAGCGGTTGGATGCTAGCATACTGGTAGTTGGTATGTTCTTGAGCCAGAAAATTGTATTAAATTTAATATTAATAATAGTGATGTTCCTATTTTTGTAAATTCCATTCCTACTATTATGGATTTAGATGCAGCGCAAGATCTTGACCGCAAGAAACAAATGTAGAAGTTGCTTAAAATTTTAGTCCAAAAGCTCCCAATGGATAAAAATGGTGATTTGATATTTGATGTTGATGAAGCCAGAGATATCCATAATAATGCCGTTTAGATGTTATAGAGGGCTATTGGAGTAGATGTTTTAACTACATTTACTGATGTAGATTCTATTGATATGTCTGATAAGAATACTACTACAACGACAGATGATTTGGCTAAAGTTGAACGTAGTGTTTATAATTCATTAGGTATTTCATAGAATTTATTTAATACTGATGGTAATATGGCTTTAGAAAAATCAGTGTTAAATGATGAATCTACAATAAGAAGTTTAATTTTATAGTTTAATATATTCTTTAATAGAATTATTGAGAAAAAGAGTAGTAATAAAAAATATAATTTTAGATTTTATTTATTAGAAACTACTCAAAATAATTATCAAACACTTTCTAAAATGTATAAAGAGCAAGCGCAAATGGGACAATCAAAACTATTGTCTTAGATTGCTCTTGGACATTCATAGAGTTTTATTCTTAATGCAGCTCATTTTGAAAATGAGATTTTACATTTAAGTGAAATTATGATTCCTCCTCTTATGAGTTCTACTATGGGTAGTGAAGATATTTTGGGTTTAAAAGGTTCATCATCTAATAATAAAACTCAAAATAATTCAGGAAGTTCAGGTTCTGGAACTGCTAAAGCTTCTAATGGTGAAGCAGGACGTCCGGAAAAACCTGACGATTAGAAAAGTGAAAAAACTATTCAAAATAAAGAAGCAATGAAATAAGGAGGATTTATGAAACATACAAGTATTAAATTAAATACACCTTGTGAGTTTATAAATATAACTCCTGTAAATCCTTTAATTTCTAAATGTCAAATTAAGGTTTGTTATGTAGATGATAAACCTAATCGTAACAAAAGCGTAATTACTAAAGATGTAGCGACTGAGATGGCTAATAGCCTTCCTGGCAGTCCTATTGTTGGCTTTTTTAATGAGAATGCTGAAGATTTTGAAGAACATAATAGGATAATTGAATTATCTAATGGCGAATTTAGAATGAGAGATAATACTCGCCCTTATGGTTTTGTTGATCTTGGAGCTAAAGTTTGGTTTTAGAAATTTTTGGATGATGGTGTTGCCGAACGTGAGTATTTAATGACTGAAGGTTATTTGTGGACTGGTTAGTATCCTGAGTGTAAACGTGTAGTTGAGAAAGGGAATAATCATTCTATGGAGCTTGATGAAAAAACATTAAATGCTACGTGGGCAAAAGATAGTAATGGAAAGCCTTAGTTTTTTATTATAAATAAGGCAATTATTTCTAAACTTTGTATTTTGGGAGAAGAAAATGAACCTTGTTTCGAAGGCTCCCAAATCAATGTGAATTTTTCATTCGATGATGGTTTTAAGAACACTTTGTTCTCCATGATGAATGAACTTAAAGAATTTATGAAAGAAGGAGGACCCAAAGTGTTTACACAATATGCTGTTGAAATTGGCGATAGTTTGTGGAATTCTCTCTGGTCTTATGTTGAGACTAAGTATCCTGGCGAGCCTAGTAGTTATTGTTCTATTTATCGCATTGAAGGCGTTTATGAAGATGCTGGACAAAAGTTTGCTATTCTTCAAAATAGACAAGACCAAAAATATTATCGCATGGACTTTTCTCTTACCGATGTAGAAGGCTTTGTTCCTTCTGACGCTTTAACTGAAGTAACTAAGTCTTATACTCCGGCAGCAGAGCCTCAGTTTGCTCTTGCTGATGTTGAAGCTTTTGAGACTGATTATGCTTCAAAGAAAAAGGCTGAAGAAGAGGACAAAAATAATAAATCTAATGGCCAAAACCCTGATAATAAATCAGAGGGCAATGATAATAAAAAGAACCCTGATAATGGGGAACCCTCTAATAAGTCTGATAAAGGCGACAATGGTGAGAATGATGATAAAAAGAAAAAGAAGAATTATTCTCTTGAAGAAGTTGTTGAATATACTGAACTTAAAGCTCAGTATGATGAATTACAGACTAAATTCGCAGCTCTTGAAACTGAAAATAATAGCTTGAAAGAGCAAATTGCTCCACTTGCCGAATTTAAAAATGCTGCTGAGAAGAAAGATAAAGAAGATATGATTGCTAAATTCTATATGCTTTCTGATGAAGATAAGGCTGATGTTGTTGAAAATATTGATAAATATTCTCTTGATGATATTGAAGCTAAATTATCTGTTATTTGTGTTCGCAACAAGGTGAGTTTCGACCTTGACGAAAATAATAAGCCCAATGGTGCTACTACTTTTAATTTGAACGATAATGGTTCAGAAGATGATGATATGCCCGCTTGGGTGAAGGCGGCTTTTGCTACCGCCAACAAAAATTAATAAGGAGGACATACTAAATGTTTAAAGACTTTTTGAATAAGAATCTTCCTATTAAGTCTCAGGCAAAGTATGTTGAGTTTGGTTACGGTCAGGTCGAGCCTAATCACCTTTCCGCACAAAGAAATGCTCAAATCTATGCTCAACTTCCTGCCAATAAAGACATTGAGATTCTTGAAAACGGTCAGTTTGTAAAGTATGACTATGCTGCTAATGGTAATGGTATCGGCGAAGTCAACTTCACTGGCGAAGGTGAATGGATGCTCGTTTATAACGAGATTAAGCTTTATCGTGATCATTATGATGGCAGTAAGCAATGGGATTGCGAATTTGCTATGATTAAAGATGACTATCAGGCTCGTGTTTATAGCCCTTATGATTGGGAGCATACTGAGGTTGAATATGGTGGTCGTTTCTGGAATGGTGTTGACGAAAAGGGTCAAACTTATAAGTTAATCAATCAGACCGTTTCCGCAGATCAAGGTTTAAAGACTGTTACTATTGCTGGTCGTGTTTATGATGTTGATGAAACCGGCAAGTTTACTTATGATGGTAATGAATATACTCTTGATAGTAATCATCAGGTTGCTAATGTTCCTGTAAAGTATTACTATGATAAGCTTCTTACTGATGTTCCTGATATGTATGAAATGAATTGGACCAATGATCCATATCATAAGTTAGGTATTTATCATGAGAAGTTCATGGAATCTGGCACTTCTATGGTTCCTCGTGTATTTAAGACCATGATTGGTGATCTTTATACTACTAATATGATTAATGAAGAGACTCTTGCTGTTGGAGATAAGCTTTCTCCTTCTGCTGCTACAAAGGGTATTCTTAGCAAAACTGGTGACGATTCAATGACCTGGCAGGTTGTTAAGGTTTATACTATGCCTGATGGTCAAAAGGGCGTCAAGGTAATGCGTATTAAGTAAGAAAGGAGAAAAGGATAATGTTAGATAAAAATAATTTAATTGCTCTTATGAAGCAAGTTGCTAAGGCTGATCCTTCTGCTCCTGTTGCTTATAGTTATGAGGGAAAAAATCTTAGTTATGAAGCCTTAAATGAAACTCTTCGTAATGAAATGAATGAGTTGGCTGGTACTTACGCTCTTTATCGTGAAAATAAGAATCTTATTTTCTCTATGATTGAGCAGACTCTTGATGAGGTTCTTCCTAAGAAAGTTATTCAGCAATATGATCAGTTTGCTGAGGTTAAGACTTTCGCTCAGGGTGATAAGCCTATTTTCCGTCGTCCTCTTAATAATCGTGCTCGTGCTAAGCAGTTTGTAACTCGCGTTGGTCTTGCTGGTATTTATGAAGTCTTCAAGCTCGGACCTAAAGAGAATGAAGCCTTCGAGGTACGTACTAGCGCTATCGGCGGAGCTGCTCAGATTGGCTTCGAAGAGTTCCTTGATGGTCGTGTTGATTTCGGTGAAGTAACCAAGATCATCATGGACGGTATGGATGAACTTATTTATAAAGAAGTCGCTGCTGCTCTTAGATCTTCTATCAATCAGCTTCCTCCTGCTAATCGCGTTGCGGCTGCCGGATTTGATGAAGCTGCTATGGATCGTTTGATCACTATTGCTTCTGCTTATGGTACTCCTACTATTTATTGTACTTATGAGTTCGCTGTTAAGATGATTCCTCATGAGGCTTGGAGATACACTGAAGCTATGAAGAACGAGCTTTGGAATAATGGTCGTCTTGCTACTTATAAGGGCACTAAGGTTATTATTCTTGAGCAGGGTTTTGAAGATGAAACTAATACTCGTAAGGTTATTGATCCTGGTTATGCTTGGGTTATTCCTACGGGCGCTGATGGTAAGCCTGTAAAGATTGCTTTCGAAGGTGGCACTATTGTTGACGAGTTCAATAATTATGACCGTTCTCGTGAGATTCAGGTTTATAAGAAGGTTGGCGTAGTTTGTATGCTTGCTAATAACATCTGTGCTTATGTTGATACTTCACTTCTCGGTCAGATGTATACTTGGAATTATGATGGAGTCACCGGTAAGGTTGTCACTTATGATGGCCGTCTTGATGGCTAGGTCTAATTTAATATAAATTATTCCATGGGGAGAAGGGATTAAACTCCCTCTCCCCATATTTTTGTTTTATGAGTAAAAGGAGAAATTGAATAATGATTAATAATGAAGATATTTATAATGTAAAAAATAGAAGCACTAGTGTAGTTGTTTATACTATTCCTGATACTAATTTGCGCCGTGAGTTTGCGCCCGGTGAAACTAAGCGTATTCCATTTGGTGAGCTAGAGAAGTTAACTTATCAGGCAGGCGGCCGCGAATTAATTGCTAATTTTTTACAAATTTTAGAGCCAGAAGTAACTCATACTCTTAATGTTCATACTGAACCTGAATATAATATGTCAGAGCAACAAGTTGCTGATTTAATTCTTAATGGCTCATTAGATGCTTTCTTAGATGCTCTTGATTTTGCTCCTATTGGAATTATTGACTTAATCAAGAATTTATCTGTTAGCCTTCCTATTACTGATATTAATAAGCGTAGAGCTTTGAAGGAAAAAACTGGGTTTGATGTTGATAAAGCTATTGCTAATGATATCGCTAGTAAAGAAGAAGATACTATTGTAGAGAAAGAACCCGCGGCTAAGTAGTAAGAGAAGAACCTACTACTCAAGGTCGTCGCACAAGCGGTTCTGGATATAAAGTAATTAATAAAACCGAGGAAACTTCCTCCAAGAAATAATTTATAGGAGGGCGATTAAGTGGGAACATTATTCTCAACTGTTTATAATCGCTTTCTAAACAAGGTTACTGATGATATGTATCTGGAATTGACCCCTGAAGATACTCTAAGAGATTTATAGAATCTTATAATAGATGCTATTCCTGGATTTGAATTTCCGCGAAAAAATCTTTTAGATTATAATTTAGATGTCGCTATTATTAATGAATCTGATGCTATGCCGAATGATTTTATTGTAGGAACAGTATGGGGAGAACTTCCAGAGCCGGGTGAAGAACCTCAAGTTTTAGTTGATAGATCCAGTTTTAATTGTGATCTAACTGAAGAAGAAATTAATATTTTAGCTATTTTAATGATGTGCGGTTGGACGCAAAGACAAGTCACTTCAATTGAGAATACTCGAATGAAATATAGTGGTTCTGATTTTAAATTTACTTCTTAGGCAAATCATCTATCAAAGCTATTGAATTTATTAGGTGAATGCCAAAGACAATCTCACCATATGTAGCGTTTATACAAACGTAGACGTTTAAATAATAAAGGTGAGTATGAATCTAATTGGGATGTATTTAAAAGTCGATATGATTACTAAATATAATTTTGATATTCCAATAGAGAGCATAAAAGTAAATTGCTTGCGCTTAACCAATCAATTATGGAAATTAATTCCAATGCGCGAAAATAATGAAGATTGGCATAAATAGCTAGAAACTGTTATAAATGAAATTGTGGGGTTTAGTGTAATTTTTAACGCTGAACCCCTTTATTTATAGTTATTAAATAAACTTGAGGGATTATAGAATCAAGATACTGATTTTAATTTTTATCGTAAGACTGTGTTTGAAACGATCAGTCTTTTATAGGAGATAAATTATGGCGTCAGGGTTTGATTATAGTAGTAAGCAACCTTTTAGATTATAGCAAGGTCGCTTAGGAATTTATGATAAACCACCCTTTGAAGGTAGCCCTGTTGAAGGCGTTAATTATACAGCGGTTCGGCTCGGTCAAATGGGCGGAAACCGCCAACAAGAGCGTATGATTTTATCTAAGCGCAGAAGTTTAGATAGGGCAGTATGGAATTCATACCAAGCCGCAGAAATTATTAAATAGGATGCGGAATATAAAAAACCTATTAGGTGTTTGATTAATCCTAATAAATTAAAATAGGATTATGATGACAAGATTTTATCTGTTGGAAATGAGTATTAGTTTAAACCGGGAGATATCTTTGAATGGTGCGGAACTAATACCTATTGGATTTGTTATCTTTAGGATTTGACTGAATTGGCTTATTTTAGAGGAGATATTAGAAAATGCTCTTATAAAATAAATTGGGTAGATAATGGAGAGAAAAAATCTACTTATGCAGCAATCCGCGGTCCGGTAGAAACGAAAATTGATTATATTTAGAAACATGAAATTAGTGTAGACAATCCTAATTATTCATTAAATATTTTAATGCCGAAAAATAAAGATACTTTAAATTATTTTAGACGTTATACTAAATTTTATTTAGATAGTTAGGATGAGGGAGACAATTTAATTTGTTGGCGTGTTGAAGCTGTAGATTCTATAAGTATGCCTGGTATTTTAGAAGTTAATGCGACTGAATATTATATTAATGAGTAGGAAGATAATTTAGATGATAAGACTGTTGGTTCTTTAATTGCGGAACCAATTGATCCAAATCCTACGACAACTGATATTATAGGGGAAACATTTATTTTTCCAAAGAAAACTTATACTTATTATTTTGATGGTGAAGCTGTTTTAGAATGGGAAATAAAGAATAATAAAAAGTTGCCAATTTCTTTAAGAGTTATTAAAGAAGCTAAAAAACCAACAGTTGAAATAAGTTGGACTTCTGGATATAGCGGATAGTTTGACTTATGTTATGGAGATTATAAAAAAACGATTGTAGTTCAATCATTGTTTTAAGGAGTAAAAGGTGTTATGAAAATTAATGGTGTAAATTTACCTAAATCAAGTTTTCTTTCTGTTGAAAAAGATTTAGAAATTATTGTAAAGCATCTCTGTAAAAATGAGAGATTAAAGCGGTTATTGTATTATACAACAAAAGATGCTATTGATAAGCCAGATTTAAATGATGAACAAATGATTCAATTATTTAATAAAAATATTAAGATAATTCCTAAACTTTATGTTGATGGAAGTGTATTAAATTATGTAATTATTAACTTCGATAATTTTACACAAAGTGGAAATCCTGAGTTTAGAGATAATATTATTGAATTCGATATTATTTGTCATTTCGATCAATGGCATTTAAAAGATTATCAATTGCGCCCTTATCGTATTGCTGCTGAAATTGATAGTATGATAGATAAAACACATTTGACTGGTATTGGTAAGTTAGAGTTTCTTGGTGCAAATCAAATTATTTTAACTGATGAATATGCTGGTTTGTGTCTTATGTATCAGGCAGTTCATGGTGAAGAAGATAAAAAATCTATGCTAAATCCCAATGACGAGGAAAGATTTATAGAAGATTTTAAAAAAAGAACTGAAGAGTAATGGATATCAGACTTGGACTAATGACAGGTATTGATTTACCAATACCTGAATTAGAAGTCACTATTCATTAGCCATCTATAAAAGAAATTTCTTTTATAGGGGAAAAAGATCTTTTCTTGGGGATTTAGTGCTTATGTATTGATAAAAACATAATAGAGAATTCGGGCGAAAGTCTTTTAAGAGAAACAAATAATTTTTAGATATTTATGACAATGATGAAAGAAAAAGAGATGGCCGATAAAAAACAAGCATCTATGTAGGTTCTTACATTATTGTTTCCAAAGCAAAATGTTTTATTTACCCCTAGGTCAATTGTTTTACAAGGTGACCCACAAATAATGATTGACGAAAGCAATTTTAATATATTATAGGAATATATTAAAGAAATATTTTGTTTTAAATCTAATGCTTCGCAAGAAATGGGATTTAATCCTGGAAATGCGGCCGCGAAAAAGATAGCCGATAAATTAATGCGAGGTAGACAACGTGTCGCTGAATTAAACGGCACGGTTAATGCTAGTATATTTAGTTAGTATCTTTCAATGCTTACTATAGGTCTTGATTCAATGTCTTTACAGGATTTAATGGATTTAACAATGTTCCAACTCTATGACCTTGTTGAAAGATATCAACTTTATATTAATTGGGATATTGATATCCGGTCTAGATTAGCGGGCGCGAAGCCTGATAATAAGCCGGATAACTGGATGAAAAATATCCATTAAATTTTTTAAGGAGGAAAAAAACCTATGAAATTTGGTGTACGCGAAATTTGCGATGTCGTTTTAAAGGCAAAGGCTAATCAAAAGATTGGTAACAAGCAATTTTATAAGAATGAGCCAGTTATTTATTTCGACACTTTAAAGACTTCCAGCATGGAAGGCGCTGCTACCACCGTATATGCACAAGGTGGACGTGGTAATACTAACTTAGTCGCATGGGAAGGCGAGCGTACTGTTACCTTCACAATGGAAGATGCTCTTATTTCTCCTGAAGGTTTCATGATTCTTTCCGGTGCTGGTCTTGTTGAGGCTTCTGCTAATAATAAGATTAAGCAACATATTACTCAAACTGTTGATAAGACTAAAGACATTGTCCCTGCTAACGCTGAAAAAGTAATTAAAACTGATGGGTTAATCATCCCTGTTTCTTATGCCCCTTATCTTGATAATGAGCATAAAGATGATGATTATGTTTATGTTTTCTTTATGAAAGATGGCGAAATTATTTCTGAGCCTTATTTGGCACATGAAGGAGTTACTACGGGAGATACTGGTTTTAGCGTTACCGTAAAAGGATTTGATCGTGCCACTGGAGCGGCTTATACCACTAATGATTTAGAGAATGATTATGCTAAATGCGACTCTGTAATGGTTGATTATTACACTGAGCGTGAATCTGGTGCTAAGCAGATTGAAATTACTGCTGATAAGTTCGGTGGTAACTACTATCTTGAAGCTTCTACCTTATTCCGTAATCAAGATGGTGTAGATATGCCTGCTGAATTTATTATTCCTAACTGCAAGATTCAATCCAACTTTAACTTTACAATGGCTTCTTCTGGTGATCCTTCTACTTTCACCTTTACTATGGACGCATTCCCTGATTATACTCGTTTCGATCATAGTAAGAAAGTTTTGGCTGCTATTCAGATTATTGAAGAAGACGAAACTGTTGACAACGATATTCGTAGAAAGACCGCTGCTAATAGCACCATTGCTGTTGGAGGCTAATTAATATGGTTGTAAAAGGTCCAGTAAAATATACTCCACCAAAACAGCCTAAAAAAGAATCTACTAAAAAGCAGCCAAAAGTAGAAAAGGCTGTAAAGAAAGAGCTTATCGAACCTATTGAGGAAGTAGTTCTTCAAGAGGAAGATGAGGTAAGTAAGATTTTATCTGAATTAGATAAAAAAGATTAATTAATGGGAGAGAATAGAAATATTCTCTCCCATTTTTTTCGTTATGTGGAAAAGGAGGATTAAATTTGGTAATTAAAAATAATTATAATAATAATAGTCAAGAAAGTTGGAAAATTGCTGAGGATTTTATTTATTGGACTGAAGATATGGTAAAAGAGTAGTTATAGTAGGAACATTTTAAAGAATTATACGAAAAAATAAGAAAATCATCAGAAATATTAATTAAACATTTTACTATTTTTGATAATATTTAGAAAAAGCATAATAGTAAAATAAATAAATCAATGACTATGACTTTAAATTTATTAGAATAGAAAAAAATATTAATCTATTAGGAATTTTTTAATTTATAGAATTTAATTAATGAGTTTTTAAGTCAAGAAATAAAAATTACTGCTGTTTATGTTGATCCAATTACAGGCCAAAGAGAGATTAGATTAATGGATAATGATATAAAAAATATTCAAGCAGTTGAAAAAACATCTGTATAGGGTTATAATTATGCTAAATTAGAATATGATATGAATTAGCATTATGAAAATTTAAAAAATGCTTTGCCAGATGATGATAATAAAGGACTATAGAATACAGCAATGCAAGTGGAATTAAGATATAGTAAATATAAAAAGAGAATATTATGGTATAAAAATTAGTGGAAAGGATATACAATGTCTACTCGTGGTCCTATTAATGAAGCATTTGTATCTTTTTATATAAATAATATTAAATTTAATTCAGATCTTGAAACAAATATTGATTATTTTATGTTAGATCCTACTATGGGTGCAATTAATGCTGATAATATGAATGGATTTTTAATTGGAGACGTGTCTGGGGGAAAGATTCAATATGCGGTTAAAGGTGAAGGCGGATCTCCATAGAAATATGCTACTATAATAAAGTGGTTAAAAATTTTAAAGGATAAATAGTTCTCTCCATAGAGTTTTGCTGATTTTATAAATCGTTTTACTATTGAAGAAAAAGAAAAAAGAATTAGTCAAGTAAAAGAGTTAAGTTAGAAAAGTATTGATGGATTAGTCCGTTATCATGGCGAAAAATTAACTAAAGAATTATTATTTAATAAAAATAATTGAATTTTGACTAAATAAAAAATTTTTTGTATAATATAATAAAGAGCAAAAGGAGGCTAATTATGGCTAAAATTTCATATAATAAATTAGGAATTACTAAGGATGAACTTAATAAAGTTCAAACTGTTGAATACAATGATTAGACTATTGAAGTAAAGCAATATCTTCCTATCGTGGAAAAGAGTGAATTGATTACTCGGGTATTGAATAATTCAGTGGATGAAAATACTGGATACTATAACCTTTTAAAATTAGATATGAATCTTGGTTTAGAGATTGTTTATGCTTATAGTAATATTTCATTTACTGAAAAGCAAAAAGAAGATCCAATGAAGCTTTATGATATGCTTAATGCTTCTAAAGTGCTTAATCTTATTATTGGCCTTGTGCCAGATGGAGAATTTTATTATTTAAATAAAACAACTCACGAGATGGCTAATAATATTGTGACATATCGCAACTCTGTGATGGGTATTATGGAAGCAATTTCTACTGATTATAGTAATTTAGATTTGGATGCAACAGATATTCAAAAGAAATTGAATGATCCGGATAATATGGCTTTATTGAAAGATGTGCTTACTAAATTGGGCTAATTAAATTAGTTAATAATATTATTTTTTGAAAAATAATAGAGTGATGGGGATAAGAGTGTAATTGCTCTTATCCCCGTTTTATTTTTATATAAAGATAAAACTTGGAGAGAAAGGAGATTTCTATGGCTAAACAATTAAATAGTTATTAGGTTAATTTACAGTTTACTGCTGATTCTAAATAGGCTCAACAATAGTTGAAAGATTTACAAGAATAGCTTAATAATTTAACAAAAAATGTTAACAGCTATGGTAATTTAAGTTTATCGCAAGAAATTCAAAAAGCCTTGCCTTATGTTAGTGAATTACAAGGGATGTTAGTTACTTGTCGAACAGAGGCGGGGACTATTGATTTAGGAAAATTTAATCAATCATTAAAAAAAAGTGGAAGAACTATTAGTGAGTATGGAGATTAGTTACAAATTTTAGGTAGAGAAGGCGAATAGGCTTTCGCTAATTTAGCAAAATCTATTTCTACGGCGGAATTGCCTTTAAAAAGAAGTAACGCCTTATTAAAAGAATTTGGAACTACTTTAGCTAATACCGCCCGTTGGCAAATATCTTCAAGTATTTTACATGGTTTTATGGGAGCAGTATAGTCTGCTTATTATTATGCTTAGGATTTAAATGAATCTTTAAATAATATTCGTATTGTTACCGGGCAAAGTGTAGATTAGATGGCAAAATTTGCAGTTTAGGCAAATAAAGCTGCTAAAGAGTTAAGCACTACAACTACTAAATATACTGATGCAGCCTTAATTTATTATCAGTAGGGTTTAAATGATGAATAGGTAAAAGAGCGCACTGATATTACTATAAAAATGGCAAATGTTGCTCGTGAAAGTGCTGAAATTGTTTCAGACCAAATGACTGCCGTTTGGAATAACTTTTATGATGGAAGTTAGTCATTAGAGCATTATGCTGACGCTATGGTGCGTTTAGGTGCGGATACTGCGTCTAGTTCTGATGAGATTGCTGGCGGTCTTGAAAAATTCGCTGCAGTTGCTAATACAATTGGTTTAAGCTTCGATAATGCCGCTGCCGCATTAGCTACTATTACTGCTACTACTCGTCAAAGTGAAGATGTTGTAGGTACTGCTTTAAAAACGATTTTTGCTCGTATTCAAGGTTTAAAACTTGGTGAAACTTTAGAAGATGGTACTACATTAAATCAATATTCACAAGCTCTCGAAAAAGTTGGAATTAATATCAAAGATTCTAATGGTGAATTAAAAGATATGGATAATATCATCGAAGAGATGGGTAATAAATGGTAGAGTATTGATAAAGATTAGCAAGTAGCTTTAGCGCAATAGGTAGCGGGTGTTCGTCAATATACTCAATTAATTGCTTTAATGGATCATTTTGATTATTATAAAGAAAATCTTGCTAAAGCTTAGGATGCTGATGGATCTCTTCAAGAGCAAGCTAGTGTTTATGCAGAATCTTGGGAGGCTGCTAGAGATAGAGTTACTGCTTCTTTAGAAACTATTTATGACTAGCTATTGGATGATAAAGCTTTTATTCAATTAACTAATATTTTTGCAAAATTATTAAATGTTATTAGTTAGTTAATCAAAGCATTAGGAGGACTTCCTGGAGTTTTATCCATTATTGGAACTATTGGATTTAAGGTATTTGGGAATGATATTACAAAATCTATTCAACGAATGATGTATAATATTAAAATTTCTTCTAAAAATGGAATAAATGAAATTGTAAAAATGCGTCAAGAAGCTAATAATAAATTAAGATCTATTATGGCAGATAATGTTGATTAGGGGCCTGATTATTCTACTCGTAGTGATATTTATACTTAGTAGGCTAATTTACAAGATGTTTTAATTTAGAAACAAAGAGAATTAATTGCTTAGGGAAGTTAGTTGACTGAAGAAGAATAGGCTTAGGCTAAATTTATTATAGATATTAATGAAAAACTTGGAGAACGAGCAATTAAAAGTGCTCAAGATTTAGAACAATAGCAAAAAATAACTCGTCAATTAGAAAGATAGTTTGAAACGCAAATTAGGATGAAACAAGGGAATGTTTAGGATTATAGATCTTAGGTAAATTCCACTAGACAGAATTTCGTTTTATCTAGCGTTTTAGATGATTTCCAAAGTGCTACAAGAGATATTGAAAATTTAGATGAATTAAAAGAAAAACTCCAACAGGTTCGTGATAAAACTTCTTAGTTGGGGATGTCTTTTAATAGTTTAGATAATATTCTTAATGGGACTTATAACACAACTGAAGAATTTAGAAATTAGTTAAATAGTTTAATTACTATTACAGAAAATGAAGCTAATTCAGCATTTTCATAGTTACGAAGCACTTTAGAAGGTACTTAGATGACTGAAGAATAGATTGAAAATATTATTAATTCACTACAAGATTCATATTCTTCTATGGTTATTGAAATTCTTAATAATGTATAGGCTACTAATAGAGCCACTGATGCTAATCAAGAATATATTAATACTATAAATTCTTTTGGGGGAGTATTGCCCTCAGCAGAAGCAGGAGTAGCTTCTTTTGCTTAGGGATTAAGCAGTATTGCTATGGCAATAACTTCTATAAAAGGAATTGTAGATACATGGAATAATGATGAAATTGGTATTGGAGATAAATTACTTTCAACCGTAACTGCTTTATCTATTGCCTTACCCTTATTAATGAATTCTTTAAATAAGACTTCAATTGCTAATATGGGAATGTTATCTAGTTCTTTAATGACTGCTGTTGGATTAAATGGATAGGCCTTAGAACAAGAAGCGTTAAATTTAGTTACTTTAAAAGGAGTAGCAGCTTTTAAATTAGCAATTAAGGTATTTACTAAATCTTTAGGACCAATAGCTTTGGTTGGAGCCGCTATTAGTGCTTTAGTGTTTATTATTAAATCTGCTATAGATGAATATAATAAAGCAGATAATAATTTAAAATCTGCTAGTGAAACAGTAGAAAAATTAACTGAAAAATACAATGAATTAACTTCATCAATTGAAGAATTTAAAAATAAAGCTAATGATTATACTACAGCCGTTGAAGCGCTTAATGGACTAGATAAAAAAACATAGGAATATACAGATTCTTTAGAATCAGCTAATGAGAAAGCTAAAGAACTAATTGAAACTTATAGATTATGGGACAAATATGAAATTAAAGATGGCTTAATTGTTTTTGATACAGGAGCTATTGAAGAAGCTCAAAAGAAGATTAATGATACTGCAAATAATATAAAAGTTCTTTAGTATAGTGCTAAAATTGATGTTGAATCTGCTAAAAAAGAAGTTTCTAATACTGATTTAAGTAGAAATATTGGTAAAGTAAAGCGAGAAGGAAATTCTGGCACAATTACAAATGGTGAAATTGAATTAATTACTCAATTTGCTATTGAAGCATAGAAAGAAAGTATAAAAACTCATAAGAGTTAGGATGAAATTTTAAGACAAAAATTAGAAGAAAATACAACGTTTTATTCTGAGAGCATTGATAAAATTATGGAAAGTAGTGATGCTTTCTTTAATTTAGCAGATAGTATTACTGAAGCTACTAAAGCTACTAATTATTATAGTAATGAAATATTAAAAAGTAAAAATATTCAAAATAATTCTGGACGAGTTGAAAAGATTACTGATAATACTGTTTTATAGGATTATATTTATGCTGCTGAAGCAGGATATTAGCGTCAAATTCTTAAAAATAGTGGCAAAGATTTTACTAATTTAACTTTGCCAGCTCATAATAATAATGCTGATTTAAATATAGATAATGATAAAGAATTAGCAAAAGCTTATGCAAGAGAAGTTTTAGGATTAACAGAAGAAGAGTTAAGTCAATATATTTATAGTGGTGGGATTGGAAAAGGAACTTTAAAGAATATAAATGGAACTGTCCTTTTTGAAGATGAAAATGATTCTTATATGCGAGAATAGATTGCTAGGAAAAGAGCAACAGATGAAATTTTTAATTCTTTAGAGAATAATGATTCTTATAATTTAGAAGAATTTGATAAATCTATTGAAAACCTTCTTAAGAAAACAGAATTTTTTGATAAAACATTTGGTGCTAATTTTTCATAGGCAATTCTTGATAGTCTAGCAAATGCCGAAAGTGGCTTAGATTTAACTTCTATTTTATCTGAATTGTCTCCTGATTAGGTTGAAGAATTAAAACAACTTGGATCAGATGGATTTGCAGAAGCTTTAGGATTAACTAAAGAACAAATGGAATCTTTAGGATTAAATGATGGAGAAGCTTGGCTAGAAGGGTTCGAAAATAGTTTGAATAATTATAATCCTGATAATTATAATTAGAGAATTGTTGACGCTGCCAAAACGGGCGAAAAAAATGCTTCTAATTTAATTAGTGGATTATAGAGTGGAGATGTTACTCAAGAAAATATCTCTTCTAATGAAGATTATTCTAACTTGATATAGCAATTAGAAATAATAAAAAAACAATATCCTGAATTAGAATCTGCAGCTTTAGAATTATCTCATACTTGGAATGCTGGTAGTCAAACTTATTATGAAGCTTTAGAACAAGTCCAAGATAAAATGGCTGAAATCAAATTAAATGATTTAAATAAAGATTCAGATAAACTTCTTAAAGAACTTCAACAAAATTTATAGATCATAAATAAAAAAGGAGGAAATGTTACTGTAGAGGCTGATCTTAGTAAATTTAAAGATTCTATGGATGAATTAGCAGATTAGCAATATAGTATAAATGTTGAAGTTCATGGCCAAGCAGAACAAGAATTTAATAGTATTACGAATGCCATTAAAGATATGAATACTTAGGCTTCTAAAATTGGTCCTAATTATACTGTTGCTGCTGATGACATTCGAGAATTAAATAATGTTTTTCCTGGTATTATTGAAGGAATGACAATAGCTAAAGATGGATCAGCTAAATTAAAAGAAAGTGTTGTTAAAAATTGCTTTGATGCAGCTAAAGCAGAAATTGCTGCTGACGCTGAAGCTACTGTCGAATAGTTAAATAATTAGGCTACTTTATTAGAAGCGAAAGCTGTAAATTATAAAAATATAGCTCATTTGGCAGAAATTCTTGCCACAGCTGAAAATTTAAATGCTTAGGAATCTGCAGTTATTAGAAGTAGTATTTCTGGCAATTTAGCTGAATTAGAATCAAAAAATAGTAAAGATACAGCTGACACATAGGCTGATAATCAAGAAATTGTTGCCAATTCTTCAAAAGATAATGCTAAAGTTGTAGCGGAAAATTGGTAGAAAGCTTTTAAATCAGCAGCATAGAATTCTGTAGATTTTGCTAATACTGCTATAAATAATATGAAAAAAGCAGTTAGCGGAAATGGAAAGGGAAAACTAGAAGGAAAATTCTAGGTTGATTATAAAGGGTCAACGGGTGTTAGTGCTGAAGCAAAAGTCTTAGAAGGCGCACAGAAGACGTTAGATAAAGCATTAGCAGATGGAGAAAATACTTCCAAAGAAACTTGGGCTAAAATTGCGGCTACTTATAATTCCCTTTATGCTTCTACTATGGCATAGGCAAATGACATCCGTGGGATGATTGCTTCTGTTGGAGCATCAGTTTTAAAGACTGATAATGCTTTTAAAAATCTTGGAAAAAATGCATCTAATACTGCTAAAGAATTGCAAAAAGTCGCTGAGCGCTATCATGAAATAACTCGTGAAATTCAATATTATCAAAAACTTTTAGATAAATTAGCGGATAGCAAAGATAAACTTTATGGAAAAGCTAAAATTGATAATATAAATCAAGAAATTGAAGCTAATAAAAAATTGATTGATTTATAGTCTTAGTTGTATAATTTAATTTTAGCGAATGTAGCTGTGGATCGGTAGGAAGTTCAAAAACAGTTCGGCGGATAGGCAATTTTTAATAAGGAAACATTAGAAATCGATAATTATACTGCTTTATATAATAAAGCTACTACTGATAAATAGAGGGAAGCTTTAGAGTAGTATGAAGAAACTTTAGATAAATTAAAAGAGCAAGAAAAAGCTTTAATTGATTTAAAGAATACAGTTCAAGAATTACATTATGAAAAATTAACTTATGAAGTTGAAGTAAAAATTCAATTAGATGAAAATGATACTAAGAAATTAGAATATTATTTTGATAAATTAAGTGATAATATTTATAAAGCTGCTGAAGCTCTTGGATATTTACAAGGCCAATTTGATCCAGTAATTAGCCAATTAGAAACTTATGAAAATTTCTATGGTCAGTTAAACAATGCTTATTCTAATGGAGAAATTTCTCAAGAAAATTATATTGAAGGTTTACAAGATGTATATGATAATACCTTAGATAATTTAAATGCTTTGTAGGATTTAGATAAAGAAATGCTTGAATATTATGGTAATACTATAGATTTAGCAAATGATGAATTATCTAAATATACAGATCATATGGAGCATTTGACTAGTGTATTGGATCATTATCGTTCTATTATTACTTTGTTAGGTAAAGACAAAGATTATGATAAAGTTTTATCAGTTTTGAATGGAACTGCTTAGACTAAGAAAAATAATTTTGATGCTTCTAAACAATGGTATGAAAGCTTGAAGCGTGAGCGCGATGCAGCGGCCGCAGCTTTAGCCAGTTCAACCGATGAGGCTGAGCGTGAAGTGCTTCAAAAGAATTATGATGCTATATTAGCTGCATTCGATGAAGCGGAAGAGGATATGCTTTCTAAAGCTGAAGAATATGGTAAAGCATTAAAAGAAATTCTTACTACAAAGATGGAACAAGCTGCGGATGAAATGAATAAGCAATTAAGCACTACCAAAGTAAGTATTAATGGTAATAACTTTAATATTTCCGGTTGGGATGCTTTAAATGATGCTTTGGATAGAATGTCTTCTTATCAAGATGAATATTTAACAAAAACTAATTAGATTTATGAAATGAATAAATTACTTAATAATGTTAATTAGGCTATTGATAAGACAAATAATCAAGCAGCTAAAAATAGATATCAGCAATTTACTAAAGAAATTGAATAGTTAAGAGATAAAGATAAATTAAGTCAATTAGAATTAGAAATTGCTTAGGCTAAATATAAAGTGCTTGAAGCACAAATCGCATTAGAGGAAGCTCAAAACGCAAAATCCACAGTTAGATTACAACGTGATAATGAGGGTAATTTTGGTTATGTGTATACCGCAGACCAAGAGAAAGTAAATGACGCGCAATAGGCTTTGGCAGACGCGGAAAATGACTTATATAACATTCGCCTTGATGCGACAAATAAATATGGTCAACAAAAACTTCAATATGAGAAAGAGTTGGCTGAAAAGCTTGCGGAACTTGATTAGAAAGCCGCAGAAGATGCCGTTTACCGCGAGACTACATATCAGCAAGAACGCGCTTTAGTAATTCAACAATATACTGATCTAATTACTACTGCTGGAAACCTTTATGCGAAAGCGCAAGAAGAGGATAGTAGAGTCGTTCAAGACGCTTGGGTAAATTCTTTTGATATTATCAAAGATAATAGTAATAGTTGGAAAGATACTATTACTGAAAACACTAATATTATCAATGATACATTTAAAGAATGGCAAGATAGCATGGATGAAATTAGTAAAATTGTTGGTGATGATTTAAAAGATACTCAATAGAAAGTTAAAGATGTTACTGATGAAAGTAATAAACTTTATCAAGAAGTATCTAATAAAGTTATCCCCGCTCTTGAAAGCGAGTTAAGTTCTGTTCGTAGTGCTACTGAGGCTTGGGCACAACATCGTCAGCAATTACTTGATACTATTAGAGCTTATGAAGAGCTTTTGAACGCTATTCAAGCAACATTGCGCGCTTAGAGCGGATTTGGTAGCGATAGTGGTGGAGACACTGACTGGGCGGCCATGATGGGCACTGTGGCTTATGGTTCCGCGCAATATAATCAATATAAAAGAAATCGTGAAGAAAAAATTGCTAATGGTGGTAGTATCAATGAAGATACTACGGCTCGAGTTGACGCATATTATAAATTGCTAAGTGAAGGAAAAATTTCTGGTAAACTTCCTAATGATAAATATAGTTTTACTTAGCTTACTGATTAGGAATGGAGAGATTTAGTCGGATTTAGAAGTGGTGGTTATACTGGCACTTGGAATGATAGCGGAAAATTAGCGTTCTTACATTAGAAAGAATTAGTTCTTAATGCTGATGATACGGAAAATATGTTAGCTTCTATCCAATTAGTTAGATAGATCGCTAAACAATTAGATTTCAATAGTCAACAAATCTCTACTCTTTCTTCTTCTGGATTTACTGTTAGTTCTCAAGATGGAACATTAGAATAGAATGTTAGAATTGAAGCTAGTTTCCCGAATGCTACTGATAGATACGAAATTCAAGAAGCATTTAATACATTAGTTAATGTAGCTTCTCAGTATGCCAATAGAAAATAAAATTAAGGGTGAAGTCTATAAGACTTCACCCTTTTTCTTTTTGGGTAATTATATTGAATAAAACTAACTAATTTTTTAGAAAATTATAGAGTAATGAGTAAAAGGAGGGATTATTTTGGCTGATAACGCACTAAATATTCAAGAAAGTTTATGTCAAGCAATGAGTATTATTGCTAATTCAAGTGTTGATAAAGTTAAATTTGATAGTACCATTGAATGTACTATTATTGATGCCACTGACAAACTTATTGGTAAGTATAAGGTTAAAAATGAATCTTATGCTGAATTTTATGCTTATTCCCAAATAACCACTTATAACAAAGGCGATAAAGTATATGTATAGATCCCAAAAGGAGACTATAATAGCACTAAATTTATTGTCGGTAAAAAGACAGATAAAAATGAAGATAAACCATATAATTTTATCAATCCTTTTAATACTTTTATTGATTTAACTGGCAATTTTTTTATTGCCAAAGACAATAATAAAGAAGTTTGGAGCATCTTAGCCAATGGTAATGGAGAGGAAATTGAGATTACTCCAAATGGCGGAATTACCTTTACTGATGAGCAATAGGGATTTACGCGGTTGGGGCTGCGTGCCGATTTTCGCGCCTGGCTTGAAACGCTTGGCGTAGTAAGTGGTAATTATGGATTAAAATTAAATATATATGGTATTAAAGATGATACTGCGGACAATATTAAAAAAATAGAAAATAGTATTAAAAATAATGGAGAAATCCCTTTAATTGCATCTATTGATTTAGATACTAATGATATGTATGGCAATCCTTATAATTTTGAAGGATATTATTCTCAAGAAATTGTTATTGATACTAGCGCAGTAGCTAAAATATATAATATAAAAATATTTTTATATCAAAAAGGTAATTTTAAAGATAGTAATAATAATTTAATTAGTTATACCAATGATTTCAATATGTCAATTCCGCCTAATAATATCTTTGTAAAAGATATATATATGGGATTAGGTATTTCCGCGGATGAAATAGAAAATGAATATGTAAGACTATATTCATTAGATGGAAGTACTTATGTAATTGACGATAAGGGTTAGATTGATTCTAAAACTATTAAATTGAAATGGGTTCATTTTGATGAAGATGGCAATAGAACTCAAATAACTGAACATAAAAAAGATGATGCTTTTGAAGTTCGTTGGTATATGTATGAATTTGGAGCACCGTCCGCGGATGAGTATTCTGGTGTCTATTGGACAACGATTAAAGATAATAAGAATAATTTTTATTATTAGTTAAAACCGCGCTCTAATAAAAATCAAGAATAGGTTAAAGTAATTATTTTATACAATGGAAAAGTTTATAGAAGTAATATAATTACTTTTAATAATGAAAAACAAGTTCCTAATGATGCGACTATTGATAGTTTAAATGCTTTGTCTATTCACTGTGAAGATTAGACTAATGGTAATTATTTAATTTATAATTAGGCTAATTATTTGATGAATAGATCAGATGGAAAAATTAGTCGTAAACTAACCTTACATTTTGATTCTAAAACTTATGCTATTAGCAATGGTATAATTGGTAAAAATTAGAATGGAGAAAGTAAATTAGTTGAAGCTTAGAGAGTAATTTGGCAGATTCCTATTAAGAATACTATGCTTAATTTTGGTATTAAAGATGATGGAACTGATGCTACTTACAAAGAAATCATTATTGATTTAACTAATGAAAACGTCAGTGTTTCTCCTGGAGAATTTTCTTTAAACTACACCATTAATACTTTTTATAGTAGCAATAAATCTAACAATACTGTAATTGCTAAAATAGAAAAGGATGGTATCGTTTATACTGCTATTAAAGATTTCACTTTTGGATAGGCAGGAACTAATGGTACTGACTGCACTTTGGTGATTGATATGGTGGCTCACGAAAATTTAAATAATAAAGTATTTACTGCTATAAAAAGCGGTATGAGAGATAATTATACTTTTAGAGCTTAGTTATATGATAATGAAGGTAAAGAAATTACTGATTTTAAAAATTGTAGCTGGATTTGGAGTTTTATGTCTGGATCAACGGTTAATAATGTTGATTTATAGAATACTAATAATTAGAATTGCATGTTAAGAGTTAATACTACAAATTCTATAATGAATAATTTAATTATTTTATAGGTAAAGTTATCTGGCTGGGGAGATTACGATTTAACTGCTTATTATCCAGTTCCTATTACGACTTTAGATAATGCTTATATAAATGGTCCAACAGAGGTAATTTATTTAAGTAATGGTGAACCTACATTTTCTAAAGAACCTTATAAATTATTTATAGATAGAAAAATAGATGAAACTGTGACTTGGAGCATTTATTCTAGCAATTTTGATGATGCTTTTATTGGTAAAGTTAATTATAATAAGGATAAAAAAGAATATAGATTAAGTCCTATGAGTTTTTACGTTGATGGGGTAAGCGTTTATGGAGTTCAAGGAAAATAGGGAAATAAGATAGTTTGGACATAGCCTATTTTAGTATTATAGAATAAATATCCATCTGCTATGGTAAATAGATGGGATGGAAAATTTTATACTGATGTAGAAAATAATTTTTTAGGTGTAGCTTAGATCGCTGCAGGTAAAAAAGATAAAAATGCTAATACTTTTACCGGAGTATTAATTGGTGATTTTGGAACAAAACAAAATGCAGATTCAAGTATTTCTTATAATACTGGTGTTTATGGATATAATAATGGATAGCAAGTTTATGCTTTAAAAGATGACGGAACTGCTACTTTTGGTAAATCTAGCACAGGATAGATTATAATTAATGGAACTTCAAGCATTATAGAATCTAAAGATTTTAAATATGCTTATAATAAGTCGGGAGCTAGCGTGATAACAGGGTTAAGTTTAGATTTATTAAATGGTAAAATCTATGCTTAGTCTGGTACTTTTAGTGATAATATTAAAATTAATTATAATGGTTCTACGGGATAGCCTTGGTATATTTAGTATGGAGCGGGAGAAAAATCATTAAGTGATATATTAAATGCAATTGGTAGCGCTGCTGCTGAAGCTAAAAGTGCCGCTAGTGCGGCGGGGGCTGCTGCTACTAAAGCTCAATAGGCAGCAGATGCAGCCGCGGATGTGGCGGAAACAGCTGCTTCAATTTCTATAGTAGCTAGCAATGCTGCGTCTAATGCATAGAGTGCGGTAGATGATTTAAGTTATTTATCAAAAATTTTGAATTATAAAAATAGTAGTAATATTTATTTAGGTCCTTCTGTTGAATATTCTTCTACTCCCAATTTAACTATTTTTAATGGCACAATTGGCTTAATGGGAGGAACTGGTAATTATCTTAATGTGACTGATAGGTCTATCTATTTACAAGGTCCCGTTGTAATAAATGGTTCATTGACTCTCAATGGAAAAGAAATAACAGGTTAAATTAAAAAGGAGAAAAAGGAAAATGAAAGAACAAGATATTAATTTTTTAAAAGTTTTATACAATACTCTTTCTTTAGTATCAACTAAAGGAGAAGATACTATTCTTATGGGAGAGTGCTTAAAACAATTAAGAGATTTTACAAATAGATTAATAGATCTTCAAGAGGAGAAGAATAACGAAAATAATTAGGAGGGATAAAATGGTTAATAAATTATATCCACCTATTATATCTGGAACTTTACCGGCATTTGTTGGATAGGAAATTACTATTCCATTTCAAATGAATCGTGCAGTTAGTATGGCAGAAGTTTCAGGATTATGCTATATAATTAAAACAGTATCAAGTAATGTTGTAATCGCTTAGGGAACAACCGCGGATTTTACTCCAAGCAAAGTCCGAGGTTGCTTAGAACAAGGGTTTATTACTTTCAATATAAATCTTAAATCAATTATTAATAATGGAAAACCTATCCAATATAAATTAAATCCAGGATAGTCTTATAAAATTCAATTAGCATATATTAATACTAATGGAATAGTTGGATATTATTCTACAGTTGGTATTGCTAAATGTACGACTAAGCCCGCAGTTTATATAAAAGGTTTTGAAGATAATTTAGTAGGAATAAATAAAACAAATTTTATTGGAGTATATAGCCAAAAAGAAAAAAATGATGATATTACTGAAAAAGTTTATTCATATAGATTTAAAGTATATGATGAAAATGGTAATATTTTTGCTGATAGTGGAGAGCAATTACATAATTCAATTAATGATACAGAATTAAATGAAAGTTATGATAGTTTTGAATTAAATAAGGAATTACAAAAAAATAAGAATTATTTTATTCAATATTCTATAACCACTATTAATAATTATGAAGCAGAAAGTATTCGCTATCAAATTATTAATAGAGAAACTATTAATCCAGAATTACAAGCAACTCTTTCTGCGATTATGGATGAAAATAATGGATATGTAAAAATTAATTTAAATGGAATCCGTGATAAAAAGACAGGATTAGAGGTTCCCGCGACAGGAGCTTTTGCTTTATTAAGAGCCAGTAGTGAAGATGATTTTAATACGTGGAATACAATATTAAAGTTTAAATTAGTTGGTGAAACTCCTTCAAGAGAATTGTATAAAGATTTTACTGTTGAGCATGGATTTAGTTATCAATATGCGGTGTAGCAATATAGTGATGAAACCGCGGTCCGCAGCAATAAAATTTTCTCTAATACGATATATAGTATTTTTGAAGATAGTTTTTTATACAGTAAGGGGCAGTTATTAAAAATAAGATTTAATCCAAAAGTAAGTAGTTTTAAAATCAATACTCTTGAAAGTAAAACTGATACTATTGGAAGTCAATATCCTTATATTTTTAGAAATGGAAATACTTATTATCACGAATTTCCTATAAGTGGTTTAATTTCTCACCTTATGGATGAAGACCATTTATTTATAGGTAAATTAGGCGATGATGAAATTAAAGATTTTACATCAACTGATTTAACTAACTATAATATTAATATAGAACGTCAATTTAAAACTAAAGCTTTAGAATTTTTAACTGATGGAGAACCTAAATTATTTAAATCTCCAACAGAAGGAAACTTTATTGTGCGTTTGTTAAATGTAAGTTTAAGCCCAGAAGATAAATTAGGTCGTATGCTTCATACATTTAGCGGAACCGCCTATGAAATTGATAAAGTTAGTTTTGATAATCTTACTACTTATGGATTTATTGATGCGGACCCGCCTGAAAGTGAAATTCTTAAATGGGATAGTGTATCTTTTGATGGATGGTATAAAATTAATGGCTATATTGATGATGTAAATACCTATATTGATAACTTAAAAGATGAAAATTTAACTTAGGCAGAAATTAATAAATTACAAGCAAATAAACAAACTTGTTTAGATAATTTATTACAAACGTTAAGTTTTTATCCTATGTTTGAATTATTATATAATGGAGACCATTATAGCTTATAGACTAAAGATATTTTGGCTAATTCCCCTGCAATAACTATTCGATTTGAAGGTTTTGCGCCTGGAGATAAATTTAATGTTGATGGAGAAGAAATTGTTATTGGCATTACAGGAGCTTATTTAATAGATCACGTAGCTCCTATCCATAGTGTAAAAATAATTGAATTATCCGATGTAGGATTACAACAAGGAACTATTGTATATTCTTATTATGGTAAACAAGCAAGTAAATTTGATACCATTAGTGATATTCAAGTTGCTGATTTACCTTTAGAACAATATTATGGTACTGAAGGTAATATTTTAAATCTTTATAATGATAATTTCAAATATAAAATCACAAAAATTTATTTCTTACGTTTTACGAAGCGCGAAGTATAGAAATTATATACCAATAATAGAATTAATTTTTATATAGCTCCTGATAGGGCATTGGAAGAGAATAATTATACCATGGAAATTAAACGTGAAGATTTTGATCCAACCTTAATTTATCATGTGTATGTAGTTAAAGAAAATGAAGAAAGAGATTATTATATTGATGGTTATACTAAAAAGGAAATTTATGATTCAGGTATTTTAGTAGATGAGAAAAATTGGGCCTGTAATATTAGAATAAATGAAGATAATAAATAGATTATTGGTATAGATCATAAAAATGAATATCAAATAAAAGATTTGACTGATATTACTTCTATTGAAATTGATCCGGGTGTTTTATGCGAATTGTCAGTACAACGTCAAGAAGTGGTTTATTCTTTTGAAAATGATAACCAAACTACTTATAGAATTTTTAATGATTAGACTTATACTACAACAACTATTTATCAATTAAAGCAAAATTGGTTAAGAGCTAAAAAAGCTTTAAAAGATTTTAAAGAATTAGAACAAGATAAAAGCAATCCTGACTTTTCTAACGATGATCCATTCTATAATGTAAATCAAAGTAATATTTAGGATTGTATAAAAAAATACAATAGAAAAGTAGCAGAATTACAAAAGACCATAGACGAAACTTATACTCTATTCATTGATACTTTAAGAAAGGCGGTAGAGGATTATGAAGACTCAAAGACAATATGATACCGACTTTCTTAAAAAGTTAGATGAATTTAAACATAAAGTAGTTTATGCTCGTATTGAGCTATTAACATTTGATGAATTACCAATAGAAAGTATAGAGGGTAAGATAACCGGCGGATCAATTAATATTGATGGAACATCTGCGGTCCGCCGGTCTTGTTCTCTTACTATGGCCACAAATGAGAAATTATATAAACAATATTCTTGGGGTTTAAATTCTAAATTTAGTTTGGCTATTGGATTGGAAAATAAAATTGATAATAAATATCCAGATATTATTTGGTTTAATCAAGGCATTTATTTAATTACGTCTTTTAATACTTCTCAAAGTGCTAGCTCATATAATATTTCTATTCAAGGTAAAGATAAGATGTGTCTATTAAATGGAGACTTAGGAGGAGATTTACCTGCTTCTGTAGATTTTGGACAAGAAGAAGTAATTACTTATAGCTATAATAAACAAAATAATATAACTAAAGATAATTATATAAAAGGTAAATATTGTTATATTGTTAGTAGTGAAGAAGAAGCTAAAAAACATAATATTTATTACATTTCTACTTAGAATAAACAAACTACTTATTATGTTTTAGATGAAGAAGAGTTTAGTAATAAAGAGTATTATTTAAGGGAGAGTTATTTGAATTTAATTTCAATTCCTATTTAGACTATTATTAAAAAACTTCTTACAGTTTATGGTAAAGAAAAAGAAAGTAATATAATTATTAATGATTTAGACCAATATGGTTATGAGCTATTAGCTAATAAATGTGATGAAACTATGTATTTCTTTAAAGATGCGCAAACGAATAGAATAGTTAATGCTTCGATAGGGACAATGCCTACTTTATTAGATATAAATAATAATAAAATAACTGATATGAGTAGTATTAAATTCGATAATTTAAATAGTAATAAATTATTAGATGACGTTTTTGAACCGACTAAAGTAAGACTGGTAAATAATGGAACTATTTACACTATTATAAGTCGAATAACTAATGAAACAGTTGGTTATCGTATTTGTGATTTAGTCTATGCAGGAGAACTTATTACGAGTGTTGGCGAAAATATAACTAATGTATTAGACAAAATTAAAAATATGCTAAGTTGTTTTGAGTATTACTATGATATAGATGGTAGATTTATTTTTTAGCGAAAGAAATTTTATGAATACCAGTCTTGGAATAATATAGTGAATAATTCTAATGGAGATAGTTATATTGAGCCTGCGGTTTATTCTTCTTCTTCAATCTATTCTTTTAGAGATGGGTAGACGGTTATTTCTTTTAATAATACTCCATAGATTACTAATCTAAGAAATGATTTTTCTATTTGGGGATAGAGAGAAAGTGTTAGTGGGGCAGAAATCCCTATCCATTTAAGATATGCAATAGATCAGAAACCTATTCAATATACCACAATTATTGTGAATGATAATGATATAAATAGGTATAAATCTACAATGTATAATAATGATATTTTTGATACTATGAATCCGCAATTAGAACAAAAGACTTATAAAAACAAATGGTATCAAAGCGAAAATGAACCGGGAGTTATTTATTGTGATTGGCGTGAAGTTTTATATCGTATGGCTGTAGATTATTATCAATATAATTATGCAGATGATTTTACTAGTAAAGTGGCAACCGCTAATCCTGATTTTTATCCTTCTGGAATAACTGGTTATGAAACTTATTATGTAGATTTATTTTCTTTTTGGAGAGATATCTATGATTATGATAAGTTAGATTTCAAAGAAGAAGTAAAAAATAATCCTGAGAATTTAAATTTTTGGTTTGATTTTATTGGGGAAGAAAATGCGGATATCGCTAAATACTCAGTTCAATTAATCGGAGATAGAACAAAAGCAATTAATGATACTAATATAAAAGTTATATGTTATAGAGATACACCTGATGTATTATTTATGACATAGACAGATTATGATTCTATTATTTAGAATAATTATCCAACAGAAAGTGGGTATATTTGGATTAATATTCCTTCTGGATATGATAATTATTTTAAAATTAGTTCTAAAGGTAAGAGCGCAGTTGATGAAATTGAAGATTTACTTTATACAACAGCCTATTGTACGGAAAGTGTTTCAATTTCTACTATTCCAGTTTATTATTTAGAACCTAATAATAGAATTTATATTGAAGATAAAAGAAGTGGCGTTGAAGGAGAATATTTAGTTAATAAAATAACTATTCCATTAACTTATAATGGTTCAATGTCTATTAGTGCCACCAAAGCAATATCAAGAGTATATTAAGGAGGACCACTAAATGGCAAGAAAGATAAGACAAATTCGTTATTATGGTGAAGGTCTTAACTCTAAGAATTATCCAAGTGATGTCAATATGAGTAAACTAATTACAGGAACCGCATTTAAAAATAATAATCAAAATGTGTTGATTACTCAGTTGGGTATTTAGACTTTGCCAGGAACGAAATTTTATTTGAATGATAGCGCTAATGCTATTATTGTTGGGAATACTGGTATTTATGAGTTAGATTTAGAAGGTATTTCTACTATTAATTTAATTAAATTTGATAGAAGTTCTATGAATTTGATTAATCAAAATAAAGAAGCATATCTTATTATAGATTATTTATTTGAGGAGGGTTGATAATGGGTTTTTATGGTAATATAAGCAATACTTCAAAAACGACTTTCACTTTTGATAGAATCTATAATAATAGACTTCAAATGGATAATAATTGTGCCAGTGATGGAGTGTTTTTAGGGCGCTATGTTTTAGTTGAGTATGGCCTTCCGGCTTCTTAGTATATAATAGGCTATCTTGACAATAATGGGAATATGTATGATGACCCTACTGATAGAAGTGATTCTCATATTATTTTATGCGAAAAAGGTAAAATGGTAAAGGTTAATAGAAATAGATATTGGTATTTATATACAGGAGATACCAAATCTGATGGGTCTCCATATTGGAGATATCTTACTAGAATTACTAATGACAGAGTTGATGATGAATAGTATAATAAAAATTATCAAATAGATTATCCAGTTTATGGACGAGGATATGACTCTACAGTTTGGATAAAACAATATGTTAATAACCAAGAAACTTATATTTAGATTGCTGAATTAAATACTGTTGTTCCGAATTTTTCAATTTATCCATTGCTTCCTCAAGACCCATATGTTGCGGTTGATAATACTAATATTGTATATCAACCAGGTAAGTATTATTATTACGATGAAACTGATAGTCATTATAAATTAGATAATAATGATACTAAAACTGAAGGACGTGTTTATTATTTAGAAAGTGAACTTGGACCTGCTATAACCGCGGATCAAAGTAGCACAAATTTACTTTATAAATTAAGAGTTCCCACTAATTTCCAACTTGATTTAGATGATAATAATATCTATTATAATAAAGAAGGATTTAGTAAGACAAAACGTTCTTATGATGGCATTACAGACAATAGTATTAATTATAAATTAAGTTAGTCAGGATATAGATTTTATTATAATGTAGAATAGGATAATGTTGTTGGTGAGCCGATCGAAGATGGCTATGACCGCAAATCTCTTGTTGTAAAGCTTCCTGCTCTTGGCAATGCAGTATGTGAAACTTATGATTTACTTTATGGTCAAAATCGCGATGATTCTGCAACTAATTTTAATAAAACTAACGTTAAGGGTGCTTTAAATACTCTTAACAAAAAAATGAATTTAGGAAAATTAGAGACTAATAAACTTATTTATTTTTCTACTGAAACTGATACTGATATTAATGATAATTATATGAAATCTGCGACTATTCAAGGAGATAATTTAATTTCAATAGATGCAGATATCGAAAAAAATAGTGGAGCTATTAAAATTACTCATAATGATTTAGATGTAAATAAAGCATTAAAAAGTTATGGTAAAGATGTTGATTTTAGTACTTTTGGTTCTTCCATTACTTTGCCTAAATTATTTACTGATAGAGCTGGGCATGTTGTAAAAGAAGAAACATTCTCAATTAGTATCCCAAAAGGCTCTTATGAAAATGCCAAAGAAGGTAATGTTCTTACTTCTTTAAGTTTTATAGATACTACTGGAGCTTTAACGAGTGAGAAATCTTATTTAGGAACTTTAATATTAGGCGAAGGATATACTACTAACGATAAATTAAATACTATCACTAAAGATACAACTCTTAATGATAGTATTAATAAGTTGATTGATAATAGTGATAGCAAATATAATACTTTATTAGGACAAACTAGTAATAATTTTGGTAAAGACACTGTTCCAACTCTTTATGGTTTAAGACAAGGAATTAATAGTGATAGAGATAGTATTGGTAATTTAAGTGATAAAATTGATATTTTAAATGGAGCTGTATCTACTACCAATTCTGTTGCTTATAGTATTAAATAGGCTATTGATAAATTAGATAAAACTGATAATAAAGTAGACAAACAATTTGTTACAGCGGTAGAAGAAAAAGATGGTTTAATAACTGTTTCAAGAAGCGCCTTGCAAGAAAGTGATTTACCTATTACTTTTGATGGAACTTATAGTAATAGTAATAAAGTTGCTACTATGAGTAGTTTAAATACTTTAAAAGCAAATCTTTTAGGTGATTATACTGGCACATTAGCTGATGTAAATACATTAGCAAATAGTAAATTAAATGAAAGCGCGGTGCGCAGTCTTACATATAATGCGACTTCTGGAAATAATGGAGCTAAAACAATAGCAGAGATGTTTGATTTAATTGTAGAATTATAGAATAAAAATACACAGTTAAATACAACTATCAAAGCATTATAGGATAAAGATATTGAATTAAATAATTTAATTGCTGGATTAAGAACTGATGTTGATGCTTTAAAAAATGGCTCAAATAATACTGATACTCCATCTGAAACAACTTAATTTAAATAAAGGGTTTGGTCTTAATAGGCCAAACCCTTTTAGTATTGATTAAAAAGATTTTATAAATAATAGAAAGGAGTCGATTATCTTGCCTAATACATTAAATAAATATGTAAAATTTGTCAGAGGTTCTAAAACCGCTTTTGAAAATTTAGGGACGAAAAGAGACAATGATACTTTATATTTTATTTATGGGGAAAATGATTCTTCTGGAGAACTTTATTTAGGTAGTCGTCTAATTTGCGGTGGAATTAGTTCCGCAGGTAAGTTAAGCGATTTAAGTGATATTGTTCTTAATGAAGTTAAGACAAATCAAGTTTTAATTTATAATGGAGAATAGAAAAAATGGGTTAATTAGGGTTTAGAAAATAATGAGACTTTAATTAATTCTATTGTTGAAAAATTATCTACAGAAGAAAATTTAGCTAAATTAGCTCCTGTTTTTAAGGGCACAGTCCCGGGTTTAGTTCCTGTTTCTCTACATGAAACTAAAGGAAAACATATTCTTACCGACGCTGGTACATGGATTGATATGCCAATAGGAACATTAACTTAGGGAGATATTGAAACAATTAATATAGCTAATAAATATTTAGTAGATAAGAGCCCTGATAATTTGGTAACTCGTGTTGAAGCAGTTGAACAAACTGTTTCTTGGTCTGATATTTAAAGGAGTGAAAAAGATTGAACGTTAAATTTTTAAAAGGCTCTCAAGCCGAATTTGAAAAGGTGGCAGGTAGATATAAACCTGGTGCGTTTTATTTAGTAATTAATGATAATAAATCCGCAGAGGACTATAAAAAGCCAAGCCGTCTTTATTATGGCGTAGATGAAAATAATTGTGTTCCTGTAAATCAAGGTATTAATGTAGTTGATACCACCGCAGGTTTACCTCAAAGTTTTACTCAAAACACCGCGGGCGAATTTTATTATGTAAAAGATAAAAATATTTTATGTATTAATAATGGTAAAGGTTGGGTTCAAACTAATACCGATACTGTTTTAGATACTAGCAAAAAAAATAGTAATGTATCAGTAAATAGTAATCCTGAAAAACCTAATGGAGTTTCTATAACTAATACTATTGCTGATAGTAGTGGTAATATTATTACTGAGACTTATGATATTATAGGTAGCGATTATATCCAAATTGAAGCAGTTCCCGCGGTTGATGATAAAGGTGTAGACACTGTTAAACTGAGTTTAAAAGGAATTAATTATCAGTTAGGTTCTTCTTTAAAGGAAAAAACTTTAAATGTTAATTTAAAGAATGCTGATACTGATGTAGGTAATTTTAATATTATCGCTGGTAGTAATGTTAATATTGCTGAAACTTCTACAGGAAATTATACTTTAAGTGTAAATAAAGCTGTTGATAGTATTGATATAGTTAATCATGTTGGTGGCACTGGTTTTACTGCTTCTATTAGTGGCCCTGGTGTTGAAGGAGCTGGTAACGGTACAACCTTATCTGCTGATATCGATCCAGAAATTGCTTTAGAAGGTAAGACTGGTAGCTACAAATTTAAAGATGGTGTTTTAACTCTTCCTGTTTATAGTAAGCAAGATATTGATAATCAACTTAGAACCATTAATGCTATGGTATTCCGTGGCGGATTCCAAGTTAAAGATGGAGCTATTGCCTATGATAATTCTGATATTACTGAAATTACTGAAGGTAATACTTTTATTTATACTGGAGCTGAAGATACTCTTTGGAATGGTCATTATTTACGTCCTGGTGATTTAATTATTGCTTCTGGGGAAGAGGTTAATGGCGTTATTACTGGTACTATTAATTGGACTTATGTCCCTTCTGCTGATGATCCTGTTACTGAAGTTGAAGGAGCCAATGATAATAGTACTGCTGGTTTTATCATTAAACTTGGTTCTACCAAAAAACTTTTAGATTATGCTCTTAATGGTGAAAGCGGTATTGTTTTAGAAACAGAAGTTTTAACAGATTCAAAAGGTCAACCTACTAATTCTAAAGTTGTTACTATTAAACATAGTAATACTTTAACTGTAAATACTCCAGTTTCTCAATCCTATGCTGATGAACAAACTATTACTATTAATGAGCCAACTGAAATTGATGCTCAAGGGCATGTAATTAAATCTACTCAAAAAACTTTTACTGTAAAAAATACTCATCAAGAAATTGCTAATGCAGATTATACGGTAAATGGTACTGATACTTTAATTCCTAATCTTAAAGTTGCTGGTGCTGATCTTGAAGGCAAACCGCTTGTTTTTGCTAGTAATAGCCTAAAGGTTAATGTTTCTGCGGCGACTGCAACTGATAATGCTAAAGTTAATTTTGAGTTAGAGTGGGGAACATTCTAAGGGCAATACTATTTAATAATAAATATAATTTTTTCTATTTTATATAGAAGAATGTTTTTATGGGGAAAGATGAAATATTCTTTCCCCATATTTTTTTTAGGATAGAAAGGAGTAAATTATGTCTAAGATACGTTTTCGTCCTGTGCAAGGTCCAGAAGAAAAAATAAAAGAATATCCTCAAAGCGATGGATATTTTTATGTGGCAACAGATACAGGTCGAGTTTATTTAGATACGGCAACTGAAAATAAAATGCCAATAGGGTCTAGTGGTGTTCAGGTAATTTACGGTACAGATAATACTGTGGAAATTGAATATGATGCGGATGAAAACCCAGTGGCTTATTTAATTCTTTTATCAAAATTATCTATAACAAATTGTCATATAGATGATTTAATTTTAAATTTAGACGGATGTTTTTATCGAATTTTAGGTTTTGCTTTAAATGAAAACCGCGAAGAATGTGCGAGATGTGAAAAATTAACTGTCGCCGGGGCGGGCGGTGGCGGAGGAGACTCTGAACAAAAAGTTTTAGGAACTGTTTCTTTAACAAGAATTCCACCCGATAGTCCTGTTGATATCTTAAATGAAGAAAATGTTAAAGTAAGAGTTTTGGTTAAATGTAGAACTGTTGGTGGCGTTCCGCAATCTTCTTCTGTGCAAGGAATTATAACTATAAGTGAAATTAAAAGTGCTACAGAAAAAGAAGTATATTATACTTCTCCTCCTACTACTTATGAACATAATATTTCACAAGAAATTGATTTAACTAATATTTTAAGAAATTCATGTTCTAGTGAGATTAATTTTAGTATTTATTATAATCCTGATGAAGAAAATAATAGATTTTAGAAAAACTCTGATACTATTAATATTAATAAGCATCATCTCTCTTTTAGCTGGAAAGAAAGTAGTTTTAGTAATGATAGTCCAATTGATAATGGACAAATATCTGTTAGTTGGTTAATGTCTGAAGATATCGCCAGATCTGTTGAAGTTTATTTTGATGATTATTTAGTTTTAGATAGAACTTATAGTGATACTGATTCTTCTTCTGAAGATTCTTTTGTTATTACTCCTGATACAAATATATTAGGGGTTGACAAAGTTTCTACTTTAAAAAATTATTTTACTCATGGTGAGCATATAATAAAAGCAAAGTTGTATTTAATGAATAATTCTAAAAAAGGCGCAGGAACAGATTTTATTCAAAAGGAAATTGTTATTCAAGAATCAGGCAATAAAATGCCTTTAATTTGGGTACAAGATTTTAAGACAGAATATTATACTTATGAAACAATAAGAATTCCTTTTAAAGTATTAGACCCAAATAATAATGGAGCTTTTATAACTCTTTATAAAAATGGCGTTCAAGTAGGAACTAGAGAATTAGATAGTTCACAGGTTAGAGAATGGCAATATTGGGAAATTACTAATTTAACTGTAGATGATAGTTCTTATTATACTATTAAAGTTGGTACTGATCCTTATTCTTATTCTCGTAATTTTAATTTTACAATTTTAATTGACCCTTTAAGAGATATGAAGTTAGTAAAAAAAGATAATTTAAAAGTTAATTTTATAGCTACTGGTCGTTCTAATTCAGAAGGAAAATTAGGTCGTGAAACTTATTTAATTAATAATAATAAATATGTAGAATTTAAAAATTTTAATTGGTATAATAATGGGTGGGTTTTTGATGAAAATAATACGACTTGTTTGCGAGTAAGTAATGGTGCAGAAGTATCTATTCCAGTTGGGAAAATGGCTTTTAAAGATGGATCATCATCTGCTACTATTGAGGTTCAATTTAAAATAAAAAATCCTCAAAATTATGCTAAAGTTATAACTAAATATACTAGATATAAAGTAAGTAGAGATAATTGGGAAGATGATGATGCTTGGGATAAATTTAAAGCTCAAAATAAATATCTTAATTATGATGAGTTTTTAACTAAAGAATATTTACCGACAACCAATTATAGCTATGATGATTTAGAGTATAATAAAATAGAACAAGATTTTAATTTAAAGAATTTAGTCTGTGCATATGGTAAATTAGGAAGCTCTGTTTCTCCTGGTATTTATTTTAGTCCATAGGATGCTGTATTTACGGCTAATGGCGCTCAAGAGACAGTTTCAGTTGATTTTATTGAAAATGAAATGTTAAATCTTTCATTTGTTTATACTAAAAAGAAAAGTGATATAGAAGGCGGAAATTCTAAATTATTAGAAATTTTTATGAATGGCGTTTTAACTAGTGTTGTACGTTGTAGTAGTGATGTTTGGAATATTGATTCTGATTTCATTAAATTTATGTCTAACACTTGTGATATTGATATTTATAGTATTAGAGTTTATGATACAGATTTAACCATTCCTGAAATAGTCCAAAATTATGCTTTTGATAAAAGAAGTATAAAACAATGGGATCAAAAAGACCTTTATGAGAACAATACGGTATTAAAAGACGATGTATTCTCTTATACTAAAATGAAAAAGTATAATGATAATCATCCTACTGATCCTTTAATGCCTTATATTATTTTAAGAACTACTAAAAATAATAAAAACAACACAGATAATAGATTACCTTATTCTAAAGCAAAAGGAAGTTAGGAAGGAACTTTAGAATTTGTTAATACGGCTTTAGATGCTGCTTATAATAGTGGCGAGTTAGAAAAAGTTGCTATAAAAGAAGGATGGAAACCTGTAATTGAAGAAAATAAAGAGACTGGGGTAGAAACAATAAAATATACTGCTGTATAGAATTATTATATACATCATTGCCCTAGTTTTATAACTGTTCTTAATGGATGTACTTTCCAAGTTCAAGGCACTTCTTCACAATTTTATCCTCGCCGTAACTATAAAGCTAAATGCAAAGAATCAATGCTTTTAAATAGAGGTCCATTTGCTGAAGAATATAAAAAAGCAGGAGATTAGTATAATGAAGATATAACTAAACATCCTTGCTATTTAGAATGGTTTTATATGGATAATAAGACAGTTGGTACTACTAAATTTACTTTAAAGATAGATTTTATGGAATCTTCTGGAGATTATAATAGAGGATTTGCTAATTTAGTTAATGAAATTTATTCTAAACATCCCGTAGAAGATTATAAAGATTCTTTTGATAATTATAATTTATATGGAAATTTAGAAGATTATCGTACTTCAGTGAAAGGATTCCCAGTTTTAGCTTTCCATTATATGTCTAATGATGATAATACATATTCTAAAGAAAATAGCAGTAATTGTATTTTTATTGGTAAATATAATATGCTATTAGACAAAGGATCAGATGAATGCTATGGATTTAAGCCTAATAAAAAGATTTTACAAAATCAAATTATTGGAAGTCCTAAAATAAGAGATATAGCAGAATGCTGGGAATTTTAGAACAATTCAAGAACTTTTTGCTCTTTCCGCGACCCTTGGAATCGTTATAAATTATCATTTAGAAATCCTAATATGGTAATCCCTCCAGATGGAGATAATCCTGAATTAGTTAAAGGCGCTCCAAAAGTCGTTGATTCTTTTGAACCAAGATATAATCCAAATGATGATTTAATTGCTAAATAGTTATTTAATTTAAAAGACTGGGATGATCCAGATGGAACATAGACTAAGACTGTTGGAGAAGAATTAAAAAATGTAGCTCCTGATAGGCTTATTAAAAAAGAAATAATTGATGAAATTACTGGTGTAAAATCTATTAAATGGATTATAAAAAATCCAGATGGAGAAGAAATAGAATTTAATGTTGGTAATAATACAAGTAAACAAGAATTGCTCTTAGCTTTAATGTCTAACTGGGAAGATGCAGTTAGTTGGGTATGGAGTACTTGTTTAGATTGTGATATTGAATTTGATGATGGACAAAAACTAAAAATTCCATCTATGGGTACTTATACTAAAGTTGATGAATTAGCTGAAGCTATATATGTCCCTAATGTTTACTACATTGAAAATGGAGTTAATGAAAATGGAAAAATTATTTATAAATTAGCTTCTGAAGAATATAATTCTGAAATAAGATATTATAAGTAGGTTAGTGAAAATAATAATTTAAAATATGTAAGTATAAAGCTTACAAATAATCCAGATAAAGTATATAAAACAAATATTTATTATCTTTTAACTGATAGTAAAAATGAAATTTATATATTAAGTTCTGATAAATTTAATTCTTCTTTAGATTATTATTCTTTTGTTAAAAATGAAGATCTTATTGATGAAAGATGGAAATTACCTAAACCAGTAACCTATGATTCTATTATTTATACTAAAGATAGTAAAGAATATCGTCAAGCTAAATTTAAAAATGAATTAAGCAATTTCTTTGATATTGAATATTTGGCTTCTTATCTTTTAATGACAGAAATTTTTGAATGTTATGATTCTCGTGGTAAAAATGCTATGTTTGCTTCTTGGGGGCCCCAAAAAGGTAATATTCAAAGATCTACCGGTAAATAGCATTATATTTGGTATCCTATGTTTTATGATATTGATACTCAATTAGGAATAAATAATACAGGTATTCCTTCTTTTGAATATTACATTGATGCTACTGAAGAAGGAAGTTTTTCAACTAACGATAGTGTTCTTTGGAATAATTTTTATACTTTCTTTAGAAGTAAAATGGTAGATAAGTATAAACAATTAATGGGAACTCAAAATAATTCTTATAGTCCAAATGATTCAAGAGTAAATAAAATTTTTACTAAAGGAGCAGGAAGCGGGGCTAAAAAAAGTGATATTGTAGATAAATGGTATCGTACTGATCCATCGGTATTTCTTGATAGCTATGCCGTTCTAGGAGACAGACCAATTGTTGCCTTAAGTTTAGACGAAGAATTTAAGTATATTATTCCAACAAACTCTAAAGCCAAAGATATGCCAGTGTTTGGTCGTTTGACTGATGGAGGTTCATATGAGGTTGAAGATGATAAATATTTTTATGCTTTGCAAGGAGACAGAAATCTTTATCGCGCGCAATTTTTAGCAAATCGTCTTAATTACATCGACTCTTGGTTGACTGTTGGCACTTATGCTAGAAATGGTGGAGGAAGCTATATTAGAAGTCGTATTTCTGCAAACAATCCTAAGAATACGTCAGATAAATGGATTGAAGGCACTAATACTCAAAATATGGAAGGATTAATTACAAATTCTCAGTATTGGAAAAATGATGCTGAATTCAAAGAGAAAAATCATATGTTCGATGGTGAGTATTGGATTAACATGGAACCCGCGCGCAATGCTTATGTTACTATTGGTACAGATGGAGAGAATTTTCCTTCAAAAAAATATAATGGTTTAGAACCGGTTAAATATGTAGCTCCTGATATTAAAAAAGGAATTATGAGTAGCGGTAATTATAAAGAACAATTATATTACATTTATGGAATGGATCAAATGAAATCTCTTGGTGATTTAAGTAAATTATATTTCCAAGAGTTTGCAGCTGAAGGAAAAATGGAGCGTTTAACTGATTTATTATTAGGATATGATGGAAAAGATGAAAGCGGTAATGAATATTTTAATAATGATGTAAATGACTGGTCTTTTTCAAAAGGCGGAATGCCTTTACTGAAAGAAATGAATCTTTGTAATATTAACTTTAAAAAAGACTAGGGGGCATTAGATTTAACTAAAAGTGAAAAACTTGAAAACTTTAGAAATACTAAATCTAATATCCCGAGAGTTAATTTTGCTCCTGGAGTAGCTTTAAATACTTTATATTTAACCAATCGAACAAATTATTTAAGTTTAATAGAAGCTAATTTATTAACGAAATTAATAACTAACTATATATATCCTGAAAAAAATCCAATTACTGGAAAACTTGAGGTCTCAGATGAAAATCGTGGTTTATATATTCAAGGTCTTACTGATGCCGAAGAAGGAAAAGAAAAAACCGAGATAAGAACTTTTGATATTCGAGGCGGTAATTTAGGTTATAATAGTTATGAATTGTTACGCAAATATATTTCAGCTAGTAAAAATAGTAAATTAGATTTATCTAATTGTATTATTAATTTAAATAATGTTTAGTGGAGTCCATATAGACTTCTGACTGACACTAAAACAACTCTTGATCCAGAAAGAAAATCTTATTATAGAGATAATGGACATTTTTAGTTGGTAGCTATTCCAAAAGATTAGGTTAATAAAATAACAAAATCTGATATTAAAAATAATTAGATTTATTATTTAGATACAATAAATGGAGACAATAATAATCATAGTATAATAACTGATTATAATTTATTAATTGATATTTATAATAATTATAGGGGTCTTAATACTAATAAGCCAGAAATATCTGGTGTTATGTATATAAAAAATAATAATTAGATTGATGAATCTATTATCTAGAATGAGTTATAGGATAAATACCCTGATTTAATAATTTTTGTAGAAAATGTTAAACAAGAATGTTCTGCCAAGTTTATTTTAGAAAAAGAAGATATTGATGGAGTGTTAATTTAGGAGGTTCTAAAAACTTAGAAATTACCCTTATCTAGCAGTAAATTCTTTGATGATCCAACAAATTCTTCTAGCGAAACTTATATTTCTTTTGGTAGTTTACAAGAAAAAATGCCAACTTATGATTTTAAAGGTTGGGAAGATGATACGGGAAAATTAGTAATTACTGTTGGAAAAAATGTAAATGAAGAAGATGTTGTTTTAAAAAGCGATTGGAATTCTTTGTCTTTACAATCTAATAAAATGGATTATATTTTTAAAGCGAGATTTGAGCGCAAATCTTATACGATCACTTTCGTTAATGGTGACCGCGTTATTAATGATTCAACTGTAAAGAAAGTATTTAATTATGGTGAAAGAATTACTGTTCCAGAAGAATTCTATTATTTTAATAATACAGAAGTATCTGATTTACCAGAAGGCGAAGATCCATTAGAATGGACTTGGAAATAGGCTGGATGGGCGGATAAAGATGGAGTTAAAATTGATTTAACTAAACAATTAGCCTATGCTGACCGCGAATTCTACGCTATTGGAGAACCAATTAGTGTTTATAATAATATTTTAATTAATGATTCTACTCATAAATATTATGATATTATAAATTCTGATGGAGAGTTATCATTTGCAATGACTGACTTAGCTAAGAATTTAAAAGGCAAAATTACTTTACCTACAACTTATAATGGTTAGCCAATTACAAGAATTAAATATAGCCAAGTTAACCCATCAGCAGCAGTTGGTATTCAAGTAAATCCTAATATTACTGCGATATTTTTTGCTCCAAAAGATAGCAATAAAATTTCTGTAATAGATGATTATGCTTTTATTTTAGATAGTGGGTTAGAATATTTTCAATTTAGTGATTGTTTAAAGAAAATTGGTACTAAAGCATTTTATCAGTGCCCTTTAAGCCGTAATAACATAATTCCTTATTCTTCTTCTACTGAAGGTTTGACTTTTGGAGCTCAAGCATTTTATCAAAGTAAGATGGGTTCTTATTCTCCTTATAATTTAATTATAGAGGGATGCAAAGACGGTATTCTTAATTTTGATATAAATGCATTTTCTGGCCAGACAATTTTAAATATGTCTGGTAATTAGTTTAAAGGTTATACTGGTGCTATCCAAGTATAGATTGGTACTAATAAACACCCAATTAAACAAATTACAGCAGATAGTTCTGGTAATATTTTTACTCCTCGTCAAACTGGTATGCCTACTGTGGCTAATGGATACACAGGTCGTTTTAGATATTATTATGTTGCTAGTTATGGTGAAAGTATTAAAAATACTTTACATAATATTTATGAAGCAATGATATCCAATAGAGCGAATTTTGAAGAAGAGCCTATTGTAAAGTGAGGATAAATTATGGAAAAAGAAATTGTTTATAGATATATGGGTTCTAACGGTATTATTGAATCTTCTATATAGTTGACAGGAATTCCTGCGACTACTTTGTATAGATTAATAGCAGATTACAATAAGAAATTAACGAGAGATGGAAAAGAATTTTTTTCCATCTCTCCTTTAGTCCCTGAAAGTGAATTAAAAGAATGGTATGAGGTTTAAATAGGCCAGAATACATTGATTTAAATATAAAAAAAATTAGGTTAAATAGGAAAAGAAACTATTTAACCTAATTTTTTTAGAAAGGAAGAGATAGATTTGATAGTTAAAAATGATAGTGTTATCGAACAAGCTAAATGGGAAGAACTTCAAAAGAAAATCAATACTTTAGCTAAAGATAATAAAATAAAAAACGTTAATGGAAAAATCGTTGAAATAAAATCTATTGAAGACTATTATAGTAACATCACTGGTATTGTTCAAATGAAGAAACTAGATCCATCTGTTCTTCGCATACCTTTAGATGAACCTATTATAAATATAAATGCTGATACTCGTCAAATTGAATTAACTAAAGAATTTGGAAAAACTCAATTACTTACTGTTGAAAATGATCATTTGGCAGAAACAATTTATTTTCAAATTGATAGATATTTTGATTTACAAGATTTAGCAGCTGATGATATTAAAATTTATATTTAGTATTATTTAAACGATCAAATTCAAGGTTATTCTGAAGCTATTTGCCCCGATATTGGTACTGCTGGAAAATTAATTTTTGGTTGGCAAATTAGTGATGAAGTAACTAGTGAATCTGGTACTTTATAGTTTTCTATTATTTTCTTTAAAAAGAATCCAAAAGATAATAATAATTTAATGTATGTGTTTAATACATTACCTGCGCAAATGGTTATTAATAAAACTTTAGACATTGATGAAGATTTAGTTACCGCGCAACCTGTTGATTATTTAACGGGGTATTTAGAAAGTTTAATCGATTCAAAGAAATCCGCTGGTTTTGGAGTTCCTGATAATGTGGCTTTCTTGACAAGCATTTTAAATAACAAATCAGTTTATTTAACTGGTGATAAATTATATGCTTTAGCTTATAATGATACTTTAAATAATCCAGATAATACTACTATTGAGTATAAATGGATTTGTAATTATAGAGGAACTAATACTGAATTAAAAAATGGTATTGGTTATGAATACAAAAAAATTGTTGATGATAATAGCATCTTTAGTGGAGATATGGCTTATAATGAAAAATTGACCTATTTTACTAAAAATGGAGATACTTATATTAATAGTAGTAGTGATATTAATCTTGAAAATTATGTTGCTAAAAAGAATGACCTTTATTTAAAAGTTCAATATTGTGAAGTTGATGGATGCGGAAGTTATAGTGTGACAGCATTTGGCACAACCGCGAATCAAGTAAGTAAAGAAGTTAAATGGGCTGGATTAGCTATTTCTGTTGAAGGTATTAGCGAAGATTTTAAAATTATTCTTGATCCCTCCCCTGATAATGGATGTTATTATGGCTCTTCTAATACAATTACTGCTGTTGGATAGAATGATGAAGGAGTTCAATGTACTTATCTTTGGACAAAGAATGGGTCTGAATTTAGTAATGAAAAAACTGTAACTTTAACTCAAGAAGATAATTACACTTTAACAGTTCATGGGTATAAAAATAAAGATAATATAGATTATGGTCCAATTAATTTTACCAATTATTTTGATCCTATTAATTTAGTACCTACTGGTGAAGTAAAAACTGAAAATGGAAAATATATTGTTAATATCACTAATACTAGTGAGTTGGGAAATGGAATTTATGAATATTAGTGGAAAAATGCTGAAGGTGTTACTCAAATAACTACTTCTGGGACTAATAACGCAATAGAAATAAATGAAAATATTACTCAAGTGGCTGTCATTATTAAAAAAGGTGAAAGAAATTCAAAGCCAGGAGTACTTACGATATAAGAGGTAAGATAAATGATAACTAATCCAACTGATTATTATAGAGTTTTACATCAAATACAAGATGAAAATTTTCCAGTAAAATATCCAGCTCTTCCTGCTCCAGAAGATGAAAAATTAGTTTAGGTAAATTTAAATTCAAGGACTATTAGTAATGAAAATAATTATATTACAGTTGAAGGTGACCATGCTGCTGAAATTATTTATTTTGAAATAGATAGATATTTTGACACTATGGATTTAACTAATATGATGTGTATTATTTAGTATATTAATGCTGATAATGAAAAACGCATTTATCCAGTTCCATATTATGATACTTTAACTCATAAAGATAAAATTATTTTTCCTTGGGTTTTAAATTATAGTGCTACTAAAAAATCTGGCAATTTAAATTATATGATAACTTTTTACAAAATAGAAAAAGATTCTAATAATTTATTGTATAATTTAAATACATTGCCAGCAAGCCTTTAGGTTTATTCTAAACTTAATTTAGATTCTATTGTAAAAGAAGAGGATTATTATGTAATTGATGATAGTCAAGTAGTTCAACAAATTTGGGAGCGTTTAGCTCGTTTGGAAGGATTTGTTGGCGGTAATGGGTTGGATGTTTATTGGATTGTTCTTGAATAAATAAACTAAATGGTATAGAATTATTAATTTAATTCTATACCATTAATTTATAGAAAGGAGTTATTGAAGATCGATGGCTCTATTTAAAATTTTAAAAGGAGACTCAAATAATTTAGTTTCCTATGATAATGCTGAAGTAGTTAATGGTAAAATTCCTTTTCCTGCCTTAGATTCAGGAAAAACTTTATTTACAACAGTAGACAGTACTCCTATTACAGAAGGGTATGCTTATTTTACAGAAGACACTCATAAATTTTATATTGATACTAAAGATAAAAGATTAAATTTATATACTGATCATGCAGATTATGCTACTTATGATGAAAATGGACGTAATTTAGCGGAATTGTCAGAAGTATCTTATGAAAATATTGATGACACTGGAAGCAAAATTGGTACAATAAATATTAATGGAATTGAGCATAATGTGACTTGTCCTGCAAATATAGTGAGCAAACCTGTAAATAAATATGTATTTACAGCAAAAGCAAATTAGAATACATTTACCATTCCTTTTGATTTTGATGATAGCAGTGCTTTAACTTTATATTATAATGGTATTATGTTAAAAGAAACAGATCATTATACTGTTAAAGGAAAAGTTATTACTTTAAATGGTTGGACCAGCGAAGCTAATGATTATCTTGCGGTTATGGGTATTGAAGGAGCTGCCGCGATTAATGTAGACGAAAAAGTTGCTTAGATTTAGGAAGCAGTAGATAATGCTGAAATAACTATTAATAATAAAGTAAGTAGTGCTATTAAACAAATTGATGATAAATTAGCAACTGTTCCTGACGACGTAACACAAGCAGTATATAAAAATAAATCTAATATAATGACTGCGGACGGCAGAATTACTATGGATAGCAGCTATGTTCCTACGGCTGATATGGAGTTAGCTACAAAGAAATATGTGGATAATGCCACCCCAGCTCAATTCTCAACTAGTAAAGCTGGTGTTGTTCCAAAGTCAGACGGTAGTACAACAAAATACTTACGTGCTGATGGCGCTTGGGCAACAATAGATAAAACTCCAGTAATTGGCACCACTACCGATTATGCCATTTATATTGGTCCAACTTCACCTGCTTCTGGAACTACACCATTATTATGGATAGACACAACTTCTTCTACGGGCCATTTAAAATATAGAAAATCAACGACTAGTGCTTGGACTCATGTCCCTGTTGCTTGGTCTTAATATAAATATTTATTATGATAAAAAGGAGATAATATTATGGATCAAAATTTGATTAATCAATTATTTCAAGTATGTTTAATTCCTATGCTTGGTGCTTTAACTACTTTTATAGTTATTTGGATTAAAGCAAAAAGTGCGGAATTACAAAAGAAAACCGACAGCGATATTTTAAATAAATATGTGCAAATGGCTACTGACACAATTACTAATTGTGTTATTGCCACTAATCAAACTTATGTAAATTCTCTTAAAGAACAAGGTAAGTTTGATGAAGCTGCTCAAAAAGAAGCATTTTAGAAAACTTATCAAGCAGTATTGCTTATTTTGAGTGATGATGCTAAAGAGTATTTAAATAACGCTTTTGGTGATTTGAATAAATATTTACAAGAGAAGATTGAATCTACAGTAAATAATTATCGTACTCCAAGTGATGATTTAAAACAATAAAAATAAGGGAGACATTCTTAACTGAATGTCTCCCTTATTTTTTTTTATCTAAATGGATTTTTCCATCGTCGATTAATTTCCTCATAGCCTTTTTTAGGAAAGTATAAAACTTCACCATTTTTAAAAGTTAAATTATCTTTATTCATTATTTTAATTTGATTTAAATTAATAATTAAACTTGGCGGGATAAAGACAAAATCTGGATGATAAACTAAAGTTCCTATATAATTTTCAAAAGAAGTTTTTAAAGTTTTACTATTTAGAATTTCATTTTCTAAATGACAGCACAAATTTCGTTTTTGAATATCAGCATATAATACTTTATTTAAATCAATTTTTACTTCTCCATTAGGAATGTCTAAATATTTATATTCGCGTCTTTTTTCTTCTCTAACTTCATGTAAAATAGAAAAAATTTTTTCTTTATTAACAGGTTTTTTGACGAAGTTAAATGCCTTTACTTCATAAGAAGCTACTCCATAATTTATTTGGGAGGAAACAAAAATTATTTTTCCAATATACCCATTTGTTCTTAAAAGATGAGCTATTTCAATACCATCCATTTTTTTGAATGTAATCCCTAAAAAGATTGCATCATAATCAATATTAGAATCAATTAATTTTCCAGGATCAGTAAATTTATATACATATCCCGGCAAATTAAATTCTTTAAAATACTGATTTATTATTTCTTCTAATGAGTCATTTTGCTAATCGCTATTGTCGCAAACACCTACGATAAAAATTTTAATCACCTTCATTTTGTTTATTTTAGAAAAAATTTTTCTATCTTTATATTCTTTCTATATTATAATTATACAAAAATTTTTAAATATTGTAAAATAAAAAATTATAAAGTGTCAAATTTATTTAATTTTAAGTAAGTGAAATTTTTATTCAAAAAGTGTCAGTAATTATAATATATTTACACAAAATAAAAGTCATATAATAATGAAAGGAAAAGATAAAACCTTTCATTATTATATTTCTCCGGAGGTAATAACATGAATACTTATGGTTATCCATAGCAGTAGTATCCAATAGGTAATAATAGACCTATTTATGGAACAACTGCTACGCCTGTGATTCAAAACAATACTACATAGCGAATTAGACCCGTTGCTTCTTTAGAAGAAGTTCGAGCTATGAATATAGATTTTGATGGTTCAGTTTTTTATTTTCCTGACTATGCTAATCGTAGAATTTATACAAAACAAATAAATATGGATGGAACAGCTTCTATTAATATGTATGAATTAAAGGAAATCCCAAATTCTTCTTAGCCTAATAATGATTATATAACACGAGAAGAATTTAATACTACTTTAACTTCTATTAAAGAAGTATTTGCATAGATCATGGGATCTAATAACGCGGTTGCGCCGTCTTAGGAATCGGGTTAGCCAGCTCAATAGCAACCAGTAGAGAGCAAACCGCAGTTTAATTTTTAAGGAGAGTTTTAAATGACACAATCAATGAATCCAATGCAAATTATTGCTATGATTAAAAACGGTCAAAATCCATAGCAATTAGTTTTATCTATGCTTGAAAATCAAATGGGCGGAACGCCAATGGGCAATAATTTATTACAAATGGCACGGAACGGTCAATCCGATGACATTGAAAAATTTGCTCGTAATTTGTTTGAATCAAGAGGGTTAAATTTCGATAAAGAATTTAATAGTTTTAAGTCCCAAATGGGGTTTAAATAAATAAAATTATAGAAAGAGGTTTTGTTATGTTTAATTACAATTATCCAATGAGCACGCCTAATTATTCATTATCTGATATTGCTGCGGCTTCTGGAAATGGCTATCGTAATAATGATGGCGGAATGTGGGGAGACGGAGCATGGTGGATTATTATCCTGTTCTTATTCTGCTTCAATGGTTGGGGCGGTAATGGCTGGGGTAATAATGGTGCTAATGGTTCTGGTTTCCAAGGCACTACAACTCGAGAAGAAATCAGCTATGGTTTTAACATGAGCGATCTTAAATCTGGGGTTAATGGTTTAGCTTCTAGCCTTTGTAATGGTTTTAGTGGAGTAAACACTAATCTTTTAAGTGGTTTTGCTAATCTTGCTGAAACTAATAATGCTAATACTCGCACTTTACAGAGTGATATCTGCAATATGGGTATGAATAATATGCAGAATACCTTTAGTATTACTCAGGCTATTAATGCTGATACTGTAGCAAGTATGCAGAATACTAATAATTTAACTCAGCAATTAAGTAATATGGCAGCTACTAATGCTCAATGCTGCTGCGAAAATAAACAGTTAATTCAATCTAGTTTTGCTGATCTTAATTATAATCTTGCTAGTATTGCTTGCCAGAATCGTCAGGCTACCGTTGATGGTGTCCGCGATATTATTGACAACAATAATGCTAATATGCGTTCTATTCTTGACTTCCTTGTTCAAGATAAAATTGAGACTCTTACCAGTGAAAATAGCACTCTTAAAAATTAGATTTCTCAAAATCTTCAAAATGCTTATCTTATTGATCAGTTGTCTCCAAAAGCAACTCCTGCTTATATTGTTGCTAATCCTTATACCGGTGTTAGTTATACTAGCTATGGATGCGGATATGGTTCAGGATGCGGTTGCAATTCCTGATTGAAGAAAGAAGGTTAAATTATGGAAATAACGGCTAATGCTTTACAATCAGTTGCTACTGGTTCTAATGTAGTATTCACTAACACAGCTGTTGCTGGAAACTGTTCCATAATGTATCGCGAGGGTAGCGGTTTAGTTACCCTCCGCGGTCTTACGAACGGTCAACGCAGAGCTCGTTTCCGCATTTCATTTGGAGGTAATATAGGACTTCCAACCACTGGAACTGCGGGTGCTATTTCTTTGGCTATAGCTATTAATGGAGAGCCAGTTACTACTTCTACAATGATTTCTACTCCTACGGCTACTGGACAGTTTAATAATGTTTCACGTGCTTTATTCCTCGATGTGTTAGGCGGTTGTTGCACTCAAATTAGTATTGAAAACACGAGTTCATAGGCTATTGATGTTGAAAATGCCAGCTTAATTATTGAGAGAGTGGCATAAGGAGGTTTTTTAAATGTGTGATAAATTCCAAGAAATTAAAAAGCAATTATTAACTCAAGTAGAAAGCCAAATGGCTCATTTAGAATGTGTTGATACAAAGGAAATGGGCGAAGTAATAGATATGATAAAAGACCTTGAAGAGGCCATTTATTATTGCACTATTACTGAAGCTATGAATGAATTACCTGAAACCACACATTATTATACTGAAAAATATAAATCTCCTCATAAAAAAAGAATCTATAAACCTATGACATATGATTATGATTGGGAAGATTATGATTACGATGAACATGAATATGAGATGCCAACGAGTGGGAAATCTCATGAAACCCATGATAGTAGAGAAGGTCGTAGTGGCGTCCACAGAAAGATGTATATAGAAGCCAAAGAACTTCATAAAGATAAGAGTGTTTAGATAAAAGAGTTAGACAAATATCTTCAAGAGTTAAGTTCTGATATAGTAGAAATGATTGAAGATGCTTCTAATGATGAACGTTCTTACATGGAGAAGAAAATCTAGGCTTTAGCATCTAAAATTGGATCTATGAATGGTTAATATTAATAATAGGAATTGGAGGATACTATTAGTATCTTCCAATCATCCTATGTTAATGCGACCTTCTGGAATATATACTTTAGGTTCTTGCGATGATCCTACTTCAACAATTTATATTAATGAAAATATTAGCAATAAAAAATTAAAAAAAGTATTAGCGCATGAATTAACTCATGCTGCTATTTTTAGCTATGATATTTCATTAAAACCAGAAGAAGAAGAATTGATTGCGGATTTGGTGGGAACTTATGGTGAAGAAATTATAAATAATACTAATCTTTTATTTAAATAGATAAAAAAAATAAGGGAATGAAACTATTTTTGTTTCATTCCCTTATTTTTTTTTATTAGTCTTTAAGCGGTAATTTTAAAGTCCTTTCATAGTACTCTTTAGCCTATCCATTTCCACCTAAACCTGCATATACTTTAAAGAATTCGACTAACTATTCATACTGTCCTGAAGTCATATATCCTTGTTTTAAGAAACTTTGACATAACTGAATTAATCTAAATCTATAAGAAGCAAGAATTATTTCAATATATTTCTCACTACTTTTCTTTTCTTCCAATACGAAAGATCTTAAATTATTTAAATCTTCTTTAATTGGAGCTATATGTTCTTCAATTAATTCTTCTAATTGTTCATCTTTCTTTTCTTCTGCCAATTTTTGATACATTTTCATTTGAGTATAAATATATCTACAAAAGGCTAAGAGGCCAGCAGAAATAAGACCAAAAAATATTTCTATAAAATGCTAGGCAATAAAAGCAGACATAAAAAATACCTCCTTCCACTTAACTTCTAATATATTTTAAAAGAAGGGAAGGAGGATTATTTATTTAAGGCCTATTTATTACTCCCAATTAAAATCATTATTGGAACTTTCTTTCGTGAAATATGCGGTATATAAACATATGGCATCACATATATCGTCATTGGCTTTTATATTATATTTTTGCTATACAAAATCAATATCAGCTTGTTTAAGAGTTTCACGTTTAATACTGCGACCGGTTTTAATTCCGAGTTTTTTGCGCCATTCACTAGCCTACATTAATTCTAATGTTTTGGAAGTAAATGAAGAATTAACTCCATGTGCGCCCAACATTACTGCGCCTTGAAGCCACATTAATAAACGTGAAGTGTCAGAATATCCATAAGTTTCAGGATGAACATCTTCCGCAACTATCTTCTCTATATTATATTTTTTTACTAATTCAATAATCTAATCTTGTATTTTTTGTATTCTATCTAAATTATTAGAGGAAATCGCGGTTAGCAGTCCATAATCTAACATTTCTCCCTCATTATTAGATACACAATAACCAGTAGATTTAGTAGATAAATCTAAAAAGAGGATATTCAAGTAATTACCTCCTTTCTTTAAGGTTTGAGGCAATTACTTTGAAGTTGAGCCAAATCCTCCAAGGCGGTCACCAGAAGCATTATCGTCTTCGGTGATTAAATAAGGTTTAATAATACCTTGACCAATAACATCCCCTTTATGAAGTTGAATATCAAAAGGAGATAAATTAATCATTTGAAAATAAATATGTCCTTCATTATCAGGATTATTATAATAGTCTGCGTCAATAATCCCAACGCCATTAGCAAGAATAAGCCAATATTTTAAAGGACAAGAACTGCGAACTGATAATTCAAGATATGTATTATCATTTAATTCACATTTAATTCCAGTAGGCACAAGAGTTGGTTTTGCTTTAAGATTTTTTGTCATATTACCCATATCTTCAAGAGAGATTGAATCAAAATAACGTGTTGGAAATCTATTTAGCAAATTCTTATATGCTGGAATTACAACATCTTCTGCTACTGTAAAATCATAGCCTGCGGATTTCGCTGTTTTTCTTACGGGCAAAACCGCGTCTGGATATTTGCTTACTCGTTCAAACTTCATTAAAAGCTTACCTCATAATTTACATCAATATTACTAATAGGGTCTTTTTCATCATTGAATTTTTTAACAAGAGTGACTTGATACCATTCATCGACAATTTCACCCTTAGCCTTTTTTTCTTTCTTTACTGAACTATACTTAGCTAAAATATATTTAGTTTCAGCCTTAGCCTCATCAATAAGCGCGGCCGCACTTTCTTCATTATCTACACGATAAACTTCTGTAGCACTTACAAGATACTTATTCATTAACCTACCTCAACTTTAATTTTTTTTCTATTGGAATAATTTAAACTATTACTTTCATAAATTTTTGGAATTAATTCATTAATAAAATCTTCAATACCATATAAACGTATAGTATCAGTATCATTCTTATAACAAGATGCTACTAAAACATTTGGAAGATCAGAAATACTACAAGTTCCAATAGTTACTGCCATTCCGTCATCATAAGTTTTAAAAACATTTTGTTCCATTGAAAATAAATTAATATTACAAATAATCATTTAATTACACTCCACAATACCAGCATCATATTGGAATAAATAAAAACAATAAGATTCATTATCAATATTTATCCAAATTTCAATAGCATTATCATTATTTTTTTCCCAACCAACAATACTTCCTAATTCTTGACAAAGTATAATTACCATACTCGCTACAGAACCAGTTGAAATAATTGGAGGAATATTTTTGTGAAAAATGGTATAATAATTATAATCTTTACATAATAACATATAATACATTCCATATTCACTTATTTCATTAATACTACTCATTAATTTATTTAATTCTTCTTCATTAATTGGATCCATTTGTATCATAATATTTTTATTAAAATCATATAAATTCATTCCAGTTTGAAATGTAGTAGAATTATCTGACAAATTATTAGTAGTAGTTCCTATCATTACCCATTCATTTCCAGTGTAACAATATTGTTTCTGATCCTCGCCAGAAATGGCAATAGTTCCTTCTTTGAATTTACGAGGAGAATTATATAATTCTCCCATCGTATTAGTATAAAAAACATTCATTGTTATATAATCTCCTATCTATTTCATAGAAAAATTATATCACAAATTTTCTTTTTTGTCAAGTTTTAAATTAATAATGTTCTAATTGCGGGAACCGCGCAAAGGCAGAGTGATATCTCTTTCCTTTTGGATATATGGTCCATCAATTAGGTAATCAGCGGTTTTTAATATATTCTTAATTCTAATATTATTACTATTCTTTAAATCATCATAAATATATCCAGTCCATATATATATTTTAATGTTTGGATATATTTTTTTAATTTCAGTAATAACTAAATTAGTTAAAAATTCATTTTCAGGGCAGAGAGGTTCTCCACCCATAATACAAAGATTACGCTCAACATTATTCGCATTAATAGCAGTAATTAATTCATCTAATACTTTATTAGTAAATTCTTTACCACCATTAAAATCCCACGTTTCGGGGTTTTGACATCCTTCACAATGGTGCGGACACCCTTGTGTAAAAAATGATACACATACTCCGGGTGCCGCCGCCAAATCATTCTTTATAATTCCTGCATATTTCATATGTCCTTTATTTCCTCCACTTCTAAATCTAAATCATTAACGTCATCTTCATCATCAGTTTCAATATAATAAGCAGAACACTAACAATTAGTATGGTAAGGAGGAAGAGGAATATCTTCTCCTGCTGGATACTCTCCATCCCATTCACTGCATAGATCACCGCAAGTTCCTGATTCAATTACGAGTATTGAAGCTACGGGTCTTATTTTCATTTCCATTAAATGAGTGAATAAATATTTACTTTCATTATTTAATAGACGAGAATACATATTAACGCTAAAACTTTTTAAATTATCTGGAAAATCACCAGATAATCTTTTTTCTTCTAAGTCATCTAAATATTTAATAATTCGCTCATCTAATGTTTTTCCATCTTCTTGAAAAGTTAAATTTGCGATATTCTGTAAATTAAATGGAGCTACTTTTGTGTAAATTTTTCCTAATTCTATATTAATCTCTGAATAAAGATTTTCTAAAGCTTTATAAAATAAATTTATTAGAATAGTTTGATGTTTTTCTGTATTAATTTTTTCATCATTAGCTATCCAAGAAAATATTGTTTTTATAATTGCTTCTAATTCCAAATCAATTTTTTTATTTAATACTTCAGTAGCTTTTTCTAATTTATTTTTTATTTTCTAATGCTTTTTTAAAGGTTTTTTAGAATAATTCATTCTATAACCTCATCATTCTAACATTCCTGTATGTTTCACTCTTGCTTCAACTTCTTTTTGTTTACCCCAGTTAAAAGCAGTTTTATAATTGCCTGTAAGATAACCAGTCACACGACGTAATTGTTGAATATTGTGACTCCCGCACACTGGACAAGAATCATTAAATTCATCACAATAACCACATTCAAGACAAGTATCGTTAGGAACATTTACTGCAAAATAAGGAATATCATGATCCATAGCATAATTAACAATAGTTTCAAGAGCATCAATATTGTGTTTTACAGTAGAATCGAGTTCAACATAAGTGATACATCCTGCGGATGAATAACCAGTTAATTCAGATTCAATATCAATTTTTTCAAACGGACTCATTTCTTTCCACACTGGAACATGAATACTATTAGTGAAAAATTCTCTATCACTAACATTAGGAATAATTCCATACCTTTCTTTAAATTTTGTCATAGCAGTATAACATAAATTTTCTGCTGGAGTATAGTATACACCAAAATTTAATTTATATTTTTCTTTGTATTCAGCGCATCTTTCTTTGAAACGTTTTTCAATCTTTTTAGCAATTTTCATACCGTATTCTGTGGTATGATCTTCTCCAATGAGAATTTGAAGAGTTTCTGCAAGACCAATCTAACCAATAGCAAGAGTTCCGTGTTTAAGAGCGGAACGAATTCCTTCTTCTGGAACATAACCTGCCATAACATTATTTTCATACATAAATCTCGCGGATCCAGGGTCTTGAGAACAAATCCATTCAAAACGTTCCATTAATTGAATACGTGCTTCATTGATTTTTCTATCAAGTAAAGCTAAGAAAACAGGGACAATATCTTCTTCTTGTCCTTCTTTCTAACATTCTTCTTTTGCCATCATCGCAAGAGTTGGAAGAATAATAGTAACTGGACAAATATTTCCACGTCCATCTTTAAGCTGGCCGAATCCATTAATATCCCAGCCATTCGCAGTTCTACATCCCATTGTAGAGAAATAAGTGCGAGGATCATTGATATCATATCCTGCATTGCCAGACCAATCAACATTCGCGTAATTAGGATAAAGGCGTCTCGCGGTGCTTTCTAATGCTAATCTATATAAATCATAATTAGGATCACCAGGTTTGCGATTAACACCTTTCATACATTGGAAAATTCCACAAGGAAAAATTGAAGTTTTATGTAATTTACCAAGACCTTCAATAGAAACATCTAATAATGCCTTAGTTACCATTCTGCCTTCTGGTAAGGTGCAAGTGCCATAATTAATACTCGTAAATGGTAATTGGTTGCCACTACGAGACTGTAAAGTATTAAGATTATGGTAAAGGCCTTCTGCAGCTTGATGAGTCTCACGGGCAGTCATATCATAAGCATAATCATAAGCTTTTTTATAAGTTTCAGAAGCTAATAAATAACTAACTGCATTTTCTTCTTCAGTTTCTGTTGTGGCATTTCGGTATGATTGAATAGGCATTTTTGATATGTCTAAATCTCCTAACACATTATTAACAATATAGTTATAATCATTAGGACTATATAAATATTTAACTCCATCTCTAAAATGCTTCCAAAAAGATTTTCTTACATAAGGAACCATAGTCCAGTCTAAATGAGTGGCACTAACTCCACCAAATTGACAAAGGCTTTGAATTTGGAAAATAACAGCGATTAATTGAAATGCTGTATTAATTGAGCCCGCAGGACGAACATCAGCTTGACGAGTATTAAATCCATTGGCGAGTAAATTATCAAAGGGAATACTTAAACAATTATGAGAACCAACATAATAAGAATCAAGATCGTGAGTATAAATAATATTATCAATATGATTCTTACGAGCCATAGGTGAAAGTAAATAATCAAGCGCAAGTTGTTTTGTAACAACACTACTTGCTTCACCAGTGCGACCGCCGAATGAATGTTCGTCAACATTAGCATTTTGATTTTTTACATTATTACCATCAAGCTTTTCACGAATTGCTTTAATAAAATCATCTTTTTTATTACGAGCAACTTCTTTTTTATATCTATACCTAATATAAGCACGAGCAACATCACGTCGCTCAGAACGCATTAAATAATCTTCAATCCAATCTTGAAGATCTTCTACTCCAACACTTCCATCAGGGAAATGATTTATTTGTCTTTCAATGTCTTCCGCGATATCTTTTGCGGTATCATCTTCATATAGTTTACCATCAACTTCAATAAATGCTTTATTTATTGCGTTAATAATTTTCTTTTTATTAAATTGAGTTATACTTCCATCACGTTTAATAATATACAATTTTTTTGCCTCCAAACTAAATATAGTAGTTCTTTTAGAATATTCTACTATATTTAGTTTTTGTTAGTAAATAATTATTTATCTTGGTCCATTTCCGCCCATTGCTTAACTTTTTGAGTTAAAAGATTAACAATATTATTATAATCTTCTAATGTTTCATTTGCCACAATATTGCACTTAATATCATTCATTAGCTGAAATTGAATTTCATCAGTAGTATATCTTCTAATAATTTCATTTACATCAGGATCTTTTTCTCTATTTAATTGCCTAATTAAGCGTGTCTTTCCTTTAGCGGTGATATAATATATCTCCAATTCAATTCTGTCATCTTTAAGAAGACTTATAATTCCTTCGGGATTAAAAACACCAATATTAACTTTACTATCAGACAAACTATCAATACTTGTGCCATAATACCAATTATTAAAAGAAGTGGTTTCTAACATTTTATTTTCATCAATTAAAGTTAAAAACTGATCATCTGAAACAAAATGATAATTTTTGTCTGCTATTTCTTTTTCACGCTTTGGGCGCGTAGTGTGGCTTATAATAGGATTTAGATATTCCTCTAAGCGGGAAAAGGTAGCCATCATTAGGCTATCTTTTCCTGCACCAGATTTTCCACATAATGCAATAATTTTATACATCTTCTTCAATTCCTCCTTGATAACGAGCATCTTTTAAAACTAAATCGCCATTGGATAAAATTTCATCAATTTTATATAATTGATGCCCTCCAGAAGAAGCATATTTTTTTGACATGAAATTATCTCCATTGCGGATTCCAGAGACTACAATCATATTTCCGCGATTAAACCAAGATTTTTCAACAATATGTTTGGTTCCATCTGCACCGCGCTCTGAAATTTGTTTATCAAACAAACTAAAATATTCTTTTCTAAACTTTACTTCTACAGGACCAGTAGTAGTAAGAATGGTTACAGTGCTTTTAGTTTTATTTTTGGCAATACAAGTTCCGCAAATCTTAAATAACTTATAAATATGAATGGTGTGATTTCCTTTAGTAAAACTTCTATCAACTATTGGGTCTTCTGGGAGTTTAAAGAAATCTACAAATCCGTATTTATCATTGTTAATATTGTTTAATTCATGAGTATGATAATAATAACAAAGAACTTCCATTTCCCAAGCGGATAGATTATTTTTATTAGCGTATTTATCCCAATCATCTTTAAATATTTTTATATTCAGATTATTCAAAATTTCATCTTTGTTATTAGCAATCCAAGTGCGAAATATATCCATCCACTTTTGGTATATACCATTCCAAATATTTTCACTTAAAGAATAATTAGTTCCATCAAATTGAATATTATTATCTTCTCCAATTTCTACTAAGAAATTAATTGCTCGTTCATCAAGTTGATATAAACTGTTATTTTTTGTAGTTTTACAAATTGCTTTTAAATATCTGTTAAATTCATAAATACGGCGAGCCATAATTTGATTTTCATTTTCTTCTGGAAGAAGATCATACTTCATAAGTCCGCCCATATTTTGAAGAGTAATTCTTTTCTTTTTATCGCAAGTTTCCCAAATATACCAAATCATTAATTCTTTTCTATCCATCATATTATCAAAAGCTCCGCCTTTAATAAGAGAAATCATAGCTTGTTTACCTGGCTTAATACGGTATAAAAATTCTTTAGGATTTGAATAAGGGCGATTGGCAATGATTGTATTAACTAATTCATCACCAACATTTAGCATACCTTTTAGTCCAAAAAGGATTTTATTATTTTCAATATCAGGGGCAAATCCAAATTTAGATTTGTTAATATCAGGAAGACCTACTTCAATTCCTGCTTTTTGAATGTCACTAATAGCCTTGGCAATTTTTCCATAATCAGTGGCCGCGGTTTTGCGGATTTTGCCACTTTTGTCAGGAAGATCTTCAAATGTTACTCCATTAGCTAAATCATCACCTTCAGGAGCATAAATATCTACAATCTCTTCTTCACTATTATCTTCAAGGGAACCGCTATTAACAATTAAGCAAGCGGTATCCCAATAGATAGGATTAAAATGAATTACTAAGTAAATCATTTGAATTGCTACAAATGAATAAGGAAGAGAATGATTAAGACTAAATGCGTATCCTAATTGAGGAGCAACCGCGATTTCCCAAAAGTATTCAGCAGATTTTTCATTATCAAATTTACTAAATACTTGTTCTCTCAATTGTGGAATTTTAGCCATTTGTTTTTTAGCAACAATCTTACGCGCAGTATTAGCTTCGCCAAGAGTAAAATGAGCTACATCCATAAGAATTTCCATCATTTGCTCTTGAATAGGACAACATCCATAATATTTATCACAATGTTTATGCATCTTATCAATTAATTCTTGAGGAAGATGCTGAGCTTTCATTTCATTATCAAACACTTTAATACCTGAATGTTGAATGCGATAGTATCTATCTTGCTGCGATTCTTTACCTTTTTCAGACATAAGACGCATCATAGCGTTGGCCGCTGTCATTTCCATAGGGTCTTGGGGCTTAAGGCGTTTCGCAATCGCCAAACCAACTCCCGTAGAAAATTGAAATACATCTAATACATCACCAGCGGCAAGATGGTCCCAAATTGTTTGATCAGTTGTATCTATCACTTCTGGATGAATATATTTATTATAAAATTCTCGTAAAGATAATTCTGGAATCTGCTTATCTTTTAGAAGTAATTGATAACAAGTAATAATTTTGTCAGAAGCTTCAGTTACAAGGAAGTCATATTTTGTGTCTCCTGCGGCTTCCGCTTTATGAAGATCCCAACAAGTAATCATATCTCCACTAGGAGTTCTCATAAATGATGCGGTATCAAATGGATCGTCACCATATAAAATAACGCCAGAAGCATGAGAAGAACGTTTATTAACCATTCCTTCAATATATACAATAATATCCAAAAGACCAGGATATTGATTTACTTCTCGAATAAATGCTTGAACGGGTTTACGATCTTTTTCCTCATTGCCATAAATAACATCATGGATAGGCCATAAAAATCCACGCTCTTGAGGAATTAATGAAGACATATATTGAGCATTATCAACATCAATTCCTTCTGGAAATTCTTCACTTCTATATCCACGGCAAGCAGTTAAAATACTTTGTTTAGTGCCTTCAGTTCCAAATGTAGCAACTTGAACCAATCCCAATTCTCCGCGTTCTTTTCTAATTGCTTTGAAAATCGCGGGACGTTTACTTGGGGCAAGATCAATATCAATATCAGGCAACTCCGCACGCTCCTTATTTAAAAATCTCCAATAAGGAAGTCCCCAACGAATTGGGTCTAATTGAGTAATGCCTAAAAGATAATTAGATAAAAAGCCAGTCGCTGAACCACGTCCAGGACCTACAATACTTCCACATTCCCAAAATAAATTAATATAATGTTGGAAAGTATTAAAATAAGCAAAAAGACAATCATCTAATTTTTCGCCAATATCTTTTATAATATCAGCTTCAATTTCAAGTCGCTCTAAATAATTTTTATTATTATAAAGTTGCTTTTCTTGTAAAGCTTTAATACATTCATTTACCCAATATCGTTCTTGAATATTGTCGCTATTAATTAAAGAACAGATAATTGGATATTTATCAAACCATTCTGAAGGAATAAATCCTTTCTTATAATCCTTTACTTCAACTTTTGGAATAATTTGTTTTCTTTCTAATGAATAAAAAGAAATTTTATTTTGGATCTCTTGAGTGTTATCAAGAATCCAATTTATCAATTCTTTTCCTGTTTTATTATCTTTATCCCAATCATTAGCATAAGGTTCCATTAATTCAAAAATTTCATCACTTGTCATTAAATAAGTAAATTTATAAAAATCGTCAACTTCTCTTTCTCCTGGCTTAGAAGTAAGATATGCTTTATGAATGGGTCTATCTTCTTTAGTTAAATAATGCGTGTCTGTTCCAACTACCATTTTTAAATCAAACGCTTTAGCGATTTGATAAATTTTATGATTTACAATTATTTGCTCAGCATCAGTAGATGGCGCACATTCAAGATAAAAATCATCTTTTCCAAATACTTTAATACAAAAATTGATATAATCAATTATTTGATTATAATATTTAGTTTGAGTTTCAATATCTTTGTTTAATTCAGCTTGGAACATTGGTAAAATACAGCTACCGAGTTCTCCACCAATACAAGCAGTTGTTGCTATAACATGCCCTTTATATTGTTCCATTACCATTTCAAGTTCACTTTTTAAAGTAGGAACTCGTTCCATTCGTCTATCAACATAACTATGAATCCAAGCAATAGAACTTAATTCTCTTAATGCTTTATGTCCAATGGCATCTTTAGCAATAAGAATAAAGTGGTAATATTTTTGTCCGTTATCTCTTGTATCAGTGAGATAAATTTCATTACCAAGAGCAATAGTAAAATCAGGATTTTCTTCTCTTATTTTTTTTGCATATTGATTTACTTCCATATGCGCAGAAAGACATTCATGGTCTGTAATAGTTATTCCTGATAGGCCTAATTCTATCGCTTTGTCAATAAGAACTTGTGGTCTATTAATACAATCTAATAGACGTAAATTTGAATACATTGTATGATTGTGAATCCCGAAATATGATCTCATTCGCACATTCCTTTCATCTTTCATTTATATTTATATAATATCATATTATTTAATAATAATCAAATCGAGAGATATAATTATCGCATATACTACGAATATCTCTTAAAAAATCAGCGAAATCTCTTGACCGAGTTGATATCTTATTCATATTATCACCAATCATAGAATTTAACTTATCTAATTCTACATTTAAATCATGGGTAAAAAGTTCTAAATTAGAGTTTAAATCCTAAGCTAAACCCGCGTCCTTAAGAAACATATTATTTTCAAGTATAGCATTAATACTTAAATTTAAATTAAATGTATTTACCATTATCTTCTTCGTCTCCTTGAACTTTAAATTCAGTATCATAAATACTATTAAATATATCTACAATAATATAAAAAAGACATCTTAAATGAGGCGGAATCCACTGGGGAGATAAGCAAATAAACAATTCGTCAGGAGCATCAATTGTCTCTAAATTACATTCTATAATAGGAGTAGAAGAAAAATTAAATTTTCTATCTTCTGGATAATTAGTTGAATCTTCATTTCTAATCCAAACATAATTTTCTAATTTGCCTTCTTCAAATAAATATTTTACCCAATTTCCACAATTTAAATCTTCAATTTTATTTTCAATGTCTTTATCTGTATAAGCGATATCATGATGATGATCTATATTAATTAAAGATATAGTATCATTTATATTCTTATCAACATAAGTAGCAATCATTTCATGTGAAACAATGAAATGAATGTTTTCTTTTTTCATACTTTTACTTAATTTTAATAAAAGTTGTAAAAGTCTTTTAAAATGAACATAATCGGGTTTAGCAAATTTTAAAATCTCAAAATGAGAACATAATGCTTCCCAATCATCAGTTGAATAATTATTATAAAGTTGAATACAAGGAGACATTATAATATCAAAATCTATTGATAATATTTTTTTCATTTATTACTTCCTTATAATTACTAATTTATCGCTAGCCCTAGTAGCCATAGTATATAAATACTTTTTATGCTCTTCTCGATCAAAAGGATGATTTTCTTCAAATCCTAACACTTTTCCATACTCGCTACCTTGCGCTTTCCAACAGGTAATAGCGTAAGCATAGGAGAAATCAAGTGGAGGATCGAGGCATTGTTTATTATTTCTTAATTGATAGCATTGGCTACCTGTAAGAGTCCCTTCACCGGTGATAAGTTGTTTATAATCAATTGGAGTCCCACAAAATTTATCTCCATCGCTTAAAACAATTTGAGTAAACATATAAGTAATAGGAACTTCTGAAATATAATAAGGGACTCGAATGTCTTCAGTATAAAAATCTTCAATAGTTCCAACAGTGCCATTAGTTAAAGCCCATACTCGGTTCTCAGACATGAAATCCCAGTTATTATGTAATCCAATAATTTTATCTCCAATTTGAGGGACATTAGGATCAAATCCTTTTCTTAATCGGACTACATTATTAATTTTAGTTCTTGTAGCATTTTTAGCACAAATAATCTAATCCGCCCAATCATACATTTCAGGTATAACTTGACTTTTATCATATACTCTTACTTGTTTCCCTTCTGGGCGATAAGAAATTAAAGATTTGCCTTCTCTAATCCACATTGAGAAACGAATAATTTCGCTATCTTGCGCTTGACGCATAATTTCATCGAGAAAAATATGTGGTTTATCTAATACATGATTATTTTCATTAGGATCTACAGGAGGTAATTGACCTGGATCGCCGGCCGCGATAATATAAATACCATGGGTTAGCATTAAGTCCCATAATTTTTTAGGAAGCATTGATACTTCATCGACAACAATTACTTTATATTGGGCCAATTCACTATTATCTTTTGGAAAAAATTTAAAAGTTCCATTAGCCATCATTTTAGCTTTATATAAAAGTTTATGCGCGGTTGTCGCATTCGGGCAGCCCTTTTGTTGAAGCACAGTTGCGGCTTTACCTGTAAATGCTACATAACAAACTTCTTCTTCTGGATCAACATCAAGAGCAGAAATAATAAACTTAATTAAAGTGCTCTTTCCACTTCCCGCGTATCCCGCTATACAAGTCCAACGCTCATGGGCGTAATAGCGCTCAACCGCAATTTTCAATCCTTCTTCTTGTTTACGAGTTAATTCCATTTTCACACTCTCCAGGGTTTAATCTATAATATTTATTTTCATCAGCTATAAAATAATCACAAGCCCATTTTAATGTTCCATAAACACCTGTCGTATGTCTATCTATGTTATCTAATTTAGAAATTAATTCTTGAGCTTTATTATAATAAGAACAATTTTCATAATTAGAACAATAATTACATTGTTCTTTCCAGTAAATCCACATTAATCATGTTCTCCAATTGCTTCATTAAGAATTTGGTAAAAACGCATACAATCTCTTTCATAAAGGTCTCTAGCCACGTTTTCAGCTTCTCTTTTAGAATATCCTTTACTATTAATATACATTTCAATATCTTCCTTCATAGCTTTATAGCGAGCTAATTGGTATCTATAACAAAGACTATCATATATATAACCTTTAGTATGTTTTTCTCTTTTTTCAAAAAATTCTAAACTATTATCGTATTTATAAGCTTTATCAATCATTTCTTTTAAATCCATAATATTTTTCTTCTTTCTTCATTTATATTTATATAATACCATATTTTAATTATTTAGTCAAATTTAGAATATAATAAAGTCATTATCTGTATTATCAGCTTTAATTATCATAGGTGGTCCAAAAGAAATAGTTTTTGTGCGTGGCTGGTTAGATTCAGAAAAAATTTCAGATTTAAGTTTTTCCCCAAAAATTTCTAAATCACTTTTTTCATTTGACTTGTCGGTTTCTTCGTCTGTTCCCGGCCCGAGCAACCACCCTTCTTCTTTATAACCAGGGGTAGAAGCTTTAATCCATAAGTCTGCGATTTCATCTAACACCTTGAACAAATCGTCTTTAGAAGAAATTCCCAGTTCATTTAATTGTTTATTTATTCTATTATTCACTTCATTATATGTATACCCATATGACCTTAAAGATTCTAAAATCTCGTGCAGGGCTTCACCACTTTTTTGTGGGGTTGCCTAATATACCATATTAATGTCATCAGCATAATAATTAAGTTTTCCCATAATCTACTCCATAAATGAAAATAATGGCTATATGAAGAAATAAATCTTCATATAGCCGTAAAATTAATTAGTAAAATAATTATAAGCAGTGGTCGCATTCTTTTGTCTTTGATTTAAAGAACTTGATCCACAACGCTCATAACATTTTGCAAAAGCTTTAGCAACTTCTTTTTCATCATTTAAATTTAAAAAAGAATTAAAATTAAATCCTCTTTTATATGAAGAACCAAAAGTATTAAATTCATATCCAATAGTATTTATTAAGAATTCGCATTGTGTGTCTAAATCAGAATACCAAACACTTGAATATCCTTTACTCCATTGACAAATTCCATAATAATATTTATTAGAAGCAGTTGGCTGTAAAGATAAAGTATTACCGCCACACTCTGCCATCATATTACCCAAAATACCTGCGCAAACCGCGTCATTCCATTCTTGGTCTTTCATATAAAGCCAAATTTCTGTCGCTACTGGATAAGTAGATGATTTATCATTCCATTGAGAATTAATTTTATCTAAACGATTCTGATAAATTTCCAAATATCCATTAGCAGTTTCATATTCTTTTTTAGCAAATTCAATAATAGGATGATTTTCATCATACCCTAATGCTCTCGTTGCTTCGGCTAAGTCATGAGCACTATTCACAATCTCTTGATACTCTTGGATTAGAGATTTGAGCTCTTTACGGTTAACTGTATCATTAATTTCTCTATCCATAGGCTCCATATCAATAGTTTCTTCTGGTAAAAAATTATATACAGTTGATGATTCAGAAGGGATGTAAGCTTCCGAAAAAGTAGTGATTTCGCTATAATTTAAAGCAAGAGCTGATGTTTGTAAAATAAAAATTAATACAAAACAAATAATACTTCCTGCTAAAATCTTATATCTTTTCATAAATGATTTCCTCCTAATAGGTTTCTTAAGTCTATTAGTCGTAGTGTCAATTATTAAAAATAATAAGCAGCCCTATCTACAATTTCGTAATCTTCTATAATAATCTAAGGACTAATATTATTATTCCATATATTTCGTTCGCATTTACCAACGATATTAATTGTCACATAACCCTATTCAGAATACAATTTCTCGTATTCCTCCTCGGACGACTTAAACTTGATTAAACTGATGCCATCTGGCATAGTTATCTTCAAGGTAGGATTTTTATCTTTTGACATTAAAGTTAAGTTATTTGATGCAACTTTTATTCCTTCAACGGCAATAGATGCTTCTTCTACCCCTTGGCCCCAAAGTGGTTTAAGTTGAGCAATATCAATGATATCTTTTCCAACTAAATCATTAGTGTGATAAATAAAATCAACACTATAAATTGGGGTGAAATCAAAATCTTGTAAAGCAGAATTCGCATATTCAATAAATTTATCAAAATTATCATCAATAATACCAAATCCAAAAGCATTAGGATGTCCTTCCGCATACATAATTAGATTTGATTTTTGACAAAATTCTCTAAAGTCTTTAAGGGCGGATTTGTCGTATCCTCTGCCGGAGCCTTCCCAACAAATTTGTTGAGTTTCTTCATCTATTGTTTTATTAAGAATTAAAACAGGACGTTGATATTTGCTCATTAATTGATTGGCCATTAATCCAGTCAAATTTTTGTCAGCAGCAAATCCATCTAACTTAATTCCTAAGATTTTATTACTTAAAAGATTTTGATTTGCGATTATCTATTCAATTTTTTCCAAGCTAGTGTCTCTGATTTTAGTTTGCCTATTCTTGATATTAGTACAATTACGACAAGCTTGTTCTACTCTTGTTTCTGCTTGACCTTTACATCCACGTTTTGTTGAAGGGACAAGTTCGTATCCCTTAAAATCAAGCATTGACTCGAATAGCATGAGCTTTTCTTCTTGCGTCCCAACACGAGTAGTTGCATTAACTAAAGGAGCAATATAGAAAGCTACTCCAATAGGCGTAATCTCATTATTAAAATGAAACTAATCTCTATTGATTATGCCTCTGAAGTAAGGATTGGTGATTTGTTGTAAGCCTTTATTAATTAAATGTTTTGTTTCAAAATCACGCATATCCATCATGTCGGCCACCATTCCAAGAGCAACTAAATCCAGTATATGATCCGCATACTGAACATTCATAAGTTTATCAATATAACAACAAAACTTATAAACCATTCCTACGCCAGATAAAGATTTGGTCGGATAATCACATAATTGATTGTTAATAATACAAGCATACTATGATATTTTATCAGCTTCATGGTGGTCTATTACCAACACGTCAATACCATTTTTATATAAATATTCGTGTTCTAAATAATCATTTGATGAAGAATCTGGAGCAATTACTAATTTAATATCTTTATCAATACTATCTGGTATAATTCCGTGTTGTTTTCCTGCATGGACACGATAAAAAATATTGTTTTGCACAAACGCAGGAAAAAGACAGTATAAGTAATTCATGAGTGCGGCCGCCGAAGTATAGCCATCACAATCACTATCTACCTATATAAGAACTTTGTCATTTTGTGCAATATGTTTGACGAGCATTTTTGCGCCATTTTCTATTCTATCAATAGTTGCTGGTTCGATAATGTCGTCATCAGTGGTATTAAGATAATGAGGAATATCTTGTAATTTAATTCCTCTGTTAGTTAGCACCTGTTCGACCGCTGAATACTGCGGGATGCGAGGGGCTTTTAGTTGATAGTCCATAGGCTATTCAACCTCCTTTCATAATACCACCACTATTATTTAAGAATTTCTATAATTTACTTATTCATATCAGTCCTCTCCTACTGGATCACCATAATAATGATAAGCAGTATAAGGAAGGGCTTTTGTGCATGGAAAAATAATAGTTTCAATAACTGAAAGAGGAGTTTGACGAGAAATATAAGAAATATTACACTTGTGACCTCTGGCATTTCCAGTAGAAATAACTACTTTCCAATAATCTTCATTTTCAAAAACTATAGAATAACGATTGATAGATTTATTTTTTTCTATTGGTTTTATACCCATTGCTTTATATTGTTCTTCAATTCTTTCTAATTGTTCAGTTCCTTCAATGAAAGTATTACACCAAACAATACCTGTCATAAACCACTCTCTCCCATCTTATGTCCTAATGGACAAATATGAAAAAGAACAGGAATTTCCATTTCTGTATATCCTTTTTCTAAATCTCCATTATACCTAATTACTTTTCGAGTTTCAATTCCACTTGAGATACAATTACTGGTTTTATCATAATACTTATTACATTTATCGCAATAAATACAATTTCGGAGCAAACTATCTCTTTGTTTTTTTAATCCTTCAATTTGCGCACTCAGTGAAATAATTGTATCATTTATAGAGATAGGAATATCATAATCATCATTCATATAAATATCCTTTCCTTATATAATTGTAAAAATTTTTCTTTACCATCATCAATTGGTGAATCTTTGTATTTTGTAATCATATTTTTATCAAAAATAAAAGATATAAGCACATCATTTTTAAATTTAGTTCTAATCTTTAAAAGATTTAATTTTAAGTGTTGAAATTCCGCATCTCCAATTTCTTGGAATTGTCTATCAAAGGCAATTATAATTTCTTGCGCGCCACTATCTAATAATAATTGAATTTGATGCGAAGAAACATTACTTCCGCAACAAGCTACTGATATATTATTATTCCAACCGAAATCAGTAGCATATTTCAATACTGATTTTTCACTTTCAAAAATAATTGCTTTTTTCATTATGCCAATAGCATTTTTAGACCAATTTAATCCATATAAATTCATTCCAAGAGGATGATTATATAGTTGATTATTTATTTTCATTGGCCTATATTTCCCATATAGTTCCGCTTCGTCTTTACACATAGTGCGTCCGCGCAAGCCCACAAATCTTCCACTAATATCATAATGAGGAATTGTAATTTGATCGGCTCCTGGATAAAAACCAATACGTGCTTTATTAATTACTTCTTGAGAAATTCCCTCATCAAGCCAAGGAATTATTTTAATATTATAATTTAATCTATTTAAAATAGAATCATCATAATCTTTTAAAATAACTTTATTATTTTTTAATTCAATCTCTTGGATACGAGAATAATTTGATAAAATTTTCCAATCATCTAAAGTTTTACCCATATCGTCATCTTTTATCATACCTGATAAACCAAAGCGACGAGCAACCCATAAAACTGAATCATTTAAATCAAATTCTTCATCATATTGAATTTTCATTACTTTAGAACATAATTCAAAAATATCAAAAGTTGAATCGCATCCTGTATAGCATTTAAATAATCCTGTATTTTCATAAAAATAAAGTTTTCTGCTACCTTCTCCAGGAGGATTATGACAAATGGTGGAAGAGAGAATCCCGAATTCTGTATATTCAGGATCTCCACCCCATTCAATTAATAAATCATAAATATTTTCAAGCCCAAGGGCTTGACGAATTTCTGATTTATCAAATACTATCATAAGTAATTACTTTAGAACAATTTCTCATAAGTCCGCACTGTTCATTAACATAATGAACAAGCATTTCCTGCGGACGAAGCTTAGCAAGACTGGGAACGGCTTTATAAGAACGAATAATCTCCTTAGCCATTCTATTACTCATCTTGTATTCAACATTACCACTCTTCATAATTTTTCTCCTTAATTTTAAATTAAATCATTTAATGAAATATTATCTTTATTTAAATATGAAATTCTAATTAAAGGAATTCCATGTTCTTTACAATAATTATTTTTTAATTCATCACATTTTTGCTAATACATAATTTTTTCTTTAGTATTCCATCCTCCAATATAGTTTGTTGAATGTGTTTCTCCATCATATTCGATTAATTTTTTTACCATATTATCATCATCTAATATAGCAAAATCAAATCTTAAATAACCATTTTTAGGAGATAATAAATCAGAAAAAACGTATTCTTTTTTATAACTAATATTATTTTTCTTAAGGATATTTTCTATAATATATTCCCCTTGTGATTGTTTTAAGCAACCACAAGACATAGTAGTTTTTTGTTTTAAACTATTTGAAGATACTTCTGTAATTTTTCCACATTCACATTGGCATTCCCAAATAATGCCTCTTTCTTTAGTCCTTTTTCCGCTATCTTTTAAAACTGTTAATTTACCAAATTTCTAGCCCACTAAATTATTTGAAATTTTTTCTTTGCGTAAACACCCACAAGATTGAGTTAAACCAGAAACTAAGTTTGCTCTTTGTATACTTTTTATTGTACCACAAGAACATTGACAAATCCAATATTGTTGTTTGGATTTTCTTTCTGTATCTAATTTCAATACCGTTAATCTATTAAAAATTTGTCCTGTTAAATCTTTCATTAAATTCATCTCCTCTATTATTTTTAAATGAATAGGAGAGCATTTTAAGAAAAATTGTCCTTGTCAAAAAGCACTTTCTTCTTCAAGAGTAATTTTTATATCATCAATAGGAACAAGTTCATAAGCGTATGTAGTACAAAACATAGGAATAATTCTGCAAGTTCCTAAATCTGCTTTACACCATAAAATAACTCCTTTATATCTACCACGTCTATTTTTATAAACAGACATTTTAATAGTTGGAGTATCAAATAATTTTGTGTTTAGTATTTTTTCCAATGAAATTAAATCATCATCTTGGACATTTAAAAGAATTGATCCATAATCTACTTTATCGGCAATAGATTTTGCTCCACGCAAAAGATTCTGGTCAGGAGTTTTAGAATCAACATAATCACCATTTAACTGTGTTGCTGACATAATAAAAACACCATATTGATTACAAATATCTTTTAATTTATTAGATAGCATAAAAAGTATATTATCTTCACGAAGTTTTACTCCACCACTACGACGAGTAATTTCTTCAAGAATTTTCATACTTGTATGAATATAGTCATGAAATATATATTTTACATCGTGGTCTCGGATACCTTTTTTGATTTCATTTTCAACATCCTGCAATGAAAAATCAGGTAATTCACGAATAAACAATGGACTATCTTTAAGAATTTTCGCAGCTTCTATTACTCGTTCTTTTTCATTTCCTTGATATTCATTATAAATAATATGTTCTTCATTCACATTAGAAAGAAAAGCAAGCATCATTGTTTGAATTTCATTTTTATCTTGCTCTGTAGTTATATACAATACTGGTTCTTGAATTCCGTTTTTAATCCAACTTCCAAAAGTATCATCATAGATTTTATTACAAGCAATATAACACGAATCCGCGATCATAGAACGAGTTTTACCTACACCTGTGGCCGCGGAGCGCAAATAAAACTTTTTAAGTCTTGCACCACGAGTAACTGTATTAATTAATGGCCCATATAGAGGACTTCCTGCTATTGGATGTTGCTCTAAATCATCAAGCAATTCAAAAATTCCATCACCTGCTTGAACCGCAACTCCTTCAACGTCATTTACATACTCATATTTAATTTGTTCTACGCGGTCATCAATTAATTGCGCGATATGCTCTAATGAAGAATTATCAAGATTATCTTCTTGTAATTGTTTTTTTTCAGTATCTAAAATATTATCAGGATCATAAATAAAAGAAACATCAATGCCATATCTGTCATAAGCACGAAGTAGAGACATTTTTTTTAAACGACCATAATAATAATCAAATGATAAAGGTTTCGCATTTTCAGAAACTTTTAATAACCATTCTTCACCTTTATTGACTTTAAATGTAGCTTCATATTTAGGACGAGAAGAAAGAAAATCACTAATATTTTCTAAAGTAATTTTCTAAGCTCCCAATTCATGAATTTTATATATTGCTCCAAAAACAATTCTATGAAATTCATCAGCAAAATCTTCGTCAGTTATTGTATATCTATCAGTAAAATCCAAAAGCTAAGGAGTATTATATACACACCCTATAACTTGTGTAATCGCTGTTGGGTCTACATATTTACTCGGCATTTAAGTCCTCCTATTCATCTAAAAATGTAAAAACTGATCTTTTTCGAGGTTCTTTTTTAGGAATAGGAATTTTTATTTCCTTTAATTTAGGAACGTAATCAATAACATTTTTATCTTTATTGGATTGTTGAATCATCCAAAGATTATAATAATAATTGTAAGCGTCTTTATAAATAAAAGGTATAATACCAATTCCACCATTAGCTTTATTTTTATTATTTCCTTTAACTTCATAAAAATAAACTAAGGCTTTTAACATTCCAGAATATGTATATTGATATTCTCTGATATAATCATTCATTTGCTTGCGAACACGAGCATTAATATATGATTCTCCCAATAAATTTTTTACATATTCTTCAAATTTTTCTTTATCTAAATCTTCTTTTGTTTTTACTTTTTCGGGCGGATTATGAACTTGTAAAGGAGTGTCTTCATTTTCAGCCTATTTAGCACATTCAGGGTGCGCATATCTTCGAGATTTTATTTGAACATAAGGAAACTTATCTCTATCAAAAGTCTGCTGACAATAAATACATTTAACTTTATGTATATAAATTACTCCTTTCCATTACTTTATATAAATATTATACAATATTTTTAAATAAAAGTCAAACCGGAGCGACTTTTATCACTCCGGTTATAAATTATATTTTATTTACTTATTTTCCATTTGAGGAAGAAGATCATCTTTAATTTCACCAACAATTAAAGATACAAATTCTGCCTGTTCAGGAGTAGCGTCAGAAATTTTCTTACCTTTACCCAAATATTTATCAATAATTTGAGTGATACGAGGACCAAAAAATCCAGGATTCTTATTCATCATATCTCCAGCAAGGTTTTGGAATTCAGCCATAAGCGCTTCATAATCATAAGTAGGAGCTTCAGGGGCAACGACCATCTTTTCATCAGTGACAAATTTACCACCATTGTCAGCAGCTTCCTTATCAATAGCCTCATGGATGGCATTAATAAGACTATCATAATTCATAGGAATTTCGCTCTCAATATACTTAAAACGACCACCGCAGTCAATAAGGTCATTACCAGAACGAAGAGTTAAGACAGACATTTGACCTGCTGCTTTTTGATGAGCATACCCATAAACATCAGCCATACCGGTGATAATAGTGCGAGTGGATTGAGAAAGATTTGGTCTTACTGCCACAACCTCAGTGCCATCAGGACGAGTTACAGTTTGTTCTTTTTCATGTCCGATAAAGAAAACAGCATATCCAAGACGAGTTAAGCCTCTAAAGACTTCATTAAATTCATCTTTGAACTTAGACCAACCCTTACCATAACCAAGATCTCCAAGAGATTCAATTTGATTTTGATTACAGATATATTTCTCACAATACTTAGCAGCTTCATCAATAGTATCTACAATAATAGCGTTATACATTGCCTTTACTTCTGGGCGCTTCAAATCACGATAAACTTGCTTCATTTCTGCCCAAGAAGTAATGTCCGCGGCCATAACACCAGGAAGGCAGTTATAACCTTGCTCAAAAGCTAAAAGCAAAGAATTTGGCATTTGAGTTGCTAAAGTAGTCTTACCAGTCTTGGGTTTACCATAAATAAAAGTAATATAACCAGAAAGATCTTTACTTACCTTATGAGGTTGAATTTTAGTTAAATCAATAGCCATTATGTTATTTCTCCTTATTTGTTTTAATTATTATCTTTTTAAGTATTTCTTCTAAATTCAGTATATTACAAAAATCATCATATAAATTAACTTTAGCGCGATGACCTCTTATTGGGAGGTCATCGCTATTTAATGGCTAATTCATGATTAGAATTTAAAACCTTCTGTAGCAGTGGATGCAACAGTAGTAGCAGTAGTAGCATTCTGCTTAGAAGCTTTATATTCATCTTGACGCTGCTTCAAAGTAGCAAGATAAGTCTCACGTGCGGCCATAGCTTCAGTAAGCTCTTTCGCAGTGATAGAACTTTCATCATCCCAAACATAAGGCTCCTTAGCGCCACCGGTAATAACAAAATCCTTACGAGTGCTCTGAACCTCACGGACATTATCGTCACCGAACGCAGACTCTTCACGGATCTCGCGCTTAATTACTTCAGATACCTGACGACCCCAAAGCTTTGTGAATACAGGTTCAGAAGGAGAAGCTCCAAGACCCTCATAATAAGCCATGGCTCCAGGATTAGTAGCTGTAAACTCAACAGGAAGTAAAGATTTGCGGAAATCAAAAATTGCTCCTTTAACAATTACCTTTTCAGGGATATTGTGCTCTTCATCAGCATCAACATGAGTCACATTTGTGATAATCATGTCACACTTAAAAGTATTGCGCTGCTTTTCATCATCAATAAGAGTAGTAGTAGTATGAACAAATCCGCCCTCATTGCGCTTAGTGCTTACAAGCTCTTCCTTGCCATTACGATCAGAATAAAATTCATTAAGACCAATTGCGGAATCGACACGAAGCTTAGCAGCTTTATCTTCTCCATCAGCCATATAATTACCAATTGTACCATCAATAATATTCTGAAGAATACTATATGTAGCATTAGGAGTGCCCTTAGTAGTAGTTTGAGTTACATAAGTAAAGTGAACCTGGACGATATTAGTAAGAGCATTATCAGTAGCAATACTAATAGTACCAGAAATAAAAGGAGTGCCGGGGTTCTTAGAATTTGGTCCGGTTACCTTATTTTCCAAAGCATGTTCGTACAAGATACCTTCAATATGAGTAGCATTTTCCATTACTTTCTTCATAAATAAATTTCTCCTTAATTAAATAAATTCAATAAATTAATATTTTTTCCTTTTTCTGTTAAAGTATAAATAATTGGATCTTGACTAACTTTTTCTACGAAACCATCAGATACTAATTTGCGCATGGAACCCGCGACTCCACGGCTAGACACACCGAGATATTCGGCAATTTCTCTTGATTTAACAAGAGGAATATCTTTATTATTATCTTGCATCCATTTAATAATGGCTTTTCCGCCCTCAGTAAATAGAGGCTTTTCAGTTTCTTCTTTAGCTTTTAACGCTTCCCAATAGATACGAGCATCTTCATTCATTACTACTGGATAGCGGTTTTCATTAGTGGCAACAATTAATTCTTCAACATAATCAATAAATGCTTGTTTCTTACTCATTTTAAAAAGTTTATAACCTTTCTTTATCTTATATAAATATTATATAATATTTATTTAGAAAAATCAAGTTATGATTAATTCACCAATAGTTCTTCCGCATAAGGAAGAGTTTCAATCCATTTACAGAACTCTCTCCATTCGGGAAGGCGATGGTTTTTTCTCTAAATATATATGTTTCTTAAACATCTATAATTAGTAGTTAATCTTGCGGTAAGCAAAAATCCAGCAGGATTAGAGTATAGAATCTCGAGATATTTTTCTTTTCTAATTTCCTCTAACTGCTCAAGCATTTTAATTTTTTCATTTTTATTTTCAGTTTCACAATGCTTAATTCTATCAATAATACTTAAAAGTTTATTATAAATATCAACTTTCTCACGCATTATTTCAATGATTCTTGGATCAACATATTCATTATATTGTTCATTTAAATCAAATTTAGTAATGCAATGCATTGTGGATTGTGAAGATACAAATTCAAGGAATCTATATCTTTCTGCTTCGACCCAAGCTTTATTAGAAAAAGTTAAATCAAAATTAACTCTAATACCAGTTAAAAATTGGGCATGGGCCATATTACCACTTTTTGTGGCAGATATAAGATTCTAACATCTTGTCATATCTTTATCATTAATTGGATGTTGCTCGGTATCCGTTCTCATTGGATATCCAGAAGCAACCATACTTTCTGGCAAGTCATAGACTCTCACATTACTGACGATTTTATTATTTTTCATAATCAATCCTCATTACTTAAAGTATATCCACTTAGATTGTGCCCAAGAGAACGAACAAAACAATCAAGTTCATCAATAAATACCATACTGCCTCTTGGATAATTCCCATTTATATAATCATAATATGAAATAAAATCAATTCCAATAATTCCATATCCTTCTGACTTAATTCTCATAGCATCAGGATTAGAACAAGCAATAATAGCATTTTTCTCTTTGGCCAACAGTATTAATCTACTCGTTTTTCCTGTTCCACGTTTATCAATTATTCTATACATTATTTTATACTATACCCAAATTCCTTAGCTTTAAAATAGTCTTGCCAGTAATCTTCTCGCACATCTAACTCTTCACGAGAACATTCTTCTATTACTTCAAAACTAAAATTTTCTACTCCAATAGCCAACATAGCAGGATAAAGTTTATTGCGCGTGGCGGGCTCTGCGCCGATTCCGCGTTTAATATGTTGTTTCCAACGGGCGGAAAGATCAACTGCTTGGCCCACATAACACATTTGATTTTCTAAATTAGTAATTTTATAAATCCCTGTATGGACTCCGGAGCCAATTACTCGACCAATTAAATCTGTAGTTGGTTTTTCATAATAACTCTTCCAAATTACTTTATTTAAAATATCTTTATCACGAAGTTTCGGTTCAATAGAACGAAGAAGGCTGATTTCATCAATATCTATTTGAGGTAACTATAACTTATAGAAATCAGCTTGGTTTTTAATTTCTTCAGCACGTTTCGCAGCATCAACTGCGGCTGCGACTTCTCTACTATGTAATTGAATTTCTTCATCTAATTTATTTAATTCTTCTTTTTTAGAATCAATTAAATTAGATAATTCTAAAGAACAATCAACAAGAGTTGATTGATATTCATTTTCATATTCTTCTTTAGCTTTTGTATATTTAAATTCTTGTTTATTTAAGTCATATTCAAGACGAACACGAGCATTTTCCATTGATTGCTGATAGAAAATATCTGCAGACTGCTTTGCTTGATTCTATAAAGAATTTAAACTATTTTCAACTTCGTCTCTTTTGGACTAAAGAATATTTAAATTATTTTCTACTTCTTCTTTTTCAGAAGTAATGCTTTTTACTGCCGTTGATAATATTGTATACTAATCATCTAAATCTGAATTTTTATATTCAAGCTCTTTATTTTGTTTTATTATTTCTTCATTAAGTTTTTGAATATTATTTAGTCGTGGACGTAAAATAAAATATATTAAAAATCCACCAATAATAAACGCCAGTATAGCAATTATTAAAGTAAGCATAAATATTTAAAAAAGAAGGGGCAGATATTAAATATCTACCCCTTAATAATTTATATTAATTACTCCGCGTCAGGAGCGTCGGGATCAAAGCTCATGCCAGCGGGAGTGAGAGAGAGGAACTTGACCTGCTTATGAGTGCCATCCTCAAGCTCAACCTCAGCGGGAGTGCGAAGACCGAGACCTTTGCGCTGAATAGCACTGGTAAAAATACCATCAACAGAACGCTTCTCGAGACCGAGAGCCTCAGCAACATCAGCAGCAGTAACTTCCTGACCGTTAACTTCCTTCAAATAATTAAGAACCTTCTTAGAATTTTCCTTCATAGCCATAATAATAATAATCTCCTTTAAATAATTAAATATTTTTTTTTATTTTTTTCTTTTAACCTTTAGGTTATGTAAATATTATAGTAAAAAATTTTTTATTTGTCAAGAATTTTTCCAAGAATTTCTTGAACCATTTCGTCAATGGTTGTAATATCATCAAGACTGTGAACGTGGCTCGAAAGTTCCATAATTTGATTCTGGGCTTTACGAACAGCTTGCGGGTCTTCACTTGTCTGAACGACTAATTCTGCATTAGCAATTTTTTTTGCGAGATTCTTGAGTTCTTTTGTTTTCATTTAAAAATTTTCTTCCTTAATTTTTACAAGTTTATTTTACAAAAAATTTTTTTATTTGTCAAAACATTCCGCCAAAGTGCAGTCGGTAATGTTCTTATCATCGCGGAATCCTTTAAAAAAGCCATGCCTTAAAGTATGCTCTTCATTATTGCGTTGCATACACTGTATAGAAACTACTTGGTTAAGGTATTTTTCAGGTTCCTTAGCAAAAGCTTCTTTAAGTTCATCAGTTAATCCAGAGGATACCGTTCCGATTTCAATAAGATTTCCTTTATCATCATAGGCACCTAACTTCATAGATGTCTTCCATCCATAATAATAGCCTTTGGTAATTGGTTGATAATATTTTTCATCATCTTCTAATAAATTACTTCCATTAGCAGAAGGATTCTTCAAATAATTTTTATAGAAATTTCCTTTTACTAATTGGGGTTTTGACCATCCTGCGAAACAATGATTCTCTTCAAAACAATCATAAAACATTGGAGTTTTTATTTCCCAATAAGGCCAGGTCGTAATTTCCTTACCGTCATAATATTTAGTTGCATCTTCAAATCCAATACAAATACAATCAACATAGTCCATTTTTTTAATTTTAATAGAAGACCATGCCGGTCGCTTATCTGGAACATACGGAGCATCTTTTTTCTTTAAAACTGCGCCTTCTTCACCCGCAGTAAGAGCGGCCGCAGTAAACTCTTGAATATTATCAAGAACTGCATCTGCAAGTTCCATATAAGAATATTGACTTAAATTAAATTTATCCCAAATAGCTTTTAATACCTGATAACGTGTCCAAGCACCCTCATTTTGAATATTAATTCCATTATATTTAATAACATCATGTAAATAATAATGGATTAATCCACTGGACTGCTGACGTTTAATCGCTTCAGGTGCTAAACATCCCATAATTTTAGTCACATCTTTAGAAGTTTTACCTGGATAATAAATTTCACCTATTAAAATAGTGCCGGAAGGTAAATCTTTGAGTGCTTCATGAATATGAGGGACATTTGCCAACTTTTCAGTTAAAATACCAGTATTTGCACTTATATTACGACTAAATAAATAATCATAATGTTCTGTCTTTTCATACTGATACCAATATCCATCTTTTTTCAATTCAGCAAAATATTCACCGCCATTACAAACAACGGGGAAAAGACTCTCTTTACCATCGGGCAATTTCCAAATTTTCATTGCTTGAATACAATCTGCTTCTGGAGCATACTTATCAAGCAATTCTTTAGAGAAACTCATTGATTTATTTCCGTCCTATCTTTAAATATATTATAGAAAAATTTTTTAAAAAAATCAAGTAAAGGAGGATACAATCCTCCTTTATGAAATTTTATACCTTAGTTGCTGATTTAATCTTACTAGACTTAATAATCTGATTGCCAACAGAAATACGCCCAAGAGCAGGAATGTCTTTTGCGGAAACGCAAATAGATGCTTTATCCCCTGTAATAAGTAGATTATCTTCATCAGCAATTAACGCAGTTGCGGTCAATGGACCGGTAGACCCACTCGTTTTATATATATTAAGTCCTTTACCACCACGTTTTTGTAAAGTCAATTCATTTAAAGATAATTTCTTTCCTAAGCCATTTTCGCTAAATACTGCGATAGAATCAGTATCATGTCGAATTGGCATAGTAGAAATTACTTCATCACCTTCATTAAGATTAATACCTTTAACTCCAGCAGTAGCACGAGAGGTCGCAGTAATGTCTGTAGAATTAAATTTAATCCCCATACCATTTTTAGTTGTTAATACAATAGGCTCATCTTTAATTAAACATACAGATGCTAAACTATCGCCTTCGCGCAAACTAATTGCGACAATACCGGTTTTTTTCTTTGTATTAATATACTCTTCCAAAGCCGTTTTCTTTACAAGTCCATTCTTAGTAGTAAATAATACATATTTGGCATCAGTGTCTCTATAAATTGAATACATTGTCTCAGGATTTTCGTCAGGAGCCATATTTACAAGACTCTTAATAGATTGGCCCTGTGAACTATTTGTTCCTACTGGAATATTGTCAACTAAAAGGCGATACATTACACCTTTATTTGAGAAAATCATTAGAGAATCAATGGTATTAGTTCTTAAAACACAAGAGGTAATATCTTCTTGAGATTTAATACCTTTACCATTTTTCTTTTGCGTGCGATAAGAAGCTGTCGGAATACGCTTAATTGTTCCGCCCTCAGTCATTACAACAACACACTTCTCAGGTTCAACATACTCAATTTCTTTGTCTTCTTTCTCTACTGGAGCTTGAATGATTTTAGTAATACGCGCATCACCATAAGTATTTTTAATAGTAATGAAAATCTTTTCAAGTTCATCAGTGGGGTCTTTAAGAATTAAAGCTAAACGCTCACTCTCTTTAATTAAGTTATCTCTTTCCTCTTGGATTTCAACTTTTTCTAAACGAGCTAATCTACTTAATTTAATATCAAGAATTGCTTTAGCTTGGTCTTCATCTAACTTATATTGAGTCATTAAAGCTTGACGAGCAACAACCGCACTTTCGCTCTTTTTAATAAGAGCAATTACGTTATCAATATCTTCAAGTGCTTTAAGGATACCATTTAAAATATGAATACGAGCTTGTGCTTTATCATATTCATATTTTGTTTTTCTTAATATTACATCTTTTTGATGACTAATATAAATTTCAATAAGTTGTTTAAGATTTAAAAGTTTTGGTTTCTTATTAACAAGAGCAACCTGATTAAAACTATATGTTTCTTCAAGACGAGATAACTTATAAAGTTTAGAAATAATAGGCTGAGCACTAACTCCCTTATCAAGTTCAATTACAAAACGCACTCCATCTTTAGTGCTTTCGTCTCTAATAGCAACAATGCCATTTAATTTGCCCTCTTCACAAAGTTTATCAATATCTTCACAAAGAGTATCTTTTGAAACTTTATAAGGAATTGTAGTAAATACAATTAAATCATGTGTTTTTTCATGCTCAATTACATAATCAGCCCTCATACGAGCTCGACCTTTACCAGTTAAATAAGCAGTTTTTAATTCATCTTTATTGATAACAGTTCCACCAGTAGGAAAATCGGGGCCTTGAACAAATTGAAGCAAATCTTCAACTTTACACTTGCTATTGCGCAAAGTGTAAATAATTGCGTCCATAATTTCAGTTAAATTATGTGGGGCAAAAGAACAAGCCATAGCGACTGCAATACCAGTAGTGCCATTTACAAGAAGGTGCGGAATTCGACCCGGCAAATACACTGGTTCGTTTTCAACATCAGTATAAGCTAATTGCCAATCGCAAGTATTCTTTTTAATATCAGCAAGCATTTCTTCGCCAATTTTAGATAACTTACATTCAGTATAACGATATGCTGCTGGCTCTCCACCATCACGGCTACCATTATTGCCATGGAATGAAATTAACGGATAACGCATCGTCCAAGGTTGACTTAAAATACATAAAGCTCCATAAATAGAGCTATCACCATGAGGATGAAAACGGCCCATTGCATCACCGACAGGCTGGGCGCATTTAACAAACTTTTTATTATTAAAGTATCCTTTATCAAACATATCATAAAGAATACGTCTTGCAACTGGTTTTAATCCATCTTCCGCGGATGGAATTGCTCTATCAGTTATTACACTTAAAGAGTAATCCAGAAAGGATTGCTCCACTTCATTAACTATTGGAGTTTTTAGAATCTCTCCCATATTTTTTAAGGACCTCCTCAGCTGTAATTTTTCCAGTAGCAAGACCATCTGCTAACTCATTCCACAAATGGCCATCATGCCCGGAAATTTTTCTTAAATCAATTTTGACTTCTTTTTCTGTTTCATAATAATCTTTAATTAAATCAAGATTTTCTGGAACTTTTTTATTGGATTTAATCCAATTATTACGCTCCCATCCATACATCCAATTGGTAAAAGTATTTACGCAATAGGCTGAATCGCTATATACAGTAGGGATATCATTAGTCCATTCTCCATTGTCATGTTTACCATATTTTTTCAATACATGAAGAATAGCTTTAATTTCTTCTCTGTTATTTGTAGTATCTTCAAAAGCGTTTATTTGACAAGCATCAATTACAACACCGTTCTCAGGATTGCTATCATATTCAATAACAACAAACCCATAACCACCGCTATTATTTTTTTGTCCGTTTTTACGGCACGAACCGTCCGTATAAATTGCTATCATTATTTTTTATACCATATTTTATTAAATCCACTTAAAGAATAGACATTTTTATAATCATTATATACGTCTAACCTTTTTTCTTTATTTTCTTTTCTTCGCTAAATTTCTATCCAAATTTCTTGTTGATTAGAACTAATTTGACTTTTTCTAGCAAAACTTCTTACTTTAGATAAATATTCTTTTGATTTAACATATTCTATAGCTTCAGGACATATATCTATCCAGCTATCACCTTTCCAAATATGTTTAAATCCTGATAAAGAAATTTTTCTACTATATAAAGGATAAACTTCAGACAACATTTTCCCCTAAAGCAATAAAGTTCTAATGTTTTGGACTTCTTGTTCAGTTAAAGAAGAATTTGGATTTTTCTCTCCAGGTAAAGAAGGCCCTCCTTCTCCCCCTTTAGTTTCATTATAACCATTGTTATAAGAATCATAATATTCAATCCAATATTTCTCACGTTCAAATAATTTTTCTTTTGAAGTTAATTCAATTATTTCAAAAGAAAAATTATCAATTCCATATTTTCGGAATGCTTTATGAATACTATAATTATACTAAGGATTTTTTTCTAATATTGATTCTGATTTATGAGAAATCCATCTATGTTCTATATTAACAGAACATCCTATATAAATTTTTTTATTTATATTATTAGTTATTTTATAAATACCACAGCTCATATTCTATTCACCTCATAAGAATATGAAATTATGAATGATTGCCTTAACAAAATTTGTCCGGGCAATCATGTGATGGCCTCCCTAAAAATTCATTTTCTCCACAATCAATATGAAAAGAAGTATTAGTAAAAATAGTAATTTTATCAATAAAATAATCGTTAATAATATTTACTTTATTATCTGGAAATAACTTTTGTAATTGTTCGTGGAGGTCTCTACAAGTAATTATATCAATATCTTTATTAACATGAGCTAAAATAACGTCATCTTTACGAATAGGAATTATTTCAATAGGTGTTCCTTTATAATTACTTACATATCCCTTATCAGTTTTATACATCAATATTGGCCCTTTCTGCATTTAACTCAATGAAAGATTTACGAGGGCCAACTGATTCACCCATCAAATCCATAAATGTTTTATTTACAAGATTCATATCATCCATTGTAATCTGTTTTAAAGTGCGAGTTTCTGGATTCATAACCAATTCCATTTCATGGGTGTCCATTTCTCCAAGACCCTTCATTCGGCCCAACTCAAAAGATCGGTTCATAGTTTTTCTGAATGTTTCAAGAGCAGCGTCATCTTTAAGATATTTAATATTTGTACCCCAAGTCGCTTTATAAAGAGGAGGAACCGCCGCATAAATATAACCTTTTTCAATTAATTCAGGCGCAAACTTCCAAATAAATGTAAGAAACAGAATACGAATATGGCTACCATCAACATCAGCATCCGCTGTGATAATAATCTTACCATAACGTAATTTAGATTCGTCCACAATTACTTTACCATCTTTAACTTCAAGACCAAAAGCATCAATCATCGCACTAATTTCTTTATTTCCTAATGCTTTATGCAAATCTGTCTTTAAAGTATTAAGAATTTTACCTCTTACAGGCAAAACCGCTTGCGTATTGCGATTACGGGCTTCTTTAGTAGGGCCTTCCGCGGAACGACCTTCAACAATAAAAATTTCACATTCGCTTCTATTTTTACTATTGGCATCGCTTAATGTGCCGGGTAAAATAGTTCTTTTCTTCGTATCAACTTTACGAACGGTTTCTTTAGCCTTTTTCGCTTTTTCGCGGGCTGCGCGCGCCAACATTGCCTTATCTACAATAGCTTTAGCATCTTTTGGGTTATTGTCAAGCCAAACTTTTAAATCTTTTGAGACAAGGCGTTGAACAATAGTTCTTGCTTCACTACTGGATAAAACATCTTTGGTTTGACCAGAGAAAACCGGGTCAGGCATAATAAATGAAAGAACAAGACTTAATCCTTCTTTGAGTTCTTCACCAGTGATATTAGCGTCTTTCTCTTTTAAAAGACCTTTATCACGAGCATATTCATTAATAGAAGTAGTAAGTGCTGTTCTAAAACCGGTCAGATGTGTTCCACCACTATTAGGAATTGAATTAGTATAAAGTTTATAAGTATCGCTATAAGTATCGTTATACTCCATAGCAATTTTTACACCAATTCTATCTTCAATATTTTCAGTATAAAAAATTGAAGTAAGAGAAGTTTTATTGCTATTTAAATCTTTAATATAATCAAGAATACCATTTTTTGAAGTAATCTCTTCTTCTGGTTTATCAAGATAAGTAAAATGAAATACCATACCAGGAGAAAGATAAGCTAATTCTTGAATTTGTTTTCTTAAAGCATCATAATCAAGAAGAATACCTTCTTTAAAAATACTTTCATCTGGCAAAAATTTAACCCAAGTTCCGGTCTCTTTACCAGCCCATTTTTCTTCTTGATAATCTTTTAATTTTCCTTTTTCAAAAGACGCAACGGCGTGTTTACCATCGCGGAAAGATGCTACTTGAAAATATCGAGAAAGAGCGTTAGTGGCTTTAGCACCAACGCCGTTCATACCACCAGATGTATTATATCCAGTTTTTCCGTTGCTATCAAATTTTGCACCAGTATGAAGTTTAGTATAAATATTTACCAATGTTTCACTACCATCTTTAGCTTTTCCAAAAGGAACACCACGTCCATTGTCGCGGATTTCAACATAACCATCTTTAGATACTGAAATATCGCAACGAGTACAATGACCATTTAAATATTCATCGACAGCATTTGAAATAATTTCAAGAGTAATATGCTTAACTCCATCGGGCCCAGTAGAACCAATATACATACCTGGTCTAAGACGAATTGCTTCTATACCTTCAAGAGTTTTAATATCTTTTACTCCATAAGAATCTAAATTAATTGTCGTTGTCATTAGATTCCTCCTTAACTTTAGGAATAATTTGATTTAATTTATAATCATAAACTAAATCATTATATAATTTCTTTAAATATTTTTTATTAAGTAATTCTTCAATAGGAGTTCCATTTTTCCATCTAAGAAAAATTACATTAACAAAAGACTTAACAGCTGGATGCATTAAGACCTCTTCACGCTTTTTAAGCCACCAATTTAATTCACTTTCTGCATTGAATTTGTCTTTCATATAGGCGGCTCCCGCACCTAAATAATCATAAAGAAGTTCAACGGTATCTTCATAGGGCATTAATAGTGCTTTTGGATGGCCTACTCCACCATCTTTAATATCATCAATCCAATACTCCCAATGATGAGTGTTGTGGCCTTTATGATGTTGCCATGCTTTACTAAATCCATTAACATCTTTACAATTATCAATTGGAGAACGATTACCGGTCCAATAGTGAGCGGATTCAATGAATTCAATAGGAGTAAACTTAGATAAATCATGCTTAATACCGCGCCAAGGGATACCAGCCATTTTACAATATTTAAATACATACTTTTTATGTGTTAAAACAGTATTTAAATGATTAATATAATTACTCATATTTTTTTCTCCAATAACATATTTCTTTATTTTATAAATATATTATAACAAAAATATTTTGGAAAGTCAAAAAATCGTGGCTTAAAATGCCGATTTAAATAAAACTTGACAGAGATAAAAAATTTTTTGTATAATATATTTAAGAGAAGCGCCCAGAGATATAAATAAAAAAATTGGATAGTATATAAAATATACTATCCAATTTTATATTAAATACCATAATTAGTATCTATAGGATCACTATTATCGCTATAATCGTCTTCGGTATAATAACTCATAGAAGTAGTTTCAGTATTATCTACTGTTGGTGTATTATTTAATTCTTCTTTATAATTATTATAAGCTTCATCAAGCTCTTTCATAACTGAAGCATATTTAACGCCATCTTTAGTATTTTCAGCCATTGATTTTTTATAATAGTATACTTGGCTCACGCCATATGCCGCCCAAGGAAGACTTGCGCTTGCGGTAAGCCAGGGTAAAGAACCCATATATCCATTATAAATACAATAAAATGCTAAAACAATATATGCTAATGTTGAAATCCAAATTAAGGCAGATTCTTGAATTAATAGAGTTTTAGAAAATTCTCTTTTTTGTTTCATATTACACCAATCCTTTATCTTTCATAATTCTATAAAGAACTACAATCATTTCTTCACGAGTCATAAATTTTTTATACATTTTACGATTTAAATTATCGCCTTTAATATATCCTTTACTTTCAGCCCAAGTTCTTTCCGTATCAGACCAAGAACTTGCATTTTTTTCGGCTTGTTGATTTAAATAAACTTCCATCATTTCATTAAATTTATCTTGAGTCATATCTTCATCCTCCTCATTAATATTTATATTATCACCAATTTTTTGTTTAAATAACTACCATTGGTAATCGCCACTTGTTCTATAATAACTATTCATATCAGTTCCGCATAATGGACGAGGACATAATTTACCAGTTACATCATAGTGGCGAATAACGTGGTCCGCAGGTATATTGTATTTCTACATTAATTGCTTTACTAACTGCACTGTATTTTCTAATGCTTTTGGATCAAAATACCAATCAGTATCACTGGCTACAATATTAGATTTATTTATTTTACAAGGTCTTACTTCAATTCCAATAGAATTGGCATTTCTACATTCAGGATGTTTATATCCTTTTCTTGTGCCACAGTGCCAAGCAATATCTTCATCTTTAACACTACGATAAATAATATCTTTTTCATCAATACAATAATGAGCTGATGATTTAGCGACAGGGTTTTTGAAATAATTACTAATATTTTTTGCTGTTCCTAAAGAACCAAAATAATGTATTACAATATATTTTATTTTTCTATTATTGCCTTTTTGATAATTAGATGTTGTTAAATTATCTACAATTTTCATATCTTCACCTTTTCCTATAAATTGATCATATATTTCAACTCCATAATATAATCTCTACTATTGGATTTTTAAACTCTAATCTTTTGGTCGTTCAAACTATGTTAAAACTATATTTGAAGCAGTCTATATATCTTTACAATTTATTAAAGTATTCCAAACGGTAGGATAATATGTAGAAAGTTGATAAATTAAAAATTCAAGTTGTGTATTTAAGTTTCCTATTGAAGTATTTTTCTTTTTTGTAAAATCATATAATTGTTTTTTAAGACTCCAATAGGTCCATTGGGCTAAACCATATCCAGCTTTATCATAAATAAAATTAGTATATTTACCATTATCTACTTGTTTTGTATACTATTCATCATTTAATCCAAGTGTTTTTTCAAAACTATTTTGAAGATTTTTTGGATTAAAATTTGATTCAGCTTTTAAGTTTCCCATTAGCCCGGCTGTTCCATAAGGGTTTTTTATTTGTTTATACAAATAATTCCAAACTATTTCAATATTAGTCATATTATCCTCCTTTCTATAAAATAAAAAAGAAAGAGAAGAAGTAAATCTTCTCTTTCTTATAATTACATATGTTCAGCTAATGCTGCAATTTTAGAACGATGAATTTGTTTTAATTCAATTTCACCATATACATCTGATCCTCTAAATACTTTAGAAGCACGACGCATACCATTATTGGCTCCAGCAAAAGCAATATCATCAACTTGAGTTTTATCATCGCCATCAATGATACAAATACCATCTTCACCGATACGTTGTAAAGTCAATTTCATAAGCGAAATATCCATATTTTGTGCTTCAGAAATATAAATACCTGCTTTCATTCCAGTAGTATCATAACCACGAATATCACTTAATGGTAAAAGAACTAATTGTTCATTTTCAATCATGCGTTCAACAGCTAAGCGACCACCAAATTTACTAATTAAAAGATTGCCAATTTGGCTATCAAGTAATTTTTCATCTCTAGTGCCAGGATAAAAACCTAATTTTGCAGAATTTTTAGTGGCAATTGTATTACAAAATACAATAATTTTATCAATGCGTCCACGTTCAAATTGATTCATTAAGAAAGCTAAACTTAAATAAGTTTTACCTGAACCCGCAGGGCCACGAACCATAGTAATAGTATTATTAATAAGACTATCTGCAAATAAAGCCTGATAAGGGTCATCTTTCATAGGTTTTACTTTTCCAAATTGAGCAGAATCAAAATTACCAAATGAAATAGGACGATAACCATCACCAGTATAACATACTTTATCAACGATATTATTATCTTTATCTTTTATAATTAAATATTCATTAATATGTAAATTATAAACATTTTCGTATTGGTTAGAATAAAAATCAGCCATTTCCGCGTTTGACATTGTAATTTCTACATATCCCTTATATTCATCAATTAATTCTTCATCTATGCTTTGGATATGATCTTTGTCAAAGAAAAGATTTGCCATCGCTTTTAATGATAAATCATTAGTGATAAATATAGTATTTGGATGAGCTAATTTAAATTCAATTGCGGTAGATAAAATTTTACTATCATCAGTAATTGGAAGGTTAGAATCTTCAATTATTTTTAATCCATCTAATTTAAATAGTTGGATAATATAATTATCAGGGTTTTCATTCAATTTATGTAATACTTTACGAGCTGAATATTTAACATCAGCATCTTTATTTGATGATGTTTTTATATTTTCTAATTCTTTTAAAGTAATAGAAGATATAACAGGTGTATATTCTTCCTCTTGGAGAAATGTATCAACCGCCATCAGCAAACTACAAGTATCATAAAATTTATACATCTTCGTACTCATCATCTTCTTCCTCTTCTATGTTTGGTATAGCAAATCCGACTGCGTGAACTGAAGTCTTTGTATCGGTTGCTAATTTTTCGATTTGGGAATTATACTCTGCTATTTTTAGAGTTAATTTTCCCTTTACCAATTCGAGAAAAGTTGTCAATAAACTAACTAAACTATCTCCTATTGGGTATAAAAATGCGATAAATATTATTCCGAATATAAATGTTAAAATAAATATTCACCCTTTCATTAGGGATTTGAAGATTTTTACCTCTTAACATTTATAAAAATTTATATATTTTTATTTTTAATTCTTGGCCTCATTACGATGTTTACGAATATTCTGGTAAAATTTATCTTTTTCTTTTATGATATAATTTAATTCGTCTTTAGCATTTTTAATAGAGTCATTTACATAACTAATATCTTCTTGTTTTTGGCGAATTTGTCGTTGAAGCATTTTATTTTCATAAGATTTAGGATTAAAATATTTGCTTCTATTCATTGAATAATATAATTGATTTAAAGCTCCAAGTTGAATTTTTAATTCTTTTTTATATGCTTGTAAAACTTTAATATAAGCTCGTTTATAAGCAAAATTACATCCAGTTTTTTCATTTGCCATATCCATATCATCAGGATGACATTTAGCGATACCATAAATAATATTACCATCTTTGTCCTCAATTAAACAAGAAGCTTCGCCTGATTCAGGATTATAACTAAATAAAGGTTCTTTTTTCAAAGTAGTAGAACTCCTTTCTATCTATTTCTATAAATATATTAACATAAAAATTATTAAAAGGCAAGTTTTAGGGTTTTTGTTAGAAAAATTTCTATGGGTGTGAGCAATTGGAACTACGGCCGATCGCGTTAATCAGGGATAAAAAAAATAGACACTATGAAATAAATCATAGTGTCTATTTAAATTACTTATTTAATGCCTTTGTAAGCATCTCTTTGATGTCGATGCCATTTTCAGACATTGCTTCGATGACCTGGTTTGCGGAACCCATAACATCCTTTACAAGACGAGCAGAGTTTCCATCGCCATACTGGACGATCTTATCCACATTGGTAAGAGGGGCTGCCGCGTTTGCCACGATTTGAGGCATTGCATTGAAATACATTTCAATGATAGAAGCTTCACCCATCTTCTTCTGTGCTTCTGCTTTCTTGTCAATTGCTGTAGCTTCAGCTTCACCAACGGCCGCGATACCAGCAGCTTTCTGTTCGGCTGCGAACTTTTCTGCTTCAGCGCGAGCACGCATAGCTTTTGCTTCCTGCTCGATCTCATAAGCCTTAGCTTCAGCATCCTTCTGACGACGAATCAGGTCTGCTTCAGCCGCCTTTTCCGCAGCATACTTATCAGCATCAGCCTGCTTACGAACCAATGCAGTCAGTTCATATTCCTTAAGCTCGATTTCTTTCTGCTTCAGTTCAGCTTCACGCTCGGCCTTCGCGATATTCGCGTTAGTTGCAGCAACATCCTTGAGCTTACGCTGATTTTCAGACTCAATTCCAGCGGCCGCCTCTGCCTGAGCTTTCTTGGTATCAGCTTCCTGCTTCAACTGAGCCTGCTTGATAGCAAGATCGTTATTACGAATTGCGATTTCCTCAGCGGCCTTAACCTTAGCGTCATTAGACTGCTTAGCATTTTCCGCACGAGCGACCTCAATCTCGCGTTCCGCATTAGACTTAGCGATTGCCGCGTTCTTGCTAATCTGAGCGACATTATCAATACCGAGGTTAGTGATAACATCATTATCATCAGAGAAGTTCTGAACGTTAAAGGTAATCAGCTCAAGACCATAACGTGCCAGATCAGGAACTGCATTCTCCTGGACTTTCTCGCTAAACAGCTTACGATCGCTAACCATATCGGTCAACTTCATCTGACCGACGATCTCACGAATATTACCCTCAAGAAGGTCGTTAATCTTACGAGAAATTTCATCACGGCCTACATTAAGGAAGTTCTGAGCAGCGAGCGCAATCATTTCAGGATCTCTACCCACACGAACGGAAACCGTGGAATCGACACGAACGTTAATGTATTCGGCAGTAGGAACCGCAGATCCAGTCTTTACATCAATTTGAATAGCTCCGAGAGCAAGCTTATCCAAACGTTCAAAGAAAGGAATCTTCAAGCCAGCTTTACCAACAAGAATTCGAGGTTTCTTATGGACACCACTGATGATATAAGCCATATCAGGCGGAGCCTTTACATAACCATTGAGGAAAATGAAAATTACCAGTAGCGCGATAAGAACTACAGGAATTGCCGGAAGGATAAATGAAATAATAGCGGGCATAAATAATTCTCCTTATTTATTTAATTTTAAATTTTATACTTATATTTGAATAATGCTTCAATAGCATCATCAATCGAATTATAGTATCCATTATGTTCAAATTCTCCATCTTCATCCCATAAGAAAGAGATTTCTACACCTAATGGACCTTGTTCCAATTTTTCTTTTACTTCTTTGTAAATTGCTTCTTCCATTTGTCTTGTTATTAATTTTTCCCAATCTTCATAAGACATTTTTCCAGTAATGAGTTTTTTTGTTAAATCATTACCTTTATAATCATAAAATGCCATTTAGCTTTTCCTCATTCATCAAGAAATGATTTACATTCCTCAACTTTGGCTTTCATAGCATCAATGATTACATCAAGATTAATGGGATATCCATGATGAGAATCAACACCTACATGATACATATAAGGTCGATCTTCAAAGAAATTAGTGGTTTGATGAGTATGACCGTAAAGATTCAAAGTCATTTGATGAAGATTTTCTCTTTCAAGATTGCCAGTCATACAAGGGAAATGGGTCATAAAGAAATGGTATTTACGATAATTTAGCATAATCGCCCAATCCATCTCAACAACATTAGGCAAATCCGCGTAAAGCTTCTGCCGAGTTGCTGTATCATGGTTGCCAAATACAATATGGAATTTACCCTTAAGACGTTTAACATATTCAATATTAGAAGGTTCTCCAAGCATTAGATCACCAAGAATATAAACGTCATCTTCATCAGAAATGATGCTATTCCATTTCTCGACGTAATCTTCATTCATTTCTTTAATTGAAGAATAACCACGAGCTTTCCAAATAAATTCTCGATCATGTCCAAAGTGCATATCACTGGTTAAAAAGATTGCCATGTATGAATTACTTCTCCTTTTTCGTTAACCTCTTGGATAAGGTTATATTTAATATATTCTTTAAAAGTGGGAGGAGTAAAAGAATTTGCCATACTCCGAATTACCTCTTCTGGAACTTGCGCTCGACCATCACGCTGTTTATTGCGCTCAATGCAAACTTCAACAGGAACATTAAAATAAATAACATTCACATTAAGATTTGCATATCCTTTTGCGTTAATTGCTTTGAGAAGTTTCTTGCGGGAGCCAGGTCCAAGATGCGTGGCATCCGCATACACATCATCATAGTCTCTTAAAGAAAGAGTGATTGCTTCAACAAAAGCATGCCATACACTTTCTTCTTTGGCGAAATAGCTTTCATCATCATTTAACATTTGAAAACGGAAGGCATCACGAGAAACAACACAACCACATTGAGGCCAACGATTTTTAAGCCAAGTAGATTTACCCGAGCCTGGTATTCCGGACATAATCCAAAGATTCTTTTGCTTCATCTTTATACACCCCATTCTCAAAATTTTCTTTAAACTCTTCTACTTCTTCTGGAGTTCTACATTCGATATGATTTACTTCTTCTTTGCAATAAATACAATACAGCTTTTTACGATGAAATTTGCCATGTTGAAGACTTACTCGACGAGACAAAGGGATTCCTTTTCGTCCACAATTCATACAGTAAAAATCATGATTTTCATAAGATGCCATTTGAATTACTCCTTTGAGCGAGAAGGAACCGCAATATTAATAAAAATCTTAATGACAAACATCTGCCAATAAGTAATGCTTGGAAAGCAAAACCAAGGAATAAGAGCGGTATTCCAAATAAATAGCATAATAGCTACTTCAATGAACATAAAAGCTACACTCGCAACCGCCAAAGAAATATCATCATAATCGTTCATTTTTATCAATTCCTTTCTTAACCTTATATATAT
>ENA-OROZ01000072-OROZ01000072.1-human-gut-metagenome-genome-assembly--contig:-NODE-72-length-112466-cov-14.567133_pt1 | contig 112466 bp, 104 predicted proteins | sample MGYA00242138_ERZ509066 | MGnify/ENA primary metagenome ERZ509066 (study PRJEB26280, sample SAMEA2338691) | human gut metagenome | biome: human gut; feature: human-associated habitat; material... | reverse complement strand
TTTCCGAGGCGCAGCCGGTTTTATCCAAGAGCAAAACAAACTTGTTTGATTTTGCTCATCCGAGGCGTCGCCTATTTTATGAGAAAAAATATTTTCAGAGATATTGTGCGCATAAGCAAAATAAATCGCTATTTTTGCATAATTGATTAATCGAATCAAACGAGTTGTTTCAAGACTGATAAAACCATAAAAAGCGATGCATACACTTGAGGAATATATCAAAATGGCGGGAAATGCCGTCGACACTATAGCGTGCCCTGCAGGGAGAAATCCCGAAGGCTTATACAAACCGATAGTCTACGGACTCGAGCAAGGCGGCAAACGCCTTCGCCCGGTAATCTTGCTCGCCGCGTGCGACGCTGTAGGCGGTGACAGTGCCAAGGCTCTGCCGCAAGCGGCAGCCATAGAGATGTATCATAACTTCACGTTGCTCCACGACGACGTTATGGACAAGGCTGACCTGCGCCGTGGAAAACCTACGGTTTGCAACAAATGGGACGACAATACCGCCATCCTGTCGGGCGACACCATGCTCACCCTCGCCACGCAGCTCGTGGTCGACGGTGTGGAGCCGCAAAAAGCGATGCGCCTGTTGAAGGAGTTCAACGAAACGGCAATCGGAGTCTACGAGGGACAGCAGTATGACATGGAGTTTGAGGCGCGCACCGATGTGACCATCGACGAGTATATGGAGATGATTCGCTTGAAGACGTCGGTGCTTCTTGCCGGAGCGGCACGCATAGGCGCAGTTATGGGTGACGCCGACGAGCGCAACGCCAATGCGCTGTATGATTTCGCAGTCAATCTCGGACTGGCGTTCCAACTGCAGGACGACTGGCTCGACGTGTATGGCGATCCCGATGTGTTTGGCAAGGCTATCGGTGGCGATATAATGAACAACAAAAAAACATATATGCTCATCAACGCAATGCAGAAAGCCGAAGGCGCCGACAAGGAGGAGCTTGAATTCTGGCTCGGCAACAAGTCGGCTTATCCAGGCGAGAAGATAGCCGGAGTGACCGGCATCTACGACCGTCTCGATATCGGTCAGATTTGCCTTGATGCTGTGGCTGAATATAGCCGCAAGGCTGTGGAGGCACTTCATTCTGCCGATCTTGCGCCGGAGGCAGTGGCATTTTTCGAGGCGTTCGACAAAATGGTGATGAGGAGGAAAAAATAAGATGATCGACACGCATTCTCACATATATCTTGAGGAGTTTGACAACGACCGTGAGGCGGTGGTGGAGCATGCCCGCAAGGCTGGACTCCGCCATCTGGTGCTTCCGAATGTGGATATGCACACATACGACGCCATGGTAGGCACTCATGAGGCATATCCCGGCTATACTTCTATGGCGATGGGGTTGCACCCGACATCGGTCGAGGCAGATTGGATTGAACAGCTGGATGTCACCGAGAGCCATTTCAACGACCACAAATTTGTGGCGGTAGGAGAGGTGGGCATCGACCTTTATTGGGACAGCACCTACCGCAAGGAGCAGATGAAGGCGTTTAGCGAACAACTGCGTTGGGCGGCGTCGCGCGACTTGCCAGTAATCATCCACTGTCGCGATGGACTTGATGAGATATGTGATGTGTTTGACGGTTTCGGACGCACGTTGCCCGAATGCGTGTTTCACAGCTTCGGAGGCTCTTTGTCCGACCTGCACCGCATACGCCGTTATGGCGATTTCTATTTCGGCATCAATGGAGTCGTTACGTTTAAAAACGCGCATGTCGACGACCTTCTCAAACCTATCGGATTGAACCGCATACTGCTTGAGACCGACTGCCCGTATCTGACGCCAGTGCCTTACCGTGGCAAGCGCAACGAGAGCGCATACATTCCTCTGATTGCAGAGAAGATTGCCGACACGCTTGGCGTGAGCGTGGAAGAGGTGTCGGAGGTGACCGACCGCAATGCCGCTGACTTTTTCAAAACACAGTTTTGATCTCAGAAAAACGCTCTTCCATATTTGAAATCTTCTCTTTATGGAAAAATGATGGAATAAAACTGTTTTTTAGACAAAAATTTTTGAAATCTCGATAATTAGTATTAATTTCGTTTAATAACGAACTAATCAAAACTAATTATTATGATTTTACGACAGACCTTGAAGCGTGGAAGCGCTGCGGTTGTCGCTTGTGTGGGACTGGCAGGCTTGATGATTTCATGCGACAGTGATTTTGACCTTTCAAATATCAACACCGACATCACTGTTGGCGGAAGCATCGCCGCACCCATTGGCACTACCGACACATTGACTCTTTCGAGACTGATTGATCTTACAGACAATCTGAAAGTGGATGAGAATGGCGCGTATGCTCTGACGTCCAACGGCTCAACCGTGCTTGACATTGACAGGATTGACCGTGTTCAGATAAAAGACTTGAGCACGACCCCTGAGTATTTCAACTTCTCTGTGCCGTCAATTCCGGGCACATTGCCTACTCTTGACTTGACCACGCCGATGAGCGTGACGATGACAATCAACGCCATTCAGGATATGCCGACCGAAGTGGAGCGTATCACGTCGCTCAGCGTCAGCCCGGTAGTCACTACCGTGCATCTTAAACTGACGGCTCCAGGACTGAGCAAGATTACAGGCGCCGGAGTTAAGGATTTCGTGATGGATTTCCCCGACATGCTGCAGTTTGGCGCGGGAATCGAAGGAATGGATTACAACACCAACAAGTTGACGGTAAATAAGAAATTCGCCTCCGACGGAAGTCTTTCGGTGGCTCTGCCGATTGTCGGCATGCGTCAGCTTCCCGACATCAAAAACCATAAGATGACAGTCGATGAGCGTGTGGTTTGTAACGGTACATTTGAGGGCGTTGCGAATGGAGTCACTGCCGCCGACCTGGCGGGAATGCAGTTGACTTTTGTTTACGATGTGCCCGACTTCCAGGTGGAGGATATCCATGGAACAGTTGATGCCGACGTGGTTATCAAACCGGAAACTGTGAATATGGGCGATTTGCCCGATCTCGTGACAGACGAGTCGACATCGTTGAATCTCAACACGATATGCCTTAAGCTTGACGTGTCAAATCCTGTAGGAGTGCCGTTTGGCGCAGATTTGACCCTTCGTGCCCTGGACAAAAACGGCAGATACATAAATGAGACGGTGACAGCGCACATTTACGTCAATGCTGGCACCACAGAGCCCGTCGTTACAAAATTACTGCTCACAAACTCGGATAAAATGACCGAGCCGGGCTATACGAAGGTTTTTGTTCCCAACCTCGCTAAATTGGTTAACAAGATTCCGTCGGAAGTGGAAATCAATGCCGACGTGAATGTTGACAAGACAAAAGAGCATCATATCATACTTGGCAAAACATATCACAGCAGTGTTGAATATGTTGCCTATATGCCGTTTGACTTCGGTGCCGGGTCGCGTATCATATACCGCGACGGGGTCGATGGCCTTGCCGACGACATCAAGGACTTCTCCGACAAGGTTAAAAACCTTGATCTGGAGATTGATGCCGACATTTACAGCACTGTGCCGTTTGATGTGGCAGTGTCGATAACACCGCGCGATGTTGAAGGCAACGATCTCTCGGATGTGATTGAATACACGAAGACCGTGAATGTGTCGCCGGGAGCGGAAGGACAGGCAGCCCAGAAACGCACCATCACGCTTAAAGAGAAAGAAGAAGGCGCTATCGGACGACTTGACAAAATTGACATTGTTGTGGAGGGCAACACCAGCGACGCTGTGACCGTTCTGAAACCAACGCAATATGTTCTTGTAGGACTCAAGGCGCGTCTGCCACAGGGTGTGACAATCAAAAACTAACCTAAAAAGCAACAAGATGAAAAAAATATATATGTTGGGGCTTGCGGCTTCGCTTTGCCTGCCATTGGCTGCGCAGACTCCCCGAAACGGATATTTCTCAGAGAATCTTCCGATGCGCCACAATCTGAACCCGGCGTTCGCTCCCGAATATGATTATGTGGCGATACCTGCCATTGGCGGCATATCGGCTGGTATGAACAGCAATGTGGGAGCAGACAACTTCCTGTTTAAGAAAAATGGCGAGGTGGTTACAGGCTTGCACAGCAGTGTGGGCAACGATGAGTTTCTGAGCGGCTTGAAGAGCCGGAACTATATGGAAGTGAACTCCGGCGTCAGTGTGGTGTCGTTAGGTTTCAAGGCTCTTGGCGGTTTCAACACCATCGGCATCAACGTGAAGTCGGCCACGTCGGCAGCGTTGCCCTATGAATTGTTTGAGTTTGCCAAGATAGGTCAGGTAAACGGCGCTCCCACATCTTATAATATAAAGGACACGCGGGTGCAGTCGTCCAATTACCTTGAGCTCGCTTTCGGACATTCACGTAACCTTGGAGAAAGATTTAGGATTGGTGCAAAGGTGAAATACATCGCCGGTGTCGCTTATGCCGACGCGCGCATCGATGCCATCGACGTGGCTATGAGCGCCGACAAGTGGAGCGTGCGCGAGCAGGGAGAGATGTTTACCACCGACGCAATCGACATTCAGTATAAGCCCAACGGCGAGATTGACGACATCTCCAAAGGTTCGTTTGGCGTGGCTGGCAATGGTTTGGGATTTGACTTCGGCGCTTCGTGCAAGCTGCTCGGCAACCTCGTGTTGTCGGCTTCGCTCACTGATGTGGGCTTCGTTGCATGGAAAGGCTCTAACGCGTCGGTAAATCCAGATGAGTTTGTGTATGACGGTTTCCATCACCTTGTGGCTGAAAAGGATCCCGATGGAAGTTCGGCTCTCAGCCGTGAGGGCGACCAGCTGGAGGAAGACCTGCGAAAATTGGTGCGGTTTCAGAATGAGACTGGGGCAAGCCGCACGCAGTCGTTGCAAACGATGCTCAACCTTGCCGGTGAATATTCAATCCTCAATGATAAAATCGGATTCGGATTGCTGTGGTCTACACGACTTGGAACTCCTCGCAAGTGGACAGAGGTGATGGCTTCTGCCAACTTCCGTCCGGTGCAGTGGTTCAATGCAACGGTCAACTTCTCAACGTCGAACCTCGGACATTCATTAGGAGCTTTAATCAACTTCTGTCCGAAGGGCTTCAACTTCTTCTTTGGCTCGGACTATATTCCGTTTAAGTATTCTAAAGAGGGAATCCCTTTGAGCACGGCAAAATTCAATGTTGTGCTTGGTATGGCGATTACATTCAATCACGGCAAGTAATTGCTTGAAAATAAATAGTTTGGTCTGCGGAAATTGGTGTCGCCGATTTCCGCTTTTTTTGTTGGCGGAAAATTTTTTTGAGGAAAATGCAAAAAAAGTGATGAAAAAATTTGTAGATACGAAAATTATGTGTACTTTTGTAATGATTTCAAATGTGATATGTAAACAACTATGATGACAGAAGCAATCGCGCACCTGACAGCGCACAACATCAAACCGTCGGCACAACGAATTGCCATTATGGAGTATCTCCTTAGCCACAGGACGCATCCCACGGTCGATATGATTTACAACGACCTCATAGGAAAAATGCCGACCTTGTCGCGCACCACAGTCTACAACACGCTGCGCTTGCTTGGCGAGAACGATGCGATTCTCGAACTGACAATCGACAAGCACATCGCGCACTATGACGGCGACACGTCGCCGCATTCCCACTTCCAGTGCAAACGTTGTGGCAGGATAATCGATATCCCGTTGCAAAAGGTTGATGTTGAACAAAATGAGCACGATTTTGTTATACAAGAAACGGAAGTTTACTATCGAGGCTATTGCCGCGAATGCATTGAAATCATGAAAGAAACAGAATTGAAACATTAATAAAACAAAACAAATTAAATCCTTACAACTATGGCAAAGAAATTTATATGCACAGTATGCGGTTACGTATACGAAGGTGAGACAGCTCCAGAAAAATGCCCACAGTGCGGTGTTCCAGCAAGCAAATTCAAAGAATTGAAAGAAGACGAAGGCTTGAATTTCGTTACAGAGCACGTGATTGGCGTGGCTAAAGGCTGCGACGAAGAGATGATCAAGGACCTCAACGCTCATTTCAACGGCGAATGCACAGAAGTGGGAATGTATCTCGCAATGTCGCGTCAGGCAGACCGCGAGGGATATCCTGAAGTTGCAGAAGCGTTCAAGCGTTATGCTTGGGAAGAGGCTGAGCACGCAGCGAAGTTTGCCGAACTGCTTGGTGACATGGTTTGGGACACAAAGACCAACCTTGAGAAACGAATGGCTGCAGAATCGGGCGCCAATGCCGACAAGATGCGCATTGCAAAGCGTGCGAAAGAGTTGAACCTCGATGCTATCCACGACACTGTTCATGAAATGGCAAAGGATGAGGCTCGTCATGGACAAGGCTTCGAGGGCTTGTACAAACGCTTCTTCAAGAAGTAAAAACCACAGACTGTATTTCTGACAATATGGTGTGCCGACCGACATCGGCACACTTTTTTTATGTCTGTGTGTATCTTCGGCAGATAACCCATTTTCCCAGGGGCGGTAGAAATTTAGTGGGAGCTAAATTCTACCGATTCAAAGGTTATGCCGAACGTTTGGCTCAACGTATATCCATCAGCCCCAGAGCCGCTGCATTGATGAGCTTCTGCGCCGTGGTATTTATCCATATCTTCAATATTATTCAAGTAAATCTTTCCCATATTCGCTGAGTATATACTGCTGATTCCTACTTGTCGGTTTTTCCGGAATAGTCATCAGCAAAATCCTCATTTCAAGTAATTTGTCTAGATATTTGCGACGTTTTTGTTTATATGAAATCTTATCACCGCCTTCCAACATAATTTGAGCAGAAACCGCAGATCTTGATTTAAGAATGCATACCGCTAAATGTTCTATTTCTATCTTGGACATATCTTGGACATATCTTGGACATTTGACCATTAGATTCCTTGTAACACGCTGAATGTCAATTTGTGTAAGGACGTTGTTGTCTTGGACAAAATCTTTCCTACATGGAATGTCAATCAAAAAATAACTGCGTGATTCGTCTGTTTCTATCGTCGCTTTAGGAGATCCATTCTCCAACAGTTTCTTTTGGATGGTTGGAATGCCAGTAGCTCTACCTTCTGTTAAATCCAACTCTTTCAGGAACTCTCCCAATCGGCGGTTTCTGTATCGACGTGAACGAAGAGATTTTGCTTCCTTAATGGACTCTAAACTAATAGATCGATCAGGCCCAGAATAGCTAAGAATGCTTATTTTATCTGGCTCTATGGTTATTTCGACAGGTTCACGTTCCTTATAATCACGATGATACAATGCGTTCACAACAGCCTCTTCAAGTGACTGGAATGGATAATTGTATACCTTTATAGACTTCTCATTATCGGTAGGCTTGATGATTCGTTCCTTAACAATATTCGTACGCAAATAGTTAAGAGTGTCTCGTATCATCATTGGCACTGGTCCTGTGATTTTAGGTATTTCGATGAAATTATCAGGATTGTTTTCTCTCCCTTCTGGGAATACAACTATTTCCACACGTGTTACAGGAAAAAATTTTTCAGGTCTTTCTGCAAACATCATGGCAGCAACATTTTTTACCAGGCGTTTCTCCTTTGGACCATCAAGTAGTTCCATCTGTTCCAGGATTTTTTCCATGTCAGATGTAAAGTCTGCCTTTGCGAGCTTACTGCCAATAGAGGCTAAATGGGCTTTTACCAATAGAGGAGAGATGTCGTCAACACCTATGTTCTCATTGCCACGGTCATCATAAGGCACTCTGTTAGCCATATCACGAAGCCTATCAAGATTTTCTCCTTTAGCTTCAATTGAAGATGTTCCATAGCGGATATAAAATACAGGCTTCTTAAGTTTCGCTGTAACATCAGCAGGCGCAGTATATGGGCGATTATGTCCGGAAGTGACCCATATAACAAGTATCTTCCGTTCATCAATCTCTTCCACAGATATTCTTGGATAATATATGGGGTCCATCATTGCGTTAAACTGAAGCATTTCACGCTGAATTTTGTCTAGCTGATTTTCTTCTAGTCCCTTAACGGGACGAACAGCAACTCCGTTTTCTTCTTCAACTCCAACTAATATATAACCTCCACCAAGATTATCTATGTCGTTGGCGAAAGCACATATCGAATGATATATAGAAGCAGGATTCCATCCTGCTTTGAATTCTATTCTATTTGACTCAACCTTTTGCTTGCTCAGCAGATCATCAATGTTAATTGGTAATGCCATATATCGTATGATTACATTTGTTACTTAATTATATAATAGCCATACTATAATCGTTAAGCGTTCCGTACTAGTTCACTCATTTTTCCTGTAGATACTTGCTATCTTTCAAGTGTTTTGAGCGAAGGTTGGGAGGCGTTGGTGCACCATTTGCTAACAGTGGCAGGATCTTTTCCGACCTATTCCGCCAACCATTTTGCAGGTATTCTTTTGTTCTACAAGAACTACCTTTATCCGATTGAGATTCTTATTGTTCATTGACTTTTAATTTGTGCTTGATTTCAAAGTTACAATGTTTATCCGAAACTCCATCATAAATACATAAAAAGCTGAATAAAAATCATTATTTTCATTGCGTTTAACCTCAATATCAACTAATATGTGGGTTGTGTCAACAATTGTCGGACACAGAATCGAGCAGGGAGAAAACTACTTCGCGTTTTCTTTTACTCGATTTATGTCTGTGTGTATCTTCGCAGATAGCCCATTTTTGCCGTCTGTGCATACGGTTTGTTGCGAGGACTTGGATGGTTAGTACATTTTTTTGTACTTTTGCACCAATTATCAAGATGTTTGGAACAATGAAACAACGCATATACAAATTATTGCTCATTTATGTGGTGCTTGTGGCAATCTTTGCCTTGCAGCATCCAGTGTTTATCGCTTGCTACCACTCTTTGTTTCGCGGAGTCGGACTTGGTGGCGTTTGCGCTGCCACTTGGCATGGCTTGCGTATGGACATGGCTATGGCAGGCTACCTTGCCATTGTGCCGGGACTGCTTGCTGCGGCGTCGGTGTGGACGGCAGGCAGGGCAATGCGATACGCCGCTTGCATTTATTCGGCGGTGGCAGCTGCAGTTGTGTCGCTGTCGTTTGTGGTCGACTTGTGTCTTTATGGCTATTGGGGCTTCCGTCTCGACGCCACGCCGGTGTTTTATTTCTTCACGTCGCCCGCCGATGCCGTGGCGAGTGTCAGCGGTTGGTTTGTGGTTATGGGATTGCTTGCCGCCGCGGCCTATGGCGCAGGGGTGTATTGGGTTTTACAGAAAATTTTGACGGCAGACGTTCCGCTTATGCCCACATTGCGTTCCCGGATAGTTGCCACGGCGGTGGCTATAGTCCTCACAGGAGTGCTCTTCATCCCAATCCGAGGCGGTTTTACGACGTCGACAATGAACCTGTCGGCCGCATATTTCAGCCAGAACCAGCGACTGAACCACGCCGCGATAAATCCGTTGTTCAGTTTTATGCATTCAATGGCGCATCAAACCGACTTCGCGTCGCAATATCGTTTTATGGACAATGCCGAGGCGGAACGTCTGATGGAGGCTTTGCGCGACAAGCCTGTGACTGATGCCGACTCGGTGCCGCGGCTGTTTACCACGGACCGTCCCAATGTGATTTTCATAATCCTCGAAAGTTTCAGCAGCCACTTGCTGCCGTCGCTCGGCGGTGAGAATGTGGCACCCAATCTTGACGCCATGAGCAGGGAGGGCGTGACTTGCACTAATTTCTGGGGCAACAGTTTCCGCACCGACCGCGGTCTGGTGTCGATAATCAGCGGCTATCCTGCACAGCCGAGCACGAGCATTATGAAATTTGCCGAGAAGGTGGAGCATCTGCCGTCGATACCGAAGGCAATGAAGCGAGAGGGCTACGACTTGAAATATTATTATGGGGGTGATGCCAATTTCACCAATATGCTGGCATATCTGGTGTCGGCAGGATTCGACAAGGTGGTATCGGACAAGGATTTCCCGCTGAAAGACCGTACAGGCAAGTGGGGAGCGCCCGACCATCTGGTGTTTGAACGGATGCTCGCCGACCTTAAAGCCGATCCGAATCCGCGGAGGCCGATATTCAGAATCTTGCAGACGTCGAGCAGCCATGAGCCGTTTGAGGTGCCGTTTCATAAGTTTGACGACAAGGTGAAGAATGCATTCGCCTACACCGACGACTGTCTGGGCAAGTTTGTGGATGAATTGCGGAAATTGCCGATGTGGAAAAACACGGTTGTGCTGCTTGTCCCCGACCATCAGGGAGCCTATCCGCATCATCTTGACGACCCGTTGGCGCGCCACCGCATACCGCTCGTGTTGGTTGGCGGTGCTGTAGCCGCACCGATGAAAATCGATGTCCCCGCGTCGCAAATAGACATAGCGGCCACGTTGCTTTACCAGCTTGGCATTGACCACAGTGAATTTATATTCAGCAAGAATATGCTTAATCCGGTGTCGCCGCATTTCGGATATTTCACCGAGCCGTCGTTTTTCGGAATGGTGACCGACACCAACCAATTGGTCTATAACCTTGACGGAGAAAAGGTGATGCTTGACGAGGGCTCTGGAAAAGGACGCAATCTGCTGCCAGGAAAGGCATTCCTGCAGAAGCTGTATGATGATCTTGACAAACGATAATCCATTATGATAGACTGGCTGAATACGATAGACTCACAGGTGTTTCTGGCACTCAACGGCTTGCATGCGCCATATTTTGATGCCTTCAAGAAACTGTTTACAGGCAAATGGATATGGGTGCCGATGTATGCAGCGGTGCTGTTTGCCGTGGTGCGCAATTACCGGTGGCGGCAGACGCTTGCAGTGCTGGTGTGCGTTGCGTTGGCGATTACGATAGCCGACCAAGTGTGTGCCACGCTGATACGTCCGGAAGTGTGCCGGCTGCGCCCATCCAATCCAGAGAATCCGTTGTCGGAGATGGTGCATATTGTCGGGGGCTATCGAGGCGGTTCCTACGGCTTCCCGTCGTGTCACGCAGCCAATTCGTTCGCTCTTGCCTCATTTTTGACATTGCTGTTTGCCAACCGCAAACTCAGTCTTTTCATTTTTGCGTGGGCGGTGCTTAATTCCTATTCGCGCGTCTATCTTGGAGTGCATTATCCAGGCGATTTGCTTGTTGGAGCAATTATCGGCACTGCGGCGGGTCTGGCTATGGCTTTTGCCGCCGGCTATGTGGCAGACCGAGTGGACAGACCGCATCTGAAGCCGAGTGTCAACACCGGTGTGGTCACATCGGTCGGGGCGTTTACGGTGGCTGTGATTGCCGTGGTTTCATGTTTCGTGAGAATGTAACAGAATTGTTGCCGGAATGACATAAAAATGAAATGCTACGAGTGCTATCTTTGCACTGTAGCATTTACAAAAGCATTTTTCCATTAATAGAGATAGAGAGGCACCGCCTGGATAGGTAGTGCTTCCCGTTATTTTAATCCGTGCGAGCGGATATATTCATTGACGGCGTCAACGAGATTGCCACTGAAATCCGATCGGTTGCCGCAGTCGGTGATGGCTGAAAGCGGATAGCGGTCGATGATGCTGTCGAGCAGCTGCTGCATTGTCGGAGCCGATTTGAGAGCGGCATATTCATCGTAGGTGTACGACAGGAATGCCACATTCTCACCGATGCCGCGGTTGTCGAGCAAAAAGCCGTTGTCAAGCGCTTGCGGACGGCAGTTGCCGCGCAGGTCGGCAGGGTCGGGGTATGACACGATGCGTTGGCGCGACGCGTCCATTATCACCGGCACGTTTTGGGAATAGTCGCGTGTGGTTTTATAGATAATCACATGAGGCATGGCGCTTGCAGGTTGCAGAGCGACAACGGGACGCTCCTCGTTTACGAGCGGAAGCGTTACGGGCTTGTTGGCGCAGCAAGTCACGGTCGCCGCCAATGCCGTTCCAACCAATACGGAGGCACAGGATTTTATCTTTGTCATATTACATTTGGAATGTTTTGAAATCGCCGTCAAACGGCTTTTCTGAAATCAGGGGCTCGAGCGACGGCATGATGCCGGGGGCAGCCACCACGACCGACACGTTGCGGTCTGTGCGGAAAAACTTATGGACGGCGCCAGCCTCTTCCGCAATGAGCAGTGCAGCGCACACGTCCCATTCGTGCAGGTTCATCTCCCAATAGCCGTCGAGCAGTCCGGCGGCGACATAGCAGATGTCGATTGCAGCGGCGCCAAGACGACGCATGCCTCTGACGTAAGGCAGCACACGCACCAAGTTGTCGACATTGCAGTCGGTTGTGCGGTCCTTGTCGACAGGAAATCCGGTCGACACCACCGCTTTGTGAATGTCGGTCTTCGTGTTGCAACGGATTGGGCGGTTGTTGAGGAAAGCCCCTTTTCCGCGCACGGCGGTGAAAATTTCGCCAAGATATGGCGCATAGACAACACCGACAACGGTCTGTCCTTTATGCTGCACGCCAATCGACACGCAGAAATTAGGCAGACCGCTGCTGTAGTTTGTAGTGCCGTCAAGAGGGTCAATCACCCATAGCCAATCGTTCATGCGCTTGTCGCATCCAGCCTCTTCCGAAAGCACGGAGTGTTCGGGATAGGCGCGGCGTATTTCCGAAATGATGGCTTTTTCCGATGCTTTGTCGGCATTTGTCACCACGTCGCTGTCGTTGAATTTAGCCTCGATGTCGAGGCGGTCGCTTCTGAACAATTCCAATTGAATCCTGCCGGCTTCTTTCGCCCAGCGGATACAGTCGGCAAGCAGTTGCTCGTATGTGGTCATAGCAATGAGTGAATGAAATCGATATTAATCGTTGTCTTCCTCGATGATAGGAATCTGGCGTTTGAACACCTCCTTGAACGAGATGATTGACTCAGTGCGCGCCAATCCGAGGTTCTGCAACTTGTCGTGGATGATTTCGAGCAGATGGTGGTTATTCTTGGCATACAACTTTATGAACATGTCGTATTGACCTGTTGTGAAGTGGCATTCCACGACTTCCGGAATCTCTTTCAATCGAGCTGCGACCTGGTCGAAATGCGAAGGGTCTTTAAGGAAAAATCCCACATACGCGCAGGTTTCATAACCGACCGCAGAAGGGTTGACCAACGACTCCGAGCCAATAAGCACGCCCGTGTTGATAAGTTTCTGTATGCGTTGATGGATGGCCGCGCCCGACACGTTGCATTCGCGTGCAATCTCGAGATAAGGTTTGCGCGCGTTGACCGAAAGCATTTGAAGGATTTTATAATCCAAAGAATCTAATTGTGAATTAGCCATATGTGTATGATTTTTATTTTCGTTTTTTTTATCAGCTGCAATGCATTATCTTTGCATTTGACAAATAAAAGTGCATTGTTGTGCATTTGTTAGCAAATATACTTCAAAAAAATGAATTTCTATGAAAATTTTGAAGATTTCTTCAGAAAATAAATATTTCGGAGATGTCGTTGGCCTTTATGAGGCGGCATTCCCTGCAGATGAAAGACGGGAAGTGGCAGAATTTTCCCGGCTTGCCGACACGGAAAAGAAGTTTCACATCAATGTGTTTGTCGGAGACAATGACGAATTTATCGGGTTTCTGACAAGTTGGGAGTGGGATGATTTCCGCTATGGTGAGCATTTTGCCATCAGTCCGGAAATGCGTTGCGGCGGAATCGGCGGAAACGCATTGCGCTGGTTTCTTGCGTCCGACAGCCGTCCGCTGGTGATTGAGGTTGAGCCGCCGACAGCTGAGATGGCATGCCGCCGCATAGGGTTTTATGAGCGCAATGGACTTCGCTTGTGGAACGACGTTGAGTATGTGCAGCCGCCCTACAGCCCTGACCGCCATGCGATAGAGCTGAAGCTGATGACTTATGGCGGGATTTCGCTTTCTGCCGGCGACAAATATGTGAAGCGTATACATCGCGATGTCTATGGAGTGAAGTAGAATATGAAACTTATACGAATGATGCTTATATGCTTCGCTGCCGTCATGATGGCGGCATGCGGAGGCAAGGTCGGAGGCAAGCCGACGCTGATGGTCAGCATTCCGCCGCAAAAATATGTGCTTGAACGCATAGCCGGCGACAAGTGGACTGTGGGCAGTATGATTGAGAAGGCGACCTCGGCGGAGAGTTACGATCCCGACATGTCGCAGATGATGGATTTGGAAAACTGCCGGGCATATTTTGTCATAGGAAATTTGGGTTTCGAGCGGTTGGCTGCCGGCAAAGCAAAAACCGTTGTCGACTCGTCGAAGGGCATTTCTGTGATTGACGGACACAGCCATCACGGCGAGATGGAGGCCGACCCCCACGTATGGATGTCGGTGGAGAATATGCGCATCGTGGCAAAAAATATGACCGACGCTCTTGTGAAAATAGACAGCAACGGAAAGAATTATTATCAGGCGAACTACAGAAAACTTGATGCCGAGCTGGCTGCGTTTGCCGACTCGTTGCGGCAAGTGCTGGCTCCGGTGCGCGGGCAGGCATTTGTGGTGTGGCATCCGGCGTTGTCGTATTTTGCACGTGACTATGGTCTGGAGCAAATCGGCATTGAATATGAGGGCAAGGAAGCTCCTGCGGGATTTGTGGCAGAAAAAATGAAAGAGGCACGGAAAAAGAATGCCCGTGTGTTTTTTATGCAGACGGGAGCCGGCAGCCGGCAGGCGGAGACGGTGTGTGCCGGCATCGAACTGCGCCGCGTGGAGATAAATCCGCTGAGTTACGATTGGAAAAAGGAGATGAGGAGGATTGCAGATGGAATCACAGCAGAATAAGATAATTTCGGTAGAAAACATTACGGTGGATTTCGGCAATTTCCGCGCTTTTGACAATGTGAGCGCAGAAATCAATGCTGGCGATTTTGTGGCGATAACAGGTCCGAACGGTGGCGGGAAAAGCACGTTGCTGAAAACGATGCTCCATTTGCTGACGCCCACGAAAGGACGTGTGCGCTATTTCAACGGCGATGAGGAAGTTGACAGCCTGCGTTTCGGATACCTGCCGCAGAAAAGCAACATCGACAACCGCTTTCCGATAACGGTGGAGGAGGTTGTGGCTTCGGGGCTGCTCGGAGAACGCCGGAACTGGCGCGGAAAATTTTCCGACGCCGCCAGTGAAAAGATTGAGGCGACAATGAAGATGATGGGCGTCGACGGATTCCGCCGTCAGGTGATAGGCACGTTGTCGGGCGGTCAGTTGCAGCGCACGTTGCTCGGAAGGGCAGTCATCTCCAATCCCGACATAGTGGTGCTCGACGAGCCACTGTCGTATGTTGACCACGCATTTGTGGAGCAGATTTATGGTATTGTCGCCGATTTGGCGAAGCGTAGCACGGTGGTGCTTGTGTCGCATGAGATGACCGTAATCTCAGAAATGGCAAACCGTCACTGGATTGTCGACCACGCACTCCATCAATGTCACGCCGTCCATCACTACCTGAAAACAGAATGCGACAGATAGTGGCATTTGCTCATTTCAAAATAAATTATTAATATTGCAATAGAAAGGGATCGCAAACCTTTGTGATGCTTGTATACAAACATTGAAAAACGATATCTTATGAAGAAAGTAATGTTGGTTTTTGGCACACGTCCAGAAGCTATCAAGATGTGTCCGCTGGTGAAGGAATTCCAGAAGGACGCTGAAAATTTCAAGACAATTGTCTGTGTGACCAGTCAGCACAGGGAAATGCTCGACCAAGTGCTTACTATTTTTGACGTAAAGCCTGACTATGACCTCAATATAATGAAGCAGGGACAGGATTTATATGATGTCACTGCCCGGGTGATTCTGGGTATGCGCGACGTGCTGAAGGAAGCGCAGCCAGATGTGGTGCTTGTGCATGGCGACACAACAACGTCGACTGCGGCTGCTCTCGCTGCGTTCTATCAACAGATTCCTGTCGGGCATGTGGAAGCGGGATTGCGCACCCACAACATCTATTCGCCGTGGCCTGAAGAGATGAACCGTCAGCTGACGGGCCGCATCTCGTCGTTCAACTTCGCTCCGACCCCTCTTTCGGAAAGCAACCTCAAGGAGGAAAAAGTGCAAGGAGAGATTGTCGTTACTGGCAACACCGTTATCGACGCGCTCCACATGGTTGTTGACAAACTGGCGCACGACGAGGTTCTTGCCGCAGAGCAGAAAGAAGTGCTCGCAAAGGCAGGCTACGACATAAGCCGTCTTGACAACGGCAGAAAACTGGTGCTTATCACAGGCCACCGCCGTGAGAATTTCGGCGATGGATTCATCAATATGTGTACGGCTATCCGCGACCTCAAGGACAAGTATGCCGACGTTGACTTCGTTTATCCGATGCACTTGAATCCGAATGTGCGCAAGCCAATTCATGAAGTTTTCGGCGAAGATTTGAAAGGTTTGGGCAATATGTTCTTCATCGAGCCGCTTCAGTATCTTGAGTTCGTGTATCTGATGAGCAAATCAACGATTGTGCTCACCGACTCGGGCGGCATCCAGGAAGAAGCTCCCGGTCTGGGCAAGCCTGTGCTCGTGATGCGCGACACGACAGAACGTCCGGAGGCGCTGGCTTCGGGAACAGTGCATCTTGTGGGCACCGACTATCACAAGATTATGGACGAGGTGAGCAAGCTGCTTGACGATAAGGCTGCTTATGATAAGATGTCGAAGGCTGTCAACCCTTACGGCGACGGCAAGGCATGCCGCAGAATCGTAGACTTTTTCAAAAACAAGTAAACAGACTTGAATATAACATCAGCCGCCCTGCAATCGCGATTGCAGGGCGGCTGGATTTTGTATGTGGCAGGGTTTCTACAGGATGCCCTGTGCCATCATTGCACGCGCCACTTTCATGAAGCCAGCCACATTGGCTCCCTTCACATAGTTTGTGTAGCCGTCGGCTTCCTTGCCGTATTTCTGGCATTGGGTGTGGATGTCAGCCATGATGCCGCGCAGCTTGGCATCGACTTCCTCTGCGGTCCACGTCAGTTTCTGTGAGTTTTGTGCCATCTCAAGTCCGCTTACCGACACGCCACCGGCATTTGCCGCCTTTCCTGGCGCATAGAGGATTTTTGCGTTGACAAACTCATGCACAGCTTCTGGCGTGGAAGGCATGTTGGCACCCTCCGACACAGCGAAGCATCCGTTGGCAAGCAACGTGCGCGCGTCGTCGCCGTCAAGCTCGTTCTGTGTGGCAGACGGCATTGCGATGTCGCACTTCACGCCCCATGGGCGTCCGCCCTCAAAATATTCGCAGCCGTATTTCTCAGCAAACTCGCGTATGCGTCCGCGGTAGATGTTTTTAAGTTCGAAGATAAAGTCGAGCTGTTCCTGACTCAATCCTTCAGGCACGTAGATTGTGCCGTCGGAGTCGCTCATCGTTACAACTTTGGCGCCGAGTTCAAGCAGCTTCTTTGCCGTGTAGGTAGCCACGTTGCCGGAGCCGGAGATGGCAACCTTCTTGCCCTTGATGTCGATGCCGCGAGTGGCGAGCATATTGAGAAGAAAGTAGACATTGCCGTAGCCGGTGGCTTCAGGGCGTATCAGCGAGCCTCCGAATTCAAGGCCTTTGCCGGTAAACGTGCCGGTGTTCTCGCGCGCCATCTTCTTGTACATGCCATACATGTAGCCCACTTCGCGTCCGCCAACGCCGATGTCGCCGGCAGGCACGTCGCGGTCGGGGCCAAGGTTGCGCCACAGTTCAGCCACAAATGCCTGACAGAAGCGCATCACCTCCATGTCTGACTTACCTTTGGGGCTGAAGTCCGATCCGCCCTTGCCTCCGCCCATAGGCAGCGTGGTGAGTGAATTCTTGAATGTCTGCTCGAAAGCAAGAAATTTCAGAATCGACTGGTTTACCGATGCGTGGAATCGGATTCCACCTTTATACGGTCCTATGGCATTGTTGTGCTGGATGCGGTAGCCCATATTGTTGTGCACTTGTCCTTTGTCGTCTACCCACGACACGCGGAACGAAATGATGCGGTCGGGCAGACAAAGCCGCTCAATCAGATTGTAGCGTTCAAATTCGGGATGCTCGTTGTAGACATCCTCAATTGATGTAACCACTTCTTCAACCGCCTGCAAGTATTCCGGTTCGTTAGGAAAACGACGACGCAAATCGTCGATTACTTCTGTTGCTTTCATATACTGTTGTTTTTGTAGATTCTCAAATTGCTACAAAAATACAAACTTTTTCCATGCGATTGCTGTTATAGATGGGAAAATGTAACCAAAAGTGTTATTTTTATAACATTTTTCAAATTTGGAATAAATTTTCAGCAATGGAAAAACCGGGATGATTCCCGGTTTTTTCACACAAATCTTATTCAAAAATCATTAAGTTGGACTATGAGGATCCTATATCTTATCAAGTGCTTGGGCAAGGTCGTCGATAATGTCGTCGATATGTTCGATGCCTATTGACAGGCGCACGGTCGACGGCGTTATGTGCTGTTGCGCAAGCTCTTCTGGTGTCATCTGCGAGTGGGTGGTGGTGTAGGGGTGGATTACGAGGCTTTTCACGTCGGCTACGTTTGCGAGCAGCGAGAAAATCTCGAGAGAGTCGATAAATTTCCATGCCTCCTTCTCTCCGCCTTTTATCTCGATGGTGAAAATGCTTCCGCCGCCGTTGGGGAAATATTTCTGGTAGAGGGCGTGGTCGGGATGGCCGGGCAGCGACGGATGATTGACCTTGGCCACCTTGGGATGCTTGCTCAGATAGTCGACAACCTTGAGGGCATTTTCTACGTGACGTTCTACGCGCAGCGACAGCGTTTCCAAACCCTGCAGCAGGATGAATGCGTTGAACGGAGAAATTGTGGCGCCGGTGTCGCGGAGGATGACGGCGCGGATGCGTGTCACGAAAGCAGCCTTGCCCGCTACGTCGGCGAAGATTGCGCCGTGGTAACTTGGATCGGGCTTGGCGAGGGTTGGGAACTTGTCGGCATTGGCCTTCCAGTCGAAAGTGCCGCCGTCTACGATCACACCTCCGAGACTCGTGCCGTGGCCTCCGATAAACTTAGTGGCGGAATGCACCACAATGTCGGCACCGTGTTCGATTGGGCGGATGAGATATGGGGTGCCGAATGTGTTGTCGACAATCAGCGGAATGTTGTGGTGGTGTGCCACTTCCGCGATGGCTTCGATATCGGTGACGTCGGAGTTGGGATTGCCGAATGTCTCCGCATAGACAACCTTGGTGTTGGGCTGGATGGCAGCCTCAAGTGCTTCGAGGTTGTTGACGTTGACAATGGTGTTGGTGATGCCCTGAGTGGCAAGTGTGTGGGTAATCAGGTTGAACGATCCGCCGTAAAGGTTGTCGGCGGCAACAATGTGGTCGCCCTGCGAAAGGATGTTTTGGAGAGCGTAGGTGACGGCGGCTGCGCCAGAGGCTACTGCCAGTCCCGCCACTCCGCCTTCCAGAGCGGCAACGCGGTCTTCAAACACTCCTTGTGTCGGATTGGTTAGACGTCCGTAGATGTTGCCGGCGTCGCGCAGGCCGAATCGGTCGGCTGCGTGTTGCGAATTTCTGAACACGTACGACGTGGTTTGGTAGATTGGCACGGCGCGTGCATCTGTTGTCGGATCCGGTTGCTCTTGACCAACGTGGAGTTGGAGCGTCTCGAAGTGATATTTCTTTGTTGCCATATCTATATGCTTTTAAGATTGGTTACTGACTGATTTTCTATTCTCACACCGCAAAGTTATGGCGTAAAGATGAATCCTCCAAGAGTTTTTTGAAACTTGGAAAATTGTTCTTGAAACGATGGTGCTGATAGCAAAAAAATCTGCAAACGGTCATAATTAAGTCCGTTTACAGAATTTTATTCTTTTGCCTTGTTATGTATTTTGATTATGTAAATTTGCAGTACAACTGCAAATTTACATAATTTTGGGAATATTCAATATGAAATAAGTGGGAAATTACGGATTAATCAATTTTGGCATCAGGGGTGTCAATTCCGTCGGAGTCGGGGTCTACGACATATTTCGGCGACTCACCGTAGCGGTTTTCAAACGGTTCGCTGTCTTGGCAGAGGAACACAATCATGACTATGTGGTAGGCGATATATGCGATGGCAAACAATACGAATTTGCCGAGAAACGCTGATATCGCTGCCGGAGGAAAATTGATTAATGAGCTGATTCCTAAGTCGATGACGAATATTGTGCCGAACCCATACGTGGCGATTATTCCTGCTCCCCACCACCATCCGCTGCGTCCGGTGTCGTGTAGGCGGCGGAATGTGATTGGAATCATCAGAAGATTCATCAGCCAGGATATCGTGTCGTGAGTAATTGCGCAGATGATGATAACGACAAGCGCGGTCCACCAGAATTCCGAACGGCGCGAGCGGCCGTTAAACTGAAAGATTTTGTTGCATGCGGCTTTCAGTGCCTCTCCGATAGAAAGTTGTGGTAATTGTTGTGTATTCATAATCAAAGGTTTTAGAGAGTTTCTTGTCAATTACGAGCGATTAGCACGGTGGCATATGCGGAGATGCCTTCCTGACGTCCGGTGAAGCCAAGCCGCTCGGTGGTGGTGGCTTTTACCGAGATGTCATCTGGATCGCAGCCAATGCATTCAGCCATAGCCTTCTGCATGGCGGGGATGTGGGGATTCATCTTCGGCGCCTCGGCGCAGATGGTGATGTCGGCGTTTCCAAAGGTGTAGCCTTTTTCCCGCAACAAGTCGGCCACGCATCTGAGCAGCTTCTTGCTGTCGATGCCTTTGTAGGCAGGGTCGGAGTCGGGGAAGTGAAAACCGATGTCGCGCAGCGCCGCAGCTCCGAGCATTGCGTCGCAGAGCGCGTGGATTGCCACGTCGGCGTCGCTGTGGCCGAGCAGCCCGAGTGAGTGCTCGATTTTCACGCCGCCAATCCAAAGGTCGCGACCTTCGACAAGGCGGTGCACGTCAAATCCGAAGCCGGTGCGGAAGGGTAAAGCCATATCGTTTTATTTTTTGCCTAACAGGTGTTTGAGTCCGTCCATGTCAAACGTCAACGAGAAACGGAGCGTTTGGTCGAGAGGACTGTTTTGAGCCGTTGCAATCATGTATGCTGCGTCGAGCTGCACCACGTTGAGCGAGAATCCGGCACCAAATGAGAAGTACTGGCGGTTGCCCTTCATGGCGTTCTCATAGAAATATCCCGCACGTACGAAAAACTGCTGGTTGTAGTTGTACTCGGCACCGACGGAGAGCGTAATTTCCTTCAGCTCTTCCTTGAATCCGCCCGGAGCGTCGCTGAACGACTTGAAGATGCCTGAAATCGACGACGTGTTGCGCCAGTCCTCAAGTTTCGACTCATAAGCCTCCTGGTCATAGTTGCCTTCGGCGTCGGTGAAGTCTGACTGGCGTGGACGTGTGGGCACAAGCAGCTTGTTGGCGTCGAGCGAGAGCGCTATGTTGTTGTATTGAGCCACCGGGAAGGTGAATGTTGTTCCGAGGCGGAAGTTTGTAGGCAGGAATGCAGGGTCATTGCCGTCGTTGTACGACACCTTTGAACCGATGTTGGAGATGTTGAAACCCCATGACCATTGGCATTCGTTGCGTCCCACCACAGGATATGTGGTCAGGAAGCCCGAGATGTCGGCGGCGAATGCCGACGCTCCTTTCTGCTGTTCGGCAGAATATGCGTCGGAGAAAGCGAGGTCGGAATAGATGTAGCGCAGAGCCACACCCATGGAGAAGCTTTCCGACAGTTTGCGGGAATAGCCGAGGTCGAAAGCCATTTCGTATGGGTTGACGGAGTTGACAACAGTTCCAGCACCGTCGGTCATCTGAATCTCGCCGAGCGAGAAGTAGCGCAACGATGCGCTGACAGCCTGGTTGTCGCCTCCTCCCATTTTCCAATATCCGGAAAGGTTGGCAAGGAATATGTCGTTGACCAGTTTTCTCAACCATGGGGTGTAGGAGAGACTGACTGCCGCCGAGCTGTAGGCGAAGGCGTATTTCGACGGGTTCCAATATTGCGAATAGGCGTCGGGCTCGGTTGCCACACCGAGGTCGCCCATGGCGGCGCCGCGGGCGTCGGGGGCGATTCCGAGCGATGTCACACCGGTTTGCACTGGGTTGAATTGGTCCTTGCCGTTGCTGTCGGCGAGAGCGGGCAAAGCGATGAGCGATGCCAGGGCAGTGATTATATACCGTCTAATTTTCATTCGTTTTCTATAAATGTAGTTCTATTTATCAAAACTGAAAATAGTGGCATTTATTGCTTTACGACTACGATTTTTTTCTGGCGGAGGCTTTTGCCGTCGATGATTGCCGTTGCGTTGTAGTTGCCTTCGGCAAGGCGGTTGCCGTTGTTGTCGCTGCCGTCCCATGTGTATGGGAATGAGCCTACGTCGGTGCGCAGCACCACGTTGCCGCTGTTGTCGCTGACAACGAGTTGCGCGTCGGTGTAGTTGTCGGCGTTCTCAACGTCGAATGTCACAGAGTGTATCAGGGCTGTCGTATCGACGGTGAGTGTGGCGTTGTCGCTGACGGCAACGTAGAAGGCTATTGTGCGTGTGGCAACGTTGCCCGACATGTCGGCAACAACAAGTTCTGCCGTGTGTCGGCCTGATTTTAGGTTGTAGATGCCTTGGTCGATTATGCAATTGTCGGCTCCGTCGAGCTGGTAGGAGCACACAGGATAAACATGCTCTCCGCCGTCGATAGAAATGTAGGCAGTAGTGGCAATCTGCTCATGCGACAGGTTGAGGGCAACATCATCGATCACTTCCGCTTTGAGGCGCAGCGACGATTCCACCTCCATCCCGTCCTTGAACGTTGATTTGTCGTTGATGTAGAAGGCGTTGATGGTTGGCGCTGTCGTGTCGTCGGAAACGGCGGAGAGCGAGCGGTCGAATGTCAGTCCGTTGTAGAATCCCGACACCACGGTGCCGTCGTTGCTGACAGCGGTCACTTGCAGCGGTTTCTCTTTGTCGTCGGTCGTGATGCAGTTTGGCGCTATGATTGTGGCCGTAAACTCGCCGGCTGTCACGTCGGCGCTTGTCACGGCAAGTTCGGCTCCGCGCTCGGTCAGCGTCTCGTCACCTTGTGTCATATAGTATTTTTCGGAGTCGTAGAGCGAAATCTTTGCATAGCCGTTGAAATTGGTATCGACTTCTCCTGCGTCGTTTCTGACACGGCCTTTTATGGTTATTGGAGTCATAGCACCTATGGCGATGCCCTTCGAGGCGACGACACCGTTGACTTCGGTCACCTCGGTGCGGTCACACGGGATGTCGACGAGCATTGCTGGGTCGCCGAGCAGGTGGTATTTCAGACGGTTGCGTGAACGGTCGGTTGAGAAGTTTTTCGCAAACATCAACACGCGTCCCCAGGTTTTTTCGTATTTAGCATAGAATCGGCTGTCGGATTCGCTGATGCCGAGATACTTGGCAAACGAGTCGGTCAGGCGTCCGTTCAACGATGTGTATGCCTCGCGTGTCGCGGCCACGGCAGCGATAATGCCGCCGTCGGGGTTGAGCAGCAGTTTGTCGATGAATGAAGTCTGTCCGCCGTCGTATCTGCCCACGTCGCATGAAGAGAAATACATCACTGGCGGCACGTCATATTTCGTGTCGATTGCTTGCTGCAGGTTCATCAGCACGGTCGGTTTGGTGAGCGATGAAATGTTGGAGTGCCCCATGAAGAGGATGAAATTCTGTCCTACATTGAAATCTTCGACCAGTTTCTCGCGTGTGGCCTGCAGATTGTCCACGTTGTCGTAAGGCTCAAGATAAATCTTGTTGAAATTTACGGCATTGTCGTTTCTCGTTCTGATTTCCGGAGTGTCTGATGTCTTCGGGGTTATCTCATAGTTGAAGTTGTCGATAAACGATTCAGTCTGTGTCGTGTGGATGTATTGGTCGCCATATTCGCCAATCATGAGCATGTTGCTCTTCCACGTGTCGGTCTTGCCGGGTTTGTGCGACATGTAGGCAAGCAGTTTGTCTACGTATGTTTTTGCTTCGGCAGCAGAGGCAAACGGGATGCGTCCAATCGAGATGTTGAGCAGAGCGTTTGTGCCTTCCACATTGACAGCCTCGTCGTTCATCACGCCGAAATAGTCGTCGGAGCAGTAGGAGGACACGCTGTGGTAGCTGTTGTCGGTCTGATAAGTGAGCAGTGTTTCCTCGATGTCGCCGCCGAAGATTCCGCGGTTGTCGTAGTTGCCGCTGCCGAACAGCAGCAGATAGCGGAATTTCAACGGGTTGCGTGAATAGAGCATCTTGCACAGCTGACGGTATGCGAAAACATCGCGCATGCCGTTGCCGAACTCGTTGAAAATGTCGTCCTGCAGCACCACCTCTACGTCCATGCCGTCGTGCTGGCGGTGGAAGTCGGCAATGCGGTCGGCTTGGGCTTTCAGTTTGGGAGTGGTGATGACGAGCATGTCGGGCGTGGCGAGAGAATGCAGGTTCTGGTTGGCCACGTTGCCTGCAAAAGACACTTGCTTCTGCTGCTTTCCGGTGTCGAAAATCACGTATTCCGCATAAGCCGTTGTGCCAAGATTCGGGACAATGCAGCTTGTTCCATCTCTTGTTGTGATGGTGTATTGTTTTGTGTTGTAGATTTTGTAAGGAGAATTGTTTGGCGTAAACACAAGCCAGGCGTGTGTTGTAGGAGTGGTGTTGCCGATTACGAGTCCTGACTCTTTGGTTGTCTTCACGAGCCAGCGCATTTGTGAGGAGTCGGCAGGAAGGGAAAGCGGCGACTTGTAGGAGACGGAGATATAGTTCATCTTCGCAATCGGCAGCGACACAGACGTGCTCACTTTCGCTGTCACCGACTCAGCCTGCGCCATCGCCTCTGTCACTGGGGTGGACCCGAAAGAAGTGATCAGTTTATAGACTGCGGCATCGGCTGATTTTGACACATTTTTTGTGTCTAAAACCGTGCCGTCGACCGACAGTGTCACAGTTTGCGAGTCGGCGGTTTTTACGCCTGCCGACATGTTTACAACCACATTTGTTCCGCTGATGATGCCTGGTGTAGACATCGTAATTTCAAACTCTTTTGTGCTTGAGAAATCTTCGCCGAGGAAAAGTTTGCCTGAGCGGGTAGGGTTTACGATGTCGTTCTTGTGCCAAATCGACACCACGCCGTTCGAGCGCCATTCCTTGACGGAGGCAAGATTGCTTTCGTTGGTGTCGACGGTTTCAATATCGCGTGCGTCAAAATCCTCGCTGTCTGTAAGGAAGTAGTAAGAAGCGGGAGAGTAGGCGTTTTTTGAGATTGAGCGGTATATGTCGAAGTTGGTGGTGTAGTCAATGCTCCTTATTTCCTCGTATGTCAAGCCGTTGGCATAGAAGTATAATTTGTCGCCGGTGCGCATTGCCGGCACCTGCTCGAGGTCGTCGGTATAGTCTTTGTTGTAATTGTCGGTGGTCTGGATGCCTCCAGTGCCGAAAATCTTCACTTTTTTTGGGTCGGAGAATCCGAATTGCTTCAACTGTTCGCCGGTGATTTCATAGACGCCGGTTTCGCCGACTTTGATTTTAACCCATTTCCCTGATGAAAGGACGGAAGAGTCCTTGAATTTTGTCGCAGCCTGGCTGCTGAAAGAGGCGAGAATCGCGCCAACAGCCACAGCGATAATGTATTTAGTCATATCTCCTTGGTTATTTTATCTTTATGTTTATTGATTCAAAGTCGCCCAAACGAGCGGTTACACGGCTGTTGATTTCCGCATCGTGCCATTCGCCGTTTTCAATTAGTATCAAGTCGCCGATTTTCAGAGTGAAATACCGGCTTGCCGTCGCGATGCATTTGTCGAAGTCGGCAGCTGACGGCAACGTGAATTTTTCTGTATCTTCCCCGTTGATTTCCAGTGTTGCGGTGTTCTTGCCGAGCATTGCGATGTCGGTAGGAGTCATCTCGCCAACGATATGCGAAGCGTCAAACGATGTTGCCAACGCTCTCGGTTTGCCGTCGGCGTTGAGGGTGTCGAGCAAGTCTTTTGCCTCAAACACAAGGCATAGCCCAGCCTCCTCGTAGTATCTGTTTGCAAACCGTTGCGCGATGTTTTTTCCGAGGCGGCACACGTGTATCGCGGCGGCTGCGCTGAATTGAAAGCGGCTTGCGAAGTCGGGCACAAAAAACGGTTTGCCGCTCTTTTGGATTGCAGAGTCGGGGATTACGTCGATTTCCAGTTTTTCAGGATTGTCGGTGTTTCGGAATTTTATGATTTTCATTTGTTCCCGTTGATTCTGTTGTACATTACTGCCAGGTGGGCATAGATGGAAGTGTTTTGGATAACCACATTGTCAGCCACCTTGATGCGGAACGGCGTGAAATTCCAGATGGCGCGCAGTCCGTTTGCCACAAGCAGGTCGGCCGACTCCTGGGCGTGCTCCACCGGCACGGCAAGGATGCCGATTTCAGCCTTGTATTGCTTCTCGCGTTCCGGAAGCTCGGAGATGTGGTAGATGGGAATGCCGCAGATTTCTGTGCCTACAACTTTCTCGTCGACATCGAAACCAGCCACGATGTGCAGTCCGAACTGCATCAGTCCAGAGTCTTGAATCAGTGCGGAGCCGAGGCTTCCGGCGCCGATCATGAAAGCGGTGTGGTCGTTGTGGAATCCGAGGAAATTTGACAATTCGGTGGCGAGCGTCTCAACCTGATAGCCGATGCGTGTTTTTCCCTTGATGTTGAGAAACGACAAGTCTTTGGCAATCTGCGACGCGTCGACATTGATTTTGCGTGAAATCTGTGTCGACGAAACATATTCTATCTTCTGGGTGCGAAGCATATTGACGTATGCCAAGTACCACGGAAGCCTGCGCAATGTTGGCTCAGGCAATAGAATCTTCTGACCATCCTCGTTCATTGTAACTCCTAATTTATTAACTTCCTTACAAACTGCAAAATTAGTTTTTTTTGTCAAATTTTGCAAATGTGGATACTTGAATCGAAGATTAAACAAGCAAGTGCGAAATTAATATATTAATATATTCTGTTTGATATTATTATTGTTGAACTTTTTTATTTGTTGGGGCTGCGATAATTGTTAATTTTGCATATTTGTCATTGTAAAAGCTATTATTATGAACCGATTTTTGCGAATACTGCTGTATTTAACCATTCTGTTGAATTGCATTCCCGACGCGTTTGCAGCCCGATTCAGGGTGTCTGACGAATATGTGACAGTCTTTGCCGAACCCGAGAGAATAACTAACCTCGGACGTGCATACCGTGGCGAAGTCTATGAATCGGAGGGTACTGACGGGAGTATGTTTGTCTTCACGTTCCATGGCCGCAAGGCGTATATAGCCTCTTATTGCTGCGAAATGGTGGACGAAGGCAGCAGTCAACAAAGCCAGACCTCCGTCGCTCAGCGACAGCCGGCGTCGGAGCCTGTTGCGGAAGGACGTGAAAGCGTAGAGCCGTTGCAGGAAAATAATATGGATAACCGCATCGAGTATGTTGAGGAATCGGGCGACGGCGCAGCCTCCGGCGCACACATGCCAGGATGGATTACGGGCATAATCTCGCTGATGATGCTGTTGGGCATTGCCGTGGGGCTGTGGTCGCTGTTTGGCCCTAAATCGTGCGAGAATTTCTTTGACTCTCTTGCAGGAACAAGGGTGACCTGGTGCTCGAAAGCCACCTATTTCCGGCCGCTTATTTTTGTGTTTGTCGCAGGCGCGGCGTTTGGCGTGACGCATAACTTCTACGTTGCATTCGCATTGCCGGTGGCGTATGAGATTATCCTGCTGTGCATGCGGGCAAAGAAACTTGGAGGACTTCGTCCGGCAGTGGTGGAGGCATTCTTTTTGTTATTCCACGGCATAGGGTATTTGATTTTTTGTTGGTTGTTTCTTGCCGCAGTGTTTCTTGCCGGCGGCTCGTCGAAAGGCTCTAACTCTAAAAAGCGCGATGTCAACCACCGCTGTGGGAGATGCTGCTATTATGTTGCCGGCACTCCCAGCGACCAATGCTCTTTCCATCGCCACACCGTCCATCCTGACGATTACTGCGAAACATTCAAAGGATAGTAAAAAAATAAGTAGGGTTTATGAACCCTACTTATTTTTTCTCCTACTTGATTCTCTATGTCGAAAAATAATCCGACGCGATTATTCCGAAGCCACTGCGATGCGTTGGGTGATCGACGCCTCGTCGCCGCCGTTGGTCGAGACCGTTGCACGGTAGATGTAGATGCCGCGTTGCACGCGCATTCCGCTGCCGTCGGTCAAATCCCATGTTATAGGCATCGACTTATACATGTCGCTGCGTCCGGTCGACGATGTGCTCCAGACGCTGTGTCCCATCATGTCGTAGATGCTCAGCGTTACGTTGAGCACCGCATCGGGGCGGTTGTGCTCGATGTAGAAGTCGGCCTTTGTCTTTGCCGGGTTGGCTGTTGAGTAGACTCTGAACAGCTGCGGCTTGATGCCGTTGACCACACTGAATGCGATTGTCTTTTCCGACATGTTGCCAAGCACGTCCCACACGCGGAACGTCAGTGTGTGCTGTCCCTCGGCGAGTTCTCCCATCTGGTAGTTTATGTGGCTCACACCGTCGGTGTCCTGCGAGAAATAGTTCTCAAGACCGGAAACAACGGTTGTTCCGTCGATAGTCGCGGTTATGCCGTGTCCGATGTCGACTGGCGACAGGTTGATTCCCGACACGTCGTAGACCGATGCCACGAGAAAAGGAGTCTCGTTCACCTTGTCGCCGTCTTTGAATGCCGTTGAGTTGAGTGCGAGCAGGCGTATCTCCGGTCCGTCGGTGTCGTCGGCTGGCGACTCGTCGAAACCGTAGATGTAGAAGTCCTCGTTCTTGCCTACGGCGTCGCCTTTGTTCTCGTCCTGAGCATATAGGTTGACAAGAGCCGGAGTGTAGTTGTTGATAATGCCCGTAGGCATACGGAATTTCATTTTGAACAGGCCGTCCTTAACCTCTCCCGAACCAACAAACAGTCGGTTGGTGTGGTCTTGGTAGGTCACTTTGCATTTGTCATCGGTGTCGGTGCCGCCCTCGTAGTAGCCGTTGGTGGTTATCGACACTTCCGCGTCGTAGACGGTGGTTGTCAGCGTACCATTGTAATCGGTCATGGTAATCCCGTCGGCATCGACAACCTTTCCTTCGAGTTCCACTTCCTGTCGCGCCATAGTCTCCGGTTTCACCTCGCCGTCGACGCTTTCGCCGTTGACCGCTGTCAGCCGGATGTCGTATTTAGGGTATTTCAAGCGCAGCGCAGGGTCGCCGATGAGTGCGTATTTGAGGCTGTGCTCGGTGTTTTTTGTCAGTGTCGAAGAGTAGCGCGAGTGGGTGTACCAATAGTTGTTCTTGGCATTCATCACGATGTCGCCGAGTCGTGGCATCTCGCCGTTTGGCAGAGGCTTGAACGTCTCGGCGCCGACAGCGCGGCAGAGGTCGCCGTTGCCGCTTATCGACGTCACGCGCGAGCCTGTCAGCAGTCCGATGAATCCGCCGCGCGAGTTTAGAAACAACACTTCGCCTCCCGACACGGTCGGAGAGTCCCAGCGAGTGAACTCGCAAGTGCCGGTAAACACGAAAGGGGGATGGCTGTAGAAGAATTCGTTCTCAATGTCGGGCCAGCGCAGCAGTCCGTTGTGGGTCCACGATGTGGGGTTGGCATGGCCTACGTAGGAGGCAAACAGCACACCGTTCTTGAAGTTTTGAAGCATCTGGGTGCGCGCCTCCGGGAAAGAGTGGCCCGAACCGCTCGACGAGGCTTTGTAGGCATCGATAAACAGCCGTTGTATCAGATAATTGCCCGCTCCATTCGTTCGCAGACTGTCGATGGCATCGTTGGAGTCTCTCATGTGGATTCCGCTGTCGCCGTCGTCGGCAATCATCATTATGCGCGTCTTCCAGTTGCCCATGTCGGGGTTGCTGATGTAGTCGCTGATTTTCTGCACAGTCTCGGTTGCTTCTGCCGCGCTTTTAACGGGGATGCGTCCGATGCCGATACACATTTTGCGCAGGCTCGTGCGTCCGGCGTCGCTGCCGTCCTCAAGGAAGCCGTACACGTCGTCGGTGTTGAAACTGCTGCTCTCGCTTGTGATGTCGGCCGACTCCCAAGTGAGCAGCGTCGGGTAGCCGAGGTTGCGTGCCGTCGAGGTGATGCGTCGGTTGTCAAACACCGCGCGTCCGAACAGCAGCAGGTAGCGGAATTTGTCGTTGCTGTATTGGTCGGCTGACGCAGTGCGGTCGTACCACATCTTCGCCACCTTGCGGTATGCCATTGCGTCGGGGGTTCCCGACGAGAATTCGTTGTAGATTTGTTCGTCGGTAAGCACGGTCACTGCCATGCCGTCGTTGGCGCGGTGCATGGCAGCGAGGCTCTCCGCCTGGTTTCTGAACGCCGCCGGCGTGATTATCAGCATCGTTGGCGGTGTCATGGCGTGGATGTCCTGATTGCTCACGTTGCCCACCAACGATGGAGTGGGGAAGGAGGCAGCGGTGTTGAACGCCACGTATTCGCGCTTGCCATTTTCCGTTTGGCGGAACTGTGCCGAAGCGTTGTTGGCAAGGAAGTCAACTTTCAGCGGCGCATAGGTTGTGGTTACGTCCCATATTGCCGTCTTTTCATTGATGCCGCTGACGGCAAACACGCTGTCGCGGCAGTTTGCCGTGAAGCTGCGGAAGTCAATTTGCTTGTCGGCAAGGTTGAGGTTGCGTAGGTAGTTGACGGTGATGTAGTCAAGGTTGGCAAGGCGCACAGCCGTGCCGGTGGAAAACGACAGCTGCAGTGTCATTTTTTCGCCAGGATAGGACACAGTGCCGATAGATGAGGCAGTGGAGCAGATGTCGTATTCGTTGCTGCCGCTGAGCGAGCTGACGCTCACTTTCATCACTTCCTGTTTTCCGGAAGTCACGGTGAGCGCGCGCGCGGTGCCCGATGTGTGGTAGGCTGCGAATGCCACTTTCACCACCGGGTCGGTGTCGCTGACGATGCCGGGCAGGTTGAACTGAAAACTTTGTGTGCCCGCAGAGCGGAAATCCTCGCCGAGCAATGTGCGGCCGGTGGTTCCTGGGGCGGTAAGCTCTTTTTCGTGGTAAATGCGGGCAAGCGTGTTTGTTATCACTTTGTCGGACGCTTTCTCCGCTTTGGCAGTGGTCTGCATCTCAGCTACATCGATGTCGTTGCGGTCGGTGATGAAATAGTAGCCGGCGGTTGCATACGGGTTCTGTTGCTGCTGAAAGCGGATTTTGCCCGATGTCTCTGTCCACGACACGTTGCTTTGAGCGTAGAACAGGATTCTGTTGCCCGAGCGCATCACCGGCACTTGCGGCAGGTCGTCGATGTAGCCGTTGCCCATGATTTCAGAAATCATGGCGCCACCGTAGCCGAATATCTTCACTTTAGAGATGTCGCTGAAGCCCCAGCCCGACAATGTCGCTGCTGAAATCTGGTAGATGCCCGTGTCTTCAACTTTTATTTTTACCCATTTGCCGGTGTTGAGGGCGGAAGTCTCGGCGTATGACGCCGCATTGCCGCTTATTGCCGCAAGTAGGGCAAAAAAGAATAAAATATATCGTATAGCCTTGTGTTTCAACATAATCCGAATATCCAATCGTTTGCTGTAAGGAAAAGATTCCTTATCAATATATTAACGCAAACGGTTGGCGTTTATTGTAGCGTAGAGCATATTCGCCACGGAAATCGCTTTTTCTGTTTTCGCGGTGTACTGTTGCCATTCGCTGGCAGTGCCGTGCCACAGGTCAAGGTCGACATCGCTGTCGATGCCAGGGATGGATCCTTTGTGGCTGTACTGCCAGAAAGTCCAGTTTTTGCCGCGGTTGGGTTGGGTGAACGAGCAGAGCCATACGCCGCAGTCTGCAAACTCGTCGCGCACGTGGTTGTCGAATCCTTTTTTGTTGCTGTAGATAATCACTGGATAGCCGTAGGCGGTAAGCTCATCGACCATGTCATGGATTTTGCGGGTGACGATGTCGGCGGGGGTGTAGGGGTTGGTGTGCGACTCCACGTCGATGACCAGTGGCAGCGACAACGGGCGTCCGGCAATGGCTTTGAGCAGATTGTGCGCTTGCTTCACGCCGTCGACGTCGAATCGGAAAAAGTGGTAGACGCCGGTCTTCAGTCCGGCTTCGTGGGCTTTGCGCAGGTTGCTGTTCATCGCGCTGTCGCGGAACGTAGCACCTTCGGTGGCTTTGACAAAAACAAATTCGGTGCCTGCCGCACGGGCTTTTGCAAAGTCGATATTGCCGTTGTGGGCAGAAACGTCGATGCCTGATATCTTGTAGGCGTCGATGTCGAGCGACTCCGACGGCGATATGACGTTGCCGTTGAGAATGGAAATCGCAGCTGTTGCCATGCCGATGAAGGCAAGCAGCAGCGCCACAATCAGTAATATGTGACGTTTGCGCAGTGCCATGCTATTTCTTTATTTTGAATCGCTTGCCGTCCCAATGGTATGTGATACCGCTGTTTACGAAAGGCATCACGGCAGCGGAATCCTCGCGCGACAGGAACTCTCCGACCGTGAGACGCGCCTCCACATCGCCGTTTGGAAGAAAGCGGTAGTCGATGAGCGGGAAGTCGATTTTCGACTCTATCTCGCTGAGAGTCTTCTTGTCTTTGGCGGTGAGGAAGTCCCTGACTTTCGGCTCCTCAATCAGGCTTACGCTTGGAGAACCCAAGGCATAGGTCTGGCTGAACGAGATGTGGCTGTCGGTGGCTGGCATCTTTACGCGGTTGATTACGCCGAAGAGCTTGTCGCCGTGGTTGTTGACATACATCTGCACCTCCGTTTCCGACACCGATGATGTGGAAACCTTCATGTAATGGTCGCCGGCGATTGAGTCGATTACGGCCTGTCCGCCAAGCCGTGTCGGCATGTGCTTGCGCATTCCGCTGGCGTAATAGTCGAGCATGTCCATCCTTACCGACTGTTCGATTGTGTTGAATTCGTCGGCAAAGAGAAAGAAGTCGGAAACCGACTCGATGCTCACTTCGGCGACAGAGTCTACTTCAGTGATGCTGTCGGCATCCTCATGCCAAGAGGCAGCCTGCGGCGATGGAAAAGTTCCGGCATACGCTGCCGATACAACGGCGATGCCGAGCACTGCATATATAGGTTTCATAGCACTTTATCGTTTGCTCTTTTTACTTTTTCTCTTGAATTTGCCGAAGCTGTCGTCGCCGTCGGCATGGCGGCCCTTGCTGTTCGACTTGCGCTCGGAGCTGTGGGCGTAGTCGCGGTTTGGGTCGGCAATCTCGGCATATAGGCGCTTGCCGAAGTAGCGGGCGTTTTTCAACGCCAACACGGTGCGGCGCGATTCGCCTTTTTTCACGTCAAACAATGCGTAGCCGGGGAACAGGTCGATGCGGCCAATCTCCACGCGTCCCTCCATGTTCTGGTTGAGGGTCTCTATCAGGCGCGCCGGGAAGAAACCGTCGTTCTTTCCAGCGTTCACGTAGATGCGCTCATATCCCTGCTCTGCGGTGCGGCGGTCTTTGTTCTGCCGCGAGCCGCTCTGCTGCTTGTCGCGCGGCTCTTTGTCGTCGCGTTTGGCTTTCCGGTCGCGCGGCTTGCGCTCTTCGTAGTCGATGGCTTCGGGCGCGTCCTTGTAGTATTCAAGCAGACGGTTGAATTCAAGCGACACGATGCGTTTCAGCAAGTCGTTTTCCGACAGCCATTCCAACTTTTTCACGATTCCCGGCAGATATTTTGCAATTTCGTCCTCGTTCACCTTTACGCGTTCTATGCGGTCGGCAAGGTTGTATAGTTGCTTTTCGATGATGCGTTGCGGTGTAGGCACCGAACCCTTCTCGAACGTTTTTCCGATTTTCTTCTCTATCGTGCGCAGGCGCGATTTCTCGCGCGAGTGGATGATGGCAACCGACACGCCGGTTTTGCCGGCACGTCCGGTGCGTCCGCTGCGGTGCGTGTATGTGGCTGGATCGTCGGGCAGGCCGTAGTTGATTACGTGGGTCAGATTGTCCACGTCAAGACCGCGTGCTGCCACGTCGGTGGCAACGAGCAGCTGCAGGGTGCGTTCGCGGAATTTCTTCATCACCGTGTCGCGCTGCATCTGCGACAAGTCGCCGTGGAGGGCATCGACATTGTAGCCGTCGGCAATCAGATTGTCGGCAATCTCCTGAGTCTCGCGCCGGGTGCGGCAGAAGATGATTCCGTAGATGTTGGGATTGGAGTCGGCGATACGCTTGAGGGCAAGATACTTGTCCTTGGCGTTCACCATATAATATATGTGGCGCACATTCTCCGAGCCCTCGTTGCGTGTGCCTATTACAAACTCCTGAGGATTGTGCATATAGTTTTTCGCTATTTTGGCGATCTCGTCGGGCATGGTGGCTGAGAACATCAGCATTTTGCGGTTGTCGGGCACGTTTTCGAGGATGGCGTTGATGTCGTCGAGGAAGCCCATGTTGAGCATCTCGTCGGCTTCGTCAAGAATCACGGTGTGCACGCCGCTGAGGTTCACCTCGCCGCGCTTTATCAGGTCGAGCAGTCGCCCAGGTGTGGCAACGATAATCTGCACACCCTTGCGCAGCGTGCGGATTTGGCTCTCGATGCTCGAGCCGCCATAAACCGGCAGCACACTGAGACCGGGAGTGTATTTCGAGAAATCGGCAAGGTCGCCGCCGATTTGCAGGCAGAGTTCGCGTGTTGGTGATATGATTAGAGCCTGCGGTTGGCGCAGCGACGTGTCAGTGCGCTGTATTACGGGCAGTCCGAACGCCGCGGTTTTGCCGGTGCCGGTCTGTGCGAGAGCCACGACGTCGCCGTCTTCGTGGAGCAGGTGTGGGATTACTTTCTCCTGTACAGGCATTGGTTTTTCAAATCCCATATCCTTGATTGCGTGCAGCAGGTCTTCTCTTATTTCTAATTCTTCAAATGTCATCTATTTTTTTCGTCTTAAATGTTTTCGTTCAGCGCGCTTTGCCCCAAATCTGCTGCAAAATTACGGAATTTTGGGCTATGATTGGCAAATACTTGTAAATTAATTTGGTGTGGCGGTGAAAAAGGGGTGGCGGAGGCGTTGTGCCCGATGGCTTATTGTTAACACATGTTAAACTTTTGACGGGTTGCCGATAATTTGGTGTTGTGAATATGCTTTGTTATTAAAGTTGGCATAAAACTGACGGATTGAAACAAAAATGGCAGCAAATTTAATTGCTATGGCTTGAATAAGTGGGCGAAGAAAACAAAAAATAAAAATATGTTTTACAACATAATTGTATAACAATGTTGTGCGGAAATGTTTAATAAAATGAAAATTTTACCGAAAATTAAAAAAATAACTCACAAACGTAAAATTTTGATTACAATTCTTGTAAATATTGAAAAATAACGCTTATTTTGTGGCTTAGAAATCGTTTGCGACAACGATGTACTAATAATTTAATCTGAATCAAGTATGGACAAATTTGCTGAACGAAAAAAATTTACTTCATGTAAATTAGTTGCGGCTGCCGCAGTCGCAATGTGTTTGCTAGGCAGTGCGGGATTCGAGGCTAATGCCGCCCCAGCTCCGCAAGTTGTATCCGCTCAGAAAGCAACTCTAACCATTTCTGGTACAGTAAAAGACTCCAAGGGAGAGCCTGTCATTGGCGCCAACGTTATGGAGAAAGGTACCAATCGTGGTATAGTTACTGACTTGGACGGTAAGTTTACGCTTAAAGTAACCCCTGGAGCAACAATTACAGTTTCTTATTTGGGCTACAAGACACAGACCCTCAAGGCTGCGCCGACAATGAACGTTTCCTTGGAAGAGGACAACGCTCTTCTTGACGAAGTCGTTGTGGTAGGTTTCGGTACTCAGAAACGTGCCAACCTCACCGGTGCTGTCGCAACAGTCGATGTGTCGAAGGCAATGGACGCACGTCCAGTGGGCGATGTTACCAAAGCCCTTCAAGGTGCTGTTCCTGGTTTGACTATCACAACAGGTGACGGTGCAATCAACTCAGCCGCATCTATCAAAATCCGTGGTACGGGTACGTTGTCAAACGAACAGTCGTCAAGCCCGCTTATCGTTGTCGACGGTGTGCCTACCGACGACATCACTTTTGTCAACCCTGACGATATCGCAGAAATCTCAGTATTGAAAGATGCTGCTTCTTCTGCTGTATATGGTACTCGTGCAGCATTCGGTGTTGTATTGATTACTACAAAATCAGGACAGAAAGGCGACCGCGTTTCTGTAAAATATTCAAACAACTTTGGTTGGAGCAACGCAACTGTATTGCCAGACTACGGCTCAGTGCCTGAACAAATCGAGGCATTGCTTCAGACCAACTACCGTAAGGGTGCCGACCCGGAATTGTTCGGTATGTATCTCGACAAGATGCTTCCTTACGCAAAGGCTTGGTATGAGCAGAACGGTGGCAAGAAGAAAGGCTACAGCGAGATGTTGCCATACCAGAGCATGGACAACGTGGGCGACTTCTATCAGGACCCTGTGACAAAAGCCACTATGTACTATGCTGACTGGGATGTAAAGGATATTATGTATCGCACTGCTCCTTCTCAGAAGCATAACGTAAGCTTGGACGGCAGCTCGGGCAACACAACATATCGCGTTTCGTTCGGTTATGACAAGCGTGAAGGCTTGATGTCGTTTGTAGACAACTCTGTGAAGCGCTACAACGCAAGCGCCAAACTCTCAACTCAAATATTCTCATGGTTGAAAGCCGGTGCTCAGGTGAACTATTCGCAGAAAGACTATGACGGACAGAACATGTGGGGCCGTGGCGGTTACACATACTTCTGGCGTTGGGGTTCTTTCTTCGGCCCTTACGGATACCGCAAGTATGACGGCGACGGCAAGTACTACGACGCTCAGCCAATCGCTGACCGTAAGCAGAGCGGCGAGCATGAGGATATTGCCCGCAACACTCGCTTGCAAGGTTGGATGGAGGCGAACCCAATCAAGGGCTTGAACATCCACGCTGACTTCACATACGACATGATGGACATCAACGTGCGCAAGTCATATCTGCCTATCTTCGGCTGGAACAACTGGTCTAACTCAAGCACAGCTCCATCTTATTTGGTACAGCAGAAAGACACTTACGCTCAACAGGAGAATACCCGTCAGAATGTCTGGACAGTCAATGCTTACGCTACCTACGACTTCGACGTGGCTGAGGACAACCACTTCAAGGTTATGGTCGGTGGACAGGCAGACCGCAAGTATTACAACTACTTCTCTGCTCGCAAGAACGTCCTTTCTGACAATGACAAACCTTATCTTGGCTTGGCAACTGGTGGTGCCGACGGTACAAGCATGACAATCACCAACACCATCACCAAGCACGCAACTGCAGGTTTCTTCGGCCGTATCAACTACGACTATAAGGGAATCTACTTGTTGGAGGTTAACGGTCGCTACGACGGTTCTTCTTCATTCCCAGCCAACGACCAGTGGGCATTCTTCCCATCGGCATCTGTCGGCTACCGTTTCTCTGAGGAAGCTTACTTCGAGAAGGCTAAACAATATGTAAGCAACGCTAAGTTCCGTGCTTCTTATGGTCACATCGGTAACGAGGCTATCGGTGACTATATGTTCTTGGAGCAAATCTCTAAGTTGGGCACAAGCTATACCAGCTGGGTAAATGCCGGCGGTACATTCTTGTCAATGTTGAACACACCTTCAATGGTGTCTTCTACTTTGTCTTGGGAGCGTATCGCAACTACCGATATCGGTCTTGACCTTGGTTTCTTGAACAACCGCTTGAACGTTACGTTCGACTGGTTCCAGCGCGACACTAAGGACATGCTTGCTCCGGGTATGACTCTTCCGGCTACTCTTGGTGCTTCTGCTCCTTATGCAAACAGCGGTTCGCTCCGCACTCGCGGATGGGAGCTTGGTATCAGCTGGAATCACCGCTTCGGCGATGTTGACGTTTTCGCAAGCGCCAATATCTATGACGGCAAGACAAAGGTTACTGAGTACAACAACCCTAACAAGTTGATCAACCAATTCTACAGCGGTATGGAGTATGGTGAAATCTGGGGCTTCGAGACAGACCGCTACTTCGAGGAGTCAGACTTCACAGGCAAGAACGCCGACGGCTCATGGATTTATGCTCCGGGCGTAGCTGACCAGACCGGTTTGCAGCAGGGCACATTCGTTTATGGTCCTGGTGACATCAAGTTCAAGGATTTGGACGGCAATGGCGTAATCAATGGTGGCGATCCTACAATGAAAGACGCTGAAGGCAACCTTATTCCTGTAGGTACTGTACGCAACCACGGTGACCTGAAGAAGATTGGTAACGCAACTCCTCGCTATGAGTACTCATTCCGTTTGGGTGCTGCTTGGAAGGGTATCGACGTTGATTTGTTCTTCCAGGGCGTAGGCAAACGCGACATGTGGTATGTGAACGCATTCACAATGCCATTCTCTCGTGGCGCCGATGCTTCTTACGCTCACCAGAACTCTTACAACAAGATGATCTTCGACGACGCTCGCAACATTATCGGTTACGAGATTGACCAGAACAACGATTATCCTTGTATGTATGACGGTATGGCAGCTGCAGGTGCTGTTTCTGGCTTGTCACAAGGTCGTTACAACTTCTATCCTCAATCGAAATACTTGCTCAACATGGCTTACCTCCGCTTGAAGACAGTGACTATCGGTTACACTCTTCCACAGGAGATTACAAAGAAGGCTCTGATTCAGAAAGCACGTATCTATTTCACTGCTGAAAATCCTTGCTTGATTTACAACGGTCTCGGCAAGAACCCGATCGACCCTGAAATCGGTAGCACATGGACTACAAGCAAGTCTTACGGCAATGGTACATTCGGACGTACAGATCCAATGATGCGTACTTATTCATTCGGTTTGCAGGTAACATTCTAATTCTCTAAATTTACGAAACAATGAAAACAAAGATAGCATTAGGCATTTTCGCACTCGCCGGACTCTCGCTTGCAAGTTGTGACGATTTCCTCGACAACAACCGCTATCCGTTGACTTCGGAGGTGAGCAACACTGAGTTCTGGAGCAATGAGTCGCTCGTTGAGCAGGAGTGCAACTATATGTATAATTTCTTCTCTGGATATGGTCGTGGAAACTCTCTCGGTGAGTTTTATTTCAGCACTCTTTCCGACGACCAGGCTGGTAACTCGTTTACGGAATGGAACAACAAGACTGTTCCGAGTTCATCTGGCTTGTATTCAGGCCCGTATGAGAACATCCGTCACTGCATGTTGATCATCGAAGGCGTGCGCGGCTCAAAACTTGAAGCTGCGAAGCGCAACAACTTTGAGGGTCAGGCTCGCTTGAACCGTGCAATCCAATTCTTCACTTTGGTGAAACGCTATGGTGATGTGACTTGGGTTGACCACAAAGTTGACGTTAACGACAAGGGTCTTCTTTACGGTCCGCGCACAAACCGCGACGTTGTTATGGACTCTGTGCTCCGCGACCTTGACTATGCGATTGCAACAATCTCTGCCAATAACGGCAAGCAAGTTTGGAGCAAGGATTTGGCATTGGCAGTGAAGAGCGACATTTGCTTGTGGGAAGGCACATTCTGCAAATATCGTACTGCTGCCGAAAACGGCTATGCTGCCGATGAGGCACGTGCTAACAAATACTTGCAGGAATGTGTCAGTGCTTCAGAGCAACTGATTGGAAAATATCCTATCGGTGCAAGCTATAAGGCTTTGTATCAGAGTGTACGCGCTGATGCTCAAAAGAATGGCGAGATTATCTTTATGAAGGCATACGACCAGCAGAATATGTGTCACTCAACCGTTTCTTACACTTGCTCCTCTACTAAGGTGAACGGTATCACAAAGGACGCGTTCGACGCATATCTCTTCAAAGATGGCAAGCCTTTGGCTTTGACTTCGGAGAACAAGTCAGACCTTCCAGTCTACAACGATAAGGGTGAATACTCAATTGCAGATCTTCTCGCTGTCCGTGACGGACGTCTGTCGGAAACTATCGATCCGGTTATCTTCTATCAGGACATGACATGGCAGCGTGCAGGCGCAATGGCGATGACTTCTTCTACTGGTTATGGTGTAGCGAAGTTTGACAATACTTCGTTGCCTATTGACGACCGTCAGAACACAGTGAAGAACTACACTTGCGCACCTCTCTATTGGGGAGCACTTATCTGCTTGAACTATGCTGAGGCTAAGGCTGAGCTCGGCACTCTTACAGATGCCGACATGAACCTCACTCTCAACAAGCTTTATGAGCGCGCTGGTCTTCCAGACCAGACTGTAGCATCGTTGACTGCAATGAACGACCCTGCTAACAATATGGGCGTAAGCAGCTTGATTTGGGAAGTTCGCCGTTGCCGTCGTTGCGAGTTGATTATGGACAAGGACTATCGTTATTGGGACTTGGTTCGTTGGCACAAACTCGACCTCCTCGACAGCTCAGTGCATCCAAACATTCTCTTAGGTGCGAATGCTTCTACAGCAACTGTTAAACCTGATATGAAAGGCGAATACGTAGATGGTTCATTCAACCACGTGCGTACGTTTGATGCTCGTCAGTATCTGTATCCAATTCCTGGAGACCAGATTGCATTGACCAACTCTGCTGTTTCTCAGAACACACCTTGGAAATAAATAGTAGCAAATAATTGATATTGAAAGGGCGACCCCGGCGGGCCGCCCTTTCTTTTGGACAGCAACGGCTGTGGAAAAATGCGATTTGCCGATGTCGCATAAAATTCGTACCTTTGCACCCTGATTCAAGTAGGTATATATTAGGTAAATTATGATAGCTGTAAGCAATTTAGGAATGCAGTTTGGCAAGCGTGTGCTTTTTCAGGATGTGAATCTGAAATTCACGCAAGGAAACTGCTATGGAATTATCGGCGCAAACGGCGCCGGAAAGAGTACGTTGATGCGCATCCTCTCAGGTCAGTTGACGCCGACCCACGGCATGATTCAGCAGGGACCGGGCGAGCGCATGTCGGTGTTGAGCCAGGACCACTTTGAGTTTGATGAATTTTCGGTGATGGACACCGTGCTGCAAGGACACACCGTGCTTTGGGCTATCATGAAAGAGAAAGACGCCCTCTATGCAAAGGAAGACTTCAGCGATGCCGACGGCATCCGCGCCTCTGAGCTGGAGGAGAAGTTTGCCGAGCTCGACGGCTGGAACGCAGAGAGCGACGCTGCCGCATTGCTCAGCGGTCTGGGCATCAAGGAAGACAAGCACTACATGCTGATGAAGGACCTCAGCGGTAAGGAGAAAGTGCGCGTGCTTCTGGCGAAGGCGCTTTTCGGAAATCCCGACAACCTGCTTCTCGACGAGCCTACCAACGACCTTGACCTTGAGACCGTGGCTTGGCTTGAGAACTATCTGTCAAACTGCGAGAACACGGTGCTCGTTGTGAGCCACGACCGTCACTTCCTCGACGCCGTGTCGACCCACACCCTCGACATCGACTACAACAAGATAACGCTGTTTGCCGGCAACTACAGTTTCTGGTATCAGTCGAGCCAGCTGGCTCTCCGCCAGCAGCAGCAAGCCAACAAGAAGGCAGAGGAAAAGCGCAAGGAGCTGATGGAGTTTATCCAGCGATTCAGCGCCAATGTGGCTAAGTCGAAGCAGACTACAAGCCGCAAGAAGATGCTCGAGAAACTCAATGTAGAGGAAATCCAGCCATCGTCGCGCCGCTATCCGGGAATCATTTTCACGCCCAACCGTGAGCCGGGCAACAAGATTCTTGAGGTGAAGGGCTTGAAAGCCACTCAAGACGGCGACTTGCTCTTCGACGACGTAAACTTCCAGATTGAGAAAAACGACAAGGTGGTGTTCCTTAGCCACGACCCGCGCGCCATGACCGCTTTGTTTGAAATCATCAACGGCAACCGCAAGGCCGATGCCGGCACTTACGACTGGGGACAGACAATCACTACGGCTTATCTGCCGCTCGACAACACCTCGTTCTTCAACACTGACTTGAACCTTGTCGACTGGTTGTGCCAGTACAGCAACGACTCGAGCGAAATCTATCTGAAAGGATTCCTCGGAAAAATGCTGTTCTCGGGCGAGGAGGTGCTGAAAAAGGCATCTGTGCTCTCCGGTGGCGAGAAGATGCGCTGTATGATTGCCAAGATGATGATGACCGACGCAAACACTCTTGTGCTCGACTCTCCGACAAACCATCTCGACCTTGAGTCGATCCAGGCGTTCAACAACACGCTGCAGGCATTCAAGGGCAACATCCTGATGTCGAGCCATGATCACGAGTTCATACAGACGGTCTGCAACCGTGTGATTGAGTTGACGCCAAACGGAATCATCGACAAGATAATGGACTTCGACGATTATCTCACCGACGAGAAAGTGCAGGCTACACGTGAAAGAATGTACAACACCAAATAAATATATACAACGATGGTAAAGCATATCGTAATGTTTAAACTCAAAGGCACGGCTGAAGAACGCCGCGCCGTGGCTTCTCAGTTCAAGGCCGCCCTTGAGGCGCTTCCTGAGAAAATCGACGTGCTCCGCTCGATAGAGGTGGGGCTCAATCAGAATCCGGCAGAAACGTGGGACGTGGTTCTCACCGCAGTTGTCGACAAAATGGCGGATGTGGAGGTCTATGCCAAGCATCCGGCGCATGTGGCTGCGGCAGGGCTGCTCGGTGAGCATAAGGATATGCGCGCCTGCGTTGACTACGAGCTGTAGGCTTTGTGCCTATTGGCAACAGACACAAGGCGGGGTAATCTCTTTTGAAGGGATGCCCCGCTTTTGAATTTTTATTGGGTGTGGAAATTGTGCGGTTTTCGGAAAAATCACGTACTTTTGTATCAAGTAAGAACAAACCAGATATTGAACCATTATGAAATTATTTAAACCAATTGCAGCCGTTTGCTTTACGCTTGTCGCTTCGGCATCGGCTTTTTCAACCCCATCCACTGTCGACCTGCAGGGCGAGACGTTTACCGTCGACACGCTGCGTCATTACAAATGCGGTCCGGGCATGACACGCACCGCGCTTGAATACCGCTCGACCACAGGAAACACGCGCATTCAGGCGTTTGTGATAAAAACAATGCTCCGCGAGGCAGACAATGTGAAATTCAAGGTGGAGATTGGCAACGACTCCTGCCTTAACGCCGAAACGGTTACTTCGATGGGACGGCGTCACTCAGTGGAGGGCGAACGCTATCTTACGGGTGTGAACGGCGACTTTTTCATCACCGGAAGTTTCGGCGGACCGTATTCGCAATACGGCATCGTGGGCTATCCAAACATGTCGAGCGCAAGCCGAGGAAAACTGATGTCGCCCGACGTTATCGACAGGGTGAGCCGTGAGAACGCTTTTATAATCGACAAGGACGGATATATGCGCATCGATGCCACCGATCTGTCGTACAGCGCGTCGATAGGCGGCGTGGAGATGCCGATTTCAAATGCTAATTTCCATCGGCTTGACGGAGAAACGGTGGTCTACAACTCTTATATGGGAAAATACACCAAGACGGCGGCAGGAGGCGTGGAAGTGGCTTTCACGCTCGCTCCCGGCGAAACTTGGGCATTGAACAAGAATCTGAAAATGGTGGTGAGCCAGGCGGCTTACGACGGTGGAAATATGGCGATACCTGCCGACGGAATAGTCATCTCGGCCGACAAGGCTGCTACGGCAAACATCGAGAAGCTGCGGTCTCTGAAACCGGGTGATGAAATTACTGTCAACTATTCGCTGTCGTTGCCGTCGTATGGCAATCTCAAGCCCGAGGGCGTGCAGGAGATTATAGGCGGCGATGTCAAAATCCTTCGCGAAGGCGAGACGGTGATGGAGGCAAACCGATGGATCAATCCTCGCGATGCGTTCAATCCACGCACGCTGATTGGCTATGACAAGGAGCGCACGATGCTCGTGATTTGCGCCATCGACGGACGCAGCACCATCAGCAGCGGCACTACCTATCCGCAGGGTGCCGACCTTATGCGCTCATACGGATGCTACGACGCTCTTGATTTCGACGGCGGCGGCTCTACATTGATGTGGGACGCGATGGAAGGCACAATCAACCGTCCGTGCGTGTCGCCCGAACGTGCGGTGGGCAACGGCATCTTTGCGGTTCTCCACGCTCCCGACGATGAGGAGGTGGCTGAGATACGTTTTGCCGACTATGCGGTGCGGATGCCTCGGTATGGCTCTTATCGTCCGGTTTTCTACGGATATAACAAATATGGCAAACTCATCGATATGGATGTTGACGGCGTCACGCTTTCCTGCGACGGTGCGCTTGGCGAGATTGTGGCAGACGGATCCACTCTCTATGCCACCGGCAGCGGCTCACATGTGCTTACAGCTTCGCTGGGGGCAGTAAAAGCGGAGGTGACGGTGGCGATTGTCGCTGCCGACGATGTCAAGGCGGCTTATCCGGAAGTGGTTCTCGACAACTGCCGTGAATGGAAGATTGGCTTGAACGCTATTGTCGGAGGCAAGGAGATGGCTGTCGAGCCGCGTGCGCTTGACTGGACATCAAGCGACGCATCGGTGGTGACTGTTGCCGACGGCGTGGCGAAGGGATTGAAAAACGGAACGGCGACGCTGACGGGTGTCAAGGATGGAATTACGTGCACTGTCGGCGTTACGGTGCAGTGCCCTACGGCGGAATTGATGCCTATTGAAGACGCATCGAATCCGGAGGCTTGGAAAATTGAGAGTTACAATGTGAAGGATGATGCGGCGATAACTGCGCTCGCCGGAGGCGGTCTGGCAGTCGACTTCGCTCTGTCGGGCACTCGTGCGCCCAACCTTACTCTTGTCCCTGTTCAGCCGATGTATCTCTACAGCCTTCCTGACGAGCTGCGGCTTACTATGAAACTGACTGGAGGTGTGGCTGTCAAGAACTCGGTGGTGTCGTTCACGCTTGCCGACGGCAGCAATGTGTCGGCTAATCTGTCGGGATTTGAGTCGGGCGACGCTCAAGATTATACGGTTGACTTTGCGCAAATTGCCGATGTCGACAATGTGGGCATTTTCCCGATACGTTTCAATTCGTTGCGCCTCAATCTGTCGGGCGGAAAGAAAGACACTGCCTATCGTCTTGAAATCCCGTCGATGAAGACGCGCTACAAGCATTTCAACGACGCTGGCGTATATGATCTGACTGTCGACGACGCCGATGTTGCGCCTGTCTATTACAACCTGCAGGGCATGCGGATTGCAAAACCGCAGCCTGGAACTGTGGTAATCGTGAAACGCGGAGCGAGAGTGACAAAAGAGATTGTTGTGGAATAGTGATTGCTGTTCTTGACAAAAAAAACGGGAAGCCGCCAAGCTTCCCGTTTTTTTGTTGCCTGTTGTCAGTCTTCCTCCGGAGGAAACTTCGGAACGAGGCGCATAAGCCTCAGAATCTGCGAGCGGCGCTTCTTCATGTATGACGAAGGATTGGCGGAGTCGAATCGCAGCGGATTGGGCAAAGTGGCGGCGATGAGTGCACATTGGCGGGAGGTCAGCTGGTCGGCGGTGGTGTTGAAGTTTTGTTCAGCCACAGCCTCCACGCCGTAGAGTCCGTCGCCGGTCTCGATAGAGTTCAGATACACCTCCATGATGCGCTCCTTGCTCCACAGAGCCTCTATAAGCACAGTGAAATAAGCCTCGAAGCCTTTTCTCACCCACGATGACGACGGCCATAGAAACACGTTTTTAGCCGTCTGCTGGCTTATCGTGCTTGCACCGCGGTGACGGCCTCCGTTTTCAGCCTCGCGCACGGCTTTCTTGATTTCCACGAAATCGAATCCGTGGTGAGAGGCGAAGCGGTTGTCTTCAGAGGCGATTACAGCCATCGGCATGTGTCGCGACATCTCGTCGAGCGGCACCCATTTATGCTCGCAGCGCACCTTGCGTCCGTCGAGCATCTGCTCAACGCTGCGTATCGCCATCAGAGGCGTGTATCTGACAGGCGCCCATCGGTAGATGGCTACGCTGACCACCGACAGCAGCACAAAGCCGAGAATGATTTTGCCAAAGAGCATCATGAAGATGCCGAAAGTTAACTTTCTGACCATTTTGTTTGAGAAAAAAGCTGCATCAAAGCCTGCTTTACGCAAAGCGGGACAATGATGCAGCACATTGATAGCTTTTTCTATTTCTTCGCGCCTTCGACAATCGATTTCGTGTCGCAGGCAATCATATATTCCTCATCGGTCGGGATGACAACTACGCGCACCTTCGAGCCGGGACGTGTGATTTCAACCTCCTCGCCACGGCAGTTGTTGCGCTCTGGGTCGAAATCGATGCCGAGAAATTCCAGTTGCTTGCATACGCTCTCGCGCAGCTGAATCTGGTTTTCGCCCACACCGGCTGTAAACACAATCACGTCGACACCGCCAAGCGCCGCTGTGTATGCGCCAACATATTTAACGATGCGGTATTTGTACATGTCGAGAGCCAGTCGCGCACGCTCGTTGCCGGCGGCAATGGCAGCGTCGATGTCGCGCATGTCGGAAGAGATGCCAGAGATGCCGGTCAGACCGCTCTGCTTGTTGATGAGTTTCTGCATTCCGGCATTGTCGAGATGCTCTTTCTCCTGGATGTAGAGCAGGGCAGCAGGGTCGACATCTCCGCAGCGGGTGCCCATCATCAAGCCTTCTACCGGAGTCAAACCCATCGAAGTGTCGATTGACTTGCCGTCTTTTACGGCGGTTATTGAGCCACCGTTGCCGATGTGGCAGGTGATGATGCGCTGCTGCTCGTAAGGCAACCCTAAAAATTCGCATGAACGGCGTGCCACGTAGCGGTGGCTTGTGCCGTGGAAGCCATAGCGGCGCACTCCGTATTTCTCATATACCTCATACGGGAGAGCGTACATATATGCGCGGGCAGGCATTGTCTGGTGAAAAGCGGTGTCGAACACACCCACCTGTGGCACGTCGGGCATAATCTCGCTGATAGCCTCGATGCCCACGATGTTGGCTGGGTTGTGGAGCGGAGCCAAGTCGTAGCATTCCTTCACCTTGGCGATAACCTCGTCGGTGATGAGCACGCTCGAATTGAATTTCTCGCCTCCGTGCACCACGCGGTGGCCTACGGCATCTATTTCTCCGAAATCCTTGATGCAGCCATATTTAGCGCTTGTCAGATTGTCGAGGATGATGCGGATAGCCACATTATGGTTTGGCATAGACGTGGTGATTGTCACCTTTTCGCCGTTGTATTTGAATTTCAGGAAAGAGTCGGGCAGACCCACTTTTTCCACGCCGCCCTCGGCGAGGACGTTTTGCGCGTTGTCGTCGAGTTCAATCAGCTTGTATTTCACCGATGAACTTCCGCAGTTGAGTACGAGGATTTTCATTATTTTTGATTTGCTATTATGCTTTGGTTGCAGGTGATGATAACAGTTTTATAGATGTCTTCCCAAGAGCATCCGCGCGACAGGTCGTTGACCGGCTTTGCCAAGCCTTGCAGGATAGGACCCACTGCCTGTGCACCGCTGAGTCGCTGCACGAGTTTGTAGGTGATGTTGCCCACTTCGAGCGACGGGAACACAAGCACGTTGGCAGTGCCGGCGATGTCGCTTTGCGGAGCCTTGCTCTTGCCCACTGAAGGCACGATGGCTGCATCGGCTTGAAGTTCGCCGTCGAGAGCCAGCTCCGGAGCCATTTCTTTGGCAATCTTTGTAGCCTCGATAACTTTGTCTACCATCTCATGCTTTGCGCTGCCTTTGGTTGAGAAGCTGAGGATGGCAACACGCGGATCAAAGCCGCCGAGCACCTTGGCTGTCTCTGCCGCCGATACGGCGATCTGTGCCAATTCCGGTGCCGTAGGATTAGGCACTACGGCGCAGTCGGCAAACACCATCATGCCGTCAGTCCCGTAAGGAGAACCTTCGGGAAGCAGCATAAGGAACGCGCCGGAAACAACGCTGATGCCTTTCTTGGGCTTGATAATCTGGAAAGCGGCACGAAGCACGTCGCCTGTGGTGCTCAACGCACCAGAGACCTGACCGTCGGCATCGCCGTTCTTGATGAGCAGACAGCCCAGATAGAGCGGGTTGTGCACCTGTTTGTGCGCGCCCTCGAGCGTCATGCCCTTGGCTTTGCGCAGCTCATAGTAGAGTTGCGCATATTTCTCAGTAAACGCCTCGTCGGCAGGGTCGACGATTGTGGCATGCTCAATGTTTTTTAGACTCAATTCCGCTGCAAGTTGTTTGATTTCAGCGGGATTGCCGATTAGAGTGATGTCGCAGATGCCGTCGGCGATAAGATGGTCGGCAGCGGTAAGCGTTCGTTTTTCCGCACCTTCGGCGAGGACGATGCGTTGTTTGTTTGCTTTGGCTTGTTGGGTAAGTCGTTCAAATAGAGTCATAATCAGTATTGATTTTGTATTTTTTCTGACTACAAAATTACTAATAAAAATTGTTAACGAGGTATAAAAACTTGACTTAAACTTTCAACCAATGTGCAAAAAATCTTCACGAAACTTAACGAGGCTTTAGCCTCGGCAAAAGCACTGTTGCATGCGTCGCGCCACGTGGCAGAATCAGATTCTGTTGCCTTGCAGCAGCGCTGCATGTGCGCCGCCCTTGAATCCTCTGTGAAAGAGCGTGGGAAGGTATATTTCGCCGACTCCTACTGCTCTTGGCAGAAGGGCGCAATTGAGAACGCCAACAAGATTATCCGGAAGTACATCCCGAAGAAAGCCAATTTTGACGACTTCTCAGACAGAAGAATTATGGAAATTCAGAAAAAGCTCAACCGTAGACCAAGGGAAAAATTGACTTTGACACGCCAAAAGATAGATTCTTCAAGTTCTTTCCACTCACCTTGCACTATCTTTTGATAATATAGGCTGCGGTTCGGAAAAACATTTTCAAACAAGTTTGAATGTTTTTCTCTCACCTTGCACTATCTTTGCAATATGAAAGAGAAACAATTCAGTTGGCGCAAGAGGGCTAAAAGTTTTGTATATGCTTTTCGTGGCATCGTTATGCTGCTGCGAGGGGAGCATAATGCGTGGATTCATTCTGCGGCGGCGGTGACGGCGGTGACGCTCGGGCTGTGGCTTGGCTTGTCGGCGTTGGAATGGGTGGCTGTGGCTATGTGCATCGGGGCTGTGCTTGCCGCAGAGGCGTTTAACTCGGCGATAGAGGCGCTTTCCGACCGCGTGTCGCCGGGCTACGATGAGGCTGTACGCCGCACCAAGGACCTTGCTGCCGGGGGCGTGTTGCTGACGGCTGTGGCGGCTTTTGTGGTCGGACTGATTGTGTTTGTTCCTAAATTGATTGACTTGCTATGAAACGTGTATTTGTGATTATATTGGCGATTGCCGCCGCGGCTATGGGTTGCCGCGCGCAGGAGGTTGTGGAAATCAACAGCACCCGCCAGGCGGTGAAGCGCACCGGCGATGCTTTGCTTGTGGCTATGCCGCTGGCTACGCTTACGGCTGTGATTGTGGAGCGCGACTGGCAGGGTTTGAAGCAGGCTGCGTTTTCAACGGCCACCACTCTCGGAGCGTCGTATCTGTTGAAGTATACGGTGCACAAGATGCGCCCCGACCGCAGTGACAACCACGCATTTCCGTCGGCCCACACGGCGGTGATGTTTGCCAACGCCGCATTTGTGCAGCGCCGCTACGGCTGGAAGTTTGGCGTGCCTGCCTATGTGCTTGCCACGTATGTGGGCTGGAGCCGCACCTATGCCAAGAAGCACGATTGGTGGGATGTGGTGACCGGCGCGGCGATAGGTGCCGGCAGCAGTTATATTTTTACCCGACCGTTTGCCAAAAAGCATAATCTTGCCATGGCTCCCGTGAGCGACGGCGAGCATTTCGGCATTACGGCTTCGTTTAACTTTTAATCGACAAAGATGATAGTATACAATACGACTTTCCATGCTCATAATGATGCCGTGGAGCGCTTTCTTGAATGGCTCCGCGCGGAGTATATCCCCAGAGCCACCGTCGACGGGCGGTTGTCGGAACCGCGGCTTACGCTTGTGCTCAACGCCGAGGAGAGCGACGGGCGCAACTATTCGTTGCAGTTCCGCTCCAGCGATGTCGACACGCTTCGTGCGTGGTATGAGGAGGTGGGCGACGACCTTGTTGAGGAGATGGCAAAACGCTTCGGACATCAGGTGGCTGGTTTCTCAACGCTTCTTGAGGAGGTGGATTTGTAGATGGAAAGACAGGCTGACTGGGACAAGATTATCATTGGCATAGACCCTGGCACAAACGTGATGGGGTATGGCATTATCGGCGTGCGCCAGCGCAAGCCGGAGCTGATTGCCATGGGCGTGATTATGCTCAGCAAGTTTGACGACCGCTATATGCGTCTGCGCCGCATCGCCGAGCGTGTCACGGGCTTGGTAGAGCAGTATCTGCCTGACGAGATGGCGCTTGAGGCACCGTTCTATGGAAAGAATGTGCAGTCTATGCTCAAACTCGGACGCGCGCAGGGGGTGGCTATGGCTGCCGCTTTGGTTAAGGACATTCCGATTGCCGAATATGCGCCGCTGAAGGTGAAACAGGCGATTACGGGCAACGGCGCAGCCTCAAAGGAGCAGGTGGCTGAGATGTTGCGCCGCATTCTCAACATTCCGCGTGAGGCAATCGACCCGCATCTCGACGCCACTGACGCTCTTGGCGTGGCGTTGTGTCATTTCTACGAGTCGCAGCGGCCTGTAGCGCAGAAATCTTATTCTTCGTGGAAGGACTTTGTGGCGCGCAATGCCGACAAGGTGGCGAAGCATTAAAAAAGAGACCGTTTCCGTCGCGGAAATGGCCTCTTGAATAACTAATCACACTTTCAACACCGTAGGGAATTATAACTTATGCGTCGGCATCTCCGCCGATGAAAAAAACGAACTATCACACAAAACTAATGAGTCATTTCTTGAAATGCTGTCTTCTTTTTAGAGGCAACGTTTCAAGGGTGCCGAAGTGCGTTATCTCCATGTTTTGAAGCGACAACAATTGTGCCAATGCGCCGATGTGCCTCAAAATTGTTTGTAATCAATATGTTATAAACGAATCTTTGCGTAATCTGTTTCTCAAAGTGGGGAATTTTTCCACACGATGAGGTGTCGTAAATCCTCACTTTGTGTGGCGGAATATGTCAAAGTCCGTATTGCTTTATCTTGTTGTAGAGCGTTTTGCGGTCCACTCCAAGCAGTTGAGCCGCCTTGCTCTTGTTGTATTTTGTCTGTTGCAGGGCCTCGATGATGCGCTCCCGCTCCTCGTCGCTGTTGCGCAGATGCAGCGATGCCGGAGCCTGTGCTTGCGGAGCCGCCTCGTCGGCAGGTGCTGACGCCGGGGTAAGACCGTCGGCAAAATCCCGAGGATGAATCAACGTGTCGGCGGCAAGCAGAGTGGCGCGTTTCACGAGGTTTTTCAACTGCCTCAGGTTGCCGGGCCATGCGTAGTCCATCAGTATGCGCTGCGATTCAGCGTCGAAACCCTCCACGTTGCGGTCGAGCTCGCGGTTGGCTTGACGGAGGAAGAAGTTGGTGAAGAGCAGTATGTCGCCGCCACGCTCGTGGAGTGCCGGCATCTGCAGCGTGAACTCGTTCAGGCGGTGGTACAGATCCTCGCGGAATGTGCCTTTGGCTATTGCAGCCTGAAGGTCTTCGTTGGTGGCGGTGACAAGACGCACGTCGACATCGATTTCCTTGGTGGCGCCTACAGGACGCACCTTGCGCTCCTGAAGCGCACGCAGCAGCTGCACCTGTACCTCGTAACTTAGATTGCCCACCTCGTCAAGAAACAGTGTTCCGCCGTTAGCTTCCACAAAGGCACCTGTCTTGTCGGCAAGCGCGCCGGTAAACGAGCCTTTCACATGGCCGAAAAATTCAGATGCGGCAAGCTCTTTGGGTATTGAACCGCAGTCGATGGCGACAAACGGCTTGTCCGCCCTCTTGCTCTGACGGTGGATGCGGTGGGCTACATATTCCTTGCCTGTGCCGCTCGCGCCGTTGATAAGCACCGACATCTGGGTGGGAGCCACAAGCGACACCATGCTGTACAGTTTTCGTGCCGCCTCGCTCTCGCCCTCAAGAAAATCGGGGTCGGAGTCGTCGGCGCTGTCAGTGGACGGTTTTTCAGCCACGTCGTTGTCGGCGGTTGAGCAGTTAGCCAAGGCATCGTTTATTTTTTGCAGCAGCAGGTCGGGCTTTATGGGCTTCGACACATAGTCGCTCGCGCCTTCCTTCATTGCAAGCACTGCATTCTGGATGTCGGCGTAGCTTGTCATGATGATTAGCGGGGCGTCGATGCCTTGCTCCTTTTTCCATGGCAGCAGTGTGATGCCGTCATCGTCGGGCAGGCGGAGGTCGGACAAAATCAAGTCGAACGCAGTCTTTTCAAGCAGTCGTTTGGCGGCAGTCACGCTGCCTGCTGTCTCTGCTTGAAAACCCTTTTTCCCGAGCCATGTGCGCAGCATCGTTGAAAAAGTAATATCGTCTTCTACTATAAGTATTGATTGCATTGTCGTTGAGGTTTTGTCCTTGTTGATGATTTCACAAAGATAGTCAACCACGCGTTAAAAAGCAACTGTCTTGTGTTAATTGTTGTGATTTGTATGGGCGTTTGCGTATTGGTGGAAGATATTTGCAAGAAAAGAAAAAAAGTGCGATATTTCGGTTGAAATTGTAAGAAATGGACAAAATACTTGAAATATTGGAAAAAGAGGGTCTGACATCGTTGGAATTTGATCTGACGGTCAGTCCTGAATTATATGTACGCACGCGTATTGAGCGCGGCGGCAATCGAGGAAGGGCATACTATTTTGTGCGTAGTGGCGACACTGCCGAAAGGGGAGAGGGAGCGTGTCCCGACGAGGCGTTTGCCAAGATTTTAAAAGAGTTGGTGGATGCGGCGGTGTCGGGAGAGCCTGCCGCCACCAGCCATCGCCTTGCCGTCAACGACGGTGGGCAGACAAGCGCGCTGACTGCCGGGCAGCTGACAGCCGTGGCGGAGTCGTTGGCATGCCACGTCGACGAGCTTTCGCTCCTCGACAATTTCAAGCCTGATATACGCTGACGATTATCGTTGCATGTCGGTCAGAGCTTCGAACGCACGCTCGATGATGGTGTCCACGCCTCGTTGACGGTCGGCATCGGTCATGTCTGTCTGACAGCCGTCGGTTGGCTGCACGCCAAACTCCGTGAGCTGTCGGTCGGCGTCGTAGATAGGCGCCGCGCTGAACCGCACGCTCCAGCCGTTAGGCAGTTCCGACGTGAACGGCATTCCGCATCCGCCACCTGTGGCATCGCCCACCACAACCACGTTGGGCAGACTCTTCATTATCGACACGAAATTGTTTGCGGCGCTGTAGGTTGAACGGTTTGTAAGCACGGCTATCGGCTTTCCGGTCCAATGCACCCTGCCTTTTGCCGGGTCGATGTAGTAAGCGTATGGCTCTGAGAAATCGTCGTGTCCGGAGCCGGTCTTGTGCGAGATGTATCCTGCGAGAATGCGCTTGTCGATGAACCGCGCCACGAGAGTCTCCGCATTGGTGATGATGCCTCCTCCGTTGTCGCGCACATCGATGATCAGACCGTCGGCAAGGGCGAGCGTTGCCAGCACGTTGTCAAGGTTGCCTTCGCCGATGCTGTAGGAGAACGACGGGTAGCGCATATAGGCATAATTGTTGTCGAGGATGCGGTATGAGATTCCGCTTGTGCGGCGGTAGTCGAAGTGCAGATAGTGCTCCTCCACAAGCCGCTCGTCGTAGTTTTGCGGGAATTGCTCCCAAATCCAGTAGCGCGACGTGTCGAATGATGACGACAGGTTGGTGTGTCCGTCTTTAAGCTCTTTAAGCATCTCGGAGCATACGCGGAAAAGCTCTTCAGAGGTCATGCTGTTGCTGATTTTTGCGGCATATCGGTCGTGCACCTCCTGCCAGTCTACGTTTTTGTATTGAAAGAAGCAGTAATGGCGGTCGAGAGCCGACCACAGCGCCTCGAAATTGCCTGTCGGCGTGTCGGCAAACTGGGGCTCGTCGTGGCATGCCGTGAGGCTTGCAATCGACAGCAGCATAACCAATATGTTTAAGCAGACAGTTTTCATATTCAATAAGTTGCTGATATTATTTTTGCACGTTCAGGCATTGCGCGGCGCGTGTCAATCCGCAACGATTCCCATTGAATTCCCACCACGAGGCTGTGTGTGGAGCGGCGTTGGCTGATGTTGTTTTCCCAAACCGTCGTAAACTCATTGCGGTATCCCAGGCGTAGCGACGACGTGCCGAAATGGAAGTCGAGGCATACGGTGTTGTCCATATCGAAACGGTTGTGCCAGAACCCGAAATTAATGGTGTTGCGATAGTTGCCGAGATACATCTCATAGAACGATTGGTCGTAGTCGGGAAGAAAGAAACCTCCAACCACCGGCAGTGTCGCCTGCCAGCGCACCGTTATAGGAAGCCTGCCGGCATTGAAGCGGTAAGCCGCCATGCCGCTTGCTCCGGCATAGAGGCGTATCAGCGGCGAGCACACATTGTTGGAATTGCGGGGATTGTAGGTCACGCCTCCGCGGAAGCCGATGCCGGCGCCGGCATGTAGCGTAAGCCCCTGCGCCACGCGCCATCGGTGCAGCATGGCGAAATCCACATCTGCGATGATGGTGTGGAGCGAGTTGTTGCCGGCGGGGTTCGACGGATGGTCGTAGGTGAAACCCGCCTCAATTTTGTTTGTCCACCGCTCCGGGTTGAAGCGAGATGCGCGTTGCCTCTCAAATCCTATGCGCAGATGCATTCCGTCGTAGAACAGCGGGCTGAGATACGTGTCGAGGCTGTGTGTCGCGCCTGCGTCGATTGCCACAGTCACTGTGGCTGGACGCAGAACGGTGGAATCCTGCGGCTCCGCCTGTCCGCATATCGCAGCGGCAAGCAGCGTTGCCAATATCGACAGTCTCAGGCGCATCATTCCTCGGTTTCGTCGTCAAACAATCGTTGTTGTCCGGTCAATTCATCGCGCACGTCGTTCTGGTTGATAACGTCGTCGCCGTCCACGCTGTCCACATCGATATCGACAGCCGGAGCTTCAAGTTCTTCCTCCGGCATCTCGCGCGGCTCAATTTCCTCGATGCTGTCCATGTTGAAGTTTGTGACGCGTTTGCCTTTGGCTTTGAAGCTCTTGGCGCCGATAAATTCTTCAGCGTCGATTATGAGAGGCTCGCGGAATTCGTCGGCACCGCCGAAGGTCACGCGGAAGCGCGGGTATCGCTTGTCGGACAGCGTAATCAGTGAAGAGTCGGGGTTGTCGCCGATGAAGCTTTGCTTCTTCGATGCTGCCTCAAACGTGAAACGCTTGATGTAGGGGTAGCCCTGGTCGGCATCGTTGAGCACGGCTGTCCACACCTTGCTCTCCTCGAATTTCTCGATGAGCAGGATGTTGTCCTCATAGTGGTTTCCGGCGTCGAACGAAGATGTGTAGAATTGTCCGTTCTTGAGCACGATCAGTATCTTGTCGTTGGCGTTGAACTCGCCGAGCGATGTGCCGCGGCCGTCGTAGTTCAGACGCAGCACGTCGGGGTCGAACCACACCTCGCGGCCGCCGAGCGTCGACACTCCGCGCTCTTTGAGCGATATGCGGTGCACCTCGTTTTTCGTCACCATGTTGCCCATCGCTTGCTTGCCCTTGATGGCAAGGTCGGCAAAGTTTATGTCGAACTGCAGCACCTTCAGGCGTGGTTTCTCTTTCAGAGTCACGCGCAGCGTCTCAGCCTCGCCGTTGGGGTTGGCGGAGAACCACCATATCTTAGTGCCTTTTGTGCCTTGTGTCATGTCATATTCCTTGTCGCGCGTGATGCCTATCACGGCGAAACGCTTCATGTAGACCACGCCACCCTTGCCGTTCTGGTAGACAAGATTGTAGATTGTGCGCTGGTCGTTGCGCTTGAATACGTTGATATACAGTATGTTCTTGCCGACGTAAAGTTTGTCTGCCACTTTAGTAATTTTGTATTTACCATCCTTGTAGAAGATAATCACATCGTCGATGTCGGAGCAGTTGCACACAAACTCGTCTTTCTTCAGTCCGGTGCCAATGAATCCGTCTTCGCGGTTGATATACAATTTCTCATTGGCTTCGGCAACGCGCGTCGCCTCGATATTGTCGAAACTGCGTATCACGGTGCGTCGTGGATAATGGGCGCCGTATTTATCTTTCAGATGCTTGTACCAGTCGATGGTCACTTCGACCATCCGTGTCAGCTTGTCGTTGATAACGTCAATATGGTCTTTCAGCGACTGGATGTAGGTGTCGGCGCTGTCGGCGTTGAATTTAAGGATGCGCTTCATCTTGATTTCAAGAAGTTTCAGGATGTCGTCGCGTGTCACATCGCGCACAAACGATGGCTTGAAAGGCTCCAGACGCTTGTCGATGTGTGCCACAGCCTCGTCGACGCTTTTGCTCTGCTCATACTCCTTGTCCTTATAGATGCGCTCCTCGATGAATATTTTCTCGAGCGAGGCGTAGAGCAGGCTTTCACGCAGCTCTCCGCGCTGAATCTCGAGCTCGCGTTGCAGCAGGTGCTTGGTGGTGTCCACACTGTGGCGCAGCACGTCGCTCACCGACAGGAAATGCGGCTTGCGGTCGGAAATCACGCAGCAGTTTGGCGAAATGCTCACCTCGCAGTCTGTAAAGGCATAGAGCGCGTCGATAGTCCGGTCGCTCGACGTGCCAGGCAGCAGGTGTACGATGATGTCGGCGTGTTTCGCCGTGTTGTCGTCCACCCGTTTTATTTTGATTTTTCCCTTTTCCTGAGCTTTGATGATAGTCTCGATGACGCTTCCCGAAGTGCGTCCGAACGGCACGTCGGTGATTTCCAATGTCTTGTTGTCGATTTTTTCGATTTTTGCGCGCACGCGTACTGACCCTCCGCGCTCGCCGTCGTTATATTTCGACACGTCGATGAAACCTCCGGTAGGGAAGTCGGGATACAGGGCAAACTCCTCGCCGCGCAGATATGCTATCGCAGCGTCGAGAATCTCCACAAAGTTGTGTGGAAGGATTTTTGACGACAGACCGACGGCGATTCCCTCCGCACCCTGCGCAAGCAGAAGCGGATATTTCACCGGCAACGTCACCGGCTCGGGCTTGCGTCCGTCGTAGCTCACGGTCCAGTCGGTGGTCTTGGGGTTGTAGACTGTCTCGATGGCGAATTCTGAAAGACGCGCCTCGATGTAACGTGGCGCTGCGGCGCTGTCGCCGGTGAGAATGTTACCCCAGTTTCCTTGCGTGTCGACAAGCAGTTCCTTCTGTCCGAGCTGCACGAGGGCGTCGCCGATTGAGGCGTCGCCGTGGGGGTGATACTGCATGGTGCTTCCCACGATGTTCGCCACTTTGTTGAAGCGACCGTCGTCGAGTTCCTTCATTGTGTGCAGGATGCGCCTCTGCACTGGTTTCAGGCCGTCCTGGATGTGGGGCACGGCGCGTTCCAGAATCACGTATGACGCATAGTCGAGAAACCAGTTTTGGAACATTCCCGACAAATGCTTGCTTTTGTCTTTCGGAACCACATAAGTGGAGTGAGCCTCGGCGCCGGTTGAGGCGTCGTCGATTTTTTCAGAGATGTCGTCTATTTCGTCTTCTTTCATAGTTGGGTCAGTTTTTTAGGCTTCTGGAAATATGTTTTTGTCGTTAAAAAAGTAGGTTATTTACCAAATAAATACAATTTCAGAGGAAAGCCTCTGCAAAAATAAGAAGAAAATCGAGAAAATTTATTTACTTTGCACCTTAAAATAACGAAAAGGTGGTCAGCAGACCCCCTGAACATTGAATTTATTAGAAAAAACAAGATAAAAAATGGCACAAGAAGATTTGTTCAAGAAAATTGTGGCTCACGCCAAAGAGTATGGTTTTGTATTTCCGTCAAGTGAAATTTACGACGGTTTGTCGGCTGTTTACGACTACGGACAGAATGGCGTTGAGTTGAAAAACAACATCAAGCGCTATTGGTGGGACGCCATGACGCAGTTGAATGAGAATATCGTTGGTCTTGACTCAGCTATATTCATGCACCCGACAATCTGGAAGGCTTCCGGACACGTCGATGCGTTCAACGACCCGTTGATCGACAACCGCGACTCTAAGAAACGCTATCGTGCCGATGTGCTTATCGAGGACGAAATCGCAAAATTCGACGATAAAATCAACAAGGAAGTAGCAAAGGCTGCAAAGAAATTCGGAGAGGGTTTTGATGAGAAACTTTATCGTGAGACAAACCCGCGTGTGCTCGAGCACACTGCAAAGCGCAACGAGCTGCATGAGCGCTATGCCAAGGCGATGAACGACATGAACCTTGAGGAATTGCGTCAGATTATCCTTGACTACGGCATCGTATGCCCGATTTCAGGCACAAAGAACTGGACTGAGGTGCGTCAGTTCAACTTGATGTTCTCGACAGAGATGGGAAGCACTGCCGACGGCTCTATGCGCGTATATCTGCGTCCGGAAACGGCTCAGGGCATCTTCGTGAACTTCCTTAACGTACAGAAAACAGGACGTATGCGCATTCCGTTTGGTATCGCACAGATTGGCAAGGCTTTCCGTAACGAAATCGTTGCGCGTCAGTTCATCTTCCGTATGCGTGAGTTCGAGCAGATGGAAATGCAGTTCTTCGTGCGTCCAGGCGATGAGCTTGAATGGTTCAAGAAATGGAAGGAGATCCGCTTGAAATGGCACAAGGCTCTTGGTCTCGGCGATGAGAAGTATCGCTACCACGACCATGAGAAATTGGCTCACTACGCCAACGCCGCAACCGACATCGAGTTCCTTATGCCGTTTGGCTTCAAGGAGGTTGAGGGTATCCACTCGCGTACAAACTTCGACCTCAGCAACCACGAGAAATTCTCTGGCAAGAAGATTCAATATTTCGATCCGGAGCTCAACCAGAGCTACGTGCCTTATGTAATTGAGACATCAATCGGTGTGGACCGTATGTTCCTTTCAGTTTATGCTTCTTCTTATGAGGAGGAGAAACTCGAGAACGGCGAGACCCGCGTGGTGCTTCACCTGCCGGCTGCTTTGGCTCCGGTTAAGGCCGCTATCATGCCTTTGGTGCGCAAGGACGGACTTCCAGAAAAGGCTCAGGAAATCATCGACTCGCTGAAGTTTGATTTCAAGGTGCAATACGATGGCAAGGACTCTATCGGCAAACGCTACCGCCGTCAGGATGCAATCGGTACGCCGTACTGTATCACTGTCGACCATCAGACTCTTGAGGACAACACCGTTACCATCCGTCACCGTGACACGATGGAGCAGAGCCGTGTTGCCATTGCCGACATCGCCGGCATCCTCGACAAGGAGGTGACAATGAAGTCGTTGCTTAAGAAATTGCTCTAAGAGGATAACTAAACCAATAGATCGGTTATGAAGATAAAAACATTGTGGATTGTGCTTGCGGCAGTGGCAGTGCTGATTGTGCCATTGCTGATTTTCGGCGGTTATGCAGCTGTCAAGTACAATACTCTTGTTGCTGACAGCAACGAGGTGGAGAACGCTTGGGGCAAGGTGCAGACTGCATATCAGCGCCGTTCCGACCTTGTGCCAAACTTGGTGAGCACGGTTAAGGGCGCCGCTGCCCATGAGGCAAACACGCTGCAGGCTGTGACCGACGCGCGCGCGAAGGTGGGAACTGTCAACATCACCGCCGACCAGCTGACCGAGGAGAACTTGAAGAAGTTCCAGCAGGCGCAAAATGAGCTGTCGGGCGCGTTGAAGTCGTTGCTTGCTGTTTCGGAGGCGTATCCAAACATCAAGGGCACGGAAAACTTCCGCGACCTTCAGACGCAGCTTGAAGGCACCGAAAACCGCATCTCAACGGCGCGTGTGGACTACACAAACGCTGTCAACAAATACAACAATTCCGTGATGAAATTCCCGGGCAACATAATTGCCGGAATGTTCGGATTTGAAAAGAAACCGCAGTTCCAAGCCGATGAAGCGGCTCAGACTGCTCCAAAAGTAGAATTTTAATGAAAAAATTTCCTTTATTGGCGTTGTTCCTTCTGGTGCTCTCGGCGTGCAAGCTCGATCCGGTGCGCGACGTGTGGGAGTACTATGAGGACTGGCGCAATGAAAACAATGCGTGGCTGGCACAGCAGGAGGCGCGCACAAATGCCGACGGCACACCTTACTATCAGAAGGTGGTACCGGAGTTTGACCGCAACGCCTATGTGCTGATTCATTACTTTACCGATCGTTCGGCAACGGAGGGCAACTTGTCGCCTCTGATTTCTTCGACTGTCGACGTGAAGTATAAGCTGCTTACGTGCAGAGGTGTCGGCGTCGACTCCACCTACTTGCTGACGTCGCCTGCCGACAGTGTTTACCGCTCTGTGTTGAGTGCCAACATCACCGGTTTCCAAATCGCGTTGATGGCTATGAACGTGGGCGATTCGTGCGAGGTGGTGATTCCTTACCAGCAGGCTTACAGCAACTCTGGCAAAGGCACGATTCTGCCTTACTCGCATCTGCATTATTTCTTGAAACTCAAGGATATATATAAGTATCAAAAGAAGTAGCAGGCAATGAAGCGTTTGGTTGTTATCGCAGTGCTGTCGGCTCTGACATTGGCGGGTTGCAAGACAACGGAGAGCAACTATCGAGAATCGTATGAGGCGGCGGTGCGCAGCCGTAATGCCGCGGAGGCTGATCTCGACAGCGTTGTCGAGCCGACAATCCACAACAAAATAATGGAGGCTTCGCGTCCGTATGTGCAGACCGTCGACGGCTGCTCGGCATTGTATCTTGAAGGCAACGTGTGGCAGGCGTTTGACGACGATGTCAACAAGATGAAGCGCTACAGCGTGGTTGTGGGTGCGATGCGTCAGATGTTTAATGCAAAGGCGTTTTGCACGCGCTTACGGCAGAACGGGGCGAAGGCTTACGTGATTCAGAACGGGGCGAAGGACTATTTCGTCGTTGCCGAAGGATTTGACACGTTTGCCGAGGCTGCCGACTATGTGAATCACATTGACAAACGGCTGAAGATAAAAATCCCTTTGAAGGAGCCGTTCGTTTATCGCACAATACGCCTGTGACGGACGAAAACAAATAGTGAAGCCTTCAATGCCGCGGCATTGAAGGCTTTTCAGCAATAAGAATATGGATATGCTGAAATCATTGATGATAGTGGGGTGCGGCAGTTTTGTGGGCGGAGCGTTGCGCTATCTGCTGACACGCACTGTGCAGAATTGGATTGACGGATGGATGCCCGCCGGCACGCTGGCTGTCAACGTGCTCGGCTGCTTGCTGATAGGTCTGTTCTGCGGACTGTCGCAGGAGTGGATGCCGCAAAGCCTTAAATTGTTTCTTACGGTGGGTTTCTGTGGAGGGTTCACCACATTCTCCACGTTTATGAACGAAAACATGCAAATGCTGCGCATTTCCGATGCTGCCGGCATGTGCCTAAATGTCGTGGTCAGTCTTGTGGCTGGCTTTGTCGCTCTCTATGCCGGCTATCAGGCGGCGCGACTCTTCTGACCTGCAAATAGTTAAAGTAATAGCTATTTATACATTCCTTCAGCATGACGGCGCTCGACCATCTGAAGAGTAAGGAGCGCAATGTGTTGCTTGGTCAGAAAGACTTAACACGTTCTTGGCAGGCGAATATCCGCAGGTGATTGCAGATTAAGTAGTAGTTTAGAATGATTATCTTTAGAATAACCTTGAAATTCTTCTATACATGTAGTGGGATTCCCATATTTTTGTATTAATATGGATTTAAAGCAGTTGTAACGATTTTTTAAATCTTTCCACTTTTCACTTTGTGAAAATATTACAGTAGTTCCACATATCGTATTTCTTTTAATTGTAACTACAATAGTACAATCTTATACACCACAAAATTTTCCTGTCAAAACATCGCCACTTTGAGATATTGGAGTAAATCCTTTGGCTTTTAATTTACTTATAAGGACTGTAGGAGTTTCGCCCATAGATATTCCATTGAATTTCATGTGTTGGGCATAATTAATATCCACAGTAGATATAATAAATAAAAGCATTAAAAATATTCTTTTAATCATAACTTTTGTTTCTTTTAAACCATTCTTTAACTTGATTTATAGCATTATATGCTTCTTTTTTGTCCTTATAAGATGAACGACTAGCAGAAAAGTCTATTGTTTTAAAGCCAAGATTTCTTGTATAGCCAAAATATTTATTTACTTTATAGAAGCTCATGTCTATATAACTTGTACACCCGCTTCTTCCATTATATTTTTCCAATATTGATAGTAATTCATCGAATTTAGGATAATTATTTTTTGTGACAATAAGTGTATCGTCCTTAGGACCTTCATAACAATCAACGTCTGTAATTTCGATTTTGTCTACCTTTTTTATATCAACATCTACGTCACGATATAAAAAATAATGTTCTAATTTCATTTTACTTACTATTTTTTATTATCTGTTACTGCTGCGGTTCCACCTATTGTAGCTCCAGTTATAGCAAGAGAGTGTTTATTCAACCAATTAAGAAATCTTCGTTTATTATTCGGCGTTAAATAAGAAATAACCTTAAACCAATCTGTCATACTATTATTAGCATCTGGAAATAACTTGACGTAATTCTTAGACATATAATCAAACATTTCCATAGTTAAAGGTTCGTCATCTGTTAAACCAAAGGCGTTTTTGAGTTGTGACGCTCGAACTGATGACTCAGTACTATTTAAGTCCCTGAATAAATACTTAAACTTTTCACCTTTAATACCCTTATTAAAAAGCCTCTTAAAACTATTTATGATACGTGCATTCTCGCTTATATATAAATTGATTGGTGACGTTGGAATATATTCAGAATGGGACACTTCATGTACTCTTGTATTAGGTCTAAATAGCATACGTTCATCATTACCGTGTTCAAAGATTCCGGAAACATAAGTTGCTGCATTTCCTGTAGAGTCAGCACTCTTTAAAATAGTTTTATTTGGAATAATATGTTCTGCACTGTACCCAGTATGTCCTAATTTATTAAAAAGTTTAATTTTATTGTTATACATCATTTGATATATGTTGAGTATATCATCTCTAGAATCGAACGTGTTAAGAAGCTTACCATCAAGCGTTAGATTCTTTAGATTTTCAAGTTCTTTTGTACTTAATTTTTTTTGAATGCTTGCATCAGCTTGTTGATATAATCTATCTCTAGTTCCAAAATCCATTCTTTGGTTTTGAATCCATTCCCAATTTTCAGGATGCCAAATTTTAAAAGTTCTTCCATTTGGTCCAAAACTTGAACCTTGTAAAGTAACAGTTTTAAGAGGTTTATGGGTTAATTCTCGCCATTGGCTTAAATCTTTTGGATCTGTATCTATAATATTTTGTAGAATTTCTTTACCGAAATTATTTGATGAATGCATAGAAAATCTTTCTGGTCTGTTGATTCTAAAATCAAAAGAAAGATTAGGACTTTCTAATGCTTTATTCATTTGTTTAGCAAATCTATAATTATTAAATTTGGTTTTAATTGTTCTATATCCCTTTGGTATATTTTTAATAGCAAAAGGTGCTAAAGGTATAGCTACATCTCCAATTCCGTTAATAGTCATAGACCACAACGGATGTTCCTTTGCAAAACTGTCTGATACAATTCCATTATTTCCTTCAAAAAATTTACCTTTAAGATAATCTTTTCCTTTACCTGTTACTACATCATACCCTAAACGAACAATTTGTGTTGGAGACATATAATTTGATACTCCAGCTGAAGCTAAATTAAGCATTGTTAATGGATTTACTTCTCCTGCTTTTTTATCAGCTTCTTCTGTGTTTTTAGCTTTTTGAATTTGAGCATCAAGATACGCATTAGACATATATTTAGCATCTGGATGATTAGCTATATTGCCCGAATATAATTTTGGTTTTAAGTCTTCTTTAGTAATTGAATATTTAGGAGATACCAATATTTCAGGTATAAATCCTTCCATATTCCCTGAAGAATTAACAATTCCATATTTATATATTTCCGAAGCTGGGATAAAGTTTCCATATTCGTCTGTAATCACTTTATCACCATATCCCTCAACAGATGTTGCTTTATCTAAATTGCGAACATCTTTACGAGATAGTTTTAAGGCTTTTATTGGGGAGCCTGATGTATGTTTAGGTATTAATTTCATAAGGGTAAAGTTATAATATATATATTAAATAATCAAGTAATCAAAGTAAAATCATCCACATTTCGTGGATGATTTTTTGGCACAATTCTTGCTTTTGTGTAAATAGTAGATCGTTTTGACACTCTGAAAAGAGAATAAATGACGCGTCGTTAAGATTTTAAACTAAAAATTTGAAATTGTTAACGAATGAAAAAAATCTACTATTAAAAAACAAGTCTTTGTCAACGCTTACAAACGCATTCGTTTAGGTAAGGAGGAATACGTCAGACAACACTGGCGTCGGTACCCACAAAGATAGACTTTTTAAGAGGCTCATGGCCTCTTTTTATTTTATCAGCATTCTTCTTTGGAAAATAACCAAATCCAAAAGCGTCTGGACAAGTATATAAGCCAAATGAATATCCAATAAGCTATTGATATTTGGTTGATAAATGAATATATTATCATTTCAATTGTAGTAGGATGACTCTCTGTTTCACAAGGATATTCTTCATCAACTGGGACAAAAAACAAATAAAGAAGCATCAAGCTTGCTGCAATCCACACAATAAGACTAATTATTAGCCCCTTTCTTTTTGTCATACGAAACCGTAACATTATCTAACAATATTGAGTTTGGATAGTTATATCTGAAATATTTTGTGTCGGTTTTACCCTCACTGTTTGCAATATAGACAGATAACGGAATATTTGTACGTAAATTATCAGGAGAGTCACCTCCCCGACTATAATTTACCATTATGTCACCTTTTTTAACTGGATATAACTTTCCATCGAAATTAAATTGATAGTCTTTATCTGCAAATCCGTTTATCATCATTGTGTGATATACTTCATTTTTTGGATTTTTGGCAATCACGAGATTCCCAGGAACCGCTATGTCTTGTGAAACCTGTGTATACCCATACTTCTCTGGGGTCCTCCAAAGACTTGCAGAACGCATTAGGGCATTATGTGGATCAACCCATTGGGATGCCGTAAGCATACAATTAGAAGAAAAAGTGGGAATACAATTTAAAAGATTTTCTTTTAAAAAACGTAAAGTATTATATCCCATACTTTTTAATATACCCGTTTCAACATCCTTAGATAAGAAATAGTTATTGAACACTTTATTAGCTCTTTTAAGAGCCGATTCTTCAGGACTAATTACATAGCCATCTTGATATTTAGAAATAAGTTTTATCATAATATTAGCATGAAAGGTTTTTATGAATATTTCTCATAATAGCGTAGAGGACGAGATTCGAACTCGTGGTAGACCCTACGACAGTTTAGCAAACTGTTGGTTTCAGCCACCTCTCCAGAAGGGAAGAATATTATCTTTCGAGAGGTTGCTGGGGCAGCCTCCCATTTTTGTGTCTATAAATGCGGTCAAACGTTTATAGACTGAATTTGCTTTATCTTATAAATTCAAATAAAATGATTTTATTTTTTCTATTTGTGTTATCTTTGTAAAAAATCTATTTATAAACGAAATCTATTGAATGAAAATAAAATCTAATTTATTTGAATTTGAAGGCAGCCCTATAGAATTGTTAATCTTAAATTATTGGATTAATAATTATAAATGCCGTGTTGTACAACAAATAGTAATAGATTATACTAAGTAAACAGATTCAGAGAAGCTCTGCTATAACAGGGTTTCTCTTTTTAAGATAAAGCATAAAGATTTTTTATTATCTTTGCAAAATGAATCTAATTTATAACTATACTTGTCATGCGTTAGTTGACAGTACGATTAAATCGCTAAAATTAAGCAGCTATTTGTTTGACAGATGTAAGACTGCGTTAATTAGATTTTTTAAAGTATATTTTAGATCCATAGAGTGTGTTTAGACACACTTATATAAATCTTCGCTTGGTTATTGAGTTAATCTGGAAACATTTTGGTAATAATTGCCCTCCATGTTTTCTAAGAATACTTGAAATTGACGTAATTCCTATATTATAATTTGAACCAATTAAGTCATTTAATGGGTCTTTCATAACGTCACCATGAAAATTATGAATGACATACCATTTCCCTTTTTCATTTCTAAGTATTCCAGTATGTGACCCTCTTGTCCAACTATTTCCATCACGATATGCATCAATCATATACGCGGATGGTGCAAAATACATATTCACACGATATTGCTTTTCCGGATTTAATTAATTAACATTAAATCTTTTCTTTAAATTATCGGCAGCCTGCATTTCATAGTTTAAGATCTTCATTAAATCTGTTTCTTTAGGATTATAATCAAGCCCTTCGTATCCATTAATAACTGGTTTGGTATTACCATGATTCCAGGCATTTCCCCAAGCATCATATTTAAATGTTTTTCTAAGATAATCATTTGCCCATTCTGCGCATTCTCTTGTGCCGGTCTTACAATATTTATGCATCGGATAATACTCTTTTAATGGACGTTGTTTTATTACATATTCTTGTAAAGGTCTTCCCGCACCAAAAAAATCTAATACATTATTTAATCCTATATTGAAATATTTCGTAGAGACTGTATCGTTTCTTGCGGTATTGTAATCATTTACATATTGATTAAATTCATTATTCTGTGTAGGTATATAAAAGTATATTTTTATTTTCTTGTTTATTATATAATTTCTCTAACTTAGACATTGCTTTATGCGTTATTGTGAAACAGCCAAGACTTGTTGCTCCCATAGGAATAAGTCCTTTATATTCTTTATCTTGATATTTATCCACGACCCAATACGGATGAATCAGGATGCTTCTTTTCAAGGCGTTGCTGTTGGTTTTGTCCAAACCCTTGAGGTCGAAACAATTTTCGGGATATGAGTTCATTCTTCGATGCCCAACTATTTCATATTTTCCCAAAGAGGAACAGTTGCTGCCAATAGCATTACTAAATACAGGTTTGTCTGGAGTGCTGTTCAATCCACAACCATGGGCGCATAAGGATTTTATCAGCAATCGTTCGTTTTCAAAGCTAAAGACAAAAAATCTATTGCTGTCGGATGCTATCGAATAATTGACAAATATCATAAATTTTGTGTTCATATTATGCTGTTTGCAAAAATTATATGCTTCTGAAACCTGTTTTGGAGAAATATATTCATACGCCTCCATATAACCGCAAGAATCAATAGATACTTCGCATTCCTTTTCTTTATTACTACCGCATCCTATACAGCAAACTGTCATAATTGCAAAATAAATCAATTTTTTCATCGTTATCTTTATAAAATATGAAACTATGGACAATATTATTGAAATAAAAGGGAAAAAGAGAAAATATAGTTTTTCGGTTTATCCTCTTTGTCATACTTTTAAAAAAGTTAATGATTGGAGTGTTATATATATTTATTTATATAATGACAATTTAATCTATTGTGGGAAAGATTCTAATTTCCCAAGTAGATTGAATTATCACAAAATTTATGATAAAAATATTCTATCAAAATCAAATCTCATTGCTGTTTATTATTTAAATCCACAATCAATTTCTCTGGCAGAAGTCGAGACCGACATTTTAGAGGGAAATCAGTTTGAGATAAATATTCATCACAATCTAAAATAGACTGAAGCAGTTCTTTCGGGAGATGCACTGTATATAGTTCTTTAGAAACGCCTTTTGGCTTTTCTCGTTCCGCTATTATGTATTCATTTTCAGCTTTAAACACGGTGAATCTGCGTTTGCTATTTCCAACCGCTATGTATCGCCGATAGCCATTATCGACAGTATCAACAGGCGGAATAAAGTCGTAAATTATGGTGTTATATTCTGATGTCATTGAAATCTTCGCTTGGTTATAATGCCGCCAAATTTATAATGGAAATATTCGTTTAGTCTATTTTCATACCGACCTTTATCAAAATTCCATTTTCCAGCGGGTGTTTTATATTGGACTTTTGATTCTTCTCTTATCTGAGATATATCGCCATTCGCAATCGCGTTAAACAAATTTTGATACTTATATAAGCCGTTCCCTAATTGCCAATACATATCCAACAATCCTTCTTTTATTTGCGGACTAATTGTGTCCGGATAATTTGTGTATTTTTTAAGATTATTATCTATATATTTTTGTTCTGGCATCAAAACTTCGGATGCTATTTGATTGGCCCGATCTTTTGATATTCCAAGTTGTGCTTCCTTTTTATATTTAGGATTCTTTTTCAAATCTATGCCATTTGCAACATCTAAATTACCATTGGGTGTTCTATAGGGTCTATATGTCTTGGTCTTAGAATTAAATCCATTGTTTTGTGCATTTTCAAATTTCCAAAGGTTATTTACCACAACGTTTATATTTGGTTTAGGTTTGGCCAAATATTTTTTTGTTCCATTAGAAAAATATTGGACAGTACCTCTAGTCGTCGTTAACCGTTCACCATTCTGTAATTGCCTATATTCAGAATGATTTGAGCCTTCTAAATACCAATAACCTTTGACTCTGTTGTATTTAATGGCACGTTTAATGTTATTACTCATTTAATATGTACTAATTTTGATTTTAAATTTATATGCGGAATAGCATATATTCCATTGAACAATAAAACGCTGTCTTCAATAGAGACTTTATCCCATACGTCTTTTGTCTCACAATATAAATAGTATTGAGTTTTTCCATTTTCAAGAACTGTGTCTATATCAATAGTTATAGGCTGCTCTGTCTTAATAAAATCTGATATATCATTTAATTCTTCTTTTGGTTTATCTCTTTTACAACTTGAACAACAGACAATAGTCAATGCTATTATATAATAAAATATCTTTTTCATTTTTAGCTATTTACATTATCTTATTATTAATAATAACTGGTTTGGTATTGCGGAACATCAGGAATCGAACCTGAATATTCAGAATTAAATCTAAAATAATACCTTGTGTTCCATTTTACAGATAACTATATAATAAAATATTTGTTATGATTATAATAAAACATTTGCTGTGAGTTATCTTATTAAAACAATTTAAAACTTACTATAAACTTATAACAATTCTTTCAAAAAATTACTATTTTTTCTAAGTTTCTTTATGGATTCTTCTTTTATTTGTCTTACTCTTTCTCGAGTAATTCCAAATTTATTTGCTATTTCTTCCATATCTAACTCTTGACATCCAATTCCATAATACATTTTTAATATCTCTCTTGACCTGTCTTGCAAAGTGTTTAATGCTCTACTTATTTCTATATGAATAGATTCATCATTTGTAACACAATCAGCAGGTAAACTATTTGTATTTGGTAATACATCTATAAGAGAATTATCTTCTCCAACTGCGAAAGGAGTGTCAATAGATACTGCCTTTTTATTAGATGCTTTTAATAGTTCTGATATTTTATCCTCCTACATATCCGTCACCATTGTAGAAGAATATGAAATATGTTAGTTTCCACTGTACCAATGATATTCTTCTGGATATACTAATTCTGTAATATATTCGGGATCAGATGCCATTATTGCATTAAATATATAGGAACAATACTGATACCTAATATCTTTAAAACTTTTTTCATTTTCCTGTAAATCTAAAATATCTATGCACTCCAGTAAAATCGTCCCCAGCATTTGGTTGAAGAAATACAGATAAAGGTTTGTACTTTTTATATCCAGTTTTTAAGTTTTTGGGAACCATTAGAATAGTTTACTAATGTATCTCCATTAACTACTTTGTCAAACATAACCGATGCTTAGGATAATTTTTATCCGATAATATGATAATATCTTCGGGAAGAGCTTCTTTTTGAGGAATTTGTCGTAAATCCATATTTTATTGGATTTACGACAAATTCTCTATTTATCGAACCCGTTGATTTTGAGCTTTTGTTTTCAGACAAGTGCTATTTGAAAGTCCATCCTTGATACACGTTCGAGCGATACGGGCACAGCTCGCCGGAGAATGTCAGCTGGTCGCTGCTGAAATTTGAGTTTACGGTAGCGCTGCAGCGGGTTGAGCCTTTGGGCAGAGTGAACGTCACGTCGGCGGAAAGGGCAGTGCCGGTCACATACATCGTGTAGTTCAGATTTCCGCGTTTGTCGTAGTCGATGCGTTTTTTTGTCACGCGTCCCTCCACGGTAAGTCCGCCTATGCCGTTTGGGCTGTTGACAATGCCTTCAAGAGCAAACTGCACAACGGCTGTGTCGCCCTGCACGAGGACGAAGTTGGTGGTGCGGTTCACGTTGACGGTGCGTCCGTGCTTGCCGCGAATCTGGTCGGCAGTGATTACAAAGCGTCCTTCCTCCACGGCTTTTTTCGCCAGTTCGAAACTGATTGAGTCTTTGATTTCTTTTTCGCGTTTTTTGCGTGCTTTTTCCGCTTTCTTCTGCTCTTTGGTCAGAGTCGGAGTTTTCTCGGTGGCATAAATGTCGTCGGTCGGTTGGTTGTCGGCGACAGCGTAGCTTGCCGTAAGCAGACAGCCGACGGCAGCAATGATGAGAATAAATTGCTTTTTCATAGTCTAATTATTGGGGGATAAATTGTTATTGGAAGTTTCTTTTGTTGAAGCCTCTGAACCGCAGCTTCACGAGCGGGATGAGGACAATCGTCAGCAGCGAGCCGCTGAAAATTGTGAGCATCATCATTTGTATGCAGAATTCGATGTTTGACGGCAGCAGTCCGCCGTCGACCATCACTTTGAAAGTCTTGTAGGTTTCGGCCATCTCCGGACGGCCTTTCATGATTTCCATCATCGCAGTTGCTGTGCGGTAGAAAAAGTCGGGGTCGGCGAAGTCGAGGTAGCAGTAGGTGGCAAGCGCGCAAATCATCGACGCTCCGACGAATATTGTGATGCCGAGCATCCATAGTGCTGAAAACGATGCGTCTAAGCCGTATTTGCGGTAGGCGGAACGCAGCAGCGAGAAGTGGATTGCCGGCACGCAGACGAGCATAGGCATGGCGATGATGCCGAGCAGCGAGTTGCGGTCGCTGAGAAACGACAGCACCGATACAACAGCCAGAAACAGACCCATATACACACCGTTATGGGCGCCTTCTCGATATATGTCCTGAGATGTCAGCATTGATAAATCAAGTAAAGAGTTGTAAAAAAAAACGTTGGTTGCCTGTAGTAAATCAATGTTGTTGCAGGCCGTTCCCATTGTTTAGACTGCAAATTTGCAAATTTTTTCCTATGTCGCAAATTTTTTGGAGCATAAAACTGCGTTGCGGCATTAAAAAACATTGTCGGCGGGGTAGTTTTGTGCAATAGATGTTGTACCTTTGCAATGTCGTTTGCGCGACGCAATTAACATCTTGAAATCAGAAAAACTCAACAGATATGAATGTTGTCGACAGATTTTTAAATTATGTCAAGTTCGACACTCAGAGTGACGAACTTACCAATCTTACACCATCCACTCCGGGACAGATGATTTTTGCCCAGGCTCTTGAAAAGGAACTGCAGTCAATGGGGCTTGAAAACATATCGCTCGACGAGAATGGCTATTTGATGGCCACTCTTCCGGGCAACATTGACAAGAAAGTGCCTACTGTGGGATTCATCGCCCATCTCGACACGTCGCCCGACATGTCGGGACGCCACGTCAACCCGCGCATCGTGAAGGCTTACGAGGGCGGCGACATCGTGCTCGACAAAGACAGCAATGTGGTGCTTTCGCCTGCCGATTTCCCTGAGCTTTGCGAATACAAGGGTCAGGACCTTATCGTGACCGACGGCAAGACGCTGCTCGGAGCCGACGACAAGGCGGGTATCGCTGAGATTATCACTGCTGTGGAATATCTGCAGGCTCATCCGGAAATCAAGCACGGTGACATCCGCATCGCGTTCAATCCCGATGAGGAAATCGGTCTGGGCGCGCACAAATTTGACGTGGAGCGTTTCGGCGCCGACTGGGCTTACACGATGGACGGCGGAGCGATAGGCGAGCTTGAGTTTGAGAATTTCAACGCAGCGTCGGCTAAGGTTACGTTCAAGGGACGCAACGTGCATCCGGGCTATGCCAAGCACAAAATGATAAACTCTATCCGCATCGCCAACCAATTCAGCATCATGTTGCCGCGGTGGGAAACTCCGGAACACACCGAGGACTATGAGGGATTCTATCACCTTATCGGCTTTGAGGGCACGGTGGAGGAGTCGAAGCTGACTTACATTATCCGCGACCACGACCGCGACCGCTTTGAGCGCCGCAAGAAGGAACTTGAGCATCTTGTGCGCAAGGTGAACCATGAGTATCCCGGTTGCGCATCGATAGAAATCAAGGATCAATACTACAATATGCGTGAGAAAATCGAGCCGGTGATGTATATTGTCGACATCGCAAAGCAGGCTATGGAAAATGCCGATGTGGCTCCGAAGGTGCAGCCTATCCGTGGCGGCACAGACGGCGCGCAGCTGTCGTTCAAGGGTCTGCCTTGTCCCAACATCTTTGCCGGTGGACTGAACTTCCACGGCCGCTATGAGTTTGTGCCGATTCCTTCAATGGAGAAAGCAACCGATGTGGTTGTGGAAATCTGCAAACTCGTGGCTCAACGATAAAGAAAAACGCTGTATGCCGCAGAAAACTCTCGTAGTGATTACTGGACCCACGGGGGTGGGAAAAACGGCGGTTGCCATACGTCTGGCGCGTGACCTCGGCACGGAAATCGTGTCGGCGGACTCGCGCCAGATTTTTCGTGACATTCCCATCGGGACTGCCGCTCCTACAGCCGACGAGCTTGCCGCTGTGCGCCATCACTTTGTCGGAATCCTTGGTTTGGACGAATACTACAGCGCCGCGCAGTTTGAGGAGGACGCGTTGGCGGTGATCGGACGCTTGTTCCTGACCCACGACTATGTGGTGATGTGCGGAGGTTCGATGATGTATGTCGACGCAGTGTGTAAGGGCATCGACCAGCTGCCAACGATAAGCGACGACGTGCGCCGTGACGTGGCGCGCCGGCTTGCCGAGGATGGTGCCGACGCTATGCGTGAGGAGCTGCGCAGGCTCGACCCCGTATACTATGAGCAGGTTGACTTGAACAATGTGAAGCGCGTGGCGCATGCGGTGGAAATCTGTCTGCAGGCGGGAAAGCCTTACTCGTCTCTGCGCACGGGCATTGTGAAGCAGCGACCGTTCAGAATTGTAAAGATTGGTTTGAACCTGCCGCGGCAAGAGCTTTTCGACCGCATCAACCGGCGCGTTGAGAAGATGGTGGAGGAGGGGCTTGTCGAGGAGGCTCGCCGCGTCTATCCGCTGCGCCACCTCAATTCGCTCAACACCGTAGGCTACAAGGAGATGTTTGCCTATTTCGACGGCACGATGGATTTCCCGACAGCCGTGGCGCGGTTGCAGAAAAACACGCGCGTCTACGCCAAGAAGCAGCTTACGTGGTATGCCAAGGACGCCGGCATGCATTGGTTTGCCCCGACCGACTACGACGCTGTACGCCGTCTTGTTTCCAATCCGGCACTCTGAATTTTCGGGCATCGCCTGGAAAAAAGTTGCAGAAATGCGGCGCAAATGCTGGAAAAAAGTTGCAAATTCGCATATCAAACAGTGGAAAAAAGTTGCAAGATATGCTTAAAATCGGTTGTTGGAAAGGCGTTAGTAGCCAATTTCTAATGACCGATTCTGGCTAAATTAACCCCGCTGCGCCAGCCGATTGATTCGAAAGCGCGGTGGTTGCCGCATAAGCCTTTACTTTCCGATGCAGTGGTAGATGAAGCCTTCCTCTGAGAGTTCGGCTTCGTCGTAGATGTTGCGTCCGTCAACGATGACGTTGCCGCGCATCGCACGGCTTACCACGCCCCATGAAGGCAGGCGGAACTGTTTCCACTCGGTGAGAAGGGCAAGGGCGTCGGCATCGACCACGGCGTCATACATGTCGCGGGCATAAGCCACACGGTTGCCGATGCGCCGGCGGCATTCGTCCATTGCCACAGGGTCGTAGACCACCACCTCTGCGCCGGCTTCAACCAGCTTGTCGATGACAACCAGTGCCGGAGCCTCGCGCATATCGTCGGTCTCAGGCTTGAACGCCAGTCCCCACAGGGCTATGCGCTTGCCGCGCAGGTCGCCGCCGAAGAATGCCGAGAGCTTGTCGTAGACGATTGATTTCTGACGTTCGTTGACCGATTCCACTGCCTCGATTACGCGCATCCGGTAGCCATGCTCCGCGCCGGTGTGGATAAGGGCTTTCACGTCTTTGGGGAAGCACGATCCGCCATAGCCGCAGCCAGGATAGAGGAACTTTGTGCCGATACGGGCATCGGCGCCGATGCCCTTGCGCACCATGTTGACATTGGCTCCGACAAGAGCGCACAGATTGGCGATGTCGTTCATGAACGAGATGCGCGTGGCAAGCATTGAGTTGGCTGCGTACTTGGTCATTTCCGCCGATGCGATGTCCATGAATATCACGCGGAAATTGTTGAGCAGGAACGGACGGTAGAGGCGTTCCATCACTTTGCGCGCACGCTCCGATTCGATACCGATTACCACACGGTCGGGCGACATGAAGTCTTTTATCGCCGCGCCTTCCTTCAGAAATTCCGGATTTGACGCCACCTCAAACGGCACGTCGACACCGCGTCGCTTCAGCTCCTCGCGGATGGCTGCTTTGATTTTGTGGGAAGTGCCGACAGGCACGGTGCTCTTCGTGACGAGCAGAGCGTATTTGTTGATGTTGCGGCCGAATGTGCGCGCCACCTCAAGCACGTAGCGAAGGTCGGCGCTGCCATCCTCGTCGGGAGGGGTGCCGACGGCGCTGAACACCACTTCCACCGTGTCGATCACGTCTTCAAGACGGGTGGTGAAATGCAGGCGTCCTGCCTCCACGTTGCGCTTGACTAAGTCATCGAGCCCCGGCTCGTAGATGGGGATGTCACCGTTTCTAAGGTTTGCAATCTTTTTCTCGTCGATGTCGACACAGGTCACATCGACGCCGACTTCGGCGAAGCATGCGCCCGAAACAAGACCTACATATCCAGAACCAACAATCGCTATATTCATTTTATATCTTTTTTTACAGTTTTACCAATCAAAAGGAATGCCAACACTCTGTTTTTCCCTATCGCCCAATTGGCTCCAAGCGCTGCAAGAATGATGAAGAAAGCGAAAAACGCCGACACCATCACCGACGGCATAAATGTGAGTCCAAGCATGCGCATAGGCTCCTGAAGCGGTGTGAGAGGGAAGAGGAAAAAGTAGTGGAGCAGGTAGATGCCGAGACTCTCGTTGCCGAGAAGAGTCAGCCAGCGTCCGGCGCGCGTCGAGGCAAACGTCTCAACGTCGCTGCGGTAGACCATCCCGAACACCACGGTCATCAGCGAGGCGTGGAGCACGGGTTGCGCCACAAACTGGCACCATGCCGGTAGGGCAGGAAATTCCCACGTGTATACGGAATAATACCACGTGCCGAACGCCGCCACGGCAGCCGCTGTGGCAACCCACGGCTGTGTAGCCATGCGGCGGAACGCGTCGGAATATTTGCGGGCGAACACTCCCATCATAAACACAGGGAAAAACTGTGTGAGCAGTCCGATGCCTACGGGGTCGAAGTTTGCGGCGGGGTCGGAAATAAGGGGCGACACAAGAATCAACGCCAGATATGAGGCGGCTGGTATGGCAACCTGCATCCACAAGCGTCGCGCGGCAGCCATCAGACGGCTTATGCCGGCATAGACAAGCACCACCTCAAACAGTGTCAGCGTAAACCAATAGCCGTCTTTCCAATAAGTGGTGAGAAGTTGCGGCCACGACTGCGACAAGGGCGATTGCAGACGGCTGTGCGGAAAATACCACATCCACAGCGCACTTACTGCCAGAAACGGTATGATAAGCTGCCAGAAGCGTTTGCGCAGATTGGGCATGGCGAAATCACCGTTGCCGGTAAGCTTATAGGTGAAATAGCCGCTGATAAAGAAAAATATAGGCATGTGTATTTCTCCAACAAGCTTGAACAGCACCGCACTGTCGATGTCGCGTATGCACATCGTCAGCACGTGCCCCATCACCACCAGATATATGGCGATGCCTTTCAGCACATCGAACGCAGCCACTCGTTTTTTAGTTGTTGTCATCGTTTTTGGTTTACTCGGGGCAAAGTTACTCTTAAACTGCCATTTTTCAAAGAAACAGCAGTGGAATAGGCGCAAATAAACGCTCAGAAAAAAATATTTGCAAAAAAGTTTTTTTGATTGAAAAATTTCATACATTTGCAATGTGTTGCCCACGCTGAAAATCTTGATAGAGTTGAGGCGAGGCAAACGAATATATAAAAAGGCGTTAACTGTGCGCTTTGGTTTTGACGTTCAGAGAACTTCGCAACTTCAAAAGATATGTCAGAAGCCAAGCAACGGAAAGCGTCCTATTGGGTGTATTGTATCCTGACAACCCATGTCCGAGTCAAGGGCAGGGTGGTTGGGCATAACCATACATCTGCGTGGGGCTTTCAGCGTTGCTCGTTTCGACATATTGGGCAATGCGAAGGCCTTCTGAACGTGAAGCGAGCATCAGTCTGGCTCCACGCTTTTTTATTTTAGAGTGTATGAATTTCGTCAACAAGGAGTCTGTTGACTGCGTTTGTTAGCGGAATTAGAATGAATATACTGCAAAACAATCCATATCGTATTCTCGGAGTTTATTCAAATTCTCCAACAAAGGAAAGATTGGCTAACCACAATCGCATGAAAGCGTTTTTGAAGGTAGGCAAGTCAGTTTTCTTCCCTTTGGATTTGCCACAATATCTTTCGGCCATTAATCGTACGGAAGCTTCAGTAGCAGATGCCGAATCAAAGCTGACTTTGCCCAAAGACCAAATTTTGTATGCTCAATTTTGGTTTATAAAAACGACTCCATTAGATGAAGTGGCTTTTAATCATCTTTTAGCAGGAGAAATAGATAAAGCTGAGGAAATATGGCAAAAAAGAGAATGTGCATCTGCTTTACAGAATCGTATAGTATGTGCCTTAATATGCGGAAAATATGCAGGAGCAATGTCTTTGGCAGAAACACTGTACAGTAACACTCAGTATATAAGCCAACTGGTTACTGCTGTTGCCGGGACAGGAGGAAACTCCAATGTTTCAGACCTTGCCTTCTCTTTTATTGATGTCTTATGTAATGAGTTAGGGGTTGGCAAATTGCTTCCTCTTACAGAAAATACTACATGGAGCGATTACATTAAAGATAAGGCTGTAAAGCCTATTATAACTCACATTCAAGACGCTATTGATGTCGCACATAAATCAAAGGGTAAAGGTGCTGCTGCAAGGTATGAAGCTGGTAAGGTTTTGATGGAGGACACCAAACAACCGGTTTCACAATTGGGAGATTTGCTTTCATCTTCTGAAATACAATATCAAACGATAGCCGATAAGTTAGGCTTGGAGATACTTCAATGTGGAATAGACTACTATAATGATTCTGAAGAACCTGATGCTGCTAAAAATGCAATGGTTCTTCAACGCTATGCCAAAAGCATTGTTGTTGGTCAAATGGCAAAAGATAGATGTAAAGAAAATGTAGATATTCTTCAAAAGATTATAGACAACTTGCCACCATCTGAAGTTTTTGCTGAAGATAGAGCTATACGTAAAGAATTACATAAATATAGTTCTTTACCAGATAAAATCAGTTATGCCATAGAATTACTTAATAACACTAAGCCTCATTTGCAAGCAATAAAAGAAAAACTTGGACGAAGTAGTGAATATTATTTGAAAATATCCACATTGGTTGTTAGCAACGCATTAAGTAATGTAATAGCAGAGGTAAATCAGGCACAGAACTATATATCAGTCTTGCATGATAAAGGTATAGATGGGAGAATGTTGGCTATAATGGAACAAATCAACGGAACCTCATTTGACACTTTAAAGAAATTAAAGGCAGACCTCGTAAAAGCAGCTAATGAAGCATGGAGAGCTACCAAGTTGATGGATTCATTTGATAAGGAGAGCGATTTCAAAAGTAGGTATGACAAAAATAGACAAACATTAAAAGAGTTATGCGAATCTCTAGGAATATCCACATCGACCTTAGTTCCGACAACGACAGGCGATACCAATTGGGGATGTCTCAATTGGGGATGTCTCATCGCAATTATTATTGGAGTTATAATTTTAATTTGTTGTATTTGTAATTGATGTTCAATGAAAAAGATATTTACAATTCTATTACTGATAATATGCGTTTGTCAAGCAACAAATGCTAAGCCATCATCTGACAATGACAAAATTAAATCATTAGATGAAAAGTGTGTCAACTTACAAAATCAACAATCACGCATTGCCAACGATTTATGCAGATTGAAAGATAAGCAGAAAGAGAGCGACAGAAGAATACAATCCCTCAAAAGTGAGAACAATACCCATAGCGCAGCTATTGATAGTTTACGCAATGTCTGTAAACAATTGGCAGTATCTCAATCAACCGACCGTAAAAAAGTAAACGGCATGATAGACAAGACCAACAGCAATGTGCAGGCCAACCAAGAAACCCTGCAAAGCCGTACTCTGTTGGTTTGTATCATAGCCATACTGATGTTAGTTGTCATAGTGGGAGTGACTTACCGATTGGCAAGGCGCATTAAATCAGGTAATATATCTATTGATGAAGTACGTAAGGCGCAGGATGCGTTGCAGGCTGCACAAACTAAAATGCAAGAAGAGTCAATAAAACTTGATGATAAACTGTTGGAACTATTCGATAGACAAATCGCAAATGTTCCGAAGAATGCAGACCATGGCGAACCTGACCATTCTCTTGCCTTGAAAGTAGCCGATGAAATTGTCAGAATAGAGTTGAACATGTCGCGCATGGATTCTTCCATCAAAGGCTACAAGCAATTGTCTAAAGCCGTGGAACGCATAAAGGACAATTTCAAGGCTAATGGCTATGAATTTGTTGAGATGCTTGGGAAGCCATATAACGAAGGCATGAAAGTAATTGCCAATTTCGTTGTTGACGAAGATTTGGAGGAAGGCAAGCAAATCATCACAGGCATAACCAAGCCACAAATAAACTATAATGGGCAAATGATACAAGCTGCTCAAATAACCGTAAGTCAAAACATCTAAAAAGATATAATCATGGCAAGAAATAAAATAGACTATGGCATAGACCTCGGAACAACAAATTCCGCTATCTGCCGCATGGAAAAAGGAGAACCTGTCGTAATCAAAACAGATGTATTGAAGGATACGATGCCTTCATGCATATCTGTAAATAAGAAAGGCTCGATAAAAGCAGGTGACAGCGCCTATAATACGATGAAGCAAGATAAGCGTCGTGCTACAAAGTCATGGCACAAAGATGCTTCAAACACATACGTTGAGTTCAAGCGTACGATGGCAACCGACACTCAATATCCATGCGCAAACTTGAACAAGAGTTTTTCTTCTGAGGAGTTGTCAGCGGAAGTGTTGAAGACTCTGAAATCTTTTGTTACTGACGAAACATTTTGCTCGGTAGTTATTACTGTTCCAGCAAAGTTTACGGTCAATCAAAAGACTGCCACAATGGGAGCTGCAAAGATAGCAGGTTTTAAGCAATGTGAGCTGCTTCAGGAACCTATTGCGGCATCAATGGCATATGGGGTTTCTTCCGATGAGAAAAACGGAATATGGATGGTCTTTGACTTTGGTGGCGGAACCTTTGATGCAGCTTTGCTAAAAGTAGAGGATGGTATTATGCAGGTTTTCGACACAGAGGGAGACAACTATCTTGGTGGAAAGAATTTGGATTATGCCATTGTTGACAATATTATTATACCATACTTGCAAGAGAAATATGCAATAGATGGGTATTTGCAGGACGAGGAAAAGAAGGAAGTTCTTCGCGATGCTATGAAAACATATGCCGAGGATGCAAAGAACCAACTTTCATTCAAAGACCATGAAGATATTATTTCCAATCTGGGTGATCTTGGAGAGGATGAGGACGGGGAGGAAATAGAACTTGACTTGACTTTGACTCAGGCACAAGCATTTGATTTGATGCGTCCGTATTTTCAAAAGGCAGTGGACATCTGCAAGAACCTTATTCAGCGTAACAATCTCAATGGTTCACAAATAACGAAACTGATTCTTGTAGGCGGACCGACACACTGCCCGCTTATCCGCCAGATGTTGAAAGAGCAAGTGACACCTAATGTTGACACAAGCATAGACCCTATGACTGCTGTTGCAACCGGTGCAGCTCTCTATGCATCGACATTGGATGCTGATGTCTCCGACAATGATATAAAAGTAGGAACTATCAAACTTGAAGTCAACTATGAATCGACTACAGTTGAATCGACAGAATATGTACCAGTGTGCCTTGCAGAAGGTTCTACTCTCAATAAGGTTTTCGTTGAATTCGTAAGAGGAGATAAAGCTTGGTCAAGCGGAAGAATGGAAATAGACTCCAATGGTGATGTTGTAGAGCTTGCCCTTTTGGAAGGTAAGGCCAATTCGTTCAACATATTATGCTATGATGACAAGGGTAATATTCTTCCTTGCTTCCCTAACGAATTAACAATAATCCAAGGCTCAGTTGTCGGAGCTGCCCCATTACCTTACAATATTGGTATAGGCATTTGGAGTGAGGAGAAGAAACGTAGCGTAATCGAAATGGTTAAGGGGTTGGAGAAGAACAAACCTCTTCCTGCTACAGGAATTATTGAAAGAGACTTGAAAACTTCAAACCGACTCCGCCCTGGGGTGGCGAGCGATATTCTGACTGTCCCTGTTTACCAAACTGATGACTTTGATGAAGCCGCAGGTAAGCCAACCTCGCATTATGAGTACGTTGCAGATGTTGTCATTACCGGTGACGAAGTTGACACATTCATTCCAGAGAACAGCCTTGTGAATATCACATTGAAAGCCGACTCTTCAGAGCAGATGAAAGTAGAAGTGCATTTTCTTGCAACAGACATCACTATTGAGAAGATTCTCGATACAGGAAAGGAGCAGACCATAGAAGATACTAACAATCAAATCAATAAGGGATTCGCCGAAGCAGATGCCTCAATTGAGACATTGGCTGAAAGTGGTATCGGTGTAAATGATTTAAGAAGCGAACTTGCTTCTTTACGCACTGACAACGAAAACACAACGGAGAAAAAGGAGGTGCTGAAGCACCTACGCGATCTGCTAAGAAAGATTGAGGAACTTTATGCTGGCACAGAATGGCAGCGCATTGAACAGGAGTTGCGTGAGGAGTTTGACAAACTTGAAAAAGCTCAGAATGATTTGGGCAATGAAAAGTCAGCCCAGTTAGTTAGTCAACTGCGCACACAAATAGACAATGCCATTCGTTCTAAGGACGAACAAATTGGCAGACAGGTTTTGGATCAGGTGCATAGTCTTTTCTTCCAACTCACGATGCTTTATCAATGTATGGGTATTATCCGATACTGCAACGAACGCTTTACTTCAATGCATTGGAAGGACTCATCACGTGCTCGACAACTTGTAAACCGAGGCATGGAGCAAATAAACAACAATCCTACTACGGAAGGACTTCGACAAATTACGGCGGAACTATTGGGGCTTATGCCTAAGGAGGATGCTGATAATGTAGGAGGACTATTAAAATGATGAATAATTATATTTTTAATAAAAAAGACATTTGGAGAATGGATGCTCATACCTTCTCCAAAGATTTTTTTCAAAAGAAAGTAAGTGTGTCACTAAATGACGGTAATACGATAAATGGAATAGTTGTAGAAATTGGCTTATCTGCAAATCTAAATGTAGATTTGTGTGAGCGACTACCTGTGTCTTTAAAGGTTGATGACACTAATATATCTTTAACAAATATCGAACAAATTGAGATTGTATGGTAGAAAAACTAAATATTGAGATTCAGAGTATTTGTAACGATTTAATGGAAGAAGCTCAGACCATTGCACAATTACCCTCTGTCTCACATTTAAGCAAATCTAAATTGCAATTTTCAGGTGGCATACTTGGAGGTATTCAAGAATACAGAGAGGGAAAGCGTTTGGAAAAACTGATGAACGCTCCAATTTGTAAAGGTTGGACGTTTTATACCTACGCATTCCATCTTATTGACACTGCGGAAAATTTAGTTAAGAAGCAAATAGAAGTACAAAATGCTACTACAGAAGATGATGACTGTTATTTCGGCAATGTCAAGCTTATTGTATCAAGCATTAATGTTGCGCATAAGGCTTGGTTCGAATATAGTCCAGACATGGCTTGGGAAGGTATTAATGTTGGTGACACTAAAAATGTAGCTTTAGAACTTTCCGTTGACACATATACAAAGGAAGAATTTCGCAAGTTACATTTACCAGACGGTATGTCTTTCCCAGTCGAACAACAGGGCAATGGAGGATGTTTGAGTTTCATTATCATGTTGCTAATACCGACAATCACATTATTATATTTTCTGTAGAGTATGAGCAAATTAGTAGATGCAACAATTACATGTCCGCAATGTGGACAAGACTATTCTGTAAAATTATTCAGAACATTATGGGGTGAGCATGAGAGTTTAAGGGCAAAGGTTATGAACGATGATGTTAATGTATGCTCTTGCCCTCATTGTCATTATTCGTTCAAAGCGCCATATCCATTTATGTATGTGGATGTAAATGTTGGTTTTGCCGTATGGTGGGAACCCACTCATGATGCAGGAATTGATTCTGATGCAGTAAGCTATGCACGGATGTTTGGAGTCAACAGTTTCTATGCCAAAGCTCCAAGAATTGAAGATTGGAATGAATTCAAGGACACTATAATGAAATATTATAGTGGTGAACTCGTCGGAGGGAAAATTGAAAAAATGGATTTGGCGACATTGAGAAAAACATCCCAAGCAAAAGGCAAGGGTTGTATGTTGACATTCTTATTTATCATAGTCTTGGGATTTTGTTTGTCTGCATTATAATGTGTATACTATGCATTTCAAGAAGAACGATAAAATAGGTACATACACTGTAGCGTTTCCGCATAAGCAAGGGGCTTATGCGGAAACCTATCGTGTAAAAGACACAAGTGGCAAGACTCGCTTCTTGAAACTCATCAACTATTCAAAACTCAATCGTAATCAGATTGATGATAATGGTCGAGTGATAGAGGTTGAGATTGCCAAACTGTTGAATCACCATAATCTTTGTCAGTTTATAGACTCTGGCAATATGATGATGAACGGAGGTCAATATGCTTGGTTCGTCACCGAATTTGTAAGCGGAGAAACTTTGTCGCAGAGAATTATCCGTGATGATGAAATCAGCGTTTATGAGATAAAAACAATAGCAAAGGCAGTATTGTCTGCATTGGCGTTTCTGCATTCACAGTCTATTCCTGTCATTCACAACGAGGTGACTATACAAAACGTTTTCCTTAATCTCGTTGGAGAATTACAGAATTTGAAACTTATAGATTTTGGATATGCAAGATATTTGAACCAATCGCCAGCCAAACCAAACTTGGATGAATTAAATCCTTTCTATCTTGCGCCAGAACGTTTTTCAGGAGTATGTTCTGTTCAGACAGACCTCTATTCCGTTGGGGCTATGATGTATCACTTGCTTTATGGCGAATTGCCATGGTTTTTAGATGTTTCAAGAAAGCGTGGGCAAGATGTTGTGGACTCCATTTTGGCTGAGCGAGATAAAGAACTTGAACTCACAAAAGAGGACAAATATGAACTTGACGACCAACTGCTGAATGTGATAGCAAAATCTTTAAGCTATGATAGCGAAGATAGATTTCAAAGTGCAGATGAGTTTATAAAGGCTATTGACGGAGAAGTAAAGATAGAACGCCAATCTACGAAACGTAAGATTTTATCACAACAACAATCCGACAATACGCCAGCTTCTTCCGCTATCAAAAAGAAAGGTGAAGGCTTTGCTGCAGTTGCAGGAATGGAAGAGTTGAAGCAACAAATGCGAGAAGAAGTTATTGAGCCTCTACATAATCCCGAAGAATATCATCGTTATGGTGTAACTATTCCAAATGGGATGTTGCTATATGGTCCACCTGGTTGTGGAAAGACATTTTTTGCGAAACATTTTGCAGAAGAGGTCGGATTCAACTTTATGTGCATCACGCCTGCTACTCTAAAGAGCCGTTATGTTAATGCTACGCAAGAGAATATTGCCAAGATGTTTAAAGAGGCAGAGGAGAACGCACCAACAGTTATTTTCATTGACGAGATGAATGAACTTGTCCCTAATCGAGATGATGGGAATGTGCATGAAATGTCAAGAAGTGCAGTGAATGAGATGTTGGCTCAAATGGATAGGACTGGAGAAAAAGGCATATTCATTATTGGGGCAACCAACTATCCAAATATGATTGACCCTGCGATTTTGCGTGCGGGACGTTTGGATAAAAAGTATTACATTGGTGTGCCTGACATAGAAGCTCGAATGGCATTATTTAAGTTGTATCTTGAAAAACGCCCATATGACTTTGGCCTGGACTATCAACAATTGGCAGATATGACCCAAAACTATGTTTCTGCTGATATACAACTGATAGTCAATGATGCGTCACGAAATGCACTTCGCCAACATAGCAAAATAACGATGGAGCTATTGAAAGCTGCAATTACAAACACAACTCCTTCTCTTAGCAACAATGAATTACGCAAATACGAGCGCATTCGAGCTATGATGAATGGCGAAGAAATGAAGAAGTCCGATGATAGACCTCGTATAGGTTTTAACGTTTAAATTATTACTGTTATGACAAAAGAAGAATTATACTTGAAAACCATTTTCTGTTGCATCGCTTGTGATGGAGATATTGCTACAGAGGAAGTAGATATGGTTAGAAATTTGTGCACAAAAGACAGAATTTTCCACAATCTGGATTCTGAAAAGTACCTCAACTCATGGATTACTGAAATCAATGAGCAAGGTGGAATGTTCCTGCAAGCTTATCTTAAAGAACTAAATTCTGCGGATTTGAATGAAACAGAGCAGTTACTAATAGTATCACTTGCCTTTAAAGCAATTGAAGCAGACAACCGCATAGAATATGCCGAAGTAAAATTCTTCAAAAAGATACGTTCAAGACTTACTATAAGTGACGAGGCAATATTGGCAGAACATCCAAACAAAGAGGATTTTCTCTTACCTGATATCAACATAACTGAGATCCCTCAATGGGACGACAGTACGCATTTTTCGCAAATATCTATTCCTATTCAACCCAACTAAACTAAACTAAACGTCAACGGTTATGTGGAATCCTTTTAAGAAAAAAGATCCATTAGAGGGACAAAGAGCTAACTATGCTTTGGCATTTGACATTATTCCCAAAGTCATAAATGCGTTTAGCTCAGGAAATATATCATTGACAGAATTGGAAAATGTCTCAACTTTCATGAACTTTGCTGACGGCTGCAAGAGAATCATAAAATGGAAAAAGATGACGATTTCTGGCGCTGATTTCAAAAGCTATCAAGATAAGCATATGATAATAATTCGGTTCCCAGAGCCGTTTACTTTATCAAGTGCAAAAGCTGGAATAATTGTTGTTGACAAAAGAAATCGCCAAACAAGATACTTTACACTGGAGGCTTCTTTTGGTGGGTGTATGATTGTTGAAATCTTGGAACAGAATTGTAACAATACAGGCATTACTATTGCGGACAAAGAAGATCTTACAGAATTTGCCTCCATCGTTTTCAATTTAGCCATAAAGCAAGACGAGAATAAATCTGCATCAACTGAACAAATCGCCAATAAAACGGAACAAGCTGGTGTTGGCGAAAGTGTCATTGCATTATCGCTTACTACTCTAATAGAACAAATGTCATCAAGATACTCTGAATGGAAAGGTCTGTTTACAGTAACTCCTATGGCTGACCATGTTTTGGTTAAATGCCATAAAGGGTTTAATGACACAAATACTCGCAAAGCTATACCATGCTTATGGAGAAGAAAATCCTTTGTTGATAATTGCAAAATGTTTGATGTCAAAAGAATTGTATTTTTAGATCCTGTGAATTCTACTTTTGATGAATTAAGACCAATGGAAATAGACGTATCAGCACTTGATTAGATGGCGTAAGGACATATTTTCCAGACAGCAATATAAAAAAGTATAGACCTCGGATAGGTTTTTAACGTTTAACCAAAATAGGTCATTGGGAAGACCGCCACATTTGAAAAAAACGAGTGGAAAATTAGTGTTGAGGAGAAGTTTTTAACGTTTGCGGGGGTGCTTGTTTTTTGTCGGTGGATTTGGAGGCGAAAAGGTGTCGGGCGGGCGGCTTTGACCGGCGAAAATGACGATATGCATCGACAGAGGGCGGCTATAATCAAAAAAACTTTCAAAAAACGGCAATCGATTTTTTTGTTACGATGGGAAATGCTAATTTTGCAGACTGTACGTACAAGAAAGAATTTATGGATATATCTGTTATAGTTCCGCTGTATAATGAGGCGGAATCGCTGCCTGAACTGGAGGCTTGGATTGAACGCGTGATGAAAGCCAACGGGTTCTCGTATGAGATTATTTTTGTCAACGATGGCTCGACCGACGCTTCGTGGAAGGTTATCAACGACTTGAAGGCCAAGAGTGCGGCTGTGAAGGGTGTTTGTTTCCGCCGCAACTATGGCAAGTCGCCGGCGCTGAACGTGGGATTCGAGCGTGCCGAGGGCGATGTGGTGATTACTATGGACGCCGACCTTCAGGACAGTCCTGACGAGATTCCGGAACTTTATCGGATGATTATGGAGGATGGCTACGACCTTGTGTCGGGATGGAAGCAGAAGCGCTACGACCCGCTGTCGAAGACGATTCCTACAAAGCTTTTCAATGCCACGGCGCGCAAGGTGAGCGGCATCAAGAATCTGCACGATTTCAACTGCGGTCTGAAGGCTTATCGCAAGGATGTGGTTAAAAACATCGAGGTTTATGGCGAGATGCACCGCTATATCCCTTATCTTGCCAAAAATGCGGGTTTTGCACGCATCGGAGAGAAGGTTGTGCACCATCAGGCCCGCAAATATGGCACTACGAAGTTTGGCTTGAACCGTTTTGTCAACGGTTATCTCGACTTGCTGAGTCTGTGGTTTATCTCGAAGTTTGGCGGCAAGCCGATGCATATTTTCGGATTTCTCGGCTCAATAATGTTTCTTATCGGTTTTGTGTCGGCCATAGTGGTTGGCGCGATGAAGCTGTGTGCCATGTATAATGGCATGCCTTACCGTCTGGTTACCGACTCTCCGTATTTCTACATCGCTCTGACGATGATGCTTATGGGCTCGCAGTTTTTCCTTGTCGGATTTATCGGTGAGCTGATTGCCCGCAATGCCGAGGGCCGCAACAATTATCAAATCCGTGAGGAGATTTAACGGGAGTATGACGGCTTTGCGCAACATATTGCTGGCGTTGTCGATAGGAGTGATTGTGTGGATGGCGTCGTGCAGCAACAACGGCTGCGAGGGGAATTCTTCGAGTCTTCCGTTGGCTGGGTTTTATTCGTCGCAGACGAAGACGTCGATTGCGATTGACTCGCTGACGGTCTATGGCATCGGGTCTCCTGGCGATTCGGCGATTATCCGCAACCAGTCGTCGACCAAGCAGGTCTATCTGCCGTTTGATGTCGACGCTGATTGCTCGCGCTTTGTGATTCAGTATAACCAGCAGGATTTGGAGGGCATAACCGACACGGTGACGGTCAGCTACGACCGTGTGCCGTTTTTCTACTCCAAGGACTGCGGTGCGTTTTATGTGTTTGACGTCACGGACTACAGCGTGTCGCACAATCTGATTGATTCCATCCAAGTGCCGCAGCGGCGTATAGACAACACCAACACTGAAAATATCAAGATATTCTTCCGGACAGGGGAGGCCGGCGCACAATGAGGCGGCTGTCTGTGATTGCGGTGTTGCTGCTGACGCTTGTTGTGGCAGTGGCTCAACGCAAGGTGACTCCGGTGGCGTCGACCGACGAGCTGAAGCCTGTGACGAAGGAGGAGCTGAAGGAGATACGGCGCCAGGAGAAGCTGAAATTCCTGCGCACCGACTCGTTGACGCTCGACTCGTTGCGCCGCGATTCAATCGAGCGTGCGTTGAAACGCGTATATCGCCCGACGCTGATGGGAATCACGCTTGGTGTCAACTTTTGGGGGCCTCTTATGCGTGCGCTCGGTCAGGACTATGGCGATGGCGACGTGTGGGCGGCAGTGAATATCAGAAACCGCTATATCCCGGTGGCGGAAGTGGGTTTCGGACAAGCCGACTGCTCTCCTGAGGACGGTAATTTTACATATAAGAGTAAACTTGCTTTGTATGGCAAAATCGGAATGAACTACAATTTCCTTTATGCCAAGGATCCTAAATATCAGTTGTATGCCGGTGTGCGCTTTGCTGCGTCAAAGTTTAACTATGACGTTACCGGCATCACTGTCGACAATGGCTATTGGGGCAAGGACCCGTCGACGTTTGACCTGCGCGGACAAAGCAGCTCTGCGTTCTGGGGCGAGGCAGTGGTAGGCATTCAGGTTGAACTGTTTAAAAATTTCTCAATGGGATGGTCGGTGCGCTACAATTTTCCGTTTTCTGTCAAGGATTCGCCCAATTCGCGGCCGTACTATATCCCGGGCTATGGCGTGCGCGACAATCATTTGAACGTAAGTTTGTCGGTGGCATACACGTTGCCGCTCCATCGCGACAAGCCAAAGAAAGAGGTGTCGCAGCCGAAACCCGACGCAGTGGTCGATGATGTGGTGGTGCCTGAACGCAAGGAATAATAGCGTTTGGAGAAATTCTTGATCTTCCGGAAATTTCTAATGTGAGATAATATAGGCTGCGGCTCGGGAAAACAAAATTAAGCAAGCTTATTTTGTTATTTGATAAAACCGGTTGCACCTCGGAAAAATTGAAGTAAACTTTATTTTTCGCTCGGTTTGCTCGGTTTTTCGCTCGCCTTGCACTATCTTTTGATAATATAGGCTGCGGCTCGGAAAAAGAAAATGAACAAGTTCCTTTCTTTTTCGCTCGCCTTGCACTATCTTTGCACACAAAATAGGGTGGATGTGGAATCTATCTTGTCTTAATAGCATAACTATTTATTGCCTTATGAAAAAATTGGAAAGTATCTTAGCAGAGAAATTGCTGAAAATCAGCGCAATCAAACTACAACCAGATAATCCGTTTACTTGGTCGTCGGGATGGAACTCGCCGATTTACACCGATAACCGCAAGACCTTGTCATATCCAGAAACCCGCAGTTTCTTGAAAGTGGAAATGAGCCGATTGATTATCGAGAATTTTCCTGATGCGGAAGTTGTGGCAGGTGTTGCAACTGGTGCCATCGCTCTCGGAGCTCTCGTGGCCGATACTCTTGGCAAGCCTTACATTTATGTGCGCTCGTCACCAAAAGACCATGGCTTGGAGAACCTTATCGAAGGCAACCTTAAGCCTGGACAGAAGGTGGTGGTTATCGAGGATCTTGTTTCAACAGGCGGCAGCAGCTTGAAAGCCGTAGAGGCAGTGCGCAACGCTGGCGCGGAGGTTGTCGGCATGCTTGCCATCTTTACATATCAATTCCCGTTGGCAGAAGAGAATTTCAAGAAAGCCGGTGTCAAACTGCTTACTCTCGGCAACTATACCGCGATGCTCGACGCAGCATTGAAAATCAACTATATCAAGGAGGCAGATCTCGAGACATTGAAATTGTGGCGACAGGATCCTGAAAACTGGACGCCTACAGCAACTATCGACGAATAAAACAATCCTATGGCTACATTCAAGAGTTCTGAAAGAATCGTGTCGGCGGGTCGTGACTTGATTTATTCACGTCTCAACAACCCTGAGAGTTTCAAGGGGATTGCAGACAATGTACCCGACGATTTGAAGCAGCAGGTGGGCAACATCCGCATCGACGGCGATGTGATAACATTGGAGGCAAAACCGGTGGGCGATGTTTCATTCAGAATCGCCAATGGTGTTGAGAACGAGAAGGTGCATCTGGAAACGGTAAGTTCGCCTTTCCCTCTTTCCATTGATGTGTGTCTTGCCGACGGCGGTGCTCCTGAAACCACCAATGCGCATGTGGAGGTGAAAATTGATTTGAATCCTATCCTTAAGACGATGCTTTCAAAGCCTATGCAGGATGCGGCAGAGAAGTTTGCCGATTTGATAGCGGTTATGCCGTATAATTAGACAATTGCAAAAGAAATAATAAAAAGGTCGCGTCTCTTGTGTGGGACGCGACCTTTTTTTGTGGGGTATGCTGTAGGGCATCAGTCAAGTTTGGAAAGTTTGGGATGAGAGCCGCGGTAGGCGGGCATGCACATCCCGATTTTTGCACCGACAAATGTAGGGTCGGTCAAAACGTAGCGGTGGCCTTCAAACGAGTAGCAGGTGCCGTTGCCTTGATATTCAGGCAGGCGCACGGCGCACGCCACATGCCCGGGATACTCGACGAGCAGGCAGTCGAGCCCCGTCACTTGCCTTATGAGCATGCTGAACAGCAACGCGCGGTCTTCGCAGTCGTTGATGCCGTAGATTGCTGACTCTTCGGGGAAGAGGGGCTTCTCAAATCCGAACTGCTCTTGGTCGGTGGCATATTTGAAAGCGTGCTGCACGAGGTTCAGCAGGGTGCCTACAGCCGCTTCCGGAGTCATCCCGGCTGTTGTCTGCCGTAACTGCGATGTCAGCTCCTTGCGGAACGACGGCTGCAGCGATGAGCGGGAATATTCAATCAGAGGAATCTGTGGATAGTCGTAAAGAAGTTTGGCGAGGTTTGCGTTGACATTGCACGCCACAGACGTCTTTTTGTCGGTTAGTTTTACAGAAACCATCGACTCCGTTACCCTTGGAGCTTGTCGGAACACTGGGTCTATTAGACCTTCCGCGTTGTGCTCGCCCGGCAGACGGTAGGTGCGCACGCTTCCGCAGGCTGCGGTGCGTCCCGACTTTGCGTCGAAAACCAACGTGAACCGCTTCCCGTCAACATCAATGTAACTGCTGCTGTAGATGGTGGTGGAATATGGCACAAGCAAGGCCAGACACCCGTCGTTTTGAGCCACGCGCACATCGTAGCCTGTGTGGCATAGCAGATATTGGCGCATGGCGATGCGCGTGTCGGCAGATGCCGTCGACAGTTGGTTTGCCACGTAGGTTTCCACAAGTTTCAGCGTCATCCAATCGTTGAAGCGATGGCGTTCGGCAATTTCTTTCAGGGCATTGCCAGTCTTGGAGCCAAGACCCTGACTGTCGAGAGCCTGCCAGAAATCGGCGACGCCATTGTTGTCGGAAGAGCGGAGCGCAGCCACTTTCAGTGCCGGCAGTATAAGCCGTGTGCCGTAGAAATCAAGCGTAATGTTGTTGTGTGCGGCAGGCGCAGGGCCGGGAGCGGGCGGAGTGGCTGCCGGTGTCGGATGATTTGCCGGCGGTTCCGGTGTCGTTGGCTGTGGAGACGGTGAGTCGACAGTAGGGGCAGTGCGTGGCTTCGGCTTGCTGTCGCGGCTTTCGCTGCGGAACACGTTGAAATCCTCCCATGCGGTTCGCAGGAAATCAGTGTATCCAGTCAGCACCTCCTGCCTGAACGACTGGAATCTATCCATCAGGCCGCTGCGGAATGATTCAAAATCGTCATTATCCTGAGCGTGGCAATGGAATGCCGCCCCCATGACAATGACGAATATGAGCAAACGTTTCATCTACAGAGGATTAGTTCTGAGGGGCAGAAGGAGAGATGCCTTCCTGAATGAATTGCGACACGCGGTCGGCATAGCGTTGTGCCGCCTCCGACTCCTTCAGCGCGTTTTCGTAGGCGCGAACACGGGCGCGTGTGGCAGCGTCCTCGCTGATGATGAAGAAAACCTGCATGTCGTATGTGTTGCATTTCTTGCTTTTTGTGTGCGGGCGCACGATGGTGAAACTCTCTTGGAGCTCAGCGCCGATTTCTTTCTGCACCTGAGCCTCATAGGCGGCATAGAAATGCTCGAATTCAGCGTTGATGTCGGCAGAGTTTGCCGCGATGTCCTCCACGATGCGGGCCTTTACTTGAGCACCGGCTCTCTGGGCGTAAGCCACTTGGGCGTTGGTCACAGCCTGACGGCGTCCGACGTTGTTTGATTTGAAATTGTCGGCAGTACCGATTATTTCCTCAGCCACTTCGCCGTCGTTGTACAGTTTTGTGTAGTGTTCAAGCAATGCAACCTCAAGAGTTTTTGAAGAACCGTAGATTTTCCATCTGTCTTTCTCCAATTCTTTTTTCTTTTTCTTATAGTTCTTTTTCAGTTGCTTTACAAGTTCTTTGTTCAGTTCCTTTTGCAGACTGCTCTCTGCGTTTGTAGTTAAAGCCGGTGCCGCAAGAATCAGCACGAGGCACAATGCGATGAGTTTTTTCATAATGCATTTATTTATTGGTTAGTAAAAAAATCGTTGTTTTAAAAATATCCGGCATCAATCAGCTTGAATTTCGGGTCGGGTTTAGGCTGCCATGTGCGCACCTTTATGATAGGATTTTCGGGGTCGTTTATGTCCACATAGAGAAACAGGTAGCCAGTGTCGCCGTAGTTTGACGAGTAATAGTCCTGTTTTATCTGGATTGCGTACGACTCCATGCCCTTGCCGAGTTTCTTGACAGAGTTGTCGGAGAAGCGAATGTTGATAAACTCCTTGCTTGCAAAACTGCGCGCCATGCGTGCTATATACTCGTTCTTGCCCTCCCGAGTGTAGCGCACATACTGATTTTGGGCATAATGCGAGTTGCTGTCGGCGAATCGGTTTCCTCCAGGGGTGATTACGCACCCGGAAATAATCACGGCATTGTCGTCGAACACGTTTCGCAGATAGTCGATTCTTTTCAGTGCGAATGCAGTTTTATAGTTCTCAAGGAAGTTCATCAAAGCCTTTCGTGTGGCTTCATTCCATTCGTCGTTGTTGAGGATGTCGTGTTCAGCCTTTTCGCCAAGACCGAAAGCGATGTAGTCGATGCGTTTCTTCGAGTCGAACGTAAACACCACGTCCTCGACAAATGATTTGCGCAAGCCGTTGCGGAACGAAAACGACATTTTCGCGTTGCGGCACACCACGCGGTCGCCGTTCTGATAGAACGTCAGTCCTGAGGTGTCGAGCACTCGGGCACGTCCGTAGTTAATCAGGCTGCGGAACATTTCGGCGCCCTGCGGCGTGAAATATTTTTCAGCCGCCGCATAGTCCTTGGCTGTTATTGCGGCAAGCACCTTGCCGATTGTTTTGCGGTATTCTGTGTCGTTTGATAAATACTCAATGGCGTTGGTCACAGGAGCGGTCTCGATAGCCGCCTCTGCCTCACGGGTAGCAGCGACTGAAGGGGTGTCGCCGCTGACATTGATGTATGATTTGCGGAACGCCTGACCTCTTACGGCCGACATCACCGCATCGATTTCGCTGTCGATGTGAGCCTCCCCGCGATATTCATATTCGCTTTTCAGCCTCAGATTGTCGGTTATTGCGCCAGGGTTTAGCTCGATCACGCCGCGTCCGTCTTTGGCGCTGTAGATGTTGCTCCAGTTCTGTCCGTCGAAATATGTGTAGTCGTAGCTTGCCACAGGCTTGTCTTTGTATGTCACCGCCACCTCAAGCACGTTGTCTGACGTCTTGCGCATCGGTCTCACCTTTATGCCGTCAAAGATGTCGTTCATCTGAGCTGGAATCCATGTTGACAGCAGATGGTTGTTCGAGTCCCTGACCTCATTCGGATGCTGCAGCGTTTTCAGCATGGCATACGCCCAATAGTAATAGCGCAGCGCATCGTCGATTTTTGCATTTTTTTCAGCAGTCTCCGCAAGTCCGAGCATCTCGTCGATGCGTCGTCGGCGCGCCTCGAAGATGCGTGAAATTTCCGATTTCAGGATGTAGCGTCCCACATGTGCGTCAGGCTCGTATTCAATCACGATTTTCTCAGTGTTGGTGAGCGTGGCTTGTGAGTAGGTCTGCACCTTCGACCGGGCATAAGTCTCGCCGTCCACCTGCCCGTTGTGGCTCAGCTCATCTTCCGTCAGCGTGAACGAGCTTTGCACCTGCACGGAAATCTTGCTTATAAGGTCGGCAAGCGCGTTCTTGTCGGCCTCGGCATCGCTTGATCCCCAGCCCTCGCCGTAGATGTATTGCCGGCTGCTCTTGATTTCTTCCCAACTTTGCGCTCCGCAGGGGAAGAATATGATTGCGGCTATTATGAATGTCAGCAAACGTTTCATTGTTGTCAATATCTTAGATAAGTGTAGATGGAATTGAATCTTGTGTCACCGATATAGAAATCAATCTGTCCTGAAGTTGAAGTCGTTGTCGATGTCTTTTTCGTTGAGATTGTCAAGATTGTTTCTCCAGGCAAGCCCTCCGTCTGCGAAAGCACAATCCACGGCTGTGAGGCCTTGGCAGTCCATTTAGCGGATGAAGTGATTGTCACCTTCTCGATGTCGGTGCTCGAGTAGAAGCTGAAACTGCTTGAGTATTCCTCGCCGTTGATTTTTAGATAGTGCGCATCCTGTTTTGCCGAAAGAGTCTCGTACTGGTTTGAATTGCCGCGGTAAAGTCGGCATGTCGCTGTGCGTGAACTTGTCGTGCTGTTTTCTTCGGCAGTCACAGTGATGGTGTATTCCTGCTCGGCATAGCCTTTTGTTGTCGAGAAGCGGAGCCATGTCGGGATGTTTGTGATTTCCCAATCGGAGTGGAGGAACAGCCTGAAAGTCTGCTGGTCTCCCGTTGCAGCGAAACTGAGGTAGGGGATGCCAGACTCCGGCACGCCGAATTGTGTCACACCGATATATTGAGTGTTGAATTTCGTTGACACATAAAGTTGCACGCCTCTTTCCGACACGCTTTTTGTGTTTGACTCCGCACTGATGTTTACCGTCACTTTCTCTCCGGCTTTTCCGCTTGTCGGCGACACAGTCAGCCAGAAAGGGATGTTGGTGATTGTCCAGTCGTCGTTGAGAGCGACTGTTACGGTTTGAGGTGTGCCCGCCGCTTCAATTTTGATGTCGGTCGGCGAGATTATCTCTGTGATGTGTGGTTTGTCGGGATTTTCAGGAATCCATCCGTCGTAGTCGTCTTTGCAGGCAGTAAAGACAGAAGCGACGGCAACCGATAGAATTATGCTGAAAAGTCTTTTCATTGTCGTTTTTGTGATTAGAAGATTAAAGAAATTCCGACTTGAAGGTCGAAGCCTTTTAATGCCTTGTCGTATGCGTCAGACACTTTTACAAGTTCCTTCATTCCGTCGGATTTAGCCACGGGAACGTAGTATTCCGGAGTTACGGTCAGACACAGTTTCTTATAAACAAGGGCAAACTGCACAGATCCGGTAAACGAACATGCCGACGGTGCTGTCTCGTCGTCGATTTTCGACCTGTCCTGAAGAGCCAGCACAGCGGCTCCTATTTGAGGCGTGATGCGCACCACATTGCCGCATCTGAGTCCCCATCCTATTCTGCCGTTTATACGCCAGTTCTTGAAGTCGGAGGTGTGGGCAAGAGAATTTGTCGATGTGTACCAATCGACCTCCTTTGATTCATTGCCGGCGATGAAACTGACTTCCATATTGAATTTTCCGGTAAAAAAGCCCATTATCGCTCCTGCGCCTTGAAAATTAAGACATTGATAGATGGCTCCCATATAGAAAGCGTCGTTGGAGACATAGTTCTCATGGTAACGCTTCTTACGGAAAGAGAAATCCACGGAGCTTTCGTTGCCTTCCGCCACAGTGATAGTCGTTTCTTTTGACTTGCCCTCATAGTATGCGGAAATGGAATGCTCACCGTAGTCGATGTCGCGGGAAATGGAATATCCGCTGCCTGCTATTTTGCCGTCGATATAAAAATTCGCGTTTTGGTTGCATGAGATGGTAACCTTCTTGAAGTTGGGCTTTAGTTGCCAGCTGATGAGGCTTGAGCCTTCGGATATGTCTATGGTTTCCGTGCGACTCTGATATCTGTCGGCGCTCATGCTGATTTCATGTTTGGTGCATGTGAGCAAAGCGTCGCAGGGAGTCAGTCCGATGTATTTTCCGTCGATGTTTACGACGGATGTCGCATTCGACGTGAACTTCACACGGATGGCGTTGTTGAGCACGATGTTAAGCTCCGACGTCTTGCGCTCGTCGATGTCGGCGGTTGCAGTCTCGGTCTTGTAGCCGTCCTTGCTCAGCGTCACGCTGTGTGAGCCTATTAGAACTTCTTTGATGAACAAAGGTGTTTTGCCCATCACCTTGCCGTCGATTGCAACGGTGGCATCCATTGGCGACGATGTCACTTTCAGAGAGCCGTAGATTGGCGTTGGAGCGGGCAGCGAGATGATGTCGTTTGCCGAAAGGTCGTCGGCATTGATTGTTATGGACCGGATAGTCGTGCGGTGGCTCGGCTTGCGCAGCTCGATGCGGTAGGTGCCCGATGCCAGCGGACCGCTCCACGAACCGTGACCTTTGTATTCTTGATTGATATAGATGTCGGCGTCGGCATCGCCGGTGATGGTGTAGTTTCGGAAGTCGCTTTTCAGAGCTGCGTTGACGCGCAGAGTGTCGTTGTCGGCGATGGTTACCGACAGTTGGAAAATATGGTAAAGCGGCTTTATGATTTTCAGCAAGTGCTTGCCGCTGCCCAGTTGCAGCGTGTGCAGCGGCAATGTGCCATGGTCGGAGCCGTCGACAAACACCCTGGCGTCGGAGCCGGCGTTGGCGCTGTTTACTTCCAGCCATCCGAACATCGGTCGCATATTCACGTTGACGGATGCTTTCTCTGCCGTCACCGTCACCGAACCCACCTCGGTGTGGTAGTCTTTGCGCTCGATGCGATACTGGTATTTTCCGAATGGCTTGAAGCATGATGCAGAGCCTTCGGCATCGAGCAGCAGCGGTTGCCCGTCAAATTCGAGTATGGCGTCGGCTGGTGAAATGTGGAACACGACAAACTGGTCGGTCTGTGCCTCCTCGATTACGGTGTGCACCTTGCCGGTGACAAGCCTCAGCTCGTATGTGCGTGCGCTTTCAACTTGCTGAGGGATAGGATAATTTCGGAGAACACCCAATTGTGGATGCGCAATCGTAATGAACCTTATCTTTTCAGGGACGTATACCCAAATTTCTCCCACTTTCTGTTCTGTAGCAACGACACCGAGTATTCCGACGTCGAAATTGAAGCCTTTTTCGGAGGTCACCACTTTTATCAAGGCACAGGTTTTTCCGTTCTGGTCTTTTTTCATTGTGCCGGCAGTGTTGGCTGTCAGGTCGTTTTCAAGCGGTGTGAAACTTTCCACGCTGATTTGCTGCGACAAGGCAGGCAACGCAAGCAGCACCGCGAACAAAATAAGTAAACTCAGTCGTTTCATTTCTGTATGAGAAGTTCGTATCTAAATCCCGTTTTTCGGTTGAATAAGAGCAACAATGGCGCAAATGAGCGCAATGTGAGCTTGTTCACAAATTGCCTATAGCAACCTGTCTTTTGCAAAGATAGCGCAAAAAAAAAGAAAAGGTGTAAAAAAAGCGCAAAATCTTTAAGATTCTGCCTTTATGGATCTGTGTAGTTGTGACTATGCTTTCACACGGCCAACGTAAGAGCCTTCGCGAGTGTCGACCTCGATAGTCTCGCCTTCATTGATGAACAACGGAACGCGTACAGTTGCGCCAGTCTCAACGGTTGCAGGCTTAAGAGTGTTTGTGGCAGTGTCGCCTTTGAGTCCCGGCTCAGTGTAGGTGATCTTCAACTGAGTCTTGATAGGCATTTCAGCGAAAAGTACGGTTTCAGTAGAAGCGTCGCTTACAACTTCAACAACATCGCCTTCCTTCATGAAGTCAACGCCGGTGATCAAATCCTTGTGGATGGGAATTTGGTCGTAAGTTTCCTGATTCATAAAGATGTAGTCGCCAGCCTCTTGGTAGAGGAACTGATAAGGGCGACGCTCCACGCGTACGTCTTCAAGTTTCTCGCCGATGTTGAAGCGGCGTTCGATAACGTAACCATTAACAACGTCTTTCAGCTTAGTGCGCATGAAAGTGTTGCCTTTACCTGGTTTTACGTGAAGAAATTCGATGCAGAAATACAACTTGTTGTCCATACGGATACAAGTTCCGTTCTTAATGTCTTGAGCGTTAATCATATATTTTTAGTGAAAATTTTAAAATTCCGTAATGAGACTGCAAAGTTATGATTTTTTTCTTGAAGATTTGCCAAAACATTCAAGAAATCTTTCTATCGTCGAGCAGCGCCTCTGTCTCTTGGGTTTTTGTGTTTAAGGAAATCGCCAATACAGAGGCAAAAATTGACAAGTATAGATGTTTCATAATCTTAATTCATTGAGTAATAAAAGAGGGGGACGCATTCAGTAATGCAGTCCCCCACAAGTTTTGGAGCAGGACTGATGATAATCCTGCATTAAGTCAATGCCTATTGATGAACAGGGCGTACCTGTATGCCGCCGGCCTTCGAGCAGAATGAAGCCTCTGGCTTGTTGAACTTGTTGAGAGCTCCGCGGGAGAAGCGCAATGTGGCGGCGTTGCTGGTCATTTTCAGACCCTGATAATTGGTCCGCACATCGGCGTTGCCTGTCATGTAGTAGCCCGACTGTACATTGTTGCGCGGAGCGCCTTTGTAGCCTTGCATGCCGCATGCCGGAAGGAAGATGCTGTTTCCGTTAGGACCTGTTACCGTGTATCCGTATTGTTCAGCAGTCCAAGTGCATTTTTCAATGAGTTCCTTTATTTCGGCTTCGGTAGGCAGACGCCATCCGTTGCCCCAGAGCACGTTGGCTGGGTCATATTCAGTTCCTGAAATTTGGTCGCCGATTTCCACATAGTCGTTTGTGATAGGGTCATACCATTTGTAGTTGTAAACGTGGCTGTACTGTTTTTCGGTGATTTCACCCCAGCAGATGTAGTCGCCGGTTTCTGACGCACCTTGAGCTCCGATGTTGAATGGTGCCCATTTCACTGACAGACCGAGGTCGACCATTTCGGTCGGAGCGGTGTAGGATGGCAAAGCTGGCTCAGGCACAGGACCGTATACCGGACGGATTGAGAATCCAACGTCGGGGTAGTCGTAGCCTTCGGCAGAACGGTTGCTCGCGTCGATGTTCGCGCGGTAGTTGCGGCATTCTTGAGTGATGTCAGCCTGCTCGTATTCAGTGGAAGTCCAGTAGAAGCAACCCAGTTGGTCGTGGGTGTGCTCAGCGCCGACCATATTTCCGACGGCAGGCAGGAAAATGCTGTTTCCGTTGATGCGCGATGTGATGAGCGCGCCGGTCACGCCTTCCATGCCAGTCCAAGTGAAGTCGCAGTTGTTTATGAGTTCGCGCCATTCATCGCGGGTAGGTATGCGCCACTGTCCGCCCCATTTCACGTGTGCCACGTCGTAGTTTGTCCCGGTGATTGTTGCGCCCAGTTTGTAGTACTCTTCCCATTGGTCGTGATCTTCGCCGTCGTTGTCGCAATACCATTGATAGTTTTCAAGTGTGTATTCTGTTTTTGGCTCAATCTCGCCGTATGCATAGAAATTGCCTCCTTCCCAAGGGTTTGCCGCGCCGACGTTGTATGACGCCCATTTCACCGACAGTCCGAGGTCGACCATCTTTTCGCTTGGGTCTACCTGTCCTTCGCTGACAAATGAGATTTTTGACACGTCGGTCACGTTTTTCATTTCAGTGGTGCCGTCCTTGTATTCGATTTTCATCACTTTCTGTTGGGCGTTGAGAGTGCCGAATCCTGCAGCGGCGATGAGTATAGAGTATAAAAATTTGTTCATAGCTTGTTACAATAAGATTTTGAATGTTGTTTTGTTGATTTTGATGATGTAGGCGCCTTTAGCGAGCAGTGAGCGCTCAACGCTGTAGCTGTCGGGGATTGTGGTGTTGACCACGCAACGCCCGTCAAGGGTGTAGATGGAGAGCATGCTTCCTTCTCCAGCGTTTTCAATCACGATGGCGTCATGGGTGACGCGCATCGACACTGGTGTGCCTGCAATTTCGTTGACAGAGCCATATTTTACGAAATCGATAAATTCGATGGCTTCGAAATCGAATGTCACCGGATCTTGGTTTGTTGTGGAGATTGTAGCTCCTGTCGCCGTGTAGGTGATTTCCGGGTTGGCGGAGAACATGAACACGATGGGTTCGCCTGTGACGGGTGTCACTCTGACGGCATCGGGAACCTCAGCCGCGGACAATCCGAAGGCGGTTCCCAATAGGGTCAGAAAGAAAATGAATTTTCTCATAAGCATTTGTTGATAATGTTGGTAAATTATTTAGTTTGGTTTGTTGTCCGGAATCTTGTTTCCTGTCCGTTTCTTGGAAACGGGCGGTGTTAAGGGTGGCAGCCTTGATGAATGCGAGAATTGCCTGATGAATTGTGAATGTCTGTTTGTCCTAGGTTCATAAATGTGAACTGTTGTTGAAAATATATTCACTGCAAAAATAATACTCTATATTACATATTGCAAGTAAAATTGCGATAAAATTTAGGAAAAGTAGGAAAAATGTCAATACTGCTCATATATATTAGATTTGTGCATTGGTTTGCTTGCGGTGCACGCGTGCATAAATAGTCATCAGCGGTCGCTGTGTATGCAAAAAAAGAGTGCCGGACGTGAGTCCAGCACTCTTGTGGATATTTTCAGATTGGTGAAATCTATTATCCGAGGAAGCCGAGCAATGCACCGGCAGCTACGGCAGAACCAATCACTCCGGCAACGTTCGGGCCCATGGCGTGCATGAGCAGATAGTTGCTTGAGTCGTATTCCAAACCGATGTTGTTTGAGATACGTGCCGACATCGGAACGGCAGAAACGCCTGCGTTGCCGATGAGTGGATTGATTTTCTTGCCTTTCGGCAGGAACAGGTTGAACACCTTGACGAAGAGCACACCCGACATTGAGGCGATGATAAACGCCATTGCACCGAGGAAGAAAATCTTCAGTGTGTCGAAAGTCAAGAATTCAGAAGCCTGTGTCGACGCGCCGACAGTAAGACCGAGCAGCATCACGATGATGTCGTTGAGGGCGTTGCTTGCGGTCTTGGCAAGGCGTGTTGTCACGCCGCTCTCACGGAGCAGGTTGCCGAAGAAGAGCATGCCGAGCAACGGAAGGGCCGACGGCACAACGAAGCAGGTGAGAAGCAAGCCTACGATAGGGAACATGATTTTCTCGTTCTGCGACACGGCGCGTGCCGGTTTCATCTTGATTACGCGCTCTTTCTTTGTGGTGAGCAGGCGCATGATCGGTGGCTGGATCAGCGGCACGAGGGCCATATAGGAGTATGCCGACACGGCGATTGCTCCCATCAAGTTTGGCGCAAGTTTCGACGACAGGAAGATTGCCGTAGGACCGTCGGCGCCGCCGATGATGGCGATGGCGCCAGCCTGGTCGGGTACGAAACCGATGGCCATGGCAACGATATACGCGCCGAAGATGCCGAACTGTGCGGCAGCTCCGATGAGCATCAATTTAGGGTTGGCGATAAGTGCCGAGAAGTCGGTCATCGCACCGATTCCCAAGAAAATCAGTGGAGGATACCATCCGGCGCTCACACCGTCGTAGAGAATGTTGAGCACCGAACCTTGCTCGTAGATGCCCACCTCAAGGCCGGCGTCCAACTTGAAAGGAATGTTGCCCACGAGGATGCCGAATCCAATCGGCACCAGCAGCAACGGCTCGAAATTCTTCTTTATGGCAAGCCAAATGAACAGCAAGCCGACAGCGAGCATCACGAAATGCTCAGGCGTTGCGTTGGCAAAGCCTGTGTATTCCCAGAAGCGCTGAAAGTTTTGACCTAAGAAACTAACTAAATCCATACGATTATTCGATTATGAGCAGGTCTGCGCCTTCGAGCACAGAGTCGCCCTTGTTTACACAGATGGATTTTACAACACCACCCTTGTCGGTGTGGATGTTGTTTTCCATTTTCATTGCTTCGAGGATAACAACAGTGTCGCCTGCGGCAACAGTGTCGCCAACGTTGACCTTAAGGTCGAGGATTACACCTGGGAGCGGAGCTTTCACTGCGCCGGCGCCACCGGCAGCCGCCGGTTTGGCAACGACTTTTGTGCCAGCCTCGGTGCGTGGAGCGGCTGCAGGTTTAACGCTCTTCACAACAGGAGCCGGAGCGGCAGCCTGTTCGAGTTCCACCTTGTATGTCGTTCCGTTGACCGAAACTTCAGCGATGTTGTTCTCAATGTCGCCTACGGCAACTTTGTATTCTTGTCCGTTGATTTTATATTTATATTCTTTCATAATAAATTCAATGATTTAAAGTGGATTTGGATTATTTGTGAGGAAGCTCGCGGAGAGAATAAATCTTTGAGTTCCATGGAGAATATGCGCGTTTCACCTTGTTGATGGTGAGCACGAAATCCTCTTTGTCGTGCATGTTGAGATGCTCGTGGAGAGCCATGCAGATTGCTGCGATCTCCTCGCCTGAGTCGAGACCTGCCATCAGCGGCTTGCTGTCGTCGACAGTGCCTGTTGCGGCTTGCTTCTTGCGGCGTGCAGATTGAGCGTGGAACAAACCAAGTCCAATGAAACATAAACTAAGAATCAACAGCGAAAGGAATACGATGGTCATTGCCATCACTGTCATTCCGACACCGGTCTTGTCGTGCTTCTCGAAATTCTCGATTTTCTCGTTCTTGTCGATAATCACGTTGTTGCTGCTCGGAGTGATGTATTTGCCATTCTTTCCGTCGCGCACTTCCCATGCTTCGGCGTCGTTTTCAGCCTTTTGTCCGTCGACCTTGCGGGCGAATGAAGCGCCTGCAGGCAGTGTTGCAGGGACGGTTACCTCGTCGATGAGGGTTGTGCCGTCGCTGTCAAACAGGTAGATTGTGTTGTCCTGTCCGGGTTTGAGGCTGAAATTCACGTGGAACGTGCCTTTGTCGGGCTCGTTGTCGCACCAGAACACCACGTGCTGGCGTGGCGGGATCTTGGTGTTGACGTCCATGCGTGGGATTGGATATTTACGCGGGTTTGCCTTGTCGTCGGTCAGGAACATGCTTGAGATGTTGACCGAACCAAACGTGGAGTTGAACAGCTCAACCCACGCGTGGCGCATACCGTAGTCGTCTACATAGTTGCTGTCGTTCTGCACCATCACTTCGTTGATGCAAACGCCTTTGCGTCCTTGGGCAAACAAGCCGGCAACGCAGAAGGAGCAGAGCAACAGCAGCGTTAAAAATCTTTTATTCATACACGTAACTATATTATAAAGGAATATTGCCGTGCTTCTTGGCAGGGTTGGTCAATTTCTTTGTAGCCAGTTGCTGCAAAGCGCGGATGATGCGGAAACGCGTGTTGCGCGGTTCGATTACATCGTCGATATAGCCGTATTTCGCTGCGTTGTAAGGGTTGCAGAAGAGGTCGGTGTACTCTTTTTCCTTCTCTGCGATGTAGGCCTTCGGGTCTTCTTGTGTCTTGGCTTCTTTCATATAAAGCACTTCGGCAGCACCCGACGCACCCATCACGGCGATTTCAGCCGATGGCCATGCGTAGTTCATGTCGCCGCGGAGTTGCTTGCAGCTCATCACGATGTGGCTTCCGCCGTAGCTCTTGCGGATTGTCACAGTCACCTTAGGCACTGTAGCTTCGCCGTAGGCGTAGAGGAGCTTCGCGCCGTGAAGGATTACGGCGTTGTATTCTTGGCCTGTGCCAGGAAGGAATCCAGGAACGTCGACAAGAGAAACCAAAGGAATGTTGAAGGCGTCGCAGAAGCGTACGAAGCGGGCTGCCTTGCGCGATGCGTTGCAGTCGAGCACTCCGGCGAGGAATTTAGGCTGGTTGGCAACGATACCTACAGACTGTCCGTTGAAGCGGGCGAAACCGATGATGATGTTCTTTGCATAGTCGCGTTGCACTTCGAGGAACTCGCCGTTGTCGATGATTGCGCCGATGACCTCATACATGTCGTATGCCTTGTTTGGAGAGTCGGGCACGATTTCGTTCAAAGCGTCTTCCACGCGGTCGATCGGGTCTGTGCACTTTACGAGCGGAGCCTCTTCGAGGTTGTTCTGAGGGATGTAGCTGAGGAGTTTGCGGATGAGCTTCAATGCCTCTTCTCCGTCTTCAGTAGCGAAGTGTGCCACACCTGATTTTGTGGTGTGCATTGTTGCGCCGCCGAGTTGTTCTTGAGTAACGTCTTCGCCAGTCACTGTCTTCACAACCTTCGGACCTGTAAGGAACATGTATGAGATGCCCTTTGTCATGATTGTGAAGTCGGTAAGAGCCGGAGAGTATACAGCGCCGCCGGCGCAAGGGCCGAGGATTGCAGAGATTTGAGGCACTACACCTGATGCAAGGATGTTGCGCTCGAAGATTTCAGCGTAGCCGGCAAGGGCGTTGATGCCTTCCTGGATACGTGCGCCTCCCGAGTCGTTCAAACCGATGACCGGAGCGCCCATCTTCATTGCCATATCCATGATTTTGCAAATCTTCATTGCCATAGCTTCCGACAGCGAGCCGCCCCAAACGGTGAAGTCCTGTGCGAAAACATAAACGAGACGGCCGTCGATTGTACCGTAGCCGGTAACGACGCCGTCGCCGAGATAATGTTTCTTGTCTTGTCCGAAGTTGGTGCAACGGTGCTGCACGAACATATCCAATTCCTCGAAGCTGCCTTCGTCAAGCAGTTGGGCGATACGCTCACGTGCGGTGTATTTACCTCTTTCGTGCTGCTTGGCAATGGCTTTCTCGCCGCCGCCAAGGCGTGCTTTCTCGCGCAAGGCGATAAGCTCCTGCACTTTTTCAAGTTGATTGCTCATATTAAAATGCTTAATAGTTTAAGTGTTTGCTTATTCAGGTTTCTCGCAGAATTCAGTAAGAACGCCGTGTGTCGACTTCGGGTGGATGAACGCGATGTTCAGACCTTCGGCGCCTTTGCGAGGAGCTTTGTCGATGAGGCGCACGCCTTTGCCTTCCATTTCAGCCAAAGCGTTGGCAACACCGTCTTCAACGGCAAATGCGAGGTGATGGATGCCTTCGCCGCGCTTCTCGATGAATTTGGCGATAGGGCTCTCGTCAGAAGTCGGCTCGAGGAGCTCGAGTTTGGTCTGTCCAACCTTGAAGAACGCAGTCTTTACTTTCTGGTCGGCAACTTCTTCGATAGAGTAGCACTTCATTCCGAGAATGTTTTCATAATAAGGAATGGCTTCGTCAAGGCTCTTGACAGCGATTCCGAGATGTTCGATGTGAGAGATATTCATAATATTTAAATTTTAAAAGTTCTCTAAATAGATTACTTGTTCGCAAAAGTACGAAAAAATATCAAGAACAACTTTTTTATTTGTAAAAATATGGTTAATTGAAGAGTTTTAGCGCAAAATGTCAGTAACAGACTGACGTAATGTCAGCATCGGCGGCTGTCGGATTCGCGCAGCCGGAGTTTGGCACGCGATTTGTTTATCCGAGTGTGCCGCGTCCCGCAAGGGCACGGCAGAGAAAACTTGAATAATAACAAATAAAAATATAGAATCATGGGTAAAATCATTGGTATAGACTTAGGTACTACGAACTCCTGCGTGGCAGTTCTCGAGGGTAAAGACCCTGTGGTAATTCCTAACAGCGAAGGCCGCAACACAACGCCTTCAATCGTTGCTTTCGTCGATGGTGGCGAAAGAAAAGTAGGTGACCCTGCAAAGCGTCAGGCAATCACCAATCCGACTCGTACGGTGTTCTCCATCAAACGTTTTATGGGCGAATCCTACGATGCCGTGCAAAAAGAAATCGCACGTGTGCCATATAATGTGGTCAAAGGCGACAACAACACTCCGCGTGTCGATATTGACGGTCGCCAGTACACTCCGCAAGAAATCTCGGCTATGATTCTTCAGAAAATGAAGAAGACGGCAGAAGACTATCTCGGACAGACAGTGACCGACGCCGTAATCACCGTTCCGGCATACTTCAACGACTCTCAGCGTCAGGCAACTAAGGAAGCCGGCGAAATTGCAGGCTTGAACGTTCGCCGTATCGTGAACGAGCCTACAGCCGCAGCGTTGGCTTACGGTCTTGACAAGAGCCAGAGCGACCGCAAGATTGCGGTGTTCGACCTCGGTGGCGGTACGTTTGATATCTCAATTCTTGAGCTTGGCGACGGTGTGTTTGAAGTGAAATCGACCAACGGCGACACTCACCTTGGCGGTGACGACTTCGACCACAAGATTATCGACTGGCTGGCTGACGAGTTTAAAAACGACGAGGGTGTTGACCTCCGTCAGGACCCGATGGCTCTTCAGCGCTTGAAAGAGGCTGCTGAAAAAGCAAAAATCGAGCTTTCAAGCTCTACGTCGACAGAAATCAACCTGCCGTATATCATGCCGGTAAACGGTGTGCCTAAACACTTGGTAAAAACGCTTACCCGCGCTAAATTCGAGCAGCTTTGCGACAGCCTTATCCAGGCAACCGTAGTTCCTTGCCAGCAGGCATTGAAGGATGCCGGACTGACTGCATCAGACATCGACGACGTGATTCTCGTGGGCGGTTCGACCCGTATCCCTGCCGTACAGGAAATCGTACAGAAATTCTTCGGCAAAGCTCCGTCGAAGGGCGTTAACCCTGACGAGGTGGTAGCCGTAGGCGCTGCAATCCAGGGCGGTGTGCTCAGCGGCGACGTGAAAGACGTGCTTCTGCTTGACGTCGTTCCATTGTCGGTCGGCATCGAGACTCTCGGTGGCGTGATGACAAAACTTATCGAAGCCAACACAACGATACCAACGCGCAAGAGCGAGACATTCTCAACGGCAGCCGACAACCAGCCGTCAGTTGAAATCAACGTGCTCCAGGGCGAGCGTCCAATGGCGCGCGACGACAAATCGCTCGGACGTTTCCATCTTGATGGAATCGCACCGGCACCGCGTGGAATCCCTCAGATCGAGGTTACATTCGAAATCGATGCAAACGGCATCCTCAACGTGTCGGCAAAAGATAAAGCCACAGGCAAGGAGCAGAGCATCCGTATCGAGGCGTCAAGCGGTTTGAGCGACGAGGAAATCAAGCGTATGAAAGACGAGGCGGCAGCCAATGCGGCAGCCGATGCCAAAGAGAAAGAGCGCATCGACAAAGTAAACAAGGCCGACGCCGTAATCTTCCAGACCGAAAAGCAGTTGAAAGACCTCGGCGACAAGTTCCCTGCCGACAAGCGCGCAGCCGTAGAGACGGCGCTCAACGAGTTGAAGGAAGCGCACAAGGCTCAGAACATCGATGCCATCGACCCTGCAATCGATAAGCTTAACGCTGCCCTTCAGACAGCCGCTCAGGACATCTACAATGCCCAGCAGCAAGCCGGAGGCGCACAGCAGGGCGCAGGATTCGACCCTAACGCCGGAGCGCAGCAGGGCGGCAATGCCAACAACAACGGCGACACCGTCCAAGATGCCGACTTCGAGGAGGTCAAGTAATGCCGAAAGGTAAACACATAATACATTATAAGCAAAAGCGTACAGCTCATTGGGCTGCACGCTTTTTGCGTTTATGGGGTTCTTGTTTCTTATGCCTTTGTTATGCGCTTGTTTATAGTTTATTTGCAGCACATTTGCAACACAACAAAAAAGTAGATAATGTGGGACTTATTCCTACCAATACATACTAATGCATACTTAAAAATTATTGCTGTCCGCTAAAACTCTAAAGAGCACAAATCCCCCTCCCGAAGTCCTCTGAAATGGGAATTCGGGATTGTTTTTTCAAAAAGTAAGTCCATCTCTAATCAAACAGGCTCGGTTCAGGGGGGCAGAGCCTCCTGAAACATTTTTGCCCAGTCTTTTTCTGGTTCCTCAAGGAAAGTATAGCAGTTCACATAATACATGAGCATTATTCTTACCATTGATGCCAATCCAGAAAAGCTCCAAGAGCGTTTGATGCGTTTTTTTATGACCATCAGAAGGAGATTGGCTATTAGGGTGACCCAAATCTGTATCTTGGTGGCGTTGGTGCTCTCCCCATAGAAGTATTTAAGCGGGAAATTTTGTTTCAACTGCTTGAACAGCAACTCTATTTCCCATCTATGGCGGTATATGTCGATGATGTCTTCCACCTCCATGGTCATGTCGTTGGTGAGCAACGATATGACTTTCGCCTTTTTCTTCGCAGGATCGACATAGGTGACAATACGGGCCTTGTGTTTGATATTCTCTCCGCCCTTTATATGTTTCCTGAACTCTACACTCCATGAGGCCACACGGCAACATGTACATTGTGTCAGAAAGAGTATCATATACAAGATTCTTCTTCATCTTTGTCACGTATGTGACGCCACGATTGGTCAGTTCTTCAAACCTGGTATAGTCTATGTAGGCCCTGTCCATGGCAATGATATCTCCATCGTTATAATTCGCGGGCTTCAGCATAAAGCTGTCATTGGTTGCAGCTGACGTGAACTTGATGTCAGACGGCACGAACTCGTTAGCGTGGATATTGGTGTGCACTTTTATACCACCCTTCTTTTTCCCGGTCTTGGGATGCCTGCCTACGCCTTTGAAAATGAGGCTGGAAAAAGGCTTATTGTCGTGGAGTCGATAATCTGCAGGCGGTTGAACCATGCGGGCATCTGCCGTTTTCGACTGTCCGAGGAAAGTTCGTCCTTGTATCGGGCGTACAGGCTGCGGTACGTGGCCTCAAACACGGCCTCAGTCCTGCGGGCATTGGCATCAGACAAAGTGCTGCGCCTTGGCATCGTCCTTATGCCCAAATGGGCGAGCTTGCGCGCTTCAGGAAACATAGAATCAGTAATCTCGCGCAATGTGTCGAATTTTCTGATGACAGCGTAAAGCATTGTTGCCATATGCTGGTAGGCATCAAAGCGCTTTACGTAGCGTTCACCATTATACTCGCGGCTAAATTTGAGAATTTCTTCCTTGTTGAGCAAATTTATTAGCTGACCATACATCGGCTGTCCGCTAAAATGTGTACCTTTGTTCATAGTTACTTGAATTGAAATTTACAACAGGAAACAAAGGTAACTAAAAGGGCTGAATTCCAAGCGAGGAATCCAGCCCTAATTTTTATATGCTCAAAAAAAGTTTTAGCGGACAGCAATAATAATTTTTGGTTTCCTCGTTGCGAACCGTTTCTACCTTTCCTGTATAGCGTGTTTCACGCTTCAGTTTGTCGCCCTTCAAGATAGCACCGCCGTTTTCTGTTGCTTCGGTCTTGATACGATAGACACGGGCATCCACATTCACACCGTCCACTATAGACTGTTCAAGAGTATAGTTTACAACGATATTGTTATTGAAGAATGCTTTTGTCTCTGGTACTGGCGTTGCAGTCAAACCGATAAGTTTGGCTGTATTGAAGTATTCAAGTACCTTTTTCCAGTTGCCATAGATGGAACGGTGACATTCGTCAATGATAATCAGATCGAAGAAATCTGGTGGCAAGGTCATAGTTTCTGATAACTGTACCTCACTCGTGGTGGTATCTTCATCGTCATCATCATTATCCACGATTTCCTGTCCTGTAAGGAGAGAGAACAGGCGTTGTATGGTCGAGATGACAACATTGCTGTCGGATGGAACCTTGGCCGATTTCAAACGATTGACCGTATAGATAGTATTGAATGGATCTCCATTCTCCGTTAGGCGGAACATGCCGAACTCTCCCTCTGCTTGTTTTCCGAGGTTGTTTCGGTCAACAAGGAAGAGGATTCGCTTCATGGGGGTAAAAGCTAATAAGCGATAGGCTGCCAGACAAGCAGTATAGGTCTTGCCAGCTCCTGTTGCCAATACTATCAAAGCTTTTTTCTGTCCATTTCGGAAGCTGTTTTCCAATTCCGAAATGGCTTCATATTGGCAATCGCGCAAACCTTTCTTTTTCAGCGTAGGTAAACCTGCGTAAGGATCATCAATCCCCAACATCTTTACAATTTCTTTGGGTGTATGGATGCGGTTCAATCCAATAAGTTCACCATCTTCATCACGGAAGTCACGAAAGATAGTTTCTTCGCCATTGGATTGGTAGATGATTGGCAATGGTCGTGAGTAGGCTTTATAACATTCAGTAACACCACGAACATATAGGTCTGCTTGTTCACAAACCATATCAGAAGTAACATCTATTTCCTTTCTCTTAGCTTCAAGTATGCCAACAGCCATACCATTTACGAACAAGAAATAATCCGCTTCTCGGTTTCCTTCAAGCAGACCTTCTCGGATAGCTGCAGCAGTTAAAGTGGGAGAATAGAAATCCCTATCTACCACCTTCCAACCAGCGTCTTCAAACATCTGGTCTACCTTGACTCTTGCTTTTTCTTCTGGTGTCATTCGCTGGAATTTTTATGACATTCACTTCAATCTTCCTTTTTGCCAATTTATGTTTTTTACACTAGCCAAATTTTTTTTGACAAGTTCACGCATACTCATTAAAGAACCAGATATAACGGATTCTGTAGCCACACTATTATTCGAATGGGATGGCATAGCATTATTACGCGTCTCTTTTTTTTTCACTATATATTGTAATCATCGCTATTCTAATTTAGTGCGTTCAAAATAATGAGGATTCAATTCTGCGGAGAAATAATGTTTCCTTTTAAGCCAAACAAAACCATCTCCTTTAGTTATTACTGCAACATCTACAGGACCACCAACGCTTTCTTCTTCAGATGTGATTCGGCGTTTTAAATATGTCATTCGCACAAGACTTTCAGCCATATCTGCTAAATCTTCTTTACTCAAATATGATACCGTATTAACTAATTTAGCAATATAATTCTCTTGAATAAACTGATCCATGCCTTGAGCGTAAAGATTCGTATAATTCTCCAGATCAATATTAAGCAACGCTTTTTTCAATACTTCTGGCGCTCCAGCAGAATCCAATTGTGAAATAATTTCATTTCTCAGTACGGTGATAGATGCTTTATAACTTTCATAAAACTTCTTCCGAAGTTCATCGTCAATTCCTCGAATTACAGTGTTTGCGACGTCAGTTTGTGCGAAAGGTTCAACGCATGCATTGTCCTTGTTGGAAACAGCATATCCACTTTTATTCGTATATTTTATTCTTCCATCAAAAGCCGCGCTTATTACGAAAGAGTAATAGGAAGGGAACAAGTCTTCTTCTCCATATCCCCAGAAAATAATCTCAGTATTGACAAGATAAACGTGGACTGTAGAGACAATAATATTGTATAATGATTTGATAAACTGCTGTAAAAAGTTCTTGGTGCATGATTCAGACTCCAATGGCTCTTTTAATATTTCTTCTACAATCGGTTTTGCATAATCCGAGAATTTTTCAAGTGTATAATCAGTAAATTCAGTGGCACGATTAGCAGAGGAATACAAATTGTCGAAATATTCAAGTTTATCTTGTATTTTGCGGAACAAATCATCTTCCAATAATTCTTTGCCATTCTCTTCCAGTTCTTTTCTTGATATATCGATGATTTCTTCGAAAAAACCGTTTATAATGACTCTGAGATTAAGAATTTGGTCATCAACCATGAGACATTACATGCGTTTTTACAAACTCAAAGAAGAGGGGAGGATATTCATTGAGATGCTTACATGAAGTTTCACCTATTTCATTTCGAAACAGCTTGAATATGTCTTCCCATGGCATACCAAGAAAATCCAAATTGCCACAAATACATATACCTACAGGGTTATGTCTTGACAATTCGAATATCTTATTTGCATGATTCGTGATTTTATGCTTAGAAGATACCGTATGTGTAGCAGCACTATCTGCGGCAAATGCTACTCCTCTACGATTTATCGTACCAACAATTGCTGTCATACCAATATTCTATCTTTTAACAATCTCACTCAATTTCTTTCCATCAGCGTCTTTCCAATCATCCCAGCCATTGCTTGGACGACCAAGTACAAAACTTGATGCCCCACTTGGGCTATCAAATGGCACATCATGGAGAAGGATTATCTGTCCTTTGTCATTTTTACAATGTTCTTTTACGAATAAGTCGCGTGAAGCTAAGGACCTGAAACTCTTTACCACTTCGGTCGCCAACAAACTTCCTTCAAGAAGTATGAATTTCCCAGTCTGCTCATCGTAGAAGCCAGAACCTTGTGCAGGGCGGTCAGAAGACTTCACAAAGTACATGTGCTCTGAACGTGTTTCTTGTTTCACGGCCTCAAAGATTCCGCATCCATAAAATTTACATAGCAGTTGTATGTCGCGAAAGAAAACTTCCATATCATTGACTCGGAAAGGAGCAATGTTGGGTTTTCTGGGGTTGGCACCATTCAAAAGTTCATAAGACCCTGCGTTTTGGGCTGCTTCAATGCCAAGATATTCCAGATATTTTACATCATCACCATAAATCTTGTGATTATCAGAAATAAACACCAGTGCGATGCTCCAGAAATCTTTTTTTTGAACATGATCGTTCTTGCGATTAGCAAAATCTGTTGTTTGGCCTATATACGCTTGTGGATTATTTTTATCAGGAGAACCAAGAAGAATGTAAAAGGCTGGTTGTCCTGAGATATCATTGATAGTATTGGCCAATGTGATTTCTTCGCGAGGAATTACATAGAGGTGACAAGTTGAATTTGCCCCCATATAGATATTTCTTGCTCCATCGAGCTTGCCATCAAGAAGCTCTGTATGTATTGTGAAAGTGTTCCCGAGATTCAATAACGAAGTGCAAAATTTTCGTACTGAATAGCCACCACATTTTT